>Ga0209455_1001326_pt1 | contig 11451 bp, 10 predicted proteins | sample AraplaCol_mCL_r2_FD_184275 | JGI IMG/M metagenome (GOLD analysis project Ga0209455, IMG submission 184275) | Arabidopsis root microbial communities from North Carolina, USA - plate scrape CL_Col_mCL_r2 (SPAdes) (version 2) | ecosystem: Host-associated > Plants > Roots > Endosphere | place: USA...
ATGGCGCGCCCGACGATAAGCTGGAATACCTCGCGATCGCTCATATCGCTCGTGTCGCAGGTGCCGACGGCCATACCGCCGCGCAGCACGGTCAGGCGGCTACAGAATTGTCGCACTTCCTGCATGCGGTGGGTGATGAGAACGACCGTCGCGCCGGTCGCCTTGACCTCTTCTACGCGCTGTTCCAGCCACAGGACGTCGTTCTCGGAAAGTGCCGCCGTCGGCTCGTCGAGCAGCAGGATTTTCGGCTTGCGGGACAAGGCGCGGGTGATTTCGATCTTCTGCCGCACGGAAAGATCGAGGCCGCGAATTTCCGCGTCGGGGTCGAGATCGCTCAGAGCATATTTCGTCAGTATGGCGTCGACGAGCGCCTTGCGCTTTCGGCGGTTCTCGAACACACCCAGCCGCCGCGGGAAATCCGGCATCAGCAGATTGTCGGCGACGGTGAGATCGGGAATCTGCGGCAGCTCCTGGAAAGCTGTTTCGATTCCAAGCGCGCTCGCCTGACGCGGGCTGGCGATTGCCGCGACCTTGTCGAAGACGCGGATCGTTCCGCTATCGGGTGTCAGCAGGCCGGAGAGGATCTTGACGACGGTCGATTTTCCGGCGCCGTTCTCGCCCAGGAGCGCATGTGTTTCGCCGCTTCCGATCAAGAACGATGTTTCATTGAGAGCGACCGTCGCGCCGAAGCGCTTGCTCAACTGACTGATAGCGATCGCGCAAGCCATTTCTGCCACTGCATCTGCGAATAATGAGATGCCGGCCGCCCGCACCTGCATAGGCGCGGACGGCTGGCGGGTAGTCGTCACTGCTGCGGTTCAGGTTGACCGGTCAAGGCGGCCTGGAAACCGACCTCCGGCGTATCGGCGCTGTAGATCACCGAGAACCAGCCGGACGGAACCAGAGCCGGATCGAACACATTGCAGCCCTGTTTCAGCTCGGAGAAGCTGCCGTCCTTGCACAGCTTGATATTGTCGGGCGTGACAACGTCGAGCGGCATGACGGTCTTCTTGTCGACCTTCTCACCCTTCAGCACCTTGAGCGCCAGTTTCAGCGCATAGGCGCCCGCCGCCGTATGGCTTTCGATCGAGATACCGGGAGCGCCGACCGGAGCATAGGGCTCTGCCGCCCCTTGAATGCTCCCCTTCGGCAGCATCATCACCCGCATGCCGTTCGATCCCTCCGTCCCGCATGGAATAAGCTTGGTGCGGCCCGCCTCGAGCTGCATTGACCACGACTGGACGCAGGCAGTGGCTCCCCACACGCCGGCGATGTCATCCCAGCTGCGGGTCGACATGACTTCGGTCAGCGCTTTCCTCGCGACAGCTTGCGACCACATGCCGTTGGGCTCGGCGACGATCTTGATGCCGGGATACTTCGCGAACACGGCTTTGGCGGCCTCGCTGCGCGCAGTATCGACCGAGGTTCCGGCAACGCCGGTCACGAAGATCAAGTTGCCTTTGAAATTCATCGCCTTTGCGACCCATTCCGCGCTGGTCGAGGCGAGCTTGGCCTGATCGGTGACGACGTTATAGGCGCAAGGCTCGGTGACGAAGGAATCGTACGCGAACACCACGACGCCCTTGTCGCAGGCATTCTTGATCGCCGGATTGAGTGCTGTTGGCGAGATGGGATAGACAATGATGGCTTCTGCCCCCGCTTGAACCATCGCGTTGATCTGCTGGATCTGACGCTGCGCCACGGGACCGGCAACCTGGATTTTCAGGTCCACGTCATCGGCATAATACTTGGCCATGGCGGAGACCATGTTTTGCGCCTCGGCCTGCCAGTCATTGCCGACATAACTCATGCTGAGAAACACTTTGTGCTTCTTATCCGCAGCCTTCGACGGCGTTGTCGCAAAAGCAAGCGGTACTGCCATCAGGCACATGAGTCCGATGGCGCCCAATCTGGCACGCAATCCCATTTGAATCCTCCCCTAGCCCGTGGTCCGCGCCACGGCACGTTTCCTCTTATCGGCGAAGCCAGGCGCTTCCGACCTCTGTTTGCGACCAGATCTTTTGGCCTGGTTCGCGCACATCTAAGGCCCGGGTGACTGGTCGTGTCAAGATCGTTGATCTGTGATCACAAATTAAATAGCATTTTCTTAGCCGGACGCGCCGCGGCAATAGGAAAATTTGCGGCAAATCAGGATAGCCGTTCGGTATCGAGAGAATTGGTCCCCGGCAATAGCGGTGGTAGGGAAGAGTCATGAAGGGATACGACTATCGGCGGGCTCGTCATCGCCGAGCTATGCTCTCCTCGGCCAAGACCGCGTTCAACACAGTGCGACGGGCCGACGGGCGATGCGATTCCTGGTCGGGGTCGTGATCGGCCGGGAGCGTGATTGGCATTTCAAGCGTGGCGCCGGAGAACAAGACCTTGTCCGAGATTCTGCTCGATAGCTTTCCCTTGCAAAGCACCGACAAGCTTCGCTACGGCGATACCGATCGCCAGGGGCACGTCAATAACGCGGTCTTCTCGACCTTCCTGGAAACGGGTCGCGTGGCCGCGCTCTATGATCCGGAGGCGCCCCTAGCCGAGCCCGGATGCACCTTCGTCATCGCACGCTTGACGATCGATTTCCTGGCGGAAATCCTGTGGCCGGGCGACGTTCAGATCGGAACCAGAATCGCCTCGGTCGGCCGCAGTTCCATGCACATCGAGCAGGCCATTTTCCAGAACGGCAAATGCGTCGCGACGTCCCAATCGGTGATCGTGCAAATGGACGAAACGACGCGGAAATCGCGGCCGCTATCCGCCGGCTGCGTGACGCAGGTGGAAGCATGGCGCTAGAGACGAGGCCCGGCCAGGTCAGACCTTGTTTTGCGCTTTCCGGCGCCGGGCATCCGGGCCGCCGCCGTCTCTCATGTCGTCGCCGAGCGGCTTCGAGCCGGTTCCCCAGTTTTGCGATTCAAAATGATAGTGGTGACGGAACCAGGCCGCCGCCGCCCGGATGTCGAGCGCAAGTGCAAACCGGGCTCCCGCCGGATCCCGGCGTTCCATCGCGTCGATCACGCGCTCATGCACGTCAATGCCGCGTGCGAACATCACTTTTGAATCGGGCAGGTTCCGCACGAAGGCGAGAATCGGCCCGAACCGCAGCCACATCGATTCGATAATCTTCAGCAGCTCTTCGGAGCCGGCCGCCTGATAGACCGCGAAATGGAAATGCTGGTTGCCCTCCAGCATGCCGCCCGAATCCTCGTTCGCCACGGCCTTGCGAAAGACATCATTTACCTCGCGCAGCCTTTTGCAGAGTTCCGGCGTCGAACGCAGCGTCGCACGCTGGGCGGCATATCCCTCGATTTCCGCGCGAATCCGCGTCCACTCGTCGAAATCGCTGGGTGATAGAGCCGCCACGCGGGTGGTCCGGTTGGGCATTTGCACCAGCGCGTTTTCCGTCACCAGGCGCTGCACCGCCTCCCGCACGGGCATGGGGCTGGTTCCAAGAGAGACGGCCAGCGACCGGATCGTCAACGCTTCGCCAGGCATGAAGCGACCCTGATAGAGCGCGTTGCGCAGCTCCTGGTAGACCCTCTCCTGAACGGTGCTGACGTCGATCTGCCTAACTCTATCGTCCATATCGCCCCTTAACGCCCTCTACCGGGGGTAGCTCGATCACGGCGGAGGTCAGGTTCTCTTCACAAGATCCGGTGGCCCGGCACGGTTCAGACACCTGCCTAGCTCCGCCAGATCATTACTTGCTCACATGAGGCAAGCCCCGCGGCAAGGAAATTCTTGTATCATAGCCAGATTATCTGTGATCAAATATTTTTTATCTTCTATATTGACCCAGCGCTGCCGATCGAGAATATTTGCCTTGATGCCTGCCGCGCGATGGCGGGGCCATGTTCGGACTTTTTCGTCGAGCACCACAAAGGCTGCCGACACGCCGGCCAACGAGCGGTCAAAGAAGAACACGGGGAGGAATCGAATGGCGCTTCGATGCATATCGAGAGTCGGCACTGACCCCTTTGCAAGGGTGGTTTGGCGGAAGCGATCTGTTTCTGTCACCGCATGATCGGCGACATGCTGGGCGGGCCGATGGTCTCGCTATCCTTCATCCAATACAGCCACCGAAGCACGCCGCTCAGGCATGCATTGCCATGTGATGGCCAGGTCTAATCGGAGATATGAATGCCAACTCTCGCCGGAACGCCGATCCTCGCTGGTCTGAAACCAGATCTGCGTGTTCTCGTGACTGCGGGGGCGAGTGGTATCGGCCGCGCCATCGCCGACATGCTGGTATCTCATGGGGCACGTGTACATATCTGTGATGTCGCGGACGAGGCTCTCGCCGACTTTACGCGCGCCAATCCCGGTTGCGGCGTCACAAAAGCCGACGTCTCCGACGAGCGTGACGTCATACGGATGTTTGACGACGTCAAACGCAGCTTGGGCGGCCTTGACGCTCTCATCAACAATGCCGGCATCGCCGGGCCAACCGGCGGCGTTGAAGAGATATCTCCTGCAGATTGGCGCCGCTGCATCGACGTAAGCCTCACCGGTCAATTCCTTTGTACGCACCATGCCGTCCCCCTGATCAAGGCGGAAGGCGGTGGAGCGGTCATCAATATGTCGTCGGTTGCGGGGCGTCATGGTTATCCGTTCCGCACTGCCTATTCCGCCGCGAAATTCGGTGTCATCGGTTTCACACAGAGCCTCGCCAAGGAACTTGGCCCGCACAACATTCGCGTGAACGCCATCCTTCCCGGCGTCGTCGAGGGTCCCCGGATGGAGAAGGTGATCCGGGACCGGGCCGCACAGCTCGCGATCAGCTATGAGGAAATGGAAAAACGCTATCTCGATCTCATTTCGCTGCGGCGCATGGTGTCGTCCCAGGATGTCGCCTCGATGGTCATCTATCTGTTGTCCTCCATGGGAAAGAACATCTCGGGACAATCCATCGGCGTCGACGGGAATGTGGAAACACTGTGAATGATGTCTGAATGACATCTATCGGCCCCACGCCTTCGGGCAGGCGTGGGACTGCCACGTAATCAAGGGGAGATGAGAGCATGGTCGAGATAACCCAAGTCGTCGATTGCAAGAATTACCTTGGCGAAGGGCCGCTATGGGATGTCGAGGACGAGCTCCTCTATTGGATCGACAGTTCGGCGGCGGAAATCTGGAGCTGCCGGGCCGATGGGTCCAATGTGAAGCGTTATTTCGTTCCCTTGCATATCGGCTCAATGGCGATACGCAAGGGGGGCGGCGCCGTTGTCGCCCTCTCCAACGGCTTCAGTCTCTACGACTTCAAGACCCAGAAGCTCACCCACATCAGCGATCCGGAAGCCGACGAACCCGAAAACCGCCTCAATGATGGCAAGGTCGACCGCAAGGGGCGCTTTTTCGCCGGCTACATGTCCTATGACCACGATCGGGAGTTTGCCGATCGCGGCCAGAGACCGGTGCGGAATTCCGCGCTCTATCGACTCGATCCGGATCTTACTGTCCACCAGATCGATCGCGGCATCAAATGCTCCAACGGTCCTTGCTGGAGCCCGGACAATAAAACTTTCTACTTCTGCGATTCCTACGACAAGGTCATGTATGCCTATGACTACGACATCGATACGGGCAATGCCTTCAACCGACGCATTTTCTTGACGGCGCACGATTATCCGTGGACGTTCGACGGCTCAACGGTGGATGCCGAGGGTTATATCTGGAACGCCCATGTCTTCGGCGGCCGCATCGCCCGCTACGCCCCCGACGGTACGCTCGATCGGATGATCGAATTTCCGGTCCGCAACCTCACCAGCCTCATGTTCGGCGGCAAGAATCTTGATGTCCTTTATGTCACCAGCATGTGCCGCCCGGTAAAAGGCGTGCGCCAGACGGAGGCGGAGGCTGGTGGCCTCTTCGCTGTGCATGGCCTGGGCGTAAAGGGTCTGCCGGAACCTCGCTTTGGCGGTTGAAGTCCACGAGTTGCCGGCGTGGATAGCTGTTCCGACGATAACGACAAAATGACGCGCATGAGGCGAACTGGCTTCCAATCGTTTGATTGGAAGCCAGCATCATCGCTTAGCTATGGCGGATCTCGGTTCCGAGCACCTTCAAGCATTCACGCATGAAGGCGGCAAGTGCCGTCCAACCGATAGCCGACACCATGTTGCCGTCGACATGCGCTTCGGTGGGGCCGAGGTCGACATATTTGCCCCCCGCCAGCGTCACCTCCGGTTCGCAATATTTGAGGCCGGAAACGGCTTTTCCGCGAACGACGCCATCAACAGCGATCAAGACCTGAACGCCGTGACAGATGGTAAAGATCGGCTTCTTTGCCTCATGGAAATGGCGCACGATCTTCTGGACCCGCGGGTCGATACGGATATATTCCGGCCCCCGGCCGCCCGCTGAATACACGGCGTCATAATCTTCCGGCCGGACCTCGGAAAAAGTCTTGTTCAGGATGTAATCGTGGCCGAGCTTTTCCGTGTAGGTCTGGTGACCTTCGAAGTCGTGTAGCGAAGTCTTGATCCGCTCGCCGGCTTTTTTGTCCGGACAGACGACATGCACCGTATGACCTACGGCATGCATCGCCTGCTCAAAAACGAAGATTTCATATTCTTCGCTGAATTCGCCGACGAGCATCAGGATTTTCTTACCCGGCATCTTATCTTCTCCAAATGGTTCGAATGATTGAAAGTCGACGTCCGCAATCAGAAGGGAGATTGCGGAAAATAGTATTCGTCGGCGTTCTCTTTGGTGATCAACGGTGCATCCAGCTTGACCTTGCCGCGGATCGGCGCCTGGCCGTTATATTGCGCCGCGGTCATGTAAATGGCGGTCTTGATCATGCTCGGGGGATAGGGAACCTCGATCGGTGTCAGCGCATCTCCCGCTTTGACTTTCTCGATCATCTGCTTCATGCCGTTGCCACCCAAGGCAAGCTTGATGTCTTTGCGGCCGGATTGCTTGATCGCTTCGAGGACACCGAGAAGCATGTCATCATCATTTGCCCAAACGGCGTCGATCTTGCTGTACTTGGCGAGGAAGTCCTGCATCACCTTGAAGCCTTCATCGCTGTTCCAATGCGCATATTGCATCTCCAGGATCTTGATGTTCGACCCTTGCAGCGCATCCTGGAAGCCCTTGATGCGCTCATCGTCGATCACTGTCGGAATGCCGCGCAGCACGACGATGTCGCCTTTGCCGCCAAGAGCCTGCTTCATATAGTCGGCTGTGGTGCGGCCCACGGCGATATTGTCGCCGGCAAGGTACAGATCCTGGATCGTCGGATCATTGAGACCACGATCCACAACAGTGATGAAGGTCCCTTTCTTTTTTATCTCCTTCACCGGCGCAGTCAGCTCTTCAGAGCTGTAGGGGAGAATTACCAGTGCATCGACTTTCCGGGAAGCAACCAGATCTTCCAATGCACTTGCCTGGTCGGAGGCAGATGGAGAAGTCTTGACAATAACTTTGATATGCGGGAAAGCCGCTTCGACTTCCTTCGCGGCCTGTTGCGCGTGATAGACAATTCCGGCTGTCCAGCCATGATCCGCCGCCGGGATTGAAACGGCGATCGTCGTGTCATCGGCAAAGCCGGCTGCGGACTGAACCGTCACCAAGCCCAGTGCGGTTACGCTGAAGGCAGCGGCCTTCAACCAAGAACAACCCTTCATGCTTTCCTCCTGTTGCTTTTATTGATGTTTGCCGACGTCCAATGAACGCCGGGTGATGCGCCACTGATTATTTGGATAGCCGCTGGACGAGCATGGCGATAATGATGATGACGCCCTGCACGGCTGCGACGAGGTATTCGCTGACGAAGTCTGACAGCACCATCAGGTTGCCGATCACTTCGAGGATGATCGCCCCGGCAATGGTTCCCCAGATGCGGCCGGTTCCACCGCGCAACGGTGTTCCACCGATCACCACTGCCGTAATGACCTGCAGTTCCCAGAGTGATCCTGTTGTCGGAGTAGCCGCGCCCAGGCGTGGCACGTAACAGATGGCGGCGATGCCAACGCACAGGCCCTGGATGGCGAAAGCTGCCGTTCTGATCGTCGCGACGGAGATGCCGGAATACCGCGCGACGTCCTCATTCGCGCCGACAGCCGCACAGCGGCGCCCGAACTTCGTTTTGTATAGAATGAAGGAAGCCAGGATCGCGACGGCTGCGGACACCACAATCGGCACCGGTATCCCGGCGATCGCGCCGAAATAGACCGGCCTGTAGGCCTCCCGCAGCGACGCATCGATCGGTATCGTGCCGCCATTGGCCATATAAGTAATGAGCGCCCGGAAAATGCCCATTGTTCCGAGCGTCACGATGAACGGCTCGATCTTGCCTAAAGTAACGATCGCACCATTGAGCAGTCCGCAAAGCGAACCTGCGACGACGACAACGGCCATGCCCGCCGGGATCGCCCACAGGCCGATATCGCCCGCCACCATATTCATGAAGAGGATCATGATGCCGGTGACGAAAGCGACCATGGAACCAACGGAGAGATCGAGGCCGCCCGTCGATATGACGAAGGTCGCACCCACCGCAATGATCGCCGTAAAGGCGCTGCGCGTGACGACATTGAGCACATTGCTCATGGCCAGGAAGTCACGGTTCATGAGATAGCCGAGGCATACCAGGATGAAGAGAGCCAGGAACGGACCGGCGGTGGTGAGGCTTGGCATCATCCTGACGCGATTGCCGATGCCAGCTGCTGTCGTCATGGTCATGATTGCATCGCTCCCTGGACGGAGAAGGAATGACCGCGTGCGGGGATGGACGTGACGGCGATCATCGAGCCCGCCGCCGCCTTCGGATGCTCTTCACTTTGCGGCCGGCCTGAACCCTGGGCGCCGGTGGCCAGAAGAGCGACATTGGCCTCCGTCATGTCGCCACCATTCAACTCGCCACTGATGCGGCCGTTACGCATGACGATGATGCGCGTGCAGATGCCAATCAGTTCCTGCATTTCGGACGAGATCACGATGCATCCCTTCCCGGCCTTGACCAATCCCTGGATGAATCCGTAGATCTGGCTCTTATTGCCGATGTCGATGCCACGGGTCGGCTCGTCAATGATCACCAGCTTGGGGTCGGTCATCAGAACTTTGGCGAACAGCAGCTTCTGCTGATTGCCGCCACTGAGTTGTCCCGCGAGCATGGCGGGATGCCGCACCCGAATGTCGAAATCATCGATCGCTGACCGCAGCATCTGCGCCTCACGGCGCTTGTTGAGGAAGAGACGACGGTGAATCCATGACAGAGCCGTCAGGGTGAGGTTGGGCGCCAAGCCTAGGCGCAGCAGTAGGCCCTTGCCCTTTCGGTCCTCCGTCAGATAAGCGATACCGGCGGCGATGGCATCGCCTGGCCGTCGGATGCGAAGCATCCGGCCATTAAGCCGCAGAAGTTCCGCCCGTCCCTCCCTCAAGCCGAGCAGTCCCTCGAACAGTTCGGTCCGTCCGGCGCCGATCATGCCGGCGAAGCCGAGAATTTCGCCCGCGCATAGTTTAAAGGAAACGTCATCGACGAAACCCGGCACATGCGCACCACGCACCTCAAAAATCTCTTCCGGAGATGTACTGGAGGATGGCGTCAGCGGCTCAGGGTAGAGGGCGGAAAAATCCCGCCCGACCATCAGCCGCGCCATATCTGCCTGCGTCAGGCCTGCCCCGTCGAAGGTGCCGATCAACTGTCCGTCGCGCAGAACCGTGATGCGGTCGGCAAGCTGCTCCACCTCACTGAGGCGGTGCGAAATATAGAGAATTGCCGCACCTTGTTCGCGCAATCGGCGGATGATGCCCATGAGGCGCTCGACCTCGTTTTCCGTCAGCACCGCCGTCGGTTCATCGAAGATGACGAGACGATGCGGCACCAGCAAGGCACGGGCGATTTGCACAAGCTGTCGGTCAGCGATCGCCAATCGCTTGACCAGCGTCTTCGGCGCGACATGACAGCCGATCTCCGCGAGCTTGGCCGCCGCAAGCTTGTTCATTGCCGCATCGTCGATGATGCCGTGGCGGACAATTTCCCGGCCGAGAAAGAGATTCTCTGCAACGCTTAAGCCTTCGGCGAGCAGAATTTCCTGGTGCACAAGAACGATACCGGCTTCCTCGGCTGTTGCCGGTCCGGCAAAGGAAACTGTTTTGCCATCCAGCTCAAGACTGCCGCCGCTCGGCTGGACGTGACCCGCCAGCAGTCGCATGAGCGTCGACTTGCCAGCACCATTTTCGCCGATGATCGCGTGGATTTCCCCGGACCGGACATCGCACGAGATGTCGTTCAGAACGCTGACCGTTCCGAATATTTTGGAAAGACCATTTGCCTTGAGCAAAACAGTCACGCAATCCTCCCCACACGGCTTGCAGATCGGCAAGCCGCCTCCGTCGGCCCGGAGCGTCCCGCAGTCTTCTTGATTGGACCGCGCGGACTCCGTCCGTCCTGTTAGGCTAGATTTGTCCTGAGCGCTTTCGCCGGATACCGACTAAGCGACTAACTGGTGCAGCCCTGGTTCATCATTACCTCGCATCACCTGAAGGCCGGCAAAAGCCTATCCCTCGATCTTTCGATATGCCTCGTCATTGCCAGGGCCGCTGCATCACCATCGCCTTTTTCCAGCGCTTCAATGATGCGAGCGTGCTCGTCAATGGCCTCTTCCGTTACACGCGAATGGAACATCAGGCGGAAGATGTGAAAATGGATATGAAGCCGCGCGAGCGACTCCCGGATCAGGTCATTGCCGCTTCCGATGATGATGTGATCGTGAAACTCAGCATCCTGGCGGGCGAACTGATTGTATCTGACCCGTGCGTCCTCTTCATCTCTCTGTGCCATATGCGCCGCGATCGCCACCAATTCGCCGACGGCTTTTGCATCCATCGCAGCAGCGGCCCTGCGGGCCGCAAACGGCTCCAGCAGCAGCCGGAGCTCATAGAGCTCGTCAAACTGGCGACGGGTCAATTGAGGCGCCGCGCTATAGCCGATCAGATGCGTCTTTACGACGAGTCCGTCAGCCTCCAGACGATTGAGCGCTTCACGGATCGGCGTATGCGACACATTCAATTCCCGCACCAGCGCATCGACTGTGATGCGGGCACCGGGCGCGATCTTCAGCGACATCAATTGGCCCAGGATGACTTCATATACATCGCTCGCCAAGCCGCCGGGGCGCGAGAACGTGCTTTCCCGGGGCGCGGTTTCCGCAATACCTGCGCCGGCCAAAATGGCCGCCCCCTTCTGATCATCCGATGGGCCAGTCGTGTTGCCGGTCGATACGCGTCGCGCCATTCGCATCCCTCTTGACTTTGGCTGTTGCTACCACGATTGTTCGCGCAATGCAATCCGATATCCTATACGATCCGATTCAGGTCATAAATTAGGATATTAATCCAGGGCGACCCGAGACGTCGCCGGAACAGATGAGGAGGCATCACCATGGAAGCCGTATCCAAGCTGCCCACCGCCGATCCGCTCTTCGGTCTTCTGCGGCTCCCCCG
>Ga0209455_1001327_pt1 | contig 11445 bp, 9 predicted proteins | sample AraplaCol_mCL_r2_FD_184275 | JGI IMG/M metagenome (GOLD analysis project Ga0209455, IMG submission 184275) | Arabidopsis root microbial communities from North Carolina, USA - plate scrape CL_Col_mCL_r2 (SPAdes) (version 2) | ecosystem: Host-associated > Plants > Roots > Endosphere | place: USA...
CCCGCCGAGCCCGGCGATCGCTCCCGCGAGCGAGACGTTCCAGAAGCGCGTGCTGTTGACGTTGATACCGACAGTGTCTGCGGCTTCCGGATGTTCGCCCACCGAGCGCAACCGCAAACCCCAGCGGGTCTTGAAGAGCCCGAACCAGACGGCGAACACGCCGATGTACATCAAGTACTCGATGATCGACTGGCGAAAGAGCACAGGTCCGATGATGGGAATTTCACTCAGAAGCGGGATGGGCCACTCCGGCAGGCGCGGTGGGTGATTCAGCAGTTGTGGATTGCTGGCCAGAACTTGTGAGTAGAGGAAGCTGGTGAGGCCGGTGACGAGCACGTTCAAGACGACGCCGACGATGACCTGGTCGACCAGGTACTTGATGGCGAACGCGGCAAGAACGAACGACACGAGGATGCCCGCGATCATCGCCGCGATGAGGCCGACCACCCAGCTCCCTGTAAGCGTGGCGGTCATGGCGGACACGAACGCTCCTGCGAGGAGCTGACCCTCGATTGCGACGTTGACCACACCCCCACGCTCTGACACAACTCCGCCGAGAGCACCGAAGACCAGCGGGACGGAAAGGCTGACCGTGCCCAGAAGGAGCCCGGTGACCGGAACGGGGAGCTGATTCGATCCCGCCCAAGCCAAGAAGCCGAACATGAAGACAAATGCGAAAACGACGAGAACCCATAGCGGCGTCCGCCGCGCACGATACGAGCAGAACGCGCTATATGCCGCCAGAAGGATCAAGAGCACGGTAGCGATCGACGTGGCCACGAACGCGTTGACCGTGGCTGTCGGCAACTTCACCGCATCGGCGCTCTCTGAGAAGCGGAACGTGGTGGTGCCGTGGTGAGGCACAGCGAACAAAAGCACCAGGCTGATGACGACGAAGACCGCGAGGGCGATCGGCGCCTTCCAGGAGCGGATCTCGGCCTTCTCGAGGACGATCGGCGAGGAGTCGGGGACGACGGGGGCGGTGGTGCTCACTTGGCCTCCACCTCCTTCGTGACGATGGGACGCGGTCTCCGGGGCGCGCTCCCCGGGGTCGGGAGACGGAAGATCGCGCGCACCAGCGGCGGCGCCGCGACGAACAGCACGATCAGCGACTGCAGGATGAGGATGATGTCGATCGGGATGTCGTTGGCCGCCTGGATGGTGTAGCCGCCGGCCTTGAGCGCACCGAACAGCAGACCGGCGATGAACACGCCCCACGGCCGCGACCGGCCCAGCAGGGCGACGGTGATGGCGTCGAAGCCGATGCCCGCATCCACGCCCGAGCTGATGCCCTGCGGGAACACACCGAGGGCCTGGCTGGCGCCGGCGATGCCGACGAGGCCACCCGCGATGAGCATCGCGTACAGGTAGATGTTCTTGACGTTGATACCCGCGACCCGCGCCGCATTCGGGTTCTCGCCGACGGCGCGGAAGCGGAAGCCGAGGCTGGAGCGGTTGATCAGCCACCAGACGAAGACGGTCGCGGCGATGACGACGACGAACGCCCAGGTCAGGTTGTACTGCTCGCCGAACAGCGGCGGGAAGATCGCGTTCGCCTTGACCGCCGGCGCCTTCGGGTTGTTCGAGCCCGGCGCCTGCAGGAGCCCCTGCGTGCGCAGCATGTAGGCGATCAGGTAGAACGCGATGTAGTTGAGCATGATCGTGACGATCACCTCGTGGGCACCGGTCCGCGCCTTCAGCGCTCCGACGATACCGGCCCAGATCGCGCCGCCGACGATGCCCGCGACGACCGCGAGCACCAGGTGGATCACGGGCGGCAGGTTGAACGAGAACCCGACCCACGCGGACGCCGCCGCGGCGATGAGGATCTGGCCCTGCGCACCGATGTTGAACAGGCCGACGCGGAACGCCAGCGCGACGCCGAGGCCGCTGACGATCAGCGGGGTCGCGAACGTCAGCGTCTCGGTCAGCGGACGGATGCCGGCCGCGAACGACGGGCGGCGGAAGTTGTAGATCGCGCCCTGGAACATCGAGACGTAGGCGTTCGAGACCGAGGTCCAGATCGCCGAGAACGTGTCGCCCGGGCGCGCGAAGAAGTATCCGGCTGCGCGCTGCACACCGGGGTCGGTGATCGCGATGAGGATCGCGCCGACGATGAGCGCCAGCACGACGGCCAGGATCGAGATGATCACCGGGCCGCCCATGATGTCGCGGATCGCCTGGTTCCAGCGCGAGTCGTCCTTGTCGCCGGCGGGCGCGGGGGCCGGCGTCTGCGGGTTCACGGGCTGGGCCGGCGCCGTGTCGGTCCCGGTCATGCTGCTGCTCCTGCCTGCTCCGGCGTCTCGCCGGCCATCATGAGGCCGAGCACGTCGCGAGACGTGTTGCCCGGCACGATTCCTACGATGCCGCCGCGGTACATCACGGCGATGCGGTCCGCGAGCGCGGCCACCTCGTCGAGCTCGGTCGAGACGACGATGACGGGCACGCCCGCATCCCGGGTCTCGACGATGCGCTTGTGGACGAACTCGATCGATCCGACGTCGAGGCCGCGGGTGGGCTGCGCCGCGACGAACAGCCGCAGCTCGCGACTGAGCTCGCGGGCGAGGACGACCTTCTGCGCGTTTCCGCCCGACAGCCGGCCGACCTTGGTGTCGATGGACTGGGTGCGCACGTCGAATTCGCGCACCTTCTCCTCGGCGAAGTCCTTGAGATAGGAGAACTGGATGTTGCCGCCCTTGACGAAGGGATCGCCGGTCGAGCGGTCGAGCATCAGGTTCTCCTGGATGGTGAACTCGCCGACCAGGCCGTCCTCGTTGCGGTCCTCCGGCACGAAGCCGACGCCGGCGTCGAGCACCTTCCGGACGCTGTGGCCCTGGATCGGCTGCCCGTCGAGCAGGATCTCGCCCTGGACCCGCGGCTGGAGGCCGATGATCGCCTCGGTCAGCTCGGTCTGGCCGTTGCCCTGGACACCCGCGATCGCGAGGATCTCTCCCGCGCGGACCTCGAAGCTCACGTTGTTGACGACGATCTGACCGATCTGGTCGATCACCGAGAGGTCCTTGACCACGAGCGCCGGGCCACCGGGCGTGGCCGGCTCCTTCGAGACGGTCAGCGACACCGCGCGACCGACCATCATCGACGCCATCTCGGCGTTGGTCGCGGTGGGCTCGGCCTCGCCGATCACCCTGCCGAGGCGGATGACGGTGATGCGGTCGGCGACCTCGCGCACCTCGCGGAGCTTGTGCGTGATGAAGATGATCGCCGTGCCCTGCTCCTTGAGCTGGCGCATGATCGCCATCAGCTCGTCGGTCTCCTGCGGGGTCAGCACGGCGGTCGGCTCGTCGAAGACCAGCACCTTGGCGTCCTGCGACAGCGCCTTGATGATCTCCACCCGCTGCTGGACGCCGACGGGCAGATCTTCGACCAGCGCGTCCGGGTCGACGTCGAAGCCGAACCGCGCCGAGATCTCGCGCACCTTCGCGCGAGCGGCGTTGAGGTCGAGACGGCCGCCGAACTTCGTCTGCTCGTGGCCGAGCATGACGTTCTCGGCGACGGTGAAGACGGGGATGAGCATGAAGTGCTGGTGGACCATGCCGATGCCGGCCTTCATGGCGTCGCCGGGGCCGGAGAAGTGCTGGACGACGTCGTCGAGCAGGATCTCGCCCTCGTCGGCCTGGTAGAAGCCGTAGAGCACGTTCATCAGGGTGGACTTGCCTGCGCCGTTCTCGCCGAGCAGACAGTGGATCTCGCCGGGTTCTACGGTGAGGTCGATGTGGTCGTTCGCGACCAGGGCACCGAACCGTTTGGTGATGCCGCGGAGTTCGAGCTTCATTTCGGGTGGGTTTCCTTCTCTACTCGCCCGTGAGCGAAGACAGCGCGGAACGGCTGGTGGCCTCGACGCGCCTCTTCACGATACCTGCTTGCACATTTGTCAGTGTGTGCGCAGATGAGCAGCGGTGACAAGAGCGGAACGCAACGGGGAGGCCAGCCGTGGCTGACCTCCCCGTCGAGCGTTCTGTCGCTGATTACTGCTTCGGCGACGAAGGCGAGGTGACCTTGATCGAGCCGTCGATGATGCCGGCCTTGATCTTGTCGAGCTCACCCTGCAGACCCGAGTCGACCTTCGACGCGAAGTCGTGGAACGGCGCGATGCCGACACCGTCGTTCTTCAGCGTGCCCACGTAGGGGGTGCTGTCGAACTTGCCCTTGGCAGCCTGGGTGACGACGTCGTTGGTCGCCGGCTTCATGCCCTTCATGACCGAGGTGAGGAGCAGGTCCTTCACGGTCGGGTCGGACTCGTAGACGTCGGCGTCGACGCCGATCATCGCGATCGGCTTGCCGGAGTCCTTGATCGCCTGCGCGGCCGACTGGTAGATCGGGCCGCCGACCGGCATGATGACGTCGGCGTTCTGGTCGAGGATGCCCTGAGCCGTGTTCTTCGCGGTCTCGTTGGCGTCGAAGCCACCGGTGAAGGAGCCGTTCTGCTTGTCGACGTCCCAGCCGACGACCTTGACCGACTTGCCCTTCTGGTCGTTGAAGTACTTCACGCCGTCGGCGAAGCCGTCCATGAAGATGGTGACGGTCGGGATCTGCATGCCGCCGAAGGTGCCGACGATGCCGGTCTTCGAGTAGCTCGCCGCCGCGTAGCCCGCGAGGAACGCGGCCTGAGCGGTGTCGAAGATGATCGGCTTGACGTTCTTCGCCTGGATCTCGTTGTCGTCGATGATCGCGAAGTTCACGTCGGGGTTGGCCTTCGCGGCCTTCTCGGTGGCGTCCTTCAGCAGGAAGCCGACGGTGACGACGAGGTTGCAGTTCGCGTCGACCATGCTCTGGATGTTCGGGGCGAAGTCGTTCTCGCTCTTCGACTCGGCCGACTTCGGCGTGACGTTGAGCGACTTCGCGGCCTGCTGCAGACCCTCGTAGCCGAGCTGGTTGAACGAGTGGTCGTCGAATCCACCGGAGTCGGAGACCATGCAGGGCAGGAAGTCGCTCTTCGCGGCACCGGTCGAGTTGTCCGACGGAGCAGCCGAGCAGGCGGCGAGCAGCGACATGACGCCGACCGCCGCGAGGCCGAGGAGACCGGCCTTTCGGGCTGTGATTGACAAGGTTGTTCCTCCAAGATGCGTAAGCCTGTGCGGGTGCTCGCAGGCTTGTGCGGATCACGTTACCGAATGTGACGAACCGCTCCGTTCGAAAATCCGGCTTCTTCATGCAAGCGTTACAAACGCTCACGCGATTGGCACGCGCTCATTCGAGCACACTGTCACCCGTTCGGGGAGGGGTGGATCAGAGCCAGCCGCGCTTCTTGAAGATGCCGTACAGCAGGCCGCTCAACCCGACCATCGCGAGCACCGCCAGCGGGTACCCGAGCGGCCACTCGAGCTCGGGCATGTGGGTGAAGTTCATCCCGTAGATGCCGGCGATCAGCGTCGGCGCGAACAGGATGGCCGCCCACGACGAGATCTTCTTGACCTCCTCGCCCTGTCGGTTGCTGGAGTGCGCCAGCCGCGTCATCTCCTCGTTCTGGCGTTCCGAGACGAGCGTGGAGTTGACGGTCAGGATGTCGCGCAGCAGATAGCGGAAGCCGTCGACGCGCTCGTTCACCTGCGTGAGGTGGTCGGCGACGTCGCGCAGGCGGCGCTCCAGCTCCTGGGTCACGCCGTACTTCGCGGAGCCGCGCTCGAGCGCGAGCATCACGGCGGAGAGCGGATGCGTCGCCCGCTGGAAGTCGATCACCTCGCGCGACAACTCGTAGATGCGCCGGGAGACCAGCGCGTCCCCGCCGAACACCTGCGTCTCGATCTCGTCGATGTCGTTGGCGAGACCCGCGACGACCGGGCTGTAGGCATCCACCACCGCGTCGATGATCGCGTAGAGGATGGCCTGCGGGCCGAGCGCGAGCAGCTCGGGCTCGCCCTCCATTCGCTGCCGGACGTGCGAGAGGTCGGGCGACTCGCTGTGGCGGACGGTGATGACGAAGTTGGGGCCGACGAAGAGGTGCAGCTCGCCGAAGTCGACCTCCTCCGGGACGTCCAGGTAGTTGGCCGCCTTGAGCACCACGAACAGGACGGTGTCGTACCGCTCCAGCTTGGGACGCTGATGGGCGACGATGGCGTCCTCGATGGCGAGCGGGTGGAGCTCGAACTCCTCCGACAGGGACATCAGCTCCTGCTCGGTCGGCCGGTAGAGGCCGATCCATGCGACGCCGCCGGGGGTCCTGTCGAGCGCGGCGTACGTGTCGGCGAGGGTCGTCGGCGAGGCGACGCGCACGCCGTTCGCGTAGATCGCGCTGTCGACCATGCTGCGGCGACCGGGTGCCGGCTCCTGCGGCGCCTGCACCACCCGGGGAGACGGAGGCTCGACCCGGCGGGTGCGCGTCACGAAGGGCATCGGGATGCCGCGTCGATTCTGGTTGGCCATCGGTCACCTCCAGGGTGCTCCAGGAGCGGACGTCGCAAGCGACGGTGGACGGCCCGGATGGGCCACCTAACTGTACGCTCGCGACCCCGTCGAAGGCTGTACGCCGCTCGCGGCGGCCGCGGTGACCGCGTCCACGATGACCCGCTCGTAGTGGCCGGTGAGCTCGCGGCACACGACATCCCAACTGCGGCCGAGCACCGCGCGGCGGCCGGCCTCCCCCATGCGCCTCCGCAGGGCGCCGTCCCGCACGAGCATCGAGACGGCCGCCCGCAACGCGCGGTCGTCGGAAGGAGGGAAGAGCAGGCCGTCGACCCCGTGTTCGACGAGGTCGATCGGGCCGCCCGCGCGCGGGGCCACCACGGGGAGCCCGGAGGCGTGGGCCTCCTGGACCGTCTGACCGAAGGTCTCCTCGGAGCCGGTGTGGACGAACAGGTCGAACGCGGCGTAGGCGGCGGCGAGGTCCTCGCCGCCGAGCCTGCCCAGCCAGTGCACGTTCACCCCGCGCAGTTCGCGAGCGACCGCCTCCCGTGCCGGACCGTCGCCCACGATTGCGACGGAGACGCCCCCGACGCCCCTCAGCGCCCGCAGCCGCTCGACCTGCTTCTCCGGCGCGATGCGGCCGACGTAGCCGACGACGGTCTCGCCGTCCGGCGACAGCCGTTCGCGGAGCGCGACCGCCGACGCCGTTCTCCTTTTATTGGGGTGGTAGCGCTCCAGGTCGACGCCGCGCCCCCACCGGCCCAGGCGGCCGACGCCCGCGGTCCGGAGGTCGTACTCGCTCGCGGCCGACGGCGCGAGCGTCAGGTCGGCGCCCTCGTGCACCCACCGCACGTACTTCCAGGCGATGGCCGCCGTCATCCCGAGGCCGTTGCGCCGGGCGAAGCCGGCGACGTCCGTCTGGTAGATCGCGACGGACGGGACCCCGAGCCGGTTGGCGGCGGCGATCGCCTGCGCTCCCAGGAAGAAGGGAGAGGCCGCGTGGAGGACGTCCGGCCCGAATCCGGACAGGATGCGCTGCACCTGCGGGCTCGGCAGCCCGACCGGGAACTGCCGGTAGGCGATCGACGGCACCTGATGGATGCGGAACCCCGCGTACTCAGCCGGCGCCCCCGCGTCCGGGCAGATCACGATGGCCTCGTGTCCTTCGGCCGCGAGGTGATCCAGCACGCGCAGCACGCTCGTCGTGACCCCGTTGACCGTGGGGAGGAAGCTCTCACTGACGACCGCGACCCGCATGACTCGACGCTAGGAGCGGCCGGTGTCGCGGCCGTGAACAGCCGGTGTCCGGGACCGCTCGGTATCCTTTCGGCATGACGCCGCGCAGGATCACCCAGGGCCCGCCCATCGAGCGCTTCTACAGCGTGATCCCGGCCGGAGGCATCGGCTCGCGGCTGTGGCCGCTGTCGCGGGCGGACGCGCCGAAGTTCCTCCACGACCTCACCGGCTCCGGCCAGACGCTGCTCCGCGACACCTGGGACCGGCTCGTGCCGCTCTCCGGCGAGCAGCGCATCATGGTCGTGACGGGACGCGCCCACCGGGCCGCCGTCGAGCAGCAGCTCCCGAGGCTGGCCGACCCGAACGTCGTGCTCGAGTCCGAGCCGCGCGACTCCACCGCGGCGATCGGGCTGGCCGCCGCGATCCTCGAGCGCCGCGAGCCCGGCGTGATCATCGGCTCCTTCGCGGCCGACCACGTCATCCACAACCTCCCCCTGTTCCAGGCGGCGGTGCGCGAGGCCGTGGCCGCGGCACAGGCGGGCTACATCACCACGGTGGGCATCCGCCCCACCGAGCCGGCGGTCGGGTTCGGCTACATCCACTACGGCGACCGGCTCGAGGTGGAGGGTGCGCCGAGCGCGCTGACCGTCGACTCGTTCAAGGAGAAGCCGGACCTCGAGACGGCTGAGCGCTATCTCGAGAGCGGCGACTATCTCTGGAACGCGAGCATGTTCATCTCCCGCGCGGACCGCCTGCTGGAGGAGATCGGCCGCAACAAGCCGCGCCTCCTGGAGGGGCTGATCGAGCTCGCCGAGGCGTGGGACGACCCGGCGACCCGCGGCCCGGCCGTCGACCGGATCTGGCCCGAGCTCGAGAAGATCGCGATCGACTACACGGTCGCCGAGCCCGCTGCGGCGGCCGGCCGCCTCGCGGTCATCCCCGGCTACTTCGACTGGGACGACGTCGGCGACTTCGCCTCGCTCGCCAAGCTCAACTCCGGCGGCCGCAAGTCGGACCTCGCCATCCTCGGCGAGAACGCCCGGGTTCTGGCGGACTCCTCAAGCGGAATCGTCGTCAGTCAGAGCAAGCGCGTGATCAGCCTCATCGGCGTGAAGGACATCGTCGTCGTGGACACCCCGGATGCGCTGCTCGTCACGACGAGCGAGCACGCGCAGCGGGTGAAGTCGGTGGTGGACGCGCTGAAGATCACCGGGTCGACGGACGTCCTCTAGCCGGGTGCGTCAGTCGACGACCGACGGTCCGTTCTGAATGTCCTGGACGTGTCGCGAGATCTCCTCGTCCGAGACCTGGAGCCCGGCCTCGTCGAAGCGCTGACGCAGCAGCCGCTCCGCGTCCTCCTGCGGGCGGAGCTGGGCGTCTGCGCGCACCTGTTCGACGATCCCGGCGACCTTCGACTCGTCCGTCGCCTCGGTGCTTCCGTGCATGATCGGTTCGTCCTGTGTCATGCGGTGGACGGTACGCCGCGCGTCCCACTCCGTCGAGAGCAGGTTATCTCGACATCGAGATAACTGAGGGCACCCTAAGAGGCGTCCAGGACGGTCGCGGCATAGACTTGCGATGCGCTCGATGCGCCTATGAAGCGATCCGCAACCAGGGAGGGTTGTCCCGTGTCCACTCAGACGACAGGGACGCTGCAGCCGGCCAAGACCCGGCCCGGCGGCACTCTGTACCGAGGCCGCGAGGGGATGTGGTCGTGGGTCCTCCACCGCATCACCGGCGTCGCCATCTTCTTCTTCCTTCTCGTCCACATCCTGGACACGTCGCTCATCCGCGTGAGCCCCGAGGCCTACAACGCGGTGATCGGCACGTACAAGAACCCGATCATGGGGCTCGGCGAGATCGCCCTCGTCGCGGCCATCGTGTTCCACGCCTTCAACGGCCTGCGCATCATCCTGATCGACTTCTGGAGCAAGGGCGTCAAGTACCAGAAGGTCATGTTCTGGATCGTGCTGGCGCTCTGGGTCATCCTCATGGCGGGCTTCGTGCCGGTGCAGCTCGTGCACATCTTCTCGGAGGTGAACTGACGTGACGACGATCGAAGCGCCGCGCACCCCCGCCGCCCGCACCTCCCGCGGCAAGAACTGGGAGAAGTGGGGCTGGATCTACATGCGGTTCTCCGGGCTCCTGCTCGTGATCCTCATCTTCGGCCACCTGCTCATCAACCTCGTCCTCGGCGACGGCGTGAAGCAGATCGACTTCGCGTTCGTGGCGGGCAAGTACGCCACCCCGTTCTGGCAGGTCTGGGACCTCCTGATGCTGTGGCTCGCGCTGATCCACGGCGGTAACGGGATGCGCACCCTCGTGAACGACTACGCGTACAACCGGATCGTCAACCGCGTGCTGAAGTGGGCCATCCTCGCCGCGGTCGTCGTGCTGCTGGTGCTCGGCACGCTCGTGATCTTCACGTTCGACCCCTGCCCCGCGGGCGCCGCGGCGGCCGACCTGCCGTCCTTCTGCCCGGCACGCTGATCCTTCGACAACGGAAGACCTGTGACAACGGAAGCTACTGAATCGACCGTCATCGACGGCGTCCACTACCACGAGTTCGACATCGTCATCGTCGGCGCCGGCGGCGCCGGAATGCGCGCGGCGATCGAGGCGGGCCCGCACGCCCGCACGGCCGTCATCTCGAAGCTCTACCCCACCCGCTCCCACACCGGCGCGGCGCAGGGCGGCATGGCCGCTGCGCTCGCGAACGTGGAGGAGGACAGCTGGGAGTGGCACACCTTCGACACCGTCAAGGGCGGCGACTACCTCGTCGACCAGGACGCAGCCGAGATCCTCGCCAAGGAGGCCATCGACGCGGTCATCGACCTCGAGAACATGGGCCTGCCGTTCAACCGCACGCCCGAGGGCAAGATCGACCAGCGCCGCTTCGGCGGTCACACCCGCGACCACGGAAAGGCGCCGGTGCGCCGGGCCTGCTACGCGGCCGACCGCACCGGCCACATGATCCTGCAGACGCTGTTCCAGAACTGCGTCAAGCTCGGCATCAACTTCTTCAACGAGTTCTACGTCCTCGATGTGATCATGAACGAGGTCGACGGCGTCGAGCAGCCCGCGGGCGTCGTCGCGTACGAGCTGGCCACCGGCGAGCTGCACGTCTTCCACTCGAAGGCGATCATCTTCGCGACCGGCGGCTTCGGCAAGATCTTCAAGACCACCTCCAACGCGCACACGCTCACCGGCGACGGCGTCGGCATCATCTGGCGCAAGAAGCTCCCGCTGGAGGACATGGAGTTCTTCCAGTTCCACCCGACCGGCCTCGCCGGGCTCGGTATCCTCCTCACGGAGGGCGCGCGAGGCGAGGGCGCGATCCTGCGCAACGCGTCCGGCGAGCGGTTCATGGAGCGCTACGCCCCCACCATCAAGGACCTCGCGCCCCGCGACATCGTCGCCCGCTGCATGGTCCAGGAGGTCGCCGAGGGACGCGGCGCCGGCCCGCACAAGGACTACGTGCTCCTCGACTGCACCCACCTGGGTGCCGAGGTGCTCGAGACCAAGCTCCCCGACATCACCGAGTTCGCCCGCACCTACCTGGGCGTCGACCCCGTCGTGGAGCCCGTCCCGGTCATGCCGACCGCGCACTACGCGATGGGGGGCATCCCGACCAACACGGCCGCCGAGGTGCTGCGCGACAACACCACCGTCGTCCCCGGCCTGTACGCCGCCGGCGAGTGCGCCTGCGTCTCGGTGCACGGCTCCAACCGCCTCGGCACCAACTCGCTGCTCGACATCAACGTGTTCGGCAAGCGCGCGGGCAACAACGCGGTCGAGTACATCAAGACCGCCGACATCGTCCCGCTGCCCGAGGACCCGGCCGCCGGC
>Ga0209455_1001331_pt1 | contig 11418 bp, 12 predicted proteins | sample AraplaCol_mCL_r2_FD_184275 | JGI IMG/M metagenome (GOLD analysis project Ga0209455, IMG submission 184275) | Arabidopsis root microbial communities from North Carolina, USA - plate scrape CL_Col_mCL_r2 (SPAdes) (version 2) | ecosystem: Host-associated > Plants > Roots > Endosphere | place: USA...
TGGGGCCCATAACCGCATTTTCGGAAGCCGCTGGCTAGACCTTAGTGCGTAACCCATCCGTTCGTGCTGACGACAAGGATCACTCCTCCTCCGCCACCACCTCCTCATGCCCGCCAAAGCCCGTCCCCGTCCGCAACCGCCGGTGGCGCACCTGGTCAGGCGTACCGCCCTCGCGCTCCTGCAACCGGTCGATCTTGCGTACCAGAAAAGCGGTCGACCAGCCGATCATAAGCAGCCCGAGCAATGACTCCGCATGCCCGATCAGCCGCCATCCGTCGGGCAAACCGTCCGATCCCGCGCCCGTCGTCGTGTAATAGGATGCGGACACCACCAGCGCCTGCTCCACCTGCTTGATCGCCCCGCCCGCCAGATAGACGCTCGCGACCAGCCCCACCTCCAGCGCGTGCAAGGCGAACAGCAGCATCGCCATAAACCCGACCAAAGAGATCGACTTCGCGCTCATCCGCTTGTGCAGCAAAGCCTCGTCGGTGAGGTTGAACATGTGCGACATGCCCATCAGCCCCCAGCCATGCGCCAGCGCCAGCACGGGCACCATCAAGGCCGAGATCAAAAGCTCCAGTCCCAGCGACAGATAGTCTCTCCTCGCCCGCCAGAACGCGCCCGCCGTCAGAAGGTCCCAAGCCCCTCCCACACCCTCAGCCGTCATGCCGGACTTGTTCCGGCATCCACTGGGAGGCCGGCGCCAGGCCGCTGGGTGGACCCCGGAACAAGTCCGGCATGACGGCGAAACACAATCTTGCAGCCTCGCCTCCACCGGCTCACAAGGCCCGCAATCTCTCTTTCCAAGGTCCACGCATGCGCCTTCTCCCCCTCGCCCTCACCGGCACGATGCTCGCCACCCCAGCCCTCGCCCGCCCCGACATCCCCGCGCCGATCCTGACTTCGCCCGAGGCGCACGACGCGCTTTCCTACGCCAGGCCGCAGGTCGCCCGCGTCACCCATGTCGATCTCGACCTCACCGCCGATTTCGCGACCCACGTCATGCACGGCACCGCGGGGCTCGACATCCAGGCGAAGCCTGGCGCGAAGGAGATCGTCCTCGACGACAACCATCTCGTCATTGCGAAGATCACCGACGCCGCCGGCCACCCGCTCAAATATGCGGTCGGTGCCAACGACGATTACAAGGGCGCGCCACTCACCGTGCAGATCGGTGCCGCGCGCCGGATCATCGTCACCTACCGCTCCAGCCCCGACGCGAGCGCATTGGGTTGGCTCGCGCCCGCGCTGACCGCAGGCAAGAAGAAGCCCTACCTCTACAGCCAGGGAGAATCGATCAACAACCGGAGCTGGATTCCCACCCAGGACAGTCCCGGCATCCGCCAGAGCTGGACCGCGAAGATCACCGTGCCGTCAGACCTGGTCGCGGTGATGAGCGCCGAACGGCTGACGCCCAAGGGCATCCCCGCCGCAAAAGGTTGGCACAGCTACCGCTTCCGCATGGATCATGACGTCCCGCCCTACCTGATCGCGCTCGCTGTCGGCGATCTCGCTTTCCGCCCGCTTGGGCCGCGCACGGGCGTCTATACCGAACCCTCGATGCTCGACCGCTCGGCACGCGAACTGAGCGACACCGAGAAGATGGTGAGCGCCGCCGAGAAGCTTTACGGCCCCTACCGCTGGGGCCGCTACGACATCCTCGTCCTGCCGCCCTCCTTCCCTTTCGGCGGGATGGAGAACCCGACGCTGACCTTTGCCACGCCGACCATCATCACGGGCGACAAGTCCAACGTCGACGTGATCGCGCATGAGCTGGCGCATAGCTGGTCGGGCAACCTCGTCACCAACGCGACCTGGTCCGACACCTGGCTCAACGAGGGCTTCACCACCTATTTCGAGAATCGCATCGACGAGGCGGTCTACGGCAAGGAGCGCGCCGCGACGTTGGCCGACATCCTCTGGGACGGTCTCCAGCGCGACCTCAAGGCCGCCCCCTCGCCCGACGCGACGCGTCTTCATGGCGATCCGGAAGGCGTCTATGGCGAACTCGATTACAGCAAGGGCTCAACTTTCCTGCGCACGATCGAATATACCGTTGGCCGCGCGCGCTGGGATGCCTATCTGACCTCTTACTTCAACCGCCACGCCTTCCAGCCGCAGACCACCGCCGGCTTCCTCACCGATCTGCGCGCCAATTTGATCAAGGGCGACAAGGGCCTCGAGGACAAGCTCCAGCTCGACACCTGGGCCTATCAGCCCGGCCTCCCCGACAATGCCGTCCATGTGAAATCGGCAACGCTCGCGAAGATCGACGATACGCTCGCCCGCGTGAACGCCGGCGCGCCGATCGCCTCGGTCGATGCCAAGCATTGGTCGACCCAGGAATGGTTGCGTTTCCTGAACGGCCTGCCGCGCAAGCAGACCGCCGAACGCTTGGCCGAGCTCGACAAGGATCTGGGCCTCTCGACCTCGATCAATGCCTATGCCCGTTCGGCCTGGCTCGTGCTGGCAGCCGAGAACCGCTACGATCCGGCGGTCGCCTCGATGGAGGAATATCTCCCCCGCATCGGCCGCGGCCTCCTCATCTTCCCGGTCTATCGCGCGCTCAAAGCCGAGGGCGACTGGGGCATGCCGATCGCCAAGCGCATCTACGCCACCGCGCGCGCCAACTACCACCCGACCGTGGTCGCGACGCTCGACAAGACGCTCGATTGGAAGAGCAAATAAAGCCGTTCGCGCTGAGCGAAGTCGAAGCGCCGCTCTTATATTCTGACGGGAAGAGCGGGCTTCGAGGGTCGATCAGCCGCCGTTGGCGCCCGCGACGAGCTTGTCGAAATCGGCCTTCTTCATGCCGATCAGCAGGCCCTTCTTGTTCTTGCCGATCGCCTCGGCCGGAACCCGCACCTGCCCGCCCACGGTGGCGACCACCACACCGTCGGACGCGATCGCCTTGATATAGCCGACTTCGGCGCCCTGGCTGTCGGAGATTTCCGCACCGACCTTCAGCTCGTCCGCCTTGGCCGCACGCGCCGCATCCTCGCGCGCCGGCTTTGGCCGACCGGGATCGGGGTTCAGACTGGGGTCGCTTGCCACATCGGGCAGCGCATTGTTGCCCATCCGTCCTCCCGGCACGCCCACCGGCCCCGGCGCGGCCGTCATGTTGGCCGGCTGGCCCGGCTGCACCGTGACATATTGCGCCGAAGCCGCAGTCGCGAACGCGACAAGAGCGAGCGGCAGGGAGCGGAGAAAGAGCGTGTTGGTCATGCCCTTATTGTCCGCCTCTCCCGTTGCGAAAGCAAGTCGGACCAGATCCGTTACAAGGCCCAATCCGCCTCCAGCCAGAACTTGCTGGTGTCGGTCATGAAGCGGTCGGCCGTATGGCGCGCATAGCGCACCGAGAAGAGCGCAGGCCCGCGCCTGGCGGTCGCGAGCAGATCCCATTCATTGCCGTAATGCTGGCGCAACCGGTCGCTGTCGAAGCGGTGATAGGTCGCCGACAGCCCGATCGCGTCCGCCGGCCCGATTTTCTTCCAGCCATAGCCCAGTGTACCATAGAGATCGCGCAGGCCGTTGGGCGGCGTCGTGCCGAACTTGCCGTCCCAGCCATTCCATCTGAAGAAGGACGCGAGCGGCGTCTGCACGCTGGTCAGCGCCACGCCCTTATCGGCCCCCAGCACCTCATAGCCACCGGTCGCGGTCAGCGCGCTCGCGGTCAGCGTCGCCTCGGCCAGCCAGTAATCAGCCGAATAGCTGTTGGGATTATTGTGATAGTCGCTCTGCCGCGCCCAGCTCGCGATATAGCCGAGCTTCACACCCTTCCCGACCGGCCGGTTCCCCGCGAAGCGCAGGCCATAAGTCTGGCTCGACAAAGCGTAATTCTGCACCGCTTTCTCATTCTGATCGACCAGATAGGCGAAACCCGTCAGCGTGCCGGCGCTGGTGCCGTAATTGAGCAAGGCGAAGACATTGCCGCCGCTCACCGCCTGCTGGCGCGCGCCGGTGCCGTGGATGCCGTTCACCGTGCGGTCGCTCCACGCATAGGTCAGATCCGCGCTGAAGCCCTTCGCCTGGCCATATTGGACACGCACCGCATCGAACGTCTGCTGGTTTTGCCGCCAGTTGGACGACCCCACGAACCTCTGTTCGGCAAGCTCGATCAGCTGCCGCCCCGCGGTGATCGCGAAGTCCTTGCCGGCATAGCGGATCTGCGCGCGGTTGACCTCGGCGTTGCGCGGATCAGCGACGACCGGGAATTGGGTCCGCCCGTTGGTGCCGTCATTATAGGCGGTGTCGAGCACGAGCGTGGTCTCGCCCTCGATCAGCGCGGACCATCCGTCCCCGTCCGAAACCTGCACGCCCGGCCGCAGCCGCAAGGTCACCGCATCGGCATTTCTGGCGATCCCGTCCTGATCGACATTCTCATACCGCAACCGCGCATCGAGCAGCGGCTTTACGGTGAAATCCTGGGCCGACGCCGCGCAAGGGAGCAGCGCCGCCGCCAGCAAGGGCAACGTCTTCATCGTCTCCGATCCTTTGGAAAAAATGGTCCCCGTCTCGGAGGGTGCTGAGTGGGACGGGGACCGGTTCCGACCTGGGGAAGGAACCTAGGGAGAAGGTTCAGGCGCCCTGGCTGGCCAGGTCGCCGGGAATGGCGCCAAGTTCACCGGTCGCCCGCGCCTTGCGCCCGTAGACCAGCTCGAACAACGGGCTCGCCATCATCGTGGTGACGATCGCCATCAGCACCAGCATCGAGAACAAGGTCGGGCCGATGATGCCCTTCTGCAGGCCGATGTTGATGATGATCAGCTCCATCAGCCCGCGCGAGTTCATCAGCGCGCCGATGCCGAGCGCGGTACGATTATCCTCGCCCATCACCCGGGCGGCGAGGTAGCACGCCCCGAACTTGGCCGCGACCGAGATGGCGAGCACCCCGAGCGCGATCAGCAGCAGCATCGGCGAATTGACCATGTCGAGCCGGGTGTTGAGGCCCGAATAGGTGAAGAACATCGGCAGCAGCAGGATCACCGCGACCGGCTCGACCTTCTTCTTTAGCTCGGCCACGAACAGCCCGCGCGGCATGAACACACCGAGGATGAAGCCACCGAAGATGGCGTGGATACCGATCGCGTCCATGAAGAAGGCCGACAGGCAGAACAGCCCCATCGTGATGCCGAGCACGGTCATGCTCATCTCGCCCTTCGCTTCGACCGCGCGGCCGAGCGGCGCGAGCAACTTGCGGCCGAACAGCATCAGGAAGGTGGCGTAGAGCAGCGCCCCGCCGATCGCGAGCACCGCCACCCCGGGGCCCGCGCCGAAAGTCGCAAGCACCAGGGCAAGCACGCACCAGGAGGCGGCATCGTCGAACGCGCCCGCGGTCAGCGAGAGCGTGCCGAGCGAACTGTTGGCGAGGCCGCGCTCGTTAATGATGCGCGCAAGCATCGGGAAAGCGGTCAGCGCGATGCAGGCCCCCATGAACAAGGTCGCATTCGCCTGGCTGATGCCGGCGGTGAACAGGCCGGGCACGGTCAGCAGGAAGGGCGTCACCAAAGCAGCCAGCAGGAAGGGCACCGCGATACCCGCCGCGGACACGCCCATAGCGCTCTTCGCCTTGGTCTTGAAATGATCGAGGTTGAGCGTGGTCCCGACGAGGAACATGTAGAGGCCCACGCCGAACTGGGCGCCGACATACAGGACGTTCTTAGTCTCCTTGGGGAACAGAGCGAGCTGCGCGTCCGGCCAGAGCAGGCCAATCAGCGACGGCCCCAGGATCACACCTGCGATCATCTCGCCCACGACCTGCGGCTGCGCCAGGAACTTCTTTCCGAGCCATCCCACCACGCGGCAAGTGAAGATGATCACTGCCAGCTGAAGAAAGAAATGCACGCTGAAATCGCTTGGCGCGAAGCTCTTGGCGATGGCCGCGGTGGCCGGGACCGCCGGACCGTGCGGCGACAACATGCCGCCCGCCGTCGTCCAAAAACTGTCGATTACGCTCTGCACCGGTCCACTCCCCCGTTTTGTTATGCGGGAAAGGGAGCGCCGGTACGGTCCAGCTGCAATCTTTAAATCGAACTTGATACGGCGATTCGGGCCGGTTCGGGGATTGTTGTTGCAAGGCCGCTACAAGGTAGTAATGTACCTACATTGGAATCACCTATTTTGTAGGTACGTAGGTTCAAATGAAGGTCGTCAGCAGCCGCGAATTCAATCAGGACGTCAGCCAGGCGAAACGCGCCGCGCGACTCGAGCCCGTGTTCATAACGGATCGGGGCAGGCCGACGCATGTTCTTATGAGCATTGATAATTTCAAGAATCTCACCGGCCAGACCGAGACGATGGTCGATCTGCTCGCTATGCCCGATTCGGTCGAAGCGGAGGCCGTCCGTTCGAACGCATGGGAGCGCGGCTGATGTACCTGATCGATACCCCCGTGGTGTTGGAGTTGCGCAAGGCCAAGGCGGGGCGGACGGATGCTGGCCTTGCCACCTGGGCATCGGGCGTTTCGCGGCAGAATTTGTTCCTGTCCGCGCTCTCGCTACTCGAACTGGAGACGATTGCGGCGAAGACCGAGAAGCAGGACAAGGCCGGCGGCGCGGCGTTGCGCGGCTGGATCGCGGATCAGGTGATGCCCGCTTTCGAGGGACGGATTTTGGCGGTGGACGCGGCAGTGGTGCGGCGACGGGCGCAACTGGCACTGGCCGATACGCGCGATGCCCTGCTTGCTGCGACCGCGATCGAGCATGGCCTGACTTTGGTCACGCGCCAGACGGCGGCGTTCAAGGGAACAAGGCTCAAGCTTTTCAATCCATGGGGCTATAGTCCGGACGATGAGGACGATTCCGACTGGCGCCAGGCGGCGCGTACCGGGCCGGTTTGGCTCAAGAATCTGTTCGTGAGGGCCTGAGACCGTGACCGGCAAACGTTCGATCCTGATCGTCGGCGGCGGCACGGCCGGTTGGATGACGGCGGCCTATCTCGCCAAATATTTCAACCTGCCCGACAACCCGAACCTGGAAACCACGCTGCTGGAATCGCCCGAGATCGGGCCGATCGGCGTGGGCGAAGGCGCCTTCCCCACGATCCGTTCGACGCTCCAGTTCCTGGGCATCGACGAGACGCAGTTCATCCGCGGCGCGTCGGCAACCTTCAAGCAAGGCATCCGCTTCGACGACTGGCTGACCGCGCCGGAAAGCGGCACGCGCCATCGCTATTTCCACCCGTTCGAAGCGCCCTTCTACACCGAAGGCACCAGCCTGGTGCCCTATTGGCTGCTGCAGGACGAGGCCACGCGCCCGCCCTTTGCCGAGGCGGTGACGATCCAGAACCGCGTCGCCGAGGCCCAGCGCGGCCCCAAGCGGCCGGGCGAAGGCGAATTCACCGGACCCCTCAATTATGCCTATCATTTCGACGCGGGCCAGCTTGGCGAAGTGCTGGCGGACCGCGCGACCCAGCTGGGCGTGCGCCACATTCGCGACATGATGGCCGAGGCGGTCGTTCGCCTCGACGGCACGATCGAGCGCGTGATCACGCGCGACCATGGCGGGCTCGAGGCCGATCTATTCATCGACTGCTCCGGCTTCCGGGCGGAACTGATCGGCCGGACGCTGGGGTCGCCGTTCAAGTCGGCGCGGCGCTATCTGTTCACCGACCGCGCAGTCGCCTGCAAGATGCCCTACGACCGGCCCGATGGTCCGCTGGAGAGTTTCACGATCGCCACCGCGCACCCGGCCGGCTGGACCTGGGACATCGGCCTGGCGCAGTCGCGCGGGATCGGCACGGTCTATTCGAGCGCGCATATGTCCGATGCCGAGGCCGAGCAAATACTACGCGCTTATGCGGGCGACCGCGCCGAGCCCCGGATCCTGTCGTTCGAACCGGGCTATCGCGAACAGCAATGGATCGGCAACACGGTCGCGGTCGGCCTATCGGGTGGCTTCCTGGAGCCGCTGGAATCGACCGGCGTGGTGGTGATCGAGGCGGCGATCGCGATGATTGCCGAGATGTTCCCGCACAATGGCCCGATCGATGCGCCGGCACGGCGTTTCAACCAGCTGATGGCGGCGCGCTACGAGAACATCATCAACTTCCTGAAGCTCCATTATTGCCTGAGCCGACGCGAAGAACCGTTCTGGCGCGACAATGTCGATCCGGATTCGATTCCCGACCGCCTGCGCGAGATGCTCGATCAATGGCGCTACCGGCCGCCCAACCGGTACGATTTCATCATCGACCTCGAGAGCTTCGCCTACTTCAACTATCAGTACATCCTCTACGGGATGGAGTTCCGCACCGATCTGTCGGCGGGTCGGGCGGATTTCCCGGACGTGCGCCAAGCGGAGAAGCTGTTCCGCAAGATCCGCACCTTCGGAGAACGCGCGACCGCGGACCTGCCGACCCACCGCGCGTTGATCCAGCAGATCAATGGCCCGGCTGACCGGCTGGTCGCAGCCTGACCGCGCATTGTAACAAAGCGGTTATAGCGCTGACACAGAACTGAAAAAGGCATGGACATGACCGCTCGCTCCCTCCCTGCGCTGCTGCTGATCGCGGTTGCGCTGACGCCAGCGCAAGCCGGCATCCTTGGCAGCCACGACAAGGATTGCATCCCGCGTCACGCGATCCGCGCAGAAACCGCGGAGAGCGAGACGAGCCTGATCATCCACGCCAATGGCAGCCGCGCCTATCGCAATACCCTGCCGGCGCCATGCGATGGACTGATGAAGGTCAACGACACCGCAGATCTCGTCTACGACTCCAAGGATCCGGACCTGCTCTGCGCGGGCGATCTCGTGTGGCTCAAGAACAGCAAGATCTTTTCGGCGAGCGACGACGATGCCGAGCACTGCAAGCTCGGCACGTTCGAGCCGATCAGCGAGATGGCGCTGACCGAGAATCTGCGCCGCTGACGATCAGCCGGCCTTGATGAAGTCGATGAAAGCGCGGAGCGGCGCGGGGACCAGGCGCCGTCCGGGATAATAGAGAAACGGCCCGGAAAAGCTCTGCCACCAGGGCTCAAGCACGGGCTCGAGCGCGCCGCTGGCAAAGTGGGGCCGCAGCCAATCCTCGAACAGGAAGAGGATGCCGGTTCCGGCGATCGCGACATCGACCTTCAGGTCGACCGCCGCCCCCGCCTGCACCACCAGCGGTCCGGTCGGATCGACCACGACCACCTCCCCGTCTTTCTCGAATTCCCACGGCCCCATCATCCGGCCGCTGCTGAAACGACCGCGCAGGCAGGCATGGTCGAGCAGATCGCGCGGATGTTGCGGGCGGCCGTGCCTATCGAGATAGGCAGGCGACGCGGCACACCCGAAACGCTGGACGCGCGGGCCGATCGGCACCGCGATCATGTCCTGTTCCAGCCGTTCGTCATAGCGGATGCCTGCGTCGCACCCAGCGGCCAGCACATCGACGAAACTGTCCTCGGCAATCACGTCCAACTTGATGTCGGGATAGGCCGCCAGGAAAGCGGGCAAGATCGAAGGCAGCACCAACCGCGCCGCGCTGACGGGGACGTTCAGCCGCAAGGTACCCGCTGGCCGGTCGCGGAAATTGTTGACCACGTCGAGCGCCGCTTCGACCTCGGTGAGCGCTGGTGCCAGCCTATCGAGCAAACGCTCGCCCGCCTCCGTGGGCGCGACGCTGCGTGTGGTGCGATGAAGCAGACGCACGCCCAACTGCGCCTCGAGACGACGGACCGCGTCGCTCAGACCCGAGGCGCTCACCCCGCTGGCGCGCGCGCCATCACGAAATCCGCGTGCCCGCGCGACCGCGACGAAGGCATTCAGGTCGGCAAGATCGGCCTTCATTGTTCGCAACCCCGTACAGCCCGTCCGGATTGTGCCGGATTATCGCGCGATCCGGCAAGGCCTAGATTGGCCGCGAACTTTTAGGAGATACGTCATGTCCAGCATCGATCAGGCCGGCACGTTCAAACTGGGCGACCGCCACGTGAAGCGCATCGGCTATGGCGCGATGCAGCTGGCCGGCCCGGGCGTGTTCGGCCCGCCCAAGGATCGCGACGCAGCCCTGGCGGTGCTGCGTGAGGCAGTGACCGAGGGTGTCGACCATATCGACACGAGCGATTTCTACGGCCCGCACGTCACCAACCAGATCATCCGCGAGGCGCTGCATCCCTACCCCGCTGGGCTGACGATCGTCACCAAGATCGGCGCCAAGCGCGGGCCGGAAGGGTCGTGGGATCCGGCCTTCGCGGCAGACGAACTCGTGAGCGCGGTCCACGACAATCTGCGCAATCTCGGCCTCGACGTTATCGAGGTTGTCAATCTGCGCCTGATGTTCGGTATCCATGGCCCGGCGGAAGGGTCGCTTGAGGCGCCAATGACCACGCTCGCCGAACTGCAGCGCCAGGGGCTGATCAAACATATCGGCCTCAGCAACGTAACGGCGACCCAATTGGCCGAAGGCCGCGCCATTGCCGAGGTCGTGTGCGTCCAGAACCAGTATAATCTGGTGCATCGCGACGATGATGCTCTGATCGACGATCTGGCTAAGGACGGGATTGCCTATGTTCCCTTCTTCCCGCTCGGCGGCTTCACCCCGCTCCAATCGACCGCGTTATCGGACGTTGCCGCGCAGCTGGAAGCGACGCCGATGCAGGTCGCGCTCGCCTGGCTGCTGCAGCGCGCACCGAACATCCTGCTGATCCCGGGCACGTCCTCTATCGGGCATCTCCGCGAAAATCTGGCGGCGGCACAGCTTGTGCTCCCGCAGGATGTGCTGGCGGCGTTGGACGGGATTGGGGCCGGCGCGGCGGGTTAACCCCGTGCCAGTTAGACTTCGCATTCCCGCGCGCAAGCAAAGCTGATACCGTCTTCTGGTTCGGAGAGGCCGAGACATGGCGCATGCGATACGGGGCGGGGAAAGCCGCCGTCATTCTCAAGTCCAATCCAAGGCGTTCCTGTTCTGGGCGACCTTTGCGCTCCTGGGCATCGCTGGAAGCTATGCGATCGATCATGCGGTCGACCCGTCCGCCGATCTGGCGAGCGTTGCACTGCCGAACGACGGACAGCTTGAAGGTAGTTGGGTGAGCGGACCGCTTCGCCTGAAAAACAGCCTCAATGACCGCGGCATGTTCGTCGAACTCTGGCAGAGCGGCGCGCACGCCCGGATGATCGCCAGCTTCCAGCTTGCGCGCGGCGCCAAGCAGGGCGCGATCGGCTTCCGCCACCGCTTCGTCGGCGGCCAGGATGGCGAGATTGGCCTGACGCTCAGCGGATCGGAACTTACGCTGCAGTTGCCTCCGACCAAAGGCTGGCCGGTTGGCCCAACGACCTTCCGCCGGCCCTAGTCCCGCAACAAGATCACCGAGACGCGATGTTCGCAGCTCTGGCGCGGCTGCGCGTCGGCGGGGGCGGTGGGATCCTCGAACGCGGTGTGGAAGCAGGCGCGCCAGGGTTGGTCGGCTTCGTCGCGCATCAGCTCGAACAGCTTGAA
>Ga0209455_1001332_pt1 | contig 11418 bp, 10 predicted proteins | sample AraplaCol_mCL_r2_FD_184275 | JGI IMG/M metagenome (GOLD analysis project Ga0209455, IMG submission 184275) | Arabidopsis root microbial communities from North Carolina, USA - plate scrape CL_Col_mCL_r2 (SPAdes) (version 2) | ecosystem: Host-associated > Plants > Roots > Endosphere | place: USA...
CCTGCCGTGGAGATCGATCGCTCGCCCTCGGAATTCTTCAACCTGCTCAAGGCCGTGAAAGAGAACGACGTGCCCGGCACCTACCAGCCGGACTACGCAACCGAGTCCAAGGCCTGGTGCCCGTCGAGCCGGCAAATCAAGTTCACGGACTACAACCGCGAAGGGCTGCTGGCCTTCTGGAACCGCTACCGCCGGGCGCAGGTCTACAACCTCACGCGGCGCAACTGCTCCAGCTCGGTGTCCTATGCGCTGGAGTCCGCGCTGGAAGGCGTGCTGGCCGAACGCGGCCGGCACCGCTGGCAGGTCGTGCGCATCCTGCTCATGCCCGAACTCTGGATCGCCGCGCAAATCCGCCGCCGCGCCCAGGTCATGGCCTGGACGCCCGGCCTCACGCTGGACTACTGCCGCGCCCTGCGCGCCATCGTACATCCGGTCGAGCGGCCCTGGTTCTTGCGATTGCTGCGGGCTGGACGGCGGGACCGCTATTTGTAGTCCGCTGTGCCTTCCACCTTGATGATTTTCCAGGCGCCGCCGATCTTCCTCATGAATACCAGCACACTGACCCTGTCGGTGGAACCGAACGTCACCGGGACCACGGCAACGTCGCCGAGCATCACCGCAGGCTGTGTTGCGATGTGTGCGAGCCAATCCCGATCGTCCTCGTCCTGCACCTTCAGGAAGTAGTCGCTGTCGCCCGGCAATCGGTCATGCGCGTAGTCGCTTCTAAGTCTGTCGACCGTATCCGTCGCTACAAAGTGATAAATCCTCTTGTCCAGCAGCGGGTAGATGAGATTGCCGTTCAGCTTGATGTACCACGAGTAGAAGGCTTTGACGCTGGCTTGCGCGCCATCCGATGCCTCATCTGCTTTTGCCGACTGCCCAACGGATATTCCGACGGAAATCACCAGCGCCGCTATCGCAAGAAGCAGGGATTTTTTCATGCCGCCTCGGTCGTGACGAAATATTATCCGGTGGACGCCCATAGTCCTTAGCATAATGCTGGATTGCAGCCGCATGCTGCGCCCCATCGTGCATCCGGTCTAGCTGCCTTGGTTCTCGCGCTTGCCGCGGAACGAATAGCGCAGCGCGTCGACCAGAAGCGCGAACGCGGGAGTCTGCTGCCGGCGGCTGGGGTAATACAGGTGGTAGCCTTCGAACTTCGGACACCAATCCTCCAATACCCGCACGAGCCGGCCCGCTTCGATGTGCGGCATCAGTTCGTCTTCGGGAAGAAGCGCGATACCCAGGCCGGCCAGCGCCGCATCCACTTGGGGCTGTGTGGTATTGAAGATCAGGGAACCGTTCACGCGGACATTGACCTGCCGCCCGCGGCGCTCGAAATCCCAGACGTACAACCCGCCCGACGAAACCATGCGCTGGTTGATGCACTGATGCGCCATGAGATCGTTCGGCGCCTTCGGTATCGGACGCGCGAGGAAATAGTCCGGCGACGCCGCCACCGCCATGCGCAGCGGCGGACCGATGGGCACGGCGATCATGTCCTTGTCGATGGTGTTGCCAAGGCGCACGCCCGCGTCGAAACGATCGGCCACGATGTCGCGGAACCCGTAGTTCACATCGAACTCCAGCTTGATGTCCGGGTACTCGCGCAACAACGGCATGAGTTTGGGCAGCAGAATGCTGTGCAGCACATAGTCTCCGCAGGTAATGCGCAACGTGCCGGCGGGCTTGTCGCGCAGCTCCGTCAATTCGTCCAGCTCCGCTTCGATTTCGTCGAAGCGATTGCCTATGGCCTTGAGCAGACGCTCTCCGGCTGCCGTAGGCGAAACGCTGCGCGTCGTGCGCGTGAGCAGGCGGATCTGAAGCCGGGCCTCCAGGCCGCTAATGGCCTGGCTGAGCGCGGATTGTGTGACGCCCAGCAGCGCGGCCGCGCGAGTGAAGCTGGCTTCGCGCGCCACGGTGACAAAGGACAGGAGATCGTTGAGGTTGCGCCTGGCCATGATCCGGCCTCATGAGATATTAATTAGAACAGCTTATATGGTCTTTAAGTATTGATTAGCTAGTCAAACGGATGCGCGGCGAGGAAGATATAGGGCGTGAAAAAAACCGGGTCTCGCGCCCGGATGCCGCGCAGGCCATCCGGGAACGGGGCATGCAGGGGATCGAAATTCTAGGAGCCACATCATGACTGTCAAAGCCTACGGCGCCCATGCGGCCGACCTTCCGCTGGAACCGCTGGAAATCACCCGCCGCGCACCCGGCCCGCACGACATAAAGATCGCCGTCGCCTATTGCGGCGTGTGCCATTCCGATCTGCACCAGGTGCGTTCGGAATGGGCCGGTACCCTGTATCCCTGCGTGCCGGGCCACGAGATCGTGGGCCGCGTCGTCGCCGTGGGCGAGCACGTATCCCGCCATAAGGCCGGCGACCTGGTCGGCGTAGGCTGCATCGTCGATAGCTGCAAGCACTGCGCCGACTGCGAAGAAGGGCTGGAGAACTATTGCGACCATATGGTGGGGACCTACAACGGCCCCACGGCCGACGCGCCGGGGCATACGCTGGGCGGCTACTCGCAGCAGATCGTCGTGCACGAGCGCTATGTGCTCCACATTCGCCATCCCGAAGCGCAACTGGCCGCCGTGGCGCCGCTGCTGTGCGCAGGCATCACCACCTATTCGCCGCTGCGCCACTGGAAGGTGGGGCCGGGACACAAGGTGGGCGTCGTCGGCATCGGCGGTCTGGGGCACATGGGCATCAAGCTGGCGCATGCCATGGGCGCGCGCGTGGTGGCGATCACCACATCGGCAGGCAAGCGCGAGGCGGCCCGGGCCCTGGGCGCCGACGAGGTGGTGATTTCGCGCAATGCCGACGACATGGCGGCCCATGCCAAGAGCTTCGATTTCATTCTCAACACCGTGGCCGCGCCGCACGACCTGGATCCCTTCTTCGAGCTGCTCAAGCGGGACGGCACGATGGCCCTGGTTGGCGCCCCCGCCACGCCGCACCCTTCGCCCCAGGTGTTCAATCTCATCACCAAGCGCCGCAGCCTGGCCGGCTCGATGATCGGCGGCATCCCCGAAACCCAGGAAATGCTCGACTTCTGCGCCGAACGCGGCATCGTGGCGGACATCGAGATGATCCGCGCCGACCAGATCAACGAGGCCTACGAACGCATGCTCAAGGGCGACGTGAAGTACCGTTTCGTCATCGACAACGCGTCGCTCGCCGCCTGAGCACGGAGCATCCGCCTCATGTCGCCGCGCAATGCAAACCGCAAGGCTCGCGTGCTGGTCACCGGATCGGCCGATGGCTTGGGCCATGCGACAGCCAGGACGCTGCTCGCCGAAGGCCACGAGGTCGTCGTGCATGTCCGCTCCCGGGCCCGGCTGCCGGCGGTGGACGAGCTCGTGAGCCGAGGCGCGGCCGCCGTCATCGGCGACCTCTCCGATCCCGCGCAAATCCGCGATCTGGCCGCGCAGGTCAATGCGATCGGCCCGATGGATGCCGTCGTCCACAATGCCGGCGTCCTCTCGGGACCGAAAGTGCTGGTCGTCAACGTCGTCGCGCCGTATCTGCTCACGGCGCTGATCCAGCGCCCCGAACGCCTGATCTACCTCAGCAGCGGCATGCACGCCGGCGGACGCGCGGAACTGGCCGGCGTGGATTGGCCGGGCCGCGCATCCTCGGGCAGCTATTCGGACAGCAAACTGTTCGTCACCACGCTGGCCGCGGCCGTCGCGCGATTATGGCCCGAGGTGATCAGCAATGCCGTCGATCCGGGTTGGGTGCCGACCAAGATGGGCGGCGCGAACGCGCCGGACGATCTGCGGCTGGGGCATTTGACCCAGGAGTGGCTTGCCGTCAGCGACGATTCACAGGCGTCGACCAGCGGCGGGTACTGGCATCACCAGAAACGCCGGCAACCCCATCCCGCCGTCAACGACCGCCGATTTCAGGATCTGCTGCTGGCCGAACTTGCCCGCGCCACCGGCACGCCGCTGGCGTGACAGCAAACGGCCTCAAGCACGCAGCGCGAGCGGATTGGATTGCAAGGGATCGGGCCGGAATTCCGAAAAGAAAAACCCCATGGAATTCTGCTTCCACGGGGTCTATGGACTGTCCTGGACAGTTCCGGATGATTCTTTGGCGGACAGAGGGGGATTCGAACCCCCGATACGCTATTCACGTATACACGCTTTCCAGGCGTGCGCCTTCAACCGCTCGGCCACCTGTCCTGATTCCGGGAATTTTCGCGTGAAAGTCTGCGCCAAGGCCGTGTTCCGGCCTTCAAGAGATCAAACGCGAAAAAATCGGTAATCTGCGATTCTAGCAGAAATCCCCTACTCCCGTATCGCAGGACCGCTTTCTTGCCTTAAGGCTCGCACCCCGATTCGAAAGCGCGCCGAGCCCAAGCGCGACGATCAATTCTCGTCCAGCTCCTCGAACCGCACCGCCAGGAAATCGATCAAGGCCCTCACCGCGGGCAGCAGACCCCGACGCGAAGGAAACACCGCATGGATGATCTCGCGCTGCGGCGCCCAGCCGGGGATCACGTGCACCAGCTCGCCGCGCTCGATCTGCTCGCGCACCATCATCGACGGCAGCTGCACGACGCCCACGCCGGCGACGGCCGCCGCCCGCAGCGCCATCATCGCGCGCGTGACCAGGCGCGGATGATGGCGGATGGCGGCGCGCGCTCCGTCGGGGCCGATGAGGTTCCACACGTGCTCGTGCTGCGGCAGGCCCAGGTCCATGCTCGGCAATCCCGCAAGGTCGGCCGGCATTTTCGGAATGCCGCCGGCCACCAGGTGCGGGCAGGCCACCAGGCACTGGCTGCGCTCGGCCAGCACGCGCATCACCAGGTCGCTGTCTTCCAGCGGCGGGGGCCGCACGCGGATGGCGACGTCGACGCTCTCGCCCACCACGTCCACGCGGCGATTGGTTTCTTCCAGGTGAATCTCTACGCGCGGGTTCGCGACCATGAAGGCCGCCACCATGTCGGCGATGCGCGTATCGAGCAGCGCCACCGGGCACGTCATGCGCACGATGCCGCGCGGCTCGGCCTGGGTCAGCGCGATGGCTTCGTCGGCGGCCTCGGCCTGCACCAGCATCGCCCTGCAATGGCCGTAGTAGGTCTGGCCGATCTCGGTGACGGAAAAGCGCCGCGTCGAGCGCTGGATCAGCCGCGTTCCCAGGCGTTCTTCGAGCAGGGCGATGCGCCGGCTCAGCTTGGACTTGGGCATGCCCAGCGCCCGTCCCGCCGGCGCGAACCCGCCGTGATCCACCACCTGCACGAAGTAATAGAGATCGTTCAGGTCTTGCATGGCCCTTATCGTTCACTAAATAGAACTATGAGTCCAAATATTACCGTCTAGTGGATTCATCGTTCCACCTTTATTCTCTCTCCATCACCCGCGTAAATCGCGCGGACATCGACATCAGGAGATGAATATGAAGAGCATCCTCGGCATCTACAGCGCACCCCGCCAACACTGGGTCGGCGACGGCTTTCCGGTGCGCTCGCTGTTCGGCTACGACGGCCTGGGCCGGCACCTGAGCCCCTTCCTGCTGCTCGACCACGCGGCGCCCACCCGCTTCGAGCCGGCTGCGCATCCCCGCGGCGTCGGCCAGCATCCGCATCGCGGCTTCGAGACCGTGACCATCGTCTATCAAGGCGAAGTGGAACACCGCGACTCCACCGGCGCGGGCGGCCTCATCGGCCCCGGCGACGTGCAGTGGATGACCGCCGGCGGCGGCATCATTCACGAAGAGTTCCATTCGCGCGAATTCACCAGGAACGGCGGCACCGTCGAAATGGCGCAGCTCTGGGTCAACCTGCCTGCCAAGGACAAGATGACCGCGCCGCGCTACCAGACCTTGCTGAATGCGCAGATCCCCTCGGCCGATCTGCCCGACGGCGCCGGCCGGGTGCGCGTGATCGCCGGCGAATTCGATGGACGGCGCGGCCCGGCCCTGACCTTCACGCCGATGGACGTGTGGGACGTGCGCATCAACCAGGGCAGCGTCGGCCGCTTCGAAGCGAAGGACGGCTACACGCTGGCGCTGGTCGTGCTGCGCGGCACCGTGATGATCAACGGCAACGCCGTCGCGCGCGAAGGTCAATTGGTGCATTTCGACCGGGCCGGCAGCGGCGTGGAGATCGAGGCCAACAGCGATGCGGTCTTGCTGTGGCTGTCCGGCGAGCCTATCGACGAGCCTGTCGTCGGCTACGGCCCGTTCGTGATGAACAGCCAAGCCGAGATCGGCCAGGCCATCGACGACTTCAACAGCGGCCGCTTCGGACGCATCCCGCATGCGCAGCCTGGCGGCGTGGCGGAACAGACGCAAACCGCCTGATACCGCTTGCGCAGTCCGGTTTTGCGCGCCTACCCCGGCGCGCAAAACCGCGGCGCCGGAGCAGGATGCAAGACCTGCTCCGCATTCACGAAATTGCCGCGCGCGGCGAAATGCGGATGCCGGCTGGCCTCGGCCAGCGAAAGCACCGGCGTGACGCAGGCCTCGGTGCCTTCGAAGACCTGCAGCCAGTACTCGCGCGTATGCTGCGCGAAGATCGCCGCGAACCTGCTCCGCATATACGACCAGGCCGTCTGAACGTGCTGCGCGGGCAGCGCTTCGTCCTGCAAGCCCAGGCCTAGAAGCAAGGCGGCGTAGAAGCGCGGCTCGATGGCGCCCACCGCGACCGCCTCGCCATCGGCGGTGGCATAGGTGGTGTAGAAATGGGCGCCGCCATCGAGCAGATTGCTGGCTCGGCGATCATGCCATTGCCCTGCTTGCCAGCGCCCAAGAATGGGCGCCAACATGGCCAGCGCGCCATCGACCATGGCCGCGTCGACGACCTGGCCCTGGCCGCTGGCGCGCGCATGCAGCAGCGCCGCCATGACGCCGACCAGCAGCAGCATGCCGCCTGCGCCGAAATCGCCGATCAGGTTCAACGGCACCGTGGGCGGGCCGTCTGCAGGGCCTATGGCATGCAGCACGCCGCTCAGCGCGAGGTAGTTGATGTCGTGGCCTACCTCCTGGGCCAGCGGGCCGGTCTGCCCCCAGCCTGTCACCCGGCCGTACACCAGCGCCGCGTTGCGCTGCCAACAAGTCTGCGGCCCCAGCCCCAATCGCTCCATGACGCCGGGGCGCATGCCTTCCAGAAGCACATCGGCATCGGCTACCAGGCCCAGCACCGCCTCGCGTCCCGCTTCGGTTTTCAGATCGACCGTCACGGACTCCTTGCCGCGCCGGGTCAGGTCGAAACGCGCATCGCGCGCGATGCCCATGTCGGCGGCCACCGGCCGCGCGACGCGGATGACGCGCGCGCCCATGTCGGCCAGCATCATCCCCGCCCAGGGCACCGGGCCGACGGCCTCCATCTCCAACACCCGCACGTCGGCAAGAGGCTCGCTCATGAGAGCTCTCCAAAATCGACCAACGTACGCCCCAGTGCGGCGCCGCTCGCCTGGCGCTCGGCATGCGCGGGCAGGTCGGCCAGGCCTATGCGATGGATCTGCAGCAGGCTCAGATCGGGCCGCCAGTCGCCGGCCAGACGATCCCACAGCCGCAGGCGCTGCGGCCACGGCGCGTTGGCCACAATGCCGAACATCTGCACCTGGCGCATGATGAAAGGCAGCACGCTGCCCTCGTAGGCATTGCCTGCCGCGTTGCCGACCGAGGCGAGCTGCCCGCTGTCGCGCAGCGATCGCAGCAGCCAGGAAAGCGTGGCCCCGCCCACGTTGTCGATCGCCGCGGCGAAGCGGCCCGGCTCGAGCGGCTTGGTCGAGCGCGTTGCCTCGGCGTCGATGATTTCCGTCGCACCCAGCTTGATCAGCAGGTCGGCCTGAGCGGGACGACGCGTGATCGCGGCGACCTGGTAACCGGCCCGCGCCAGCATGGAAATCGCCAGCATGCCCACCGCGCCCGTCGCGCCAGAAATGGCGATCGGCCCGCCGTCGCGCCGCAGGCCGTTGGCTTCGAAACGCTCCAGCGCCATGGCCACGGTAAAACCCGGCACGCCTATTGCCGCGACCTCCAGCGGCGACAGTCCCGCGGGGAGTTTCTGCAGGTGCGCTGCCGGCACGCGCATGCGCGCGGAGAAACCGCCGTCGTAGGCAATGCCGGTCTGGAAGCCATGCACCAGCACGGCATCGCCCGGCGCGAAGCGCGGGTCGGCCGACGACAAGACTTCGCCCACGGCCTCGATGCCGGCGATGCGCGGAAACCCGGCGATGATCTTGGCCCGCCCCGTGACCGCGAGGCAGTCCTTGAAGTTCACCCCGGCATAGCGGGTGCGCAGCACCACTTCGCCCGCCGACAGATGCTCCAGCGTCAGCGTTTCGATGCGCGACTGCACGCCGGCCTCGCTCTTGCGGCAGACCAGGGCGTCGAAGGGTTCGGCAATGAAATGGGAAGACATGGCCGGGCCTCAGATCACGTTCTGGGCGCGCAATTGGGCCAGATCGGCGGCGTCCAGGCCGAACTCGGCATAGACCTCGGTGTTGTGCTCGCCGACCGCCGGCCCGGAACGGGGTATCGGCATGTCGCGGCCGACGATGCGCGGCACGATGCAGGGCGCGGGCAGGCTGCCGTAGTCGGGATCGGGCAGGCGGATGATGGCCTGGCGCGCCTGGAAGTGCGGGTCGGCCTTGATGTCGCGGATGTCGTACACCTTGCAGAACGGCACCTGGTGCTGCTCCAGCTGCGCGCTGATCTGGGCATAGGTGCGTTCGCCGAACCAGCGCACGAACCCGTCGTCCAGCTCGTCCATGTTCTGCACGCGCCTGGGCAGCGTCTCGAAGCGCGGATCGCTCACCCACTCGGAGTGGCCCACCGCCTGGCAAAGCCGCACATAGACCGCCTGCGAAGAGGCCACCAGCGAGAAATACACGCCGTCGCTGCTGCGGTACATATTGGACGGCGCCGTGTAGGAGGTGCGGTTGCCGACGGCGCAGCGCACCTGGCCCAATTGTTCGTGCTCGACCGGCAGCGGATCCAGCAGGCGAAACAGCGCCTCGGTGGCCGACAGGTCCACCTCGACGCCCGCCGCTTCGTGATCGCCCCGCAGCCGCGCGACTTCGGCCGCGATGGAGAACGCGCAGAACACGCCGGCGATGGCATCGCCCAACGGAAAATTGCTGTGCAGCGGCGAGCCGCCGGCCTCGCCGGTCAAATTGGTGAAGCCGCTCATGGCCTCGAACACCCGCGCAAAGCCTGCCCGGGCGCGGTAGGGCCCGGTCTGGCCGAAGCCCGTCAGGCGCACCACGATCAGGCGGGGATTGGCCTTGTGCAGGGTTGCGATATCCAGGCCCCAGCGGTCCATGCTGCCGCTGCGGAAGTTCTCCACCAGGACATCGAAGCGCGGCAGCATCGACAGAAAGATCTCGCGCCCCCTGGGCTTGCGCACGTCCAGCGTGATGCCGCGCTTGCCGCGATTGGCCACCTTCCACCAGAGCGGCGAACCGTCCTTGATGGGTTGCATGTGCCGCAGCGAATCGCTGCCGTCGGGCAGCTCCAGCTTGACGACGTCGGCCCCTTGATCCGCGCATAGCGTCGCGCCGCTCGGCGCGGCCAGGACGGTCGCCATATCGAGTATCCGCACGCCGGCCAGGGAGCCGGGATTCGTCGTCTTTGATTTCATGGGTGAGCCCAAACATGAGTTTGCATCGAACCCCTTTATGCCTATGCCATTTCGCGCCGACAATGGGTTGTTTCGCACAGCGAAATGACCTACCGCAAACCATTGACCCCGGATTTCGAAGCGCGAATCATGAACGCCACCACCCGCCCTGCCCAAAAAGTCAAAGTGTCCACCATCACGTTGCCCGGCCTGGTCGATCCGCACGACCTGTCCTGCGACCGCCAGTTCTCCATGAACCTGGCGCGCGGGCTGGAAGTGCTGCGCGCCTTTTCGGCGTCGACGCCCCTGCTCGGCAACCGCGAGATCTCCGACCGCACCGGCCTGCCCAAGCCCACCGTGTCGCGCCTGACCTACACGCTGACCTTGCTGGGCTATCTGGCCCGCGACGGGCAATCGCAGAAATACCGCCTGGGTCCCGGCGTGCTGGCGCTGGGCCACCCGTTGCTGGCCAGCATGCACGTGCGCCAGATGGCCAAGCCTTTGATGGAATCGCTGGCGCGCACCACGGGCTGCACCGTCAACCTGGGCATGCGCGACCGGGGCACCGCGGTCTACATCGATTCGGTGCGCGCCGATACCGCCAACCAGCATCTGCCCGACATTGGCACCTCGCGCCCGCTGCTCTCGAGCTCGATCGGCCGGGCTCTCATCCTGGGCCATGCGCCGGCCGAACGCACCGCCATCCTGAACTATCTGAAAGTGCAGGACAGGGCGTACTTCGAACAGTGCAAGCCGCTGTGGGAAGCGGACGCCAAGCGGTATGCGGAGCGCCGCTACTGCCTCTCGCGCGGCGACTGGCAAAAGAACATCCATGCCGTGGCCGTGCCCGTGCGCCAGCCGCCGGGCGAGCCGCCCCTGGCGATGAACTGCACGATCGCCGCGCACCGCGCGCAAAAAGACCGGCTCGTGCGCGAAGTGGTGCCCCTGCTCAAAGAGGCGGTGCATCAGCTGGAATTCGCGCAAGGGCTGCACTGACGCAACACACTACGCAAGGAAGGCCATGATCCGAGACGCCCAGAAGTTCGAAGCCATGATGCGGGAGATCCGCGGCTTCCTCTATGAAGAATGCCAGCCCATCGAGCAAGAGGTGGACCAGGCCGACCTGATTCCCGAGCCGGTGGTGCAGCGCATGCGCGAGCTCGGGCTGTTCGGCCACAGCATTCCCGAAGCGTACGGCGGCGCAGGCCTCACCACCGAGGAACTGGCCTTGGTGAACATCGAGGTCTCCCAGGTAGCCACGGCGTTTCGCGCGCGCTTCGGCGGCAACACCGGCATCGCCTCCGAGTCGCTGGTGGTCGATGGCACCGAAGAGCAAAAGCGCCGCTACCTGCCCCTGCTGGCCAGCGGCGAGGTCACGGGCTGCTTCGCCTTGACCGAGCCGCAAGCCGGGTCGGATGCCACCGCGCAAAAAACCGTCGCCGTGCGCGACGGCGAATACTTCGAGATCACCGGCCGCAAGTGCTTCATCACCAATGCGCCCATCGCCGACCTCTTCACTGTCTTCGCGCGCAGCGAGCCCGGCACCACGGGCGCCTCCGGCATCTCGGCGTTTCTCATCGAGCGCGGCACGGCGGGGCTTTCCACGCCGCCCGCCTATCGCAAGATGGGACAGCATGGCTCGCCGGTGGGCGAGGTGATCCTGGACCGCGTGCGGGTGCATGAGAGCGCCATCGTCGGCGGCCTGGAAGGCAGAGGGTTTCGCACCGCGATGAAGGCGCTGAACAAGCAGCGCATCAACCTGGCCGGCCTGTGCGTCGGGCCGTCGCTGCGCCTGGTGCGCGAAATGGTGCGGCACGCGCAGACGCGCAAACAA
>Ga0209455_1001333_pt1 | contig 11409 bp, 14 predicted proteins | sample AraplaCol_mCL_r2_FD_184275 | JGI IMG/M metagenome (GOLD analysis project Ga0209455, IMG submission 184275) | Arabidopsis root microbial communities from North Carolina, USA - plate scrape CL_Col_mCL_r2 (SPAdes) (version 2) | ecosystem: Host-associated > Plants > Roots > Endosphere | place: USA...
TGTAAAAGTCTATTATTTGACTACTAATATTCAAAATTATAAAAATGTTTTGAATTAACGAAATTTATCACAACTTTTGTGTTGTGATAACGCATATAACACTTTCGGAGTTTGCCATCCCAACCTGGTGTGAAAATTATTTTTTAAAAAATAGTTGTAGACAATATATAAATTTATATATTTGTCTACAGAAAACAATGGAAGAAATGGAAAATGTAGTTGCTACCAACCTTACGAGAGCTAGAATGCTGCGTGGGTTATCAATGGAAGAACTGGCAGGCATGATAAACTACTCTAAGCAGGCTATCGGTCACTGGGAAAGCGGCTTTAGGACACCTGACAGCAAAACGCTATTAACAATAGCCAAAGCTTTGGATTTGGAGATCGATTATTTTTATAATGAGTGCAATGTGCAGTTTAGCCTCCATAACGTAAATTATAGGGAAGGGATGTTGCTCACACACTGCCAGCGCGCGGATATTCAAAGTTTAACAAGTTCCATGTTAAACGATTATCTGGAATTAGAAATGATCGCGAAAGAGTTTATTGAGTTTCAAAATCCTATTGAGGATATGACTATAAATAATGCATCGGATGCGGAAAGAGCGGCAAAACAGCTTAGGAAAAAATGGAAATTGGGCGAAGGGCCTATTCATAACATTTCCAATTTATTGGAAAAAAAAGGTATTAGGATTATCAAAATAAATTTTGGTTTTAATTATAGCCATGAGGGATTATCAGGCTGGGCAGAAAATCATAAAGTACCGGTGATCGTGCTTAATACAAGGCAACAAGACATTTCACGTGTGCGGTTTACCATCCTGCACGAGCTCGGCCACCTCTTGCTGATTATGTCTGAGACGCTAGACCTGGATGCGATAGAAAAAATGTGTGACGCTTTTGCAGGTGCTGTGCTACTGCCTTCTGAGATATTAATTCAGGAATTCGGCAAAAATAGGACGGCGATATCTATGCCGGAATTGCGCAGGATAAAAGAATTATACGGCATCTCAATAGCCGCCATTATGGTACGAGCAAGGCAGACCAATCTGATAAATTTTGAAGCTTATAGAAAATGGAAAGATTTTGAATTTCCCGATAGAGATTACGGTCAATTTAACGGAACGGAAGAACCTCAGAAATTCTTACAAATGTTATATCGCTGTTTGAGTGAAAGAAAAATAGGGTTTGATAAAGCGGCAAAACTCGCCAGGAGGGATGAAGCCGAATTCAGGCAGGTATATAGACAACAATTAGAGTTTTGAGATGAATAATATCGTTATAACAGAAATACATCTTGCAGCAAGATTATTCAGATCCGGCATATTAAAGTACTTCAACAATGAAGAACTAAACTTCTATATAACGGATTTCTGTTATGACCACACATTAATAGCCCATAATTATGATCGGGCACATACCAAATTAATGTTGGACGAAGGAATGTTGAAAGTAGTAGGCTTAAACGAGCTGCAAATGTCAGCAATGGCTAATTTGCATCGTCAGTACAAACCCAAGTTTATTATAAAAACGATTTCCGCGCTTGTATTCGCTCGTGATAGTAGATTCAAATTAATCAGTGAGGACGAGCTACTACGTGAAGTTGCAAGGAAAGACCTAAATGTTCAATCTTATAATAAAGAATGGCTGATAACTACATTAGTAAATGAAATAACAATGATGGGTGTTTCAATAGATATTAATGATGTAAAGGAAATTATATAAATAAAAAAAGCCACGGCAGAAAACTACCATGACTTGTTAATACGATTAAGACCAAAGCTTTACAAGCTCTTGACTTAAGGTAAGAATGTTCTTGCACTTCAAACTTACCCTCTTTTTCGCAATTCTGCAAGTCTTCAACGTTTTTTTCAACCAAATCGAACCTTATTAAGTTTTTTGGGCCTGTATTGTTGAATTTAAATTAAAAAAAAGTAAAAAAGATCCTTTGATGCCCGGTAATCCGGTTAGCGCTACAGAAACGATATGTAGGCTTAGTAAACTTTTTTAATGTTTAAAAACAAAGTCATGAATCAAAAATTGAAAGTCGCTTTGAAGTTTGTTATTGAGGGCAAGGAATATGAGACCTACGATCAATATAAAACCGGCGCAGAATTGAAACAACTGGGAGGAATCCCATTAGCGACAGAATTATATCTGTCTATTAGTAAACCCTACAAGGACGAGCTTATCGAAAACGATAAGGAAGTTGACCTTGCAAGGCCGGAAACAGAGTACTTTTTCGTTAAGAAAAAGTTGTATTTTACCATCAACAAAGCGGCCTTCACCTGGTACAAACAATATATCAGAGGCGTGCAGATCCGGGAGTTGGGTAAGATCGATGCAGATGAGCTGATCTATCTGGCCATTGAAAGGCCTTTCGAGGACGAATTGATCGGTGATGATGATAAGGTCGATCTGGCAAGGCCGGGTAAGGAGCATTTCTTTTCCAAAGAGCAGCCATGTGATTTTACGATTATTGTTAATGCTACGCCGAAAGCGTGGAAGGAAAAGACTATTTCCTTTGAACAGGTCGTGGTGTTGGCGTTCGGCGTTATCAATAACAGGCCGGAAACCGGTTATACCGTGACGTACAGTCGCGGGGTTGAACCAAAACCAGAGGGAACAATGGTGAAGGGGTCTATAGTTAAGGTTAAAAACAAAATGATCTTTGATGTCACTGCAACTGATAAATCATAGCCCTGACCTTAAACGTCTTAGAGACGAAGGCTACGAGGTAGTGATATATGGTGGATTTTTATTAGTCCACCATATACCCTACTTAAACGACAAAAAAGAGATACTTTACGGTACTTTGGTCAGTACATTAACGCTAAGTAATAGTATCACAACGGGGCGACCGGATAACCACGTTATTCATTTCATCGGTGAAAACCCATGCGATAATAATGGCGCGGTTATTTCAGCGATACAGCACAGTAACGCAAATAACCCCTTGCGTGACGGGCTGGTCGTTAACCGGTCATTTTCAAATAAACCGGCTGCCGGTTACCCGAATTATTATGAAAAAGTTAAGCGGTATGCGGATATTATATCCGCACCCGCTAAGTTTTTGAATGGTGATGTTACTGAAAAAACATTTAAAGTCATACCGGATAATGATGATGAAAGTGTATTTAAGTACATCGACACTAATTCAAGCCGGGCCAACATTGATATGATCAATGCCAAATTTAGCGGGCAGAAAATAGCAATCATTGGCTTGGGCGGTACAGGTGCCTATGCGTTGGATCTGATCTCGAAAACTCCGGTTGCCGAAATCCATTTATATGACGGCGACAGTTTCGATCAGCATAATGCTTTTCGCTCACCTGGTGCAGCGTCTATCGCAGACTTAGCTAAAAATATGCAGAAAGCTGATTTCTTTGCGGAAGTTTATTCAGAAATGCATAAACAAGTTATCCCGCATAGTTACTATGTGAAGGAGGCTAATATCAGCGAGTTGGATCAGATGTCGTATGTGTTTGTCTGTGTGGACAAGAACAGTGTTCGGAAATTCATCACTGATTACCTTGTCAAGAAAGGTGTTTCGTTTATAGATGTCGGCTTAGGTGTTAACGTTGTGGATGGCCGGTTAACCGGTGCGGTACGTGTAACAGCTGGTACCGAGGCCAAAAACGATCATCTTGCCGACAGGATATTTGGTGAAGATAATGACAATAACGACTACACAACAAATATCCAAATCGCTGACCTCAATTCGCTCAACGCTGTTTTAGCGGTGATGAAATGGAAAAAAATGAGCGATTTTTATGTAGACTTGGAGCAAGAACATCACAGTTCTTATTCAATAGGCGTATCTAAAATTTTCAATGAAGATGTTACAGCATAGGTTTGTCGAATTTATGCCCGAAACTTTGGAAGAGGGTGTATTATATGTATCTATGGAATATTGCACAGCCATACACAATTGTGTGTGTGGCTGCGGCAATAAGGTAGTCACCCCTATTTCGCCAACCGACTGGCAATTGCAGTTTGATGGCAGGTCAGTTTCGCTCAAACCGTCTATCGGTAACTGGAGTTTTGATTGCCAGTCCCATTATTGGATCACCAACAATAAGATCAGTTGGGCCGGCAAGTGGGATAAATCCGAGATTGAGGAAGGGCGGCGAGCTGATCAGCACCGGAAGCAGACTTATTTTGAACAAGAAGAAGTTGCCAACCATGTAGCGCCGGTGAAGGAAAACTCCATGAACACTGAAAATAGGCTCAGTTGGTGGCAGACAATATGCAAGCGATTGGGATTTAAATCAAACAGATAGTATTAACGGGTGGCTTTTAAGATCCATTAGACTTAGAAATTAGGCATTATCTAGGCTTTGATAAGCTTTCAGCACATTCCTGAATAAACACTACTTCTTTTTCACTAAATCCGCCCCATTCTCCATGAACTGGCTTTCGTCGCCAACCTGAACGGCAATATCGACATCTTTGGTTTTTCGTGTGCTGATGTGGTCGCCCAACTGTATATCCCACGCAATAGGACCAACCATGTAAAAATCAATATTCATCAGCGATTGCAAGATCGGTTCGATACGCGTCAGCGTTTTGAGTGGTGGTGGCTGTAAGACTTTCGAAATATCTCCATATTGCAAGGACGTTTCTCGTTATTTACTTCTTTGGCATTTGTTTTACCGGGTCAAACGGTTGTGCTGCGGGGTCAATTACAACATTCTCGCCGGCATCCATTAGCCATTTTCCGTATTGTTTGACATACACCAGGGTAGCCAGGCCATCGGTAGGCTGGGATAGTTTCCCGTCGGGCAAACGCACAGGCTTCGGGTCCGAAAAATGCCATACGATGTGGGCGATGGCCACATCGTTCGTTATAAACCGGATGGCAACAGACTTTTTCTTGCATACCGTTGTTTTGAAGATCGTCTTATGATAAACCTGGTGCGCATATTGTGATTCCTTTCGCCCTTTCCACCACATACCCACGACATTTACCCAGTCGGTATTTTCGGTCGTATAGTTTTTTAGATCATCGTAGTTATGGTTGTTCCAGCTATAGATCATTGCGTCAACCTGTTTATTGATGGCCGCTTCATCTTTTGAACGGTCTTGAGCAAAAATGAGCCCGCTGGTTATTAAGAGTGCAATGGTTAAGAGTACTTTTTTCATGTTTTGGAGGTTTCCGATAAAATTACTGCACCAATTGGAGGAGAGCATAGTATAAAAACGACATTTTAACAGAAGAGCCTGTTAAAAAATTTCGTCTGTGATTCCAGGAGTTCTTGTTCAACAAGAGAAGGGTTAACGCCGGCAAATTCCCGGAAGTCCCGTATAAGGTGCATTTGGTCAAAATAGCCGCATTCATGGGCGATCTTTATCCAGCTTATACCCGGATGCTGTTCCTTGATGATCCAGGCCTGCGCAAATCTTACGAGACGCGAAAAGTGCCTGGGCGACAATCCTATCCTTTGCTGAAATACTCTTTCAAATTGCCGGGTGCTTAAACAGGCCTCGGATGCCAGCCGGTCTATTCTAAGTAATCCCCGTTGTTTAATGAGCGATGGGAGCACATGATCAATAGGTAACATTTGTTTCAGCCGGCCTGCCCGCTTAAGCAGGAAGTTTTCCACGATAGTCTTCATTTCGAAAAAAGAAACTGCTTCCCGTAACCGCTCATCCACTTCATTCATTTCAATCCCCAGCAAATCCAGCCCGTCAAATTCATCATTACCTAGCAGCTCGCTCATTGGAATACCTAAAAAACGGTATAGTCCACCTGCTTGAAACCCAACCTTTATCATTAAATGATGACGCCCCGGAATCATGATATGTCTGTTCAGATTGGGGCCGATCACAATGGAAGAAGGCATAGGTCTTCTTTCTTTAGTAAGAGGATCTTCCACATGGATGGTGTCCCGGATATAAAACATCAGGCAATGTTCAGGAAGCGGCGGGATCGGAAAAGCGCGCGGCATATGGATCGCATCAAGCTTCACCTCATGGATCATGATGTTGTTGACAAATTCTTTTAATGCCGGGTGCGGCTCGTAGAACTGTTGAAACATTTGCTTTTTAACGTTATAATTGCCCGACTGCTATCCGCAACCGGTTACATTCTTTGTCCCGCGCCGATTTACTGAGCAATGCTAATATAAGCCAGTTAATATAAAATTCCTAAAGGCTCCAGGTTGAATTCGTAGCCAACACCGGGCAAATTTCGAACTATTTTCTCGAAGACTTGCGAAAATTGGCATTCTAAAAATGGTTCGAATCCTATGAGGTTCACTTAACGAAACACGCATTCAAGCGTGTTTCGTTTTTTTTTATGCTCATAAAAATCTCATCAACAGGCAATTAGTAAGCCGCAAAATTGGTTCGAAATTTACTGATTAATGCCGCGTTCGAAATAGTCATGCGTTGTTTTTTTGGTCATAAATGCAGAAATTTATATCATTGAATTTGCAACCAAAAACGACTGAAAAGTTGGTGAGTCAGCCTGCAATCTTTACTATCAAAAGCGCAAGAAACCGCGTTAATAACAATATCAGGGGAGTACGTTCGATTCTCGTCGCGACTTATTCGATTCATTTAAATTGCATTACTTGTTCCGCAGAATCTCACTTCAAAATCTTTCCTGCCTGAAAAAAAAATCAACTATCCATTTTTATCAACAGCGTAACCAAAGTCCCCTGGTAGCAATTATAACTAGGAACATACCTTATAAAGCCAAGCGAAATGAGATCTTTGACGCATATATGGTACGTACTGATAGAAGCAATTTTACCATAATCCATCAAAATCTTCCTGTTAATTTTAAAGGGCATTTTGTGGTTTTGATCATTCCAACAAATGATCATCGCAAAACAAAGACTTATATGGGAGGTGTTAAGCCGTTCATCATCAGCCATGCGGTTTAAGAAGCGCGTCAAAAATTGTGAGTGCTCTTTACTCATCGCTTCTTTTTCTCCAGAACCTTTGCGATATCATCGTATTTATAGTAAAATATACCGCCAACTTTGGTAAATGTCAGTGTTCCCTTAATTCGGAAATTTTGTAAAGTACCCGGCGAGATGTGCAATAGTTTTCTTACCTCAGCACTTCGCAGCCACTGTTTGGGACCATGGTTTTGGGGCTTGATCAATGCAGAAATCTCCCTGATCAAATCCTGTTTGAACAGTTCGAGGTCATCTTTGGTAATCAGGTCAATTTGGGCCATTGCAGTAACTAATGGCTCAAAATTGGTGGTTAAAGGAGGAGCGGATTGCCAACTTTGGAATGTTGGTAATGATTTAGGTTATTTACTCGCTTTATTGTAAAAGAGTTTTCAGTCTTGCCAACTGACTGCTTTTGCGAAATGGTAGTTTGTAATAAAATACTCAGGAGCGAAACGTGCAGGATTTTTGCGAAGATCATTATTACATAGAACAAGCCGCGTAAATGCGGCTTGTTCTATGTAATAGCTTATTTAGATCGCTTAGCGACCCATTCTAATTCCGCCATAAACTCGTCAGCATCCTTTTTTGACCTGATGACCTGTCTCAGACTATCCGCACGATTCCCGATAGAATGCGTGGAAATATTGCCGTTCTGTCCAGTAGCCAATTTCTTATATTGAGCTAATTTAGCTTGAATACGTTGATTCATAATACAAAAATAATTTATTAAATAAACAAAAACAATAAATTCTATTTCAGTCTAAACATATAATAACGGTACAAATCCCTGTTATCGCGGTTAAAATCAAACGGTTCGGGCCGTGGTTTGGCTATTGGGTAACCGGAATCATTTTTTTCATAATCGCCGTTTCTGAATATGCGGACATACCAATCGACCCCGATGGTAATAAAAAAGTCGTTAAGATAATTCCTGTTTGATTTCGTTATCCTGTGGTATAGTCTTGCCCTTAGATCATCCGACCCATCTAATCCGATCGTTAACGTAGGATTGACTTCCAGAAATGAAAGCGCATGAAATAATACAGTTGAAAAAATCTTATTGATATCTTTATGCCTTAATCTTATGGAATCAACAAACCGACCTTGGCCATCAGGTGGACCAAAGCCTAAATTATAAACATTCGGTAGCAAAGGATCCGGGTGTGGTGTTATTTGAACCAATAGCCTTTTATCTGTACCGTCCATTTGAGGTGAATCAAAGGTCATCTCAGATAGATCATCAGATAGGCACACCGGCTGATAGGTATCTTCAAAATTAATTATTATCTGCATAGCCTAAAAAACTATTTAAAGTCGCGAAAACTAAAAATCTCAAATAATTGACTTTATTAATACAAGGGTAGTCGTTAGCTAACTTGCCATGCAAAAAAGCATTGCATGGCGAGTTGAAAAGCTAAATGGCCATTCTATCCAGCTTTTTTCTTAGCTTTTTCATGTCCTGGCTGACCTTCGTATCAATAACCTTTGCGTAATGCTGCGTAGTTTTGATATCCACATGCCCCAGCATCTTGCTAACGCTTTCAATCGGCACGCCGTTGGTTAAAGTAACCGTAGTGGCGAAGGTGTGACGCGACAAATGAAAGGTCAAGTTCTGCTTAATGTCACAGGCATCCGCTATCTCCTTTAAATAGCTGTTCATTTTTTGGTTACTTAATACCGGCAACACGAGGCCTTCATTTACGCATTTTGGATTATTCTTGTACTTTGCGATAATTTGCGATGCAGGTTTCAATAAAGGAATCCGGGATGAATTGTCATTTTTCTTCCGATGGGTGAATATCCATTTTCCGCCATCGATGCCAGTTGTAATTTCATCCCGTGTCAGCTTTTTAACATCCGCATAAGACAGGCCGGTAAAGCAACAAAACACAAAGATGTCCCGGACATGATCAACACGCGCAATCTGAAATTTTTTATTGATGAGGCGATCAAGTTGCTCCTGGCTTAGAAATTCACGTTGCTTTACCTTTGCCTTCGACTTGAATTCCGAAAATGGGTTGTCCCTTAACAGTTTTGGTTTAAGGATATAATTATTGACTACCTTTTTAAGGTGCTTCAGATACTTTGCTGCCGAAATCGGCTGGATGCCGCCATCCAGTTTCAGGTAACGATTAAAATCATTGATAAAATTGTAATCCAGGCGCTTGATCGCCAGGTCGTCCGACTTGTACTTCTTTTTGATAAACCTGGTCAGGTGCAGCAGGCAGGTACGATAACCCTTTAATGTGTTTTCCTCAAATTCCTTACCGATCAGTTCATTCATTTGCTTATTGTGCAGCCGGAAAATCTCCAATAGTTGTGGAACCTTTTGCGGTTTGTCCCTGCCGAGGAATTTATCACGTAAGCTTTCAGAAGTGATTTCTTCGTCATCCCTGACCATCTGCGCATGGATATTGTGTACCTTTTGTTGAAGGTCATCCAGGTGAAAATTTAAGGACCTCGAGGGTTCAGTTTTTCCATTCTCGCGGCCGGTTTTGGCACACCACTTATCCGGATCGGCAGTTCTTGTTGTAGCGCATTCCTTGGGTAATCCATTGACTGTGAAGCGCATGTAGACGGGAATATTCCCTGAAGTGTAGTTCTTTGGCTTCTTCAGATAGAAGAGCAGACTGTAATTTAATTCCATAAAACAAGCTTAAAATGTGAAACAAATTAAGTTTGCAGCTACCTCAGATACAAGATGTATTTTAATCGAACATTCTGTAATACAATAAGTTACGGAGTTTCCAGTGAGTCATTTGCCTGAGTTCTCCGACTCACCGAATTACTCACTGGAACTATACGATTTAGTGAATAAAATGGGGTTTTGCCGGAAAAAAAGAAAGCTGTAAATCAAGGATTTACAGCTTTTTGAATGATTTGATATCGATTTTTGTAGCCCGTAGGGGAATCGAACCCCTGTTTCAAGAATGAAAATCTTACGTCCTAACCCCTAGACGAACGGGCCTTTTTAAAGGCTTTTCCCTCAATTTTAGATTTGGTAACCCTTATTTTGGGATTGCAAAGATAAAGGTTTAGCGATAAAATAAAAATATTATTTGAAAAAAAATTTAGTACGAAAGTTTGCAAAGACCAGAAGTACGAAAGAAGCTGCAAAAAGGTGTAGAAAAGCGACACGAAATGACATAGATTTCTAACATCTGACTTTTTTCGTCTTTCTGACTTTCCCGACTTTCGGACTTTTCCGACTTAAACCGTATCTTTATACATAATTTAAATCTATCCCTATGAAAGCTATCTGGAACAACCAGGTTATTGCCGAAAGCAATGATACCGTTGTGGTTGAAAACAATCATTATTTCCCTATTGAAAGTGTAAAGGCCGAGTACCTTATGCCTTCCGAAATCCATACCACGTGCCCATGGAAAGGGCTGGCAAGCTATTATACGCTGGAGGTTGACGGCCTGCAAAACCGGGATGCCGCCTGGTATTACCCCGAACCAAAGCCTGCCGCCGCAAACATTACCGGCCACGTGGCGTTTTGGAAAGGTGTTAAAATAACCGAATAAACCATGAAACAGTACGATGCAATAATTATTGGCGCCGGGCAGGCGGGCGGTCCGCTTGCGCGTAAGCTTGCCGAAGCGGGTAAAAAAACTGCGATTATTGAGAAACGCTGGGTTGGCGGCACATGTGTTAATGATGGCTGCACGCCCACCAAAACCATGGTTGCATCGGCAAAAATGGCGTATATGGCTGCAAACAGCGGACCGCTTGGTGTTAAAATAAAAAGCTTTTCGGTTGATTTAAGGAAAATTAAAAAGCGCAAGGACTATATTGTACACAGCGCGCGCGATGGCAACCAGAAAGCTATCGAGAAAACTCAGAACCTGGAACTACTTTTTGGCGAAGCGTCATTTACCGGCGATAAAACCATCAAAGTAAAACTGAACAGTGGTCGTGAAAAAGAGTTGCAAGCCGATTTGATTTTCATCAATACCGGGGCCAAGCCGTTTATTCCCGAAATTGAGGGGCTGAGTGAAATTGGTTATTTGGACTCCACATCGATAATGGAGTTGACCGAGGTGCCGGAGCATTTAGTGGTTGTGGGCGGCAATTATATCGGGCTGGAGTTTGGGCAGATGTTCCGCCGGTTTGGCAGCAAGGTTACAGTTATTGAAAGGTCGGGGCGGCTGGTATCGCGCGAGGATGAGGATATTTCGGCAGAGGTCACTAAAATAATGGAAGCTGAAAATATCGCCATCTATACCGATACTACTACTACAAAGTTTAAGCGGAAGGCTGGCGGCAAAATCACCATCACCCTAAATAAAAACGGGAAAGAGGAAAAGATAAAATGTACTCATGTGCTGATGGCGGTTGGGCGTATACCGCAATCAAAAGCGCTGAACCTTGATGCAACCCGCGTTAAGGTTGATGAACGTGGCTTTATCACGGTAAATGATACGCTGGAAACAAATGTGAAAGGCATTTATGCACTTGGTGATATAAAGCCCGGCCCCGCATTTACCCACAT
>Ga0209455_1001337_pt1 | contig 11375 bp, 10 predicted proteins | sample AraplaCol_mCL_r2_FD_184275 | JGI IMG/M metagenome (GOLD analysis project Ga0209455, IMG submission 184275) | Arabidopsis root microbial communities from North Carolina, USA - plate scrape CL_Col_mCL_r2 (SPAdes) (version 2) | ecosystem: Host-associated > Plants > Roots > Endosphere | place: USA...
CCGAAATCGACGGCTTGTTGCTGGAAAATCTGGAGCGCTGGGAAGTGATCGAAGCGCGTTCGAAGGGCTGATCAGTAGTCAGTAATCAGCAGCGCCGGGTCGGCGTCTCCAACATCGGTTGTCAGTTGGGGCGCCGGCTGGCGTGACGCAGTTCCGGCAGCTTCTCACGCATGCTATCGGCGTCTTCCGCATCGGGACGCAAGGCCAGGTAGGCTTCCAGATCGTCCAGCGCCGCCTGCGGTTCGGCCAGGTTGGCGTACGCCAGGCCGCGATCGCGGCGTTCGGTAATTTCATCGGGCAATAAAATCACCAGGCGCTCCTGCACCTCGAGTACGCCTTGCCAACGCTGGGAGTCGGTGAAGATGGCTTTCAGGTTGCGCAGCATGCGCGTCAGGATTTCGCGCGGATGGGCGGCGCGCAGATACGCCGCCAGCGGCAACTCGTCGCCGTATTCCTGCTGTTCGAGGTACGGTTCCAGGCGCTCTTCCAATTCTTCGCGCGACAGGCTGGCGCCATTCATCGGGTCGAGCACGATGTCGCCCGATTGCACCGACAGTTTCATCAGGAAATGGCCGGGGAAGGAAATGCCCTTCATGTTCAGGCCGATCTGCTGTCCCAATTCCATGTACACCACCGCCAGCGAAATCGGAATGCCGCGGCGCGACGTCAGCACACGATGGATGTAGCTGTTATCGGGATCGTAATAATTATTGATGTTGCCGGCGAACGCCAGCTCCTGGAAAAAAAAGTGGTTGAGCATCCGCAATTTTTGAATGTGCGATGCATCAGGGGGCAGACGCTGCTTCAACTTGAGCGCCAGGGTGTCCATCTCGATCTGGCACGCGGACAAATCCAGATCGGGCTGCGCATCTTGCCCCAGCGCCAGAGCCGATTCAAAAAGCGGAATCGAATCGTCTTGACGAACCAGCGAAGAAAAATATTCGAGCGGTGTAAGCGTCATATGTTGATCATGCTATCAAAATATGCGCGCTTGTGAAATGTTTGGCTGGCAATGGCGCGTCAACGCAACATTGCCCCGGGCAGGTAAGTTCTCAACGGCCAACGCGCTTGAAGTCGCGGAATCGGAATCCCATCGCCATCAAGGCGCCGAAATACACCACGCCGCACGCCGCAAACACCAGCAGCAACGCGCCGATGCGCTCGGCGGGGTGGGCGCGCATGGCGATCCAGTCGAAATGCCGCGCCACCGCCAGGGCCACGCCGCCGAGCAGGAACAGCGCGCCGGTCAGCTTGATCAGGAACATGCGCCAGCCCGGTTGCGGGGTATAGATCTTGCGGCGGCGCAGGCCCCAGAACAGGAATCCCGCGTTCAGGCAAGCGCCCAGGCCGATCGACAAGGCCAGTCCGGCATGGGCGATCCAAGGCACGAAAATGTAGTTCATCAGCTGCGTGGCGATCAGGACGCCGATGGCGATCTTGACCGGGGTGCGGATGTCTTGCTTGGCGTAGAAGCCGGGCGCCAGGATTTTCACCAGGATCAGGCCGATCAGGCCGACGCCGTAGGCGATCAGCGCGCGGCCGGTCATGTCGACCGAGACCGTGTCGAATTTGCCGTAATGGAACAGCGTGGCGGTCAGCGGTTCCGACAGCGTGGCCAGACCCACCGCGCACGGCAGCGCCAGCAGGAAGGTCAGGCGCAGGCCCCAGTCCAGCAGTGCGGAATATTCGGCCATGTCGTTCTCGGCATGCGCATTCGACAGGCTGGGCAACAGGATCGTCCCGAGCGCCACGCCGAGCAAGGCGGTCGGGAATTCCATCAGGCGGTCGGCGTACGACAGCCATGACACGCTGCCGTGCGCCAGGCGCGAGGCGATGTTGGTGTTGATCATCAGGCTGATCTGTGCGGCCGAGACGGCGAATACCGCCGGTCCCATTTTCTTGAGCACGCGTCTGACGCCTTCATCGGACAAGCCGATCATTGGATTGAGGTAGAGGCGCGGCAGCATGCCGATCCTGATCAGTGCAGGGATCTGCAAGGCAACCTGCAACACGCCGCCGACGAACACCGCAAACGCCATTGCATAGATCGGCTGGTCGAGATAAGGGGCGACGAACAGGGAGGCGAGGATAAAGGAGACGTTCAGCAGCACCGACGTGAATGCGGGAATCTTGAATTCACGCCAGGTATTGAGGATGCCGCCCGCCAGCGCCACGAAAGACATGAAGCCGATGTACGGAAACATGATGCGCGTCATGACCACCGAGGCATCGAAGGCGTCCTGGTTGTATTTGAGGCCGGTGGCGATGAAGTACACGATCAGCGGCGTGGCCAGGATGCCGGCAATGCTGGTGGCGACCATCACCCAGATCAGCACCGTTGCCACGTGGTCAACCAGGTCTTTGGTGGCGACGTCGCCTTTCTGGTTCTTGTATTCGGCCAGGATCGGCACGAAGGCCTGCGAAAAGGCGCCTTCGGCGAACAGCCGGCGCAACAGGTTGGGAATGCGGAAGGCGACGTTGAAGGCGTCGGTATAGGCCGAGGCGCCGAATGCGCGTGCGAACAGGATTTCTCTTGCGAGACCGGTAATGCGGGAAAGCATCGTCATGCCAGAAACGGTGGCAAGCGTTTTATGCAAGTTCATGGGACGGCATTATAGCTTTCCGTTTTCGGGGGCGCTCCAGGTTTGCGGGAGCGAAGAGGATGGCTTTGGCGCCGAGGCGGTTGGATGAGCGCTTGCCGGGAACGTTCGCCGATCATCTTGCAATTTGGCAATTAAGCCGCTTTTGCAACAGGGCGGCGGCGATAGTCAGGCTGCATTTGCCAGTTTGAGGAAAAATGGTTATAATCCGTGGCTTTACAGAATTCCGCCTCGCAAGTTATCAAGATTGCGATGCTCTCGATCTCGATTTAGGATAATTATTCATGGCAAATACCGCACAAGCACGCAAACGTGCTCGTCAAGCTGTTAAGCAAAACGCGCACAACTCCAGCCAGCGTTCGACGCTGCGTACAGCAATCAAGGCTGTTCGCAAGGCGATCGAAGCAGGCGACAAGGCTGCTGCGACTTCCGTGTTCCAGGCTTCGGTGTCGACTATCGACAGCATCGCCGACAAGAAAATCATTCACAAGAACAAGGCCGCTCGCCACAAGAGCCGTCTGGCTGCTGCCCTGAAGGCACTGGCTGCTTAATCAGCTATTCTTGTAGCTGTCGGCATTTGCCCGGGAAGCATGCAATGCGTGTTTCCTGATCCGGCAAGAGCGCCGATGTAGGAATGCAGAGATGAACCCGCCCAAGCGATTTGGCGGGTTTTTGCATTTCTTGTCGTTTGATTAATGCTGTTTTGATTAGTGCTATTGTGATCCGGTGGTCGCCCAATCGCCGCCGTCTGCAATGCATCGCAATCGGCCTGCCTGAGGCTTGTACCCAGCCTCAGGCGGCAACTGTTCAGCGTGGCAGGCCTTCGATCACCGTGCCGGGTTTGATATTCTTCTGCTTGAACCAGCCCTTGTTCATTTCCAGGGCGTAGGTGGCGGGCTTGGATGCGCAATGCGAATCCAGCGTCTGCTCCTTCATTTCCTCGATATTGATGATCTTGCCGGTTTCGTCCATGAAGGCGACCGACAGCGGGATCAGCGTATTCTTCATCCACATGCACACGCCGGCCGGCGCGCCGAATGCGAACACCATGCCTTCGTTGGCGCCCATCTTGTCGCGGAACATCAGTCCTTGCTCGCGCTGCGCTTCGGTGGAGGCAACTTCGGCCTTGATCAGGTACAAGCCCGCATTGAGGGTGGTGGTCGGGAATTTCTGGAGTTGCTGGGCCTGGCCGGGCAGAGCGACTGCAACCGCGGCGAGGGTGGTGAGCACAGTGAGGAAACGACGCATGATGGGGCGGGGATGTACGTGGCTGTATGAGAAATCGACTGCAGATCCGAAATCTGCCGGAATCCGGCGATTATAAAGGAAGCCGACAAATGCAGCGGACATGAAAAAAGGCAGGACTAGCCTGCCTTTTTAGTAATGCGAAAGCAAGATTACTTTGCAGCGTCAGCAGCAGCAGCCTTCTTTGCCTTCTTGGCCTTGTGGCCCTTCTTGGCCTTCTTAGCCTTCGGTGCAGCAGCTTCAGCCTTAGGAGCGTCAGCAGGTGCAGCAGCAGGAGCTGCAGCTTGTGCGAACACGGAAGTTGCGAACAGACCAGCGATCAGAGCGGCGATCAATTTTTTCATTTTGCAGTCCTTCAATTTAACATGTTAAGAAGACGGTGATTCTCATGAATCATTGCCAATAACGACGCGCCGAAGGCTTGGTTGACAAAAAATTCCAAAAAACAAAATTTCTTTACGGACTGTCCTTGAAAAGCCGATTTTGTCAGTTTTTTGTCAGGTTTGGCGGCGAAATTCCTGAGGATCGACGGTTTTCCACTCTCCCGGAAGCAGCGGATCGGTGGCCAGCGCAAACGGGCCGATGGCAATCCGGACCAGTCTCAGGGTGGGCAGTCCGACGGCGGCCGTCATGCGCCGCACCTGGCGATTTTTTCCTTCCGATATCTGTATCGTCAGCCAACTGGTCGGGTGATTCTTGCGCTCGCGAATGGGCGGATTGCGCGGCCACAGCCAGCCCGGCTCCTGCACGTGGCGGACTTCGCTTTTTTGCGTCACGAAATCACCGAGATCGAGCGGATTGCGCAGGCGCTCCAAGCTGCCTGCATCGGGCGTGCCTTCCACTTGCACCAGGTAGACCTTGGGTTGCTTGCGCGTGGGGTGGCTGATGGCATGCTGGAGTTCGCCGTCGTCGGTCAGCAGCATCAATCCTTCGCTGTCGGCATCGAGGCGGCCGGCGGGGTAGATGTCGGGAATGTCGAGGTAATCGGCGAGCGTTTCGCGATCATCTTGCGCCGAAAACTGGCACATTACCTGATAGGGTTTGTTGAATAAAATGAGGGGCATGCGTCAGTGTCGCAAAAACATCACGTCCAGTAAAATACTCGTGCATAATATAAATCAATGTCTTATGTCTTATATGAGACTTGATCCTGAATTCAATTGCCCCGGCTGTGATGGTGCGCGCACTCGGGGCGCGTCCGCAGCGAGGTCGAATTTCCTCTCTTTTCCGCACTATTTTCGGAGACCGTAATGTATCAGCACATTCAGGTGCCGGCCGAAGGTAAGAAGATTACCGTCAACGCCGACTTTTCCCTCAACGTCCCGGATCATCCGATCATTCCGTTCATCCAGGGCGACGGCACCGGTCGCGATGTGACGCCTGTCATGCTCAAGGTAGTGGACGCTGTGGTCGCCAAGGCATACGGCGGCCAGCGCAAGATCAACTGGATGGAAATCTACGCCGGCGAAAAATCGACGCAGCTGTACGGCGCTGACGTCTGGCTGCCGGAAGAGACCGTCGCCGCAGTCAAGGAATTCGTGGTATCCATCAAGGGGCCGCTGACAACGCCGGTCGGCGGCGGCATTCGTTCGCTCAACGTATCGCTGCGCCAGCAACTGGACCTGTATGTCTGCCTGCGTCCGGTGCGCTATTTCAAAGGCGTCCCGTCGCCGCTGCGCGAGCCTGAGAAAACCAATATGGTCATCTTCCGCGAAAACTCGGAAGACATTTACGCCGGCATCGAATGGCAAGCCGGTTCGGACGGCGCCAAGAAGCTGATCGACTTCCTGGTCAAGGAAATGGGTGTCAAGAAGCTGCGCTTTCCCGAGACTTCCAGCCTCGGCATCAAGCCGGTATCGCAGGAGGGCACTGAGCGCCTGGTGCGCAAGGCGATCCAGTACGCCATCGACCATGACAAACCGTCGGTGACGATCGTCCACAAGGGCAACATCATGAAGTTCACCGAAGGCAGCTTCCGCGACTGGGCCTATGCCCTGGCGCAGAAGGAGTTCGGCGGGGTGGTGATCGACGACGGTCCATGGGTCAGGATCAAAAATCCGAAGACCGGCCGCGACATCATCGTCAAGGACGTGATTGCCGATGCATTCATGCAGCAGATCCTGCTGCGTCCCGCCGAGTACAGCGTGATTGCGACGCTGAACCTGAACGGCGACTATATCTCGGACGCGCTGGCGGCGCAGGTGGGCGGTATCGGGATCGCTCCCGGCGCCAACATGTCCGATTCCGTGGCGATGTTCGAAGCCACGCACGGCACCTCGCCGCGCTATGCGGGCAAGGACTACGTCAATCCGGGTTCCCTGATCCTGTCGGCGGAAATGATGCTGCGCCACATCGGCTGGACCGAGGCGGCGGCCTTGATCATCGAAGCGATGCAGAACACGATTTCATCGAAGAAGGTGACTTACGACTTTGCGCGCCTCATGGAAGGCGCGACGCAGGTGTCGTGTTCGGGCTTCGGCGATGCGATGATCGAGAATCTGTAGTTCGGCGGGCGATTCTCGCTGAAGGAGGGCCGGCCGGGTTGCCGGCCTTTTTTATTGTCGGTTGCAACTGTTGTTCGCGAAGGGGGCAGGCGTAAAAAAAGCTCCTGTCGAAACAGGAGCTTTTTACAAAAGCGACTTAATACGAATTAAGGAGCCTGGATGTTGGAAGCTTGCTTGCCTTTGGGGCCTTGCGTGACTTCGAACTGTACTTTTTGACCTTCTTTGAGGGTCTTGAAGCCGTTCATTTGAATTGCCGAGAAGTGTGCGAACAAATCTTCACCGCCGTCATCCGGAGTGATAAAGCCGAAGCCTTTAGAATCGTTGAACCACTTGACTGTACCTGTTGCCATAAAAGCATCTTTCAATTAAAAAAAATCACACGAGCCGTAAAAGCAAGAAGCCTCGCGAGATTGAATCTTCCGCAGCCCCCCTTAAACTTGCCCCCTTCGTATTAACAAGCAGTAACTACTTATCAATGAATTCCATTGTTCTCGTTAAAAATGCAAAAGTCAAGTCGTTTTCAACGGAATTATTAAGCTTTTGTTCCGTGAATTGAATGAGACGCTCTTGATTTAGGATAAATAAGCGTTATCTGCGCACTATCAGGAAAACGCGTAATATCTAATTTAATTAGGTATTTTCTTCATGTTGTGCGGTGCACAGTGGATTGATGGTTTTAGAATAAATGCATGGCAACCAAGCACGATAATGATAACGGTACGGTCCTGGCGCGGCAGGAGCAGAAGCTCAAGCCGCCCCCTATGTACCAGGTATTGTTGTTGAATGATGACTATACGCCGATGGAGTTCGTCGTCGCAGTCATTCAGGAGTACTTCAACAAAGACCGTGAAACTGCGACGCAGATTATGCTCAACGTTCACCGCGATGGGAAAGGTATGTGTGGTGTGTATCCCAAAGATATCGCATCCACAAAAGTTGAACTCGTTTTAACCCACGCTCGAAAAGCAGGGCACCCCCTGCAATGCGTGATGGAGGAAGCATGATTGCGCAGGAATTGGAAGTCAGTTTGCACATGGCCTTTGTCGAAGCCCGGCAATCCCGTCATGAATTTATCACCGTGGAACATTTGCTCCTCGCGCTGCTGGATAATCCATCGGCCGCGGAAGTGCTGCGCGCGTGCTCGGTCAATATCGACGATCTGCGCAAGACGCTGACCAATTTCATTACGGACAATACTCCGACCGTGCCCGGCACGAACGAGGTCGACACGCAGCCCACGCTGGGATTCCAGCGCGTGATTCAGCGCGCGATCATGCACGTGCAGTCGGCGTCCAACGGCAAGAAGGAAGTGACCGGCGCCAACGTGCTGGTGGCGATCTTCGGCGAGAAGGATTCGCACGCTGTCTACTATCTGCATCAACAGGGCGTGACCCGCCTGGACGTAGTCAATTTCATTTCTCATGGTGTGCGCAAGGATCAGCAGATCGATTCGCAAAAAGCGCCTGAAGGAGCGGAAGACGTGCAGACCGAAGGCCAGCAAAAGGAAAGCCCTCTCGATCAGTTCACCCAGAATCTGAACAAGGCCGCCGCAGAAGGCAAGATCGATCCGCTTATCGGCCGCGACGCCGAAGTCGAGCGCGTGATCCAGACCTTGTGCCGCCGCCGCAAGAACAACCCGCTGCTGGTCGGCGAGGCCGGCGTGGGCAAGACGGCGATCGCCGAAGGCCTGGCATGGCGCATCACGCAAAACGACGTACCGGAAATCCTCAAGAACGCCGTGGTGTATTCGCTCGACATGGGCGCGCTGCTGGCCGGCACCAAGTATCGCGGCGACTTTGAGCAGCGTCTGAAGGCCGTCCTCAAGCAATTGAAGGATGCGCCCAACGGCATTTTGTTCATTGACGAAATCCACACCATCATCGGTGCAGGCTCGGCCTCGGGCGGCACGTTGGATGCGTCGAATCTGCTCAAGCCTGCGCTGTCGAGCGGTCAGCTGAAATGCATCGGCGCGACTACCTACACCGAATTCCGCGGCGTCTTCGAAAAAGATCACGCGCTGTCGCGTCGCTTCCAGAAGATCGACGTCAATGAACCAACCGTCGAACAGACCATTCAGATTTTGCGTGGCCTGAAGTCGAAGTTCGAAGAACATCACGGCGTCAAGTATTCCGCTTCGGCTCTGACCTCGGCAGCCGAACTGGCCGCACGCTTCATCAATGACCGTCATCTGCCCGACAAGGCAATCGACGTGATCGACGAAGCCGGCGCAGCGCAGCGCATCCTGCCGAAGTCGAAGCAGAAGAAGACCATCGGCAAATCCGAGATCGAGGAAATCATTTCCAAGATCGCGCGCATTCCGCCGCAGTCGGTCAATCAGGACGACCGCACCAAGCTGCAAACGATCGATCGCGACCTCAAGAACGTCGTGTTCGGCCAGGATCCGGCGATTGAAGCGCTGGCATCGGCCATCAAGATGGCGCGCGCCGGCCTGGGCAAGACCGACAAGCCGATCGGCTCCTTCCTGTTCTCCGGTCCGACCGGCGTGGGCAAGACCGAAGTGGCGAAGCAACTGGCCTTCATCCTCGGCATCGAGCTGATTCGTTTCGATATGTCCGAATACATGGAACGCCATGCTGTGAGCCGTCTGATCGGCGCGCCTCCGGGCTATGTCGGTTTCGATCAGGGCGGTTTGCTGACCGAAGCGATCACCAAGAAGCCGCACGCCGTGCTGCTGCTGGACGAAATCGAAAAAGCGCATCCGGATATCTTCAATATCCTGCTGCAGGTGATGGATCACGGCACGCTGACCGACAACAACGGCCGCAAGACCGACTTCCGCAATGTCATCATCGTGATGACCACGAATGCCGGCGCAGAAAGCCTGCAAAAGCGTTCGATCGGTTTCACCGACAAGAAGGAAGCCGGCGACGAGATGGCGGATATCAAGCGTATGTTCACGCCGGAGTTCCGCAATCGTCTGGATTCGATCATCAGCTTCCGTGCGCTGGACGAAGACATCATCCTGCGCGTGGTCGACAAGTTCCTGATGCAACTGGAAGAGCAACTGCACGAGAAGAAGGTGGAAGCCGTATTCTCGGACGCATTGCGCAAGTTCCTGAGCAAGAAGGGCTTTGATCCGCTGATGGGTGCACGTCCGATGTCGCGCCTGATCCAGGACATGATCCGCAAGGCGCTGGCCGACGAATTGTTGTTTGGTCGCCTGGTGGCGGGAGGTCGCGTCACCGTGGAGCTGGACGACAAGGATCAGGTCAAGCTGGAATTCCCCGAAGGCGACGATCCGACGCCACCGCCGGAAGAGCCGCAAGAGAAGCTGGAAGTCGAGTAAGCCGTACCCCATCCCGGCGCTTCGCAAGAGGTGTCGGGAGTGGGCAAGCAAAAAGGCCGGAACGTTTGATCGTTCCGGCCTTTTTGTTTTTGCGGCGTGTTAGTGAGTGAGGCTGTTCATGAAGACGTCCTGCGGCAAGCACAGGACATCCGGCGCTTGGAATTACGGCGTCAGCGGCTTGCCTGCTGCCTGCTTGGCCCTGAGCGCCTGCACGGACTTGTCGATTGCCGTCATGCGATACGCCGTACCCGGATGCAGCGCGGTATAGCCGCTTGGCACGCTAGCCGGATACTGTGTTGCCAGCCGTTGCCAGAACGCGGCATAGCCATCGATGCCGTAACCGGCGCGTACCAGCATGTACAGCGCCAGATTGTCGGCCGCCGCGTCGAGATCCTGCGGATACGGGCGAATGCCGCCGGTGCCCGCGGCCGCAGTTGGATCGGGGCGTGCGCGCATCAGATTGTCGATGACGCTGCCGGTAGTCGCCACCATGCGCTGGCGAATCGCGTGGCCCAGCGAGTTGTGGGCCATGTCCTTGGCGATCAGGTAGGCCAGCTCTTCATCGGTCTTGGCGAAATTCATCATGCCGCGCGTGATCAGCACGCGACGGCCGTCGGCGTAAGTGTTGACGTTGTCGGCGTTGCCCAGCTCGATGCTGAAGGCGCAGGCCAGCGTCAGCGGCACGATGGCGGTTTGTTGCGCCTTGTTGCGCAACAGGGTCAGCTTGACCGGCGTGCGGCCGCTGACGAGCGGGCCCAGCAGGTTGGCGGCCTGGCGCTCGGCATCAGGGCCTTGCTGCAGCGGCTTGTCGGCCACTGCGACCAGCACGTCGCCGCGTTGCACGCCGCTCTTGGCGGCGCCGCTGCCGGGCAGCACGCCGGTCACTTGCAGGCGATCGTCGAAGCCCAGCGACTGCGCCGCATCGGTGAACTCACTCGGATAGGAATACTTGTTCTTGGCGGTGAAGCCGAGCAGGTTGCGCGCGTTGCCGCGGCAGAGCTGGGCATTAGTGGTCAACAGCGGCGCGGCCACGTTGTACAGCCGGTCCTGCTGCGCCGTCAGCGTGCGCAATGCAGCCTGGTCAGGCGTCAGCACTGGCGCGTTGACGGTAGCCGGTCCTGCCGCGGACTGCGCCGGCTTATTGAGCGTGTTGTTGTCTTGCGGCGTGACACATGCTGCGAGCAATGCCGCCGGCATGATTGCCAGCGCGATTTTTATTTTTCCCCAATAAGCCAGGTGTCGAGCGTGCATCCAGTGATCTCCTTAATGTTTGCCAGTGCTGCCGAAGCCGCCCGCGCCGCGCTCGCTGCTGTCGAATTCCTCGACAACGTTGAAACCGACTTGCAAGACCGGCACGATGACCAGTTGCGCCAGACGCTCCATCGGGTTTAGGACAAATTCGGTCTGGCCGCGGTTCCATGTCGAGACCATCAATTGCCCTTGGTAGTCGGAGTCGATCAGGCCGACCAGGTTGCCCAGCACGATGCCGTGCTTGTGGCCCAGACCGCTGCGCGGCAGGATGATCGCGGCATAACCCGGATCGGCCACATGGATCGCCAGGCCGGTCGGGATCAGATGCGTGGTTCCCGGTGCGATCGTCAGCGGCGCGTCCAGGCAGGCGCGCAGATCCAGACCGGCGCTACCGGCGGTGGCGTAGGCGGGCAGTTGATCTTTCATGCGCGGGTCGAGGATTTTGACGTCGATAGTTTTCATGGGAAC
>Ga0209455_1001339_pt1 | contig 11369 bp, 11 predicted proteins | sample AraplaCol_mCL_r2_FD_184275 | JGI IMG/M metagenome (GOLD analysis project Ga0209455, IMG submission 184275) | Arabidopsis root microbial communities from North Carolina, USA - plate scrape CL_Col_mCL_r2 (SPAdes) (version 2) | ecosystem: Host-associated > Plants > Roots > Endosphere | place: USA...
CATGGAGGTCGAGACGATCTGCCGCTACAATCTGCCGATCTGCGTCGTCATCTTCAACAATGACGGCATCTATCGCGGCACCGACGTCAACAACGCGAACGCCGATCCCGCCACCACGGTGTTCGTCAAGGGCGCCCGCTACGACAAGATGATGGAAGCCTTCGGCGGCGTCGGCGTGAATGCCACCTCGCCGGACGAGCTGAAGCGCGCGGTCAACGACGCCATGAAGTCGGGCAAGCCGACGCTCATCAACGCCGTGATCGATCCGGCTGCCGGCTCGGAGAGCGGCCGCATCGGCAACCTCAATCCGCAGAGCGTTCTGCAGAAGAAGAAGTAAGTCCACCCCTCAACCCTTTACTCCCTGTGGTTCGCAGGGGCAGACAGAGTACGGAGCAAGACCATGACCAAAGCGCTCGAGGGCGTTCGCATTCTCGACTTCACCCACGTCCAGTCAGGACCGACCTGCACGCAGCTGCTGGCCTGGTTCGGCGCCGACGTGATCAAGGTGGAGCGCCCGGGCGTGGGTGACATCACCCGCGGCCAGCTGCAGGACATCCCGAACGTGGACAGCCTGTATTTCACCATGCTCAACCACAACAAGCGTTCGATCACGCTCGACACCAAGAATCCGAAGGGCAAGGAAGTCCTGACCGAGCTGATCAAGAAGTGCGACGTGCTGGTCGAGAATTTCGGCCCCGGCGTGCTCGACCGCATGGGCTTCCCCTGGGAGAAGATCCAGGCGATCAACCCGAAGATGATCGTCGCGTCGATCAAGGGCTTCGGTCCCGGCCCCTACGAAGACTGCAAGGTCTACGAGAACGTCGCGCAGTGCACCGGCGGCGCCGCCTCCACCACCGGCTTCCGCGACGGCCTGCCGCTCGTCACCGGCGCGCAGATCGGCGATTCCGGCACCGGCCTGCACCTGGCGCTCGGCATCGTCACCGCGCTCTACCAGCGCACGCATTCGGGCAAGGGCCAGCGCGTCACGGCTGCGATGCAGGACGGCGTGCTCAACCTCGCCCGCGTCAAGCTGCGCGACCAGCAGCGCCTCGCCCACGGCCCCCTGAAGGAATACAGCCAGTTCGGCGAAGGCATTCCGTTCGGCGACGCCGTGCCGCGCGCCGGCAACGATTCCGGCGGTGGCCAGCCCGGCCGCATCCTGAAGTGCAAGGGCTGGGAGACCGACCCGAACGCCTACATCTACTTCATCACCCAGGCTCCGGTCTGGGAGAAGATCTGCGACGTGATCGGCGAGCCGACCTGGAAGACCGATCCGAACTACGCCAAGCCGGCGGCCCGCCTGCCGCGCCTGAACGAGATCTTCGCCCGCATCGAGCAGTGGACGATGACCAAGACCAAGTTCGAGGCGATGGAAATCCTCAACAAGGACGACATCCCCTGCGGCCCGATCCTGTCGATGAAGGAGATCGCCGAGGACCAGTCGCTGCGCGCGACCGGCACCGTGGTCGAGGTCGACCACCCGACCCGCGGCAAGTACATCTCGGTCGGCAACCCGATCAAGCTGTCGGATAGCCCGAGCGACGTCACCCGCTCGCCGCTGCTCGGCGAGCACACCGACGAGATCCTGCGCGCGGTGCTCGGCTTCTCCGATCACCAGGTCGCGGAGATCCACAAATCAGGCGCGCTCGACCCGCCGCAGAAGCAGGCCGCCGAGTAAGCGGATTTCGACCAGAACGAAAGGGCCGCCCATCGAGGCGGTCCTTTTTTTGCGTCAGCAAGACGTGCGGCCCCAAGCGCCAAGCCAAAAACCAAAAACAACCCCATGCACAGTAGCCGAACTCTTCGGCCCAGGACCGAATTTCGTATTTAGCGAATTTTTCTTGACGCGTCGGGCAAAACAGGGCTAGGATGTCGCTGTTCAGACGAGCGTGCGCGGCGTCGCAACTTTGATCGATGGCTTCACGGTGGACCTGAGCGCGCTCACCTCCGCCCGTCACTGCCCCGAGGTATAGAAAGGCGCTGCCTCCCAAGTGATGGCCACGTCGACAGACCCTGAGGTTCTCACAGTCTGCTGCAAGGATTTGGCGGCCGCGCTGAGCTTTCCGGCTGGCCGGCATTTCTTTGTTGAGAACGGACAGCTCAAGCTGCTGGTCGCCAGGACGCTCCTGCAGGGCGGCGGCGAGGCCGACCTGGAGAACGTGGTCCGCTTCTGCCCATTCTGCGGCACGCCGCTCGCCGACATTTTTCCGGGGCCCGGGCACAAGAGGCTCGGCTGACCGCAACTCCTGCTATCGGCCAGCGCTTCCGTTGACGCAGTGCAACTAAAATGTCCGCTGATGGGAGCGAACCGGAAGTTTGACGCTGAGCGTCAGATCGACGCGAATGAGCCAAGCCGGACAGCCGCCGAGCAATCGATACAGTTGGGTTAAATTCTTAAGTCCTCCTAAGCGGACGCGTGGGATACGTGGTAGGAACGCAAACGTGGCCAGAATGTCTCGACGGAATTTTCCAGCGACCAGGCCCTCCCTCGTGGAGAGGATGGAGCTCTGGCTTTCGAAAGGCCACGTCGTTGACGGCATTTGGATCGGCAGTTTTTCATCGGACGCCAAGCCAGCCATTCAACGTATTGAACACGCGCTTCAGCTGATCGATCGCTGTACTCCGCTTCACTATCGGCGCATCAGGAATGACCTTGCTAGAATTTGGGTGCACCTAGTTCCGCACGGAGCCGGCTGCTATCTGCACTCCTTGAATGCCTGCTTGCTGGATGAACGTGTCGTCACTTCTGAAACCACAACAGTCGAATGGATCGCATCCGCTATTGTCCACGAGGCAACCCATGCAAGGCTCGAGAAGTTAGGTTTCCGCTATACTGAAGCGGTCCGCCAACGGATCGAAAGGATTTGTGCTCGACGAGAGCTCCATTTTGTTCGACATCTGTCGGGCGCCGACGCCCTGCTAGAAGAGATCATGTGGAGGCTCGACCGGTGCAGCGAGGACAATGCATCCTATACAGACCAAAACATGTGGGAGAAAACTGATCAGGGCAAGGCAGAGGTACTCCGTTATCTGGGAACGCCAGAATGGGTCATAACTCTATTGCTCAGGGCGAGAATTCTAGTTAGTGGAATTCGCCGCTTCGCCCGACGCATGGGCGGCGCTTCTGTTCAATGATTGGAAAGCCCGGGATGACCGCTCTTGGCCCATCAGCGAGGTCGCCGAGCGGTTCGTTGAGGCCCACTCAGTGAGCCGGGGCAGACTTGATTTGCTCCCATTGAGTCCTTCGCATTTTGGCCCGAAGCGGAACTAGGTGTTTCGTAGCAACGTCTCCGAAGGATTTTCGCCGAAGAGCCGGCGGTAGTAGCCGGAGAAGCGCCCGAAATCCGAGAACCCTTGCTGAAAAGCAACCTCCGCCACCGTGGTACCCCCTGCTGCTTCACGGGCCAGGCGGAGGCGAGCCTCGCATAAACGTCGATGGCGCAGATACGTCAGGGGTGGAATGGCGAGGATTTCGTCGAAAGCCCGGTGCAATGTGCGCCTCGATACGCGCAGTGCCGAAAGTAACTCCGAGATATGAACGGGCGCATCACCCGCGTTATCAAGATATTCCAGCGCCTTCCTCACCAAACGTTCCGGCGAAGAAACAAAAGAGTCGGAGGGTTCCGCGTTCGCCATCGCATAACAGGCACTCTCGATGATGGCCCGCTTCCAATACTCGGCCTCGGACAGTGACAGCCTGCGGCCGTGCCGATCGAAACCGGACATCATGCTTCTCAGGGCTTGGGCCGAAACGCCGCTTGCTTCGAAAGCGGAGTTCGTCGACCGCCATACCGCGGAGTCGCTGTAACGACTGTCGGGTCCGAAATACCGTGCCATGTCCTCGGTCGACACGGAGATGGCGCCGAAAGACACGCCTGCGGAGTACCGGGTCTGGTGCTCCGCTGCTGGCGACCAAATGCGGATGCGACCGAGGCGTCCATGCCGTGCGGCACGCCGGTTCATCTCCGTCAGAAATCCAATTGTCGCGCGCTCGTTGCTGTAGACGCCGCGAGAGATGACGCCATGCGAGAAGGTACCGAATCCAATCGATAGTCCCGCGACGCTCGCGTGCTTCAAACGACCATGCATGCGGCCGGATTGGACCTGAATGATTTCGGAGCTGCTCGTGGGCGTGGCGGCCCTGAGTTGCTCGACGCCATGGACGGTGAATTCGCTGCAGCTCACAACGCCGCCGTCGTTCTTGCCACCCATGATCGCGACGATGCCCGGCATGTGCTGCCCACCTCTTGGTCACCAACAAGCTTCGATCAAAATAAGACCAAAAGGCGGCAAAGGCAGTCTAAGCCAGGTTGCGCGTGCGTCATGCGCTTGAAAGACAATCATTTTCAGGCGGAGAGCGGCACGGCGTCGCATCGGCACAAACTGCGCATCACAAGGTACGCGAAGAGAGCTATCGTCGATACGCAACCCCTGCGCGATCACAGAGTAATCACATCAAATACGAAGGAAAACTGGAACCGAGAGGCTGACATAGGCGCTCGCAGAATTGTGCGAGCCGAAAAAGAAAATCGGAGAGCCTGACAATGCCGTTGCGCGGCATGAACCTGCATCATCTGCCTGTAATCAAATTCCGTATTCCGACCTCCGCACTGCTCGCTGTGCTGGTTGATCCCTCCCGCACGCAGGGCTTCTGGGATTATTGCCAATAGCCTGGCAGCGGAGAGGCGCCATCATGTTGCAGGCAGAAATCGATCACAATCGTCACGGTGAGGCCTCGACCGGCGACATGATCTGGATTCCCGGCGGCATGTTCCGAATGGGGTCCGACCATCACTATCCCGAAGAGGCTCCGAGCCACAGGGCCGTTGTGGACGGCTTCTGGATCGATCGCGCCCCGGTAACCAACCGGCAGTTCAAGGCGTTCGTCAACGCGACCGGCCACATCACCACGGCGCAGATCGTTCCGGATCCGAAGGACTATCCCGGCGCCCGGCCGGAGATGATCTATGCGGGCTCGCTTGTGTTCTCGCCGCCCTCGCGGGTGACCGATCTCAACGACTGGAGCCAGTGGTGGACTTTCATGAAGGGGGCGACCTGGCGTCGCCCTTACGGTCCCAAGAGCAACATCAAGGATCTGGACGACCATCCGGTCGTCCACGTGTCCTACAGCGACGCGCTGGCCTACGCGAATTGGGCCGGCAAGGATTTGCCGACTGAAGCCGAGTGGGAATTCGCCGCGCGCGGTGGACTCGACGGCGAAGATTTCGCCTGGGGCAACGCATTCAATCCGGGCGGCCGGCATATGGCCAACACCTGGCAGGGGATCTTTCCGCTGGAAAACCGCTGCGAGGACGGCTTCGAACGCACCTCGCCGGTGACGGCTTTCCCGCCCAACGGATACGGCGTCCAGGACATGATAGGCAACGTTTGGGAATGGACTGCCGATTGGTGGTCGGCCCGGCATGACGCCGATGCGCACAAGCCTTGTTGCATCCCGCAAAATCCGCGCGGAGGTCCCGAGAGCGCCAGCTTCGATTCCTGCCAGCCTCACATCAGGATCCCAAGGAAAGTCTTGAAGGGAGGCTCGCATCTTTGCGCGCCCAATTACTGCCGTCGCTACAGGCCTGCGGCGCGCCATGCGGAGCCTATCGATACCTCAACCAGTCACGTCGGTTTCCGATGCGTCGTTAGAAAGTGGAGTGAACGATGAGCGAAAAGAGGCAGTCAAATCCCAATCGCCGCAGCATCCTTCTGAGCGGAACGGCGCTCGTCGCAGCGACGATCGCAACCGACGCGTTCGCGCAGGCGCAGACGGCCGCACCGGGTTCTCCCGCTGCGACCGCAGGTCCATCCGGCCGCAGGCCGAACATCCTCGTCATATTCGGCGACGACATCGGCCAGAGCAACGTCAGCGCCTATTCCTTCGGGCTGATGGGCTACCGGACGCCCAACATCGACCGGATCGCCCGCGAAGGCATGATGTTCACCGACTACTATGCCGAGCAGAGCTGCACGGCCGGACGGTCGAGCTTCATCACGGGACAATGCACTCTTCGCACCGGGCTATCGAAAGTCGGCATGCCGGGCGCGACGGTCGGACTGCAGGCACGCGACGTCACCATCGCCGAATTGCTCAAGCCTCTCGGTTACGCCACCGGCCAATTCGGCAAGAATCATCTCGGAGACCGCAACGAATATCTCCCAACTGTGCACGGCTTCGACGAGTTCTTCGGAAACCTCTACCATCTCAACGCCGAAGAGGATCCGGAATCCCGCACGTACCCGCGCGATCCGCGGTTTCTTGCAACGCTCGGCCCACGGGGCGTCCTGCGCTGCAAGGCCTCGGACCGGGACGATCAGACCGAGCAGCCGCGCTGGGGGCGGGTCGGCAAGCAGACGATCGAGGATACCGGGCCTCTCACCAGGAAGCGCATGGAAACGGTCGACGACGAAACCTCGGCGGCCGCGATCGACTTCATGCAACGGCAGACACGGGCGAACACGCCCTTCTTCTGCTGGTTCAACTCGACCCGCATGCACTTCCGCACGCATGTGCGGGATTCGCACCGTGACCAACCCGGCCTGACCTCGAGGACCGAATACGCCGACGGCATGATCGAGCACGATGCGGTCGTCGGGAATATCCTCAAAGCACTCGACGATCTCGGCATCGCGAACGACACCATCGTGCTCTACACGACGGACAACGGCCCGCATCAAAATTCCTGGCCAGATGCCGGAACGACTCCGTTCCGCAGCGAGAAGAACACCAATTGGGAGGGCGCGTTCCGCGTGCCCTGCATGATCCGCTGGCCGGGCCACATTCAGCCGGGATCTGTGTCGAACGACATCGTCAGCGGCCTGGACTGGATGCCCACGCTGCTTGCCGCGGCAGGCGAGCCGGACATCAAAGGCAAACTGCTCAACGGCCATTCGGTCGCGGGCAAGACCTTCAAGGTCCACCTCGATGGCTACAATCAGCTGCCATACCTCACGGGTCAGCAGCCGAACGGCGCGCGCAAGGAGTTCGTCTACTTCGATGACGATGGCGATCTCGTCGCCATGCGCTACGAAAATTGGAAGATCGTGTTCGACGAGCAGCGCGCGACTGGCACCATGCGAATCTGGGCCGAGCCGTTCACCAAACTCCGGGTTCCCAAAATGTTTGACTTACGGTCCGACCCTTTCGAAAGGGCCGACATCACGTCGAATTCCTACTACGACTGGTTCATGTCGAACCCGGCGCCGTTCCTGGCCTCGCAATCGATCGTCGGGACATTTCTCGCGACCTTCAAGGATTACCCTCCGAGCCAGCGGCCCTCGAGCTTCAGCATCGATCAGTTGGTCGAGAAGATGCAGAGGAATTTGGAGCCGGCGCATTAGGTTGAATGAAGGAGGCTAGGGTGAAAAAGGGACTGCTCGTCGCGTTAGCACTCTCCTGCCATCCCGGCGCCGTCGTCGCGCAAGCGCCGTCCACTGATGACAGTCTCGCACACAGCCGCGCAATCGAGGCCGTGATCTGGGGCATGCCCGCCGTCAACTTCGACCTGATGCTGCAAGCCGCGTTGAAGGCCGGAGCCAAAGAAAACCAGATCGTGTTCTGGTCTCGAATCCCGGATTGGAAAAATCAGACACTCACGCCCAATCCCAGCACGATCTACCTGATGCCTTTCGTCAACACGAAGGGCACAGGTCCGATGGTGCTCGAAATCCCGCCGGCGAGCGGAGGCGAGATCACCGGAACGATCATGGATGCCTGGCAGGCCGCACTCGACGATGTTGGACCGGCGGGAGCGGACAAGGGCAAGGGCGGAAAGTATCTCGTCCTCCCGCCGGGGTACGCCGAGAAGATCCCTGACGACTACATCCCGCTCGCGTCCGACACCGATATGGCCTACGCGCTGCTGCGCTCGAACGTCGGCAGCGGCAGCGCTGCCGACGTCGCGAAGGCTGTCGCCTACGCGAAGCAGATAAAACTCTACCCGCTGTCCCAGGCCGCCGCTCCGCCGTCGACGGCCTTCATAGACGTGGTCGACGTCACGTATGACAGCACGATCCCCTATGACATCAGCTTTTTCCAGTCGCTCGATCGCTTCATTCAGCGTGAGCCGTGGCTCGAACGCGACAAGGCGATGATTGACCAGATCAAGTCGGTCGGCATCGAGAAGGGCAAACCGTTCGATCCCGATCCTCAAGCTCAGAAGATGCTCGTGGAGGCGGCCCGAGACGCTCACGGGTGGCTCGATGTCAGGTATGAAGGCCTCTTCAAGCCGCCCTTCTATGAAGGCGGGCAATGGGCACTGCCGGTCGCGCACGACGTCACCGAAGGGCTGGCCAATCTCTTCACCAAGCCAAACGTCTACCCGGTCGACGACCGCGGCGCGTTCTACTCGTTCGCATTCTCCAGCGTGAAGCACCTCGGCACCGGCCAGTTCTATCTCGTTACGATCCGGGACAAGGAGGGCAAGGCGCTCGACGGGGGAAGCACCTATCGGCTGACGGTGCCGGCCAACGCCCCGGTCTCTCTCTACTGGTCGGGCACGGTCTACGATCGCGAGACGCATGGACTCGTCAAGGACACGAAGTGGTCGAGCCGGGGGTCGAATACGCCAGGTCTGCAGACCAACCCCGACGGCTCGGCTGACATCTTCTTCGGCCCGAAGGCTCCCGACGGCAAGGAGTCCAACTGGGTTCCAACGAAGGCCGGTGGAGGATGGGAGATCATCTTCCGTTTCTACGGTCCGCAGAAGGCCCTCTTCGACAAGACCTGGCGGTTGCCGGACATCGAGAGGATCGCGGCGCAATGACGAACGTGACGTTCAAGGCGAAAGAAGCAGGCGCCGCTCTCTTTCTGTCGTGGGTAATCTCAGCGCCGGCCTTCGCGCAAACAGCCATTCCTGTCACGGTTGACAACTTCGTCCGGGCCGAGACCGATCTCTATTTCGGCAATTCCGTGAGCGCTGGGGGCTTCGGCGGATGGCACCACATCCGACAACTGTTGCCCATAGACCATCAGAGCGTCATCCGCGGCAACCGCGACACTCTCTATTCGACGCGCGTCTTCGACCTTGATGCCGGACCAGCGACGGTCGCGCTGCCCGAGGCAGGAGGGCGCTTCATGTCACTGCAGATCATCAGCGAAGACCAGTACACGACGACGGAATACGGAGCAGGACCGCACACGCTGGACAAGGCCAAGATCGGCACACGGTACGCGCTGGCCGGCGTTCGCACCCTGATCGACCCGAACGATCCGGAGGACACCAAGAAGGTCCATGTGCTGCAGGACGCGATCGAAGTGTCCCAGCCGGGAGGGCCTGGGAAGTTCGAGATTCCGGATTGGGACAAAGCGAGCCAGAAGAAGGTCCGCGAGGCCCTCCTCGTCCTGGCGAGCACTGTCACAGACACGCGGCGCGCCTTCGGCACGAAGGACGAGGTCGATCCGGTCCAATACCTGATCGGGGCCGCATCCGCCTGGGGCGCGAACGCGCCCCGCGATGCGATCTACCTCAACGTTGTCCCCGACCAGAACGACGGGACGACCGAATACAAGCTGACGGTTGCGGACGTTCCCGTTGACGGCTTCTGGTCGATCAGCCTGTACAACGCAGAGGGCTATTATGAAAAGAATCCTTTCGACAGTTACACGCTGAACAACATCACAGCGAAAAAGGCCCAGGACGGATCGGTAACGATCCAGTTCGGTGGGTGCGACGGCAAGCTGCCGAACTGCCTGCCCATCATGAAGGGCTGGAATTACATGGTGCGGCTCTACAGGCCGCGGGCCGAGATACTGGACGGCAAATGGAAATTCCCGCAAGCAGAGCCGGCGAGCAGATGAGAGGCCTCGATCTCCTCGCCTGGATAGTGTTGGCCATCGTCCTGGCCGTGATCGTTCTCGTCATCTGGCTGATGGGCTCAATGCCCGGACACGTGGCCCGCCGACGTGGACACCCTTGGGCCGAGGCGGTGGGGGTCGCCGGCTGGATCACGCTGATCTTCGGTTTCGTATTGTGGCCGATCGCGATGATCTGGGCTTACGTGGACGTCCCAGCGAAGCGGACGGCGGAGCCTCGATCATGATGATCGCGCTCATGGCGCTCTATCTGGCGCTGCTGTTCTCGCTGGTCTGGCTCGGGTTCATTCGCTTCAACGCCTTCTGGAAGGCGTCACCCCTGATCGTGCTCCTTTTGCTGAACATCGGTCTGTTCATCCCGATGGGGTGGGGTGCTCCGCAAGGCAAGGCACTGGTCTACCGCGACTCCGTCTCGATCGTTCCGGACGTCGCCGGCGAGGTCGTCGACGTTCCGGTCCGGCCGAATGCGCCTCTGAAGCAGGGCGACGTCCTCTTCCGGATCGACCCCACGCCCTACGACGCCCAGGTGAAGGCGATCGAAGCGCAACTCAAGCTGTCGACCACCCGGCTCACGCAAATGACCACACTCTACGAACGGGACGCCGGCCGCGGCTTCGACGTGGAGCAACGGCAGTCGGAAGTCGATCAGCTCAAGGCGCAACTGCAGAACGCACAGTGGAATCTCGACAAGACCGTGGTCCGCGCCCCGGCCGACGGCTACGTCACCAACATCGGCCTCCGCACTGGCGCCCGAATCGGCAACCTCTCGGTCTCGCCGGCGATGGCGTTCATCGACACGTCCGCGACCCACGTGGCGATCGAGATCGACCAGATCAACGCCCGATACATTGCGCCCAGGCAGGACGTGGAGATCGCGTTCAAGTTCTTTCCGGGGCGGGTCTTCACTGGAAGGGTCGAAAATGTGCTGCAGGCCATCGCGACGGGACAAACACAGGTCTCTGGTTCGGCCGTTGCGCCGAAGGGCATCGAAACTGTGCCGTTCGTCGTCCGTGTAGCGCTCGACGATGACGAGGTCGCGAAGAGCCTGCCAGCGGGTGCGACGGGTACCGCCGCCGTCTTCACCGACCGCGTCAAGGTCAGCCACATCATCCGCCGCGTGCTGCTGCGGCAGATCGCGATCCTGAATTACATCGTCCCGTTCTGAACAGGAGAGCACGATGAACAGCAAGGTCTCCCATAGGGCGCTCGGACTGCTCGGGTTGGCCGTCGTCTCAATGCCCACTCAGGCTTGGGCCGATGCGGGCGGTGTCGGATTTTGGCTGCCCGGCATATTCGGCAGCCTTGCCGCGACGCCAACCGTGCCCGGCTGGGCCTACGCCTCGATCTATCTGCACCTGCAGGCTAACGCCGGCTCCGCGCAGAACTTCGTCACCAGCAACGGCGCACGCGGCTCGGTCGTCGCCGGCCTGAACGCGCACGGCGACGCCCTCGCGCTTGGCATCACCTACGTCTCTCCGACGCCCGTCCTCGGAGGCCAGGCATCTTTCGGGATCGTCACCGCTCCCGGCAATGTCGGTCTCGGAGTGGATGC
>Ga0209455_1001341_pt1 | contig 11351 bp, 9 predicted proteins | sample AraplaCol_mCL_r2_FD_184275 | JGI IMG/M metagenome (GOLD analysis project Ga0209455, IMG submission 184275) | Arabidopsis root microbial communities from North Carolina, USA - plate scrape CL_Col_mCL_r2 (SPAdes) (version 2) | ecosystem: Host-associated > Plants > Roots > Endosphere | place: USA...
CTCTCACAAAGTCCCATGCCGTATCCATATCAACCGGTGGTAAGGCAACAATGGGGTTGGCTATACGCGCCAGGTAATTGTTTAAGGCGGCTATATTAAACGCCCCTGCTTCTGCCGATAAATTCCCAACATGGGGTTGTGCAGCAGGCGGCGGTGGCTGCGGTCCATTCACAACGGCCGATTCAATCATCAGGTTAGTTACGTTGCCTGTGGGGGTCATACCTGTAATAACCGTTTGAAAAATATTATCATAGGCATTTGCCATAAACGTTGCCGGGTCGTTACCACCGGCAGGATTGTCTTTTAAACTGGTTTCGTCATTTGTCGCCTCTTCTGTCGGCAGTGCAAGCATGTTAGCATAATAGATCCGGTCAACGTTATAATCAACATTAAAGTCGCCTGATATCAGGCTCGCATCAATAGCGGTACCATCGTCAAATTGGGTAATGTAATTCAGGTCAGGCAACCTCATAATACCATAAGGGGTGGCTACGCCAAACATAGCATGGTAAGAAATTATTGAGAAAACATTATTGGTATCGGTTGTTTCAAAAGTTGCGTAGAATGGTCTTCTGCCCCCCCTTGCCGTGTACCTGCTTGGGAAATTTATCCTGGTGCCGGCAACGTCATCCATACCGAGGCCATTGTCGGGAATAACATTAGCACCGGTGTTAAACGCATTGTCTATTGGTGAAAAATTTCTATCGGTACGGTACATAATTATATAAGCTTCATTGTTATACCCGCTATCAACCCGTACAGATCGCCATGGATCAAACAAAAGCCCTTGTAAGGCGCAAATTGCAGCTGAAAGTACTGGTGGCAACACCAACGATGTGCTGTTTTTAACCTCAACCATCGCAAAAATATCAGCATTAACATTAAGCACCAGCCGGGCTATGTAGTTGAGAAAATTTGGATTATTGGCATTAAAGTACTTAGCGGGGCCGTATGTCTCTATATTCCAATGCAATAAGGTAATATTTGCCATGGTACTAAATTTCAATTGTTAAAGGTTTGGTTGGCGGTAACGTTACTGGTTTTTTCGGAGCGTAATAGGCGGCATACCAGGCCAGCGTTGTTTTATCAACACCTGTAGCATCGCCAAAAAGTATAAATTGTGTATCGGCAGCGCCGGGCAGCTTTTTACCCAATATGCTTAGCTTAACATTATTAAACTTTAACAGGTAGGCCAAATCGGCCCCCTGCTCCCCTGCCACAAAGGTAAAGCTCTGTATATTTATGCTTAATACGCTCTGCAGGCTTAGCGTTTTTTGGCCGCCAACGCCCGGTAGTTTTATGCCGGTTGCCAGGCGCTTAACCGAGGTATCGGGGCTCCAGGCAGTAGATATCTGCGACACAAAACCCGCTTTGGCCGCCAGCGCGCCCATGCTGCCCAAATTAAGGTTGTATAAAAGCGCATACCATTTTTCGGTGAGCGACTGCCCGTTAACCGGTACTTTAGAACGTATTACTACCGGCAGGAAACCAAGATCGGATGGTTTGGATTCATCATTCTTTTTCGAATAGATAAGGCCTGCGAGGTTTATCGGGAAGTTACGGAACAGGCTATTGTCGCGCGGGGTGCTTTGCGACAAATCGAACGACATCCGTGCAGGGTCGAAAGTAAAAACCCGGTCGCTTGCATCGCCGGTTACATTATCCAGCATAAAATCCATGTTAACGGCCAGGCCCGAGAAATAAAGCCCTGTGTTGTTTGTATTTTTCTGGTCGGCCCTGTCGCCGAATGAAAACAAGTCGAAGGATTCTATTAGCTTGAAATTCATGTATCCCCAAAACACAAAACGCGACGATATCCTTTCCGTATCCACACCGGCAACCAAAAACGTATTATCGTTTGTCTCGTCGGTAATGGTGTAAAACTGGGCCTTTACTATCTCCACGTAGTTCATGGTCTGGCTTTGCAGCAAAAACTTATAGGTTTGGTCGGGGCGGGTAACAAAGGTGTAGGTATTTACACCATTATGTTTTTCGTAGCTGCCGTTAAATTCAATGGTTTGATTTTTTAACGAGCTGCCCATATTGGTGGTATTGAGCTGCGCGGGTTCATCAAACCAGGTAGTGGTAACCAATTGTATCTTGCTTGCAAAATCTTTTATTTCCGAATTTTCAAAAACCACCTGCAGGGTCAGCACCTTAAAATCATAAAGCGCCTGGGCATTTGGCACAGGTGACGGGGCTTGCTGCACGGAAACAAATGGCGCATTGTTCAAATGGTCGCGGGTGTCCTGCTGTGCCCTGTAATCTCTGTCGATATAATTAATCAGGCCGAACAGGGAACTTTTTGGCAAAGTAAGTTCGCCATTTACCGGCTCAATAAAGTTTACATTCATGCCGAAATGGTGCGCGTAAAACTCATCGCGTTTAATCCCGGCCAGCAGGCCTTTAAGATCGTCAGGAAAGTTTTCAACGCCTATGTCGACCTTTAAAACCAATATGCCGTTCCAGCCCGGGTTTTGCACTATCTCGAGAAAATTGAGATAACGGGTATCCGTTTGGGCATTTAGTTTCGTGGTTTCGATGTACGATGTTATCCATTTTGAAACCAGCGCCGGGTATTGGTTAAAAGTGGATGCGTTTGACCATGATTGCGTGTCCATCACCCTGTTTTCGAGGCTGCCACCGGCGAATTTGAATATAATGATGTTGCGAAAATCACCCTTGTCGCTTCCCTTACCTACATTTATGGTAAATGGCCAGTCGGCAATGGTGATTTTGTTAAGGAAGGTACCCAGCGGTGCGGCTTCGGTAGCCACCAGGAAAAGCTGGTTTGATTGCAATGAATCTCTCAATTCTTTTGTAACCCCGTTGGTAAATTCAAGGCTGTATTCTATGCCCCTGCTCTGGCTTTTGGCCAGCAGTACCGATTGCCAGTCGAGCCCAAAATCGGGTACGGTAGCAAGCAGGCCTTGCGGGGTTGTGGTAAGCAATGTGGCAGCCGAAAGCAAAAGATTATTGGTTTGCGTGTCCTGCGGGATAGATGTTACCGTATCGCGCCGTACCGGGATGATAATTTGCTTTTCGAACTGCTGTATATCATCATACAGAAATTCAGCGGATGAAGTTACGCCTGCATAAGGCACCATTGGCAGCGACTGGGTCACCGTTTCGGGAAAGAAAGCTGCGGGTGTGTTGCGCAATTGTAACAGTTCATCAGTTACATCCACCTTTACCCCCTCGTGGTCATAAAGTGCTGCATCATTAGGTTGCGAGTAATATACCGGCACCTGGTTGGGCAGGCCGATAGCCTTCTTTTCCGCGTGTTCAGCAACAGTTACAGATGGATTTGGGCGGATATTTATCCACGATGTTTTATACTTTGGGTCGAGCCCTGCCTGGGTGGTTTCCAGGGCCGCGGTGAGCCCGGTGCGTTTTGCAGTTAGAAAAACATCAAGGTGACGGTTAAATGCCTCGGTTGCCAAAGCTGCCGATCTTGGTGTTGCAGGCGCGGCTGTCATCGCCGTTTTTATGATGGGGAACACCGGCGCGTAAGCGTTTTGTTTGGCCACAAAACGCATTATATCGCCGCGTAATGATTTTGATTTGGATATAAACTGAACAGATTCAGCGCCCGAAAGCCCGCATATCAGGTAATCAGAAACCACGCCTTCCGTTTTATCAACATCCTGTACCGCCAGCTCGAAATCGCCCGATGGCGCCAGGTAGTAGCGCGGATTGCCATCAACCGGCGGCAACTCTTCAAATACCAGTTTGGGCGGGTGATCACTATCAACAAGTGGGATAAGGTTTACTTTTTTGCCGTATACCGTGCGAAAATAGGTGGACAATTGGTTTTGCCCGTTTAGTTCGATATACCATTGCCCCTCATTATTCTTTTTCAGAAAAAATGATGTGCCGGTAAATGCGAGGTATGATTTATCGGGGTTTAGCGGCTCGACAGGGTTGAGCACATAATCGAATAATATCTGCAGGCCCTGGTCAGTTCCCGTTTCAAAAAGCGGGTAGTTTTGGGCTACGTCCTGTTTGTTGTAGTTTATTACATAATACAATGAAGCATTCCAGCCGGTTGCTGCATTGTTTGAAAGGTCGCCAAGGCTTACCTGGCCAAGTAGCGAGCCGCGTTTATCGCCGGTTAGCGGTAGTTGAATATCATATGGCCGGCGTGGCGGCGGCGCGCCTTCGTAGGGTGGGTACTCGTAGGTGAAGGCCGCTATATTATCCTCATTATCTTTTACCGGCACAATTGGCGCGAACTGCTTTAGCGGCATGGAGTAATTGGCGAAATAGAATGAGGTATCTGCAGCTATAGCAACAGATTCGTTTTCGGTAAGCGATGTAACAACCGCTTCTGCCTTTACAGTTTGCGCTACATCATTAAAAGTAAGCCAGGCAAACCCGGTATAAGCCGGGTCCGGGTATTCCTTGTTAAAATATTTGGTTACCTCGGCGGCGAACTTTTCCATGTCCGCTTCTTTCGGCGCACTTTTCAGAAAAAGGTAAAAGCCAACATAGGTATCCCACGACTGGTTGATGGTTATAGTTTCGGGAAACTCATCGGGCACTGTTGAAAGAAAATAAGCCATGTACCCGCTACCCGCCGGCGAACCCGCGTCGGGAGTAAAAAGCTGTGTGCCTGGAAATCTGGTAAATTTTATCATTTTAGGTAAATGATTTGATAAGGCCGACTATTTAGGTTAATTGCTTTAACGAGATAAAGCAGTTAAAATTAGGAAATATTTAAGCAGAATTAAAAATTAATTTTCAATTAATTTAAGATGGAATTATAATTAAGAATTACCCTATTATTAGTTTGTAAGAAACACAAAATATGCCTTATTCTGCTTTTTTTGTGTTGGGTTCATTTGAAGCAGGTGGAGTTGTTGTCTTACTGGTTTGGTGTCACTTAGAAATTGGTGGTTGGTTTTGAGTTTATGGATGTTTGGAAGATTTTTTTAAAGCTGTGGCCCGCACGATTATGAATGTTTAATTTGTTTTCAAAGGCATTCATGAACTCCTAGTGTCGGTTCCCGCCTCGGGGCGGGGAAGGGTGGGGTTTCTCGGACTATGTTCCACCGCTAATCAAGCGTAAAAGCATGACGCAGAAACCCCTCCCTCCACCCTCCCAAGGGAGGGAATCGCACATCCCGGCGCTTTTTTTATCTTCCGACCGCCTATTGTCTTGGGTCCAAAAGCTTGAGTCCTAAGTCAAAAAAACAAGAATTCGACTGAGGACTTCTGACTAAAGACTTGACTTAACCCTACTTCCCGTTTTCCGGGAACACCCTAATCGTTTTTATATACCGGCTTAAATAATAGCCATCCACGGGCGTTTCAACTACACCTTTGTTGTTTCCGGAGGTGGAATGGATAAACTTTACTGCGCTGCCGGCGGCCGAAGTAACAATGCCCATGTGTCCTACCACCCTTTCCGTACTGTCGGTGCCTGTGAAAAGGATTAAATCACCGGGTTTGGCAGCCTTCAATGGTATTTGCCGGTGCATAAAGGTATAATCAACAGAGCTGCGCGGAACTGCGATGTGAAAATGATTGAACACGCAAGCCACAAAGCCAGAGCAATCCAGCCCGTATTTTGGGTCGGTAGAGGCCGAACTATAGGGGGTGCCTTTGAGCGAATCTGCATAGGCAAGCAGCTGATGCGGGGTGATGTTGCCGGTGGTAATGCGGGTTACGTACCCGGCGCTGTCGGCCGGGGCCAGCAGGACGTGGTTATGTACCATCGAGGTATCGAGGTTATCTCCGCTTTTGCCCACCATTTGGCACGATGACAAAACCAAAGCTATAATATAATACCAAATCCTAACCCGCATGGTTAAGGGGAAGCAAAAACGCGGCCAGTAAAGTTAGGGATGGATTTCACTCCTCCGGTTTAAACGGGGGTGCACTAAAATCGACAATCCAAATCTGCATAAGAATTTCCACCCAAATTGATTTGTTAACCCAAGTGCATGAATGCCCGCTGCGGCAGGGGTAATTTTGTATCATTATTTAAAAACAAATCAAAATGACAACGAAAATCTCTTATGCAATCGCATTTTTATTGGGCCTTGGAATGGTTTTCCTGGGAGCCCGCTTTTTTTTCTCTCCTGAAGTAGCAACAGCCGCATTCGGCATCCGTTTTAATGCCAACGGGGATTACTCCTTTCATCACATAAAAGGCATCAGGGATATATTTTCCGGAATTCTGTTATGCGCATTAGTCTTAATGAAAGAGCGCAGGGGGCTGGGCATGATGCTATTCGTAGCAACAATCATCCCGGTTTCCGATATGATTACTGTCCTCAGCAAGAGTTACACCAGTATTCAGCAAGCCATACCACATATCGTAGCGACTATCATTTGTTCGGTGGTCGGCATACTGTTGCTGGCCGCTAAACCCCGAATGAAAGCGCCATTAAAACAGCAGGAATCATTAAGCTGATCAGTCAGCATATTATATAACCACAAAAATAAATATCATGGAACAATTAAGAATTTATACCCTTGCTGATAAGGAAACAGCAGCATACTATTTTACAGCGCACTGGTCTAAGCACAGGATAAACCTTCCGAAGTTTGGCTTCCAGGTAAAAGGCGTTTGGATCGGCAATACACCCGGAATAGCAAACCAGGTCATCGCCCTGGTATCTTTCCCGGACGATGCTGACGTCGAGGGGATGACCGAACGTTATATGAAAAGCGCTGAATTTGCCGATGATACAGCTGGCTTTGACAGAAATAAAATAACCCATGTGGAAACTAAAATTTTAAGGTCTGCAAATTGATGAGCTTGCTAAATCATGTTTTCTATAATGCTTAATTTAAGTCACTATAATCCGGCTATCAGTCGCACCCTTTCCAGGGTTGAATTAAATACACAGCGTGTTTACATGTTGTGTATTTTTGGTTTTGATCCAGTCAAATTATTATATGCTAAACAGCTTACTCAACAACATACAAAAAGTAATTACTCTGAGTCCGGCAGAGATAGCCACTGTAACCTCTTTATTTAAAGAAAAGACTTATAAAAAGGGCGATTTCTTTTTAGAAGAAGGACGGATTTGCAAACATGTAGGATTTGTGGCCAGGGGGTTGATGCGCTTCTATATAAATCAGGATGGAGAGGAGAAAATATATGACTTTTCCCAGGAAAATGAATTTGTATGTAACTATGAAAGCTTTCTTCCACAGATTCCTTCTTCAAAAAACATCCAGGCCTTAGAGGATAGTATCGTTTTTGTTATTTCGCATGCTGACCTGCAAGTATTTTATGCTAACGTTCGCGGAGGGGAACGTTTCGGCAGGATCGCCATTGAAGCGGTCTTTGTAAAACTGCTGCAGGATATCAGTTCATTATATGCTGAAACGCCTGAACTTCGTTACGAGCGTTTTTTAAAAAACCACGCCGATCTGCAGCAAAGGATCTCCCAGTATCATATCGCCTCATTTGTTGGAGTGAAACCACAATCACTGAGCCGTATCCGAAAAAGAATTTTTACCCAGTTTTGATTAGTTGACCCAGGGGTATAGCCTTTGGGGCTATTTCATGGAATTTTGCTTTATAAGTTTAACAAAAAGCAAAGAATTGATTTTAAACAAAGACAGTAAATAAAATTATGAGAAAAAGATTTTTTTTGAGTCTGCTTTGCCTGATCATAATCATCGTTGGCTACACAGTCTATTCTTCTTTTAAAAGAAAAATCATTGTCACAGGATTCGCTTATGAGAAAGACATTATTTCTATAAAGCAGTCAAAAAAATTGCGCCAGGTAATTGATTTAGACGGGCATAAAATCAACGCGAATAGGATCTATTCTTTTTACGAAACATTGGATTGTTTTACGTTAAACGGCGATGTGACATTAACGATAGAGATTGATTCGGCTCGCCATAAATTATTAGATACGACGATTGTGCTGCGAAAAGAAAACAAGATTCCATTTATTTCTTTTGAAAATCCTACGGAAACTAAATCTATTAGAAGTTTTTTTATAGGGGATCAAGCAGCCAAAGAGTTAATGCCACCTTATTAAGAATTGGGGATAGAGTATTAAACCTATTGATAAAAACCTAACAAAATGATTACCAACAGAAATCCAAAATCTACAAACAAACGAAAGTAAAGTGGTAGGTGCACATAAACCACCTGCTTTTTATTTACTGCAGACTAATTTATCATTTATGGCACGCAGAGATTACAGCGGCCTCATTCAAAAATATCATTTTACAACAGTTGATTATCAACCATTTACATTGCACCGAAAGTAAAATATCTAATAATCAGCATGTTCCAGAGCGTTCCGGGTGTTCCGCGTGCAAAAATGGAACGCTCAATCTTAGGTAAAAACGCGTAGCTTTGCGGCTTCTAAAATTAATCCATGGCAATATCTTCATTAGCCGAAAGAAGCGGCAATTTGTGCGAACTCTGTAAGTCGGCAACCGGCTTGTCAGTTTACAACGTTCCTCCCGTAAAACACCCGGATAACGGGATAATGATCTGTGATGCCTGCCTCGCGCAAATAATGAAAGGCGCTGAAACAGATGCCCAATACTGGCACTTTTTAACCGAGGCCATGTGGAGCGAGGTGCAGGCCGTACAGGTTTTGGCCTGGCGGATATTATCGCGTTTAAAAAATGAAAGCTGGGCAGCCGCAAACCTCGAGATGCTTTACCTTGACGATGAAACATTGGCATGGGCCGAAGCAATGGGCGAAGACGATGGCCCCGCGCCCGCAGCAGCGGTACACCAGGACAGCCTGGGAAATGAATTACAAAGCGGCGACACCGTGGTGCTCACCCGGTCGTTGGATGTTAAGGGTAGTTCACTAAATGCCAAAATGGGAACCGTAGTAAAAAACATCCGCCTGGTTACCGACAATACGGACCAGGTAGAAGGAAAAATAGAAGGCCAGCAGATTGTTATCCTGACGAAATATTTGCGTAAGCAAAAAGTGTAAACCCGATTATTCACTAAAACTGCAAATTCTTTCCAAACTGGACGTCCTGATAATCAGGATGTTTCACAGTGTTCCGGGTGTTCCGCGTGTGAAAATGGAACGCTTGGGTGAATAAACCGCCAAAACAAAAAGAGCCCCGGCAGTTACACCGAAGGCCCGGTCAGTTAAAGTAGTTATATTTAAGTCCAGAGTCCAGAGTCGAAAGTCCGAAGTCGTAAGTCGCGTTCAATCTTGATTGTCGACTTCAGACTCAAGACTAATTCACGCCAGCATCGTGCAGTACTTCGGTATTCAGGCGGATGTACTCAACGTCTTTTGACTCGGTTGCAAGCCTGAGGCCTTCTTTTGCAGTAATAATAGCATTTGCCTTATCGCCGTTCTTTAATTGCAGCCGGGCCAGCCAGTACTTCATATTGTCGGCGCCCGGGTTGGCTTTGTCGGCTTCCTGCATCCAGGTGACCGCCTGGGCAATGTTGCGGTTATGGTTGTAACACCAAATAGCGCCCATGTAGTAGGGCTTCTTCTCCCCTTTCATGGCCTCTATTATATTGGCCAGTATGCGGTTGTCCACATCGGCTTTTAAATGTATGGTTACCCCGGTATTTTCCCATAGTATCTGCATCTGGCCGTCTTCCTGGTGCATATCGGCAAACTGTATGGTCAGGGTTTCTACTTTGTTATCCAGTTTAAACGGTTTCACGTTAAATCGCAGCACGTCGTCTTTAGCATCGTACGAATATGCGCCCCATTGTTTGGAGGTTTTGCTGAAAATAATAGTCCATTCATCAGTACCCGGTATGCTGAAAAGACCGTATTCGCCGGGTGTTAAAATGTGCCCTTCAAATGCCATGGTGTCGGTAAGTTTGACCACCGTGGCGTTGTTTGCGCCCGTGCGCCAAACAAGGCCATAAGGTTCCATCCCGCCAAATATTTTACGGCCTTTGGTATTTGGCCGGTAATAATTTACGGATATAACGCCCAGGCCAAAATCCTGCTCAATGCGCTGGCCTGTGCTTGATGCCGGTATCTTCATCCGAATTTCCTGCGCATTAACCCGGCAGGCTGTTACACCTAAAAAAACACCAAGGCATAGTAAAATTTTCTTCATTGTTTTTGTTGTGTTTGTAAATGGTGCCACAAGTGGCACCATTGATTTTTATTAATTAGTTAGCGCCCGTTTGTTTCAAAGCTACCCAATTGGCAGGCAGGCAATATCCCCCAGTTTGGGGGATGTCAGCGTTCAATTTATTTGTTAAGGTTGTAGCGGATGTTTTACTGATAACGTTTGCACACCCAACTGCACAAATGCATATTTTTGATAAACAATAATAATGGCACAACCGGCTTATATACAGCTCACTAAAAAATTTAGTCTTATCATATTGCCGTTAATTTTACTGACAGGCCTCCCCTGTGTCGCGCTGTGTCAAAAGTATAATTTTACACATTATGACATCGAAGATGGGCTCCCCCAGTCGCAGGTGGGTGCAATAACACAGGACAACAGCCACCATCTTATAGTGGCCACCAAGCTGGGTATAGGCCGGTTTGACGGAAAAGCATTTACTTCGGTAACAAAAGACAACGGGCTGCCCGATAATGAAGTAACATCGATAACAAATGATAATCCGGGCAGGCTTTGGTGCAGTAGCCCGCATGGGTTATTTTATTACTACGAGGGCCAAATACATAAATATGCCACAGTGAAAGGTAACACATTTAATGGGGCGAGTATACTGCTCACCGGCAATAACGACGTAATTTGGGGCATTAAAAACCATACGCTGTTTAAGTTGGAAAACGGGCGGGCAGCACGTATAAACATAGTAAACGATGCCGAAAACGTTTCGGCAATTGCAAAGGACCGGGATGGAGATTTACTGGCAGCAATTTACACCCGCGGCATATATCGCTTAAAAAACAATAAGTGGACCGGGATAATTTCGCCGGAAATGTTCAGTTACAACACCGTTGTAAAACAAATTATTGTTGATGATTATGACACCGAACATTTCTATATTTTAACAAACAGCCAGGTGTTGTCGGCAAAAAACAATGTTGTACAACCACTTAAATTTGATCTGCCTGCCAAAGTTCCATATACTGTAAATTTTTTATGCCAGGACAACCAGCACGGCTTATGGATCGGCTGCGCCCGAGGTGCCTATCACCTTGATTTGAGCACGGGTAATTTGAAATATTTTGATGACAACAATGGCTTTACCAGTAACCCGGTAAACCATATTTTCAGGGATGTTGATAATGATACCTGGTTCGGCACCGATGGTGCAGGACTGTATCGCTACAATGGGGACAGTTTTGTATCGTTTAGCCAAACCCAGGGCTTTGCCGATCCTAATATAATGCAGTTCGCCAGGGATGGCGGCGGCAATATTTTAATTGCGTCGTCGGGCT
>Ga0209455_1001343_pt1 | contig 11330 bp, 12 predicted proteins | sample AraplaCol_mCL_r2_FD_184275 | JGI IMG/M metagenome (GOLD analysis project Ga0209455, IMG submission 184275) | Arabidopsis root microbial communities from North Carolina, USA - plate scrape CL_Col_mCL_r2 (SPAdes) (version 2) | ecosystem: Host-associated > Plants > Roots > Endosphere | place: USA...
AAAATAACATCTTTTGTTGATTCATTGTCTGTAAAACGGCCAACTACTTTTGCAAAAGTAGTGCGGTTAGTCATTGGGTTGGTAATTTTTATCACGGTACCTATCGGTGCAGTGCGGTGCAGTACCAGTTTTTTGTTGGGATCGAGGCTTGGGTCATCGATCCAGGTTGCCGCGCCTTTTTCATTTTTTTCGTAGATGCCGAATTTGTTGGCATTTAAATGGCGGTCGGCGCTGTCCTTTAATATTGTCGACGGCTGGGTCGAGTCGCGTATAGCGGTTGCTTGTTGTGTAACCGTGTTTACAACAGTTTGCTGTGGCGTTGCCTGGGTTTGTTGTGGCTGCACAGTTTGTACTTGTTGTGGTGCAGCTGCATTGCTAATCAATAATATCTGCCCGGGTTGCAGGCTGGTTGACGTTAGGTTGTTAAACTTTGTAATCTGGTCTACACTTGTCCCAAAACGTTTAGCAATAGAATACAGGGTTTCACCTGCTGATACCTTGTATTGCGTAGGAGGTGTGGTGTCCTGTTGAGGCTGTTGAGCCGGTTGCTGTACAACCTGTTGCTGAACTGGCGGTGCCGCTACTTGTTGTTGCACAGTCTGTTGCACAGGCTGTGTTGCCTCTGCCGGGGCCGACTCCTGCTCAGTAGCCTGTTCCTTGTGTTTGTGTTTTTTTGCTGCCTGGCGTTCTTCTTCGGCTTCGCGCGCCAGCCTGGCCTTTTTCTCTTTTTTGGTTTCCTTGGCTGGCTTCTTTTCAGCTACTTCTTTTTTGCCTTTTTTGAAGGGCATGTCAGTCGGCACATTTACAATTTTTCCTAATGAAAGGGTTGCTTTTTTCGCGCCGTTAAATTTCATCAATACTTCGGGCTTAATATTATAGCGGTGCCCGATTGAATAATAAGTATCGCCGGCTTTCACTTTAAACTGTACCATCTTTTTGCCATCGTTGTTTTTTACGCCGATTGAATCGACTACAGGTTTGGCAAATAATTGGGTAAATGACAAAAATGAAAGGGCCAGGAACAGAATCTTAAATTTCATAATTAACTTAGGGTCAGTAATTTATAGGGGTAAAACCTTTAGTTCGGTTTTATTTTTTATGTAAATTAAACAATTATTATGCATTATAAACGCCTCCGGTTGGATTTTTTGTATATCAGCATTTAATAAATCTTCATACACAATGCTGCTTCCCTCAAATACGCAGAGTGTTTGTATCAGCTGCCCCGCCTTTAGCGCGTGCAAAGATACAATTCTAAAATTATTGTACTCAAGATAATGCACCCAATTTCCATAAGGGTGAATGGTGATTAAGCCGGGTGGCAAAAGTTCTGCAGGCAATTGTTCGGGCACAACAATATAATTTTCGGGTTCCGGGAAAATATAGGGTTCATAAATACGGGTGGTTGCACCGGTTTTTATATCCGCTAAAAATAATTTGCGCGGCTGCATGCGCGTATCATAAACAACAGGGCCCTTGGCTGTTAAATGGTCGAATGCATGGGTGAAGTTGTTCCATAAAGTTTCGCCGGTAATGGCGTCAATGGCCAACAGGCCTTTATGGGTAGGCCCGGTTTCGGATTGATAATAATGTATGAGTAATACACCGCCCCAGACACATTCAATACCTGTAAGCCACCGCTCGGACGTTGTTAAATCTTTAAAGTAGAGCTGGCCGCTTTTTAAATCTATCGACCCAAAAGAAACAGACCTGTCCTCATTGTTTCTTATTTCGACAAGCAGGATATCATTTGCGGCGTCAATTTCCATACGCCAGATAGTGCCGGCAAATTGTTGATTGACATGTGGCGATAGTGTCATATTACGTGCAAATATCAGTATAAATTGCGGGTATGCTTATTTTTGTAGTGCAAAACATCTATTTACATCTTAATAAAAACACTATGAAAGCAGAAAAAATAAGCCTCAAAGAGTCAAAGGAAAAACCCGTAGTCGACCATTTAAACGAGTTGCTGGCCAACTATCATATCCATTACCAAAAAGTACGCGGCTGCCACTGGAATGTTAAAGGCAAAAGCTTTTTTACATTGCATCTTAAGTTCGAGGAACTCTACACCGCAGCGCTTACTACTATAGATGAATTGGCCGAAAGGATACTGACCCTGGGCAAATCTCCTTACAGCACTTTTGCGGATTACATCAAAAAATCAAAAATTAATGAAATTGATACCATTGGTTTAAAAGATACCGCCATGGTTAAAGCGATTATTGAGGATATGGCCGTTTTAATTAAGATGGAGCGTGATATATTGGAAATAACTGCTGATGCCGGCGACGATGGCACCAATGATATGATAAACCGCTTTATGCAGTTTAAAGAGAAGAATACCTGGATGCTGAGGTCGTTTGTGAATGAAGATTGAGGAATTTCGGATTTCGGATGTTCGATTTCGGAATTTTTTAATTTGAATATTTGGCTATGGTTCATAGGGCTCCGCCTTGATATTCGATACCGGAACTCAATATTCAAATTATTGGCCCTGCGATAAGCTGGGCTTTTTTCTAATCCTGCAATCTATTAATCCAATAAATCTTAGTTAAAATCCAATAATCCTATAAATCTTATAAATCTTAGTTTAAATTTGGCCTCTTTATAAATTCAAACATCACAAACTAAATATTAATATGAGCAAAGGGGTTGTAAGTAAGGACGAAGATTATTCGCAATGGTATAACGACCTGGTGTTGAAAGCCGATATGGCTGAGTATTCGCCGGTTAAGGGTTGCATGATAATTAAGCCCTATGGTTATTCAATTTGGGAACGCATGCAGGCCGTTTTGGACGGCATGTTTAAAGAAACAGGCCACGTGAATGCCTATTTCCCGATGATGATACCAAAATCTTTTTTCTCGAAAGAAGCCAGTCACGTTGAGGGCTTTGCCAAGGAATGCGCGGTTGTTACCCACTATCGCTTAAAAAATGATGGCAACGGGAATGTAGTGGTTGATGAAACTGCCAAACTGGAAGAGGAACTGATACTGCGCCCTACGTCTGAAACAATTATCTGGAACACCTATAAGGGCTGGATACAATCGTACCGCGACCTGCCGATATTGGTTAACCAATGGGCCAACGTAGTACGCTGGGAAATGCGTACGCGCCTGTTTTTGCGTACCACCGAGTTTTTGTGGCAGGAGGGACACACCGCCCACGCAACGGCCGAAGAAGCCATTGCGGAAACAGAGCAAATGCTGAATGTTTACGCTGATTTCGTGGAAAACTGGCTGGCATTGCCCGTAGTACGCGGCAAAAAAACCGCCAACGAGCGTTTTGCCGGGGCATTGGACACATACTGTATTGAAGCATTAATGCAGGATGGTAAAGCGCTGCAGGCGGGTACATCGCACTTTTTAGGGCAGAATTTTGCAAAAGCATTTGATGTTAAATTTACTAATAAGGAAAATAAACTTGATTATGTGTGGGCAACCTCATGGGGGGTATCAACCCGTTTGATCGGTGCGTTAATAATGGCGCATTCGGATGATGCCGGCTTGGTGTTGCCACCAAAACTGGCGCCAATACAGGTTGTTGTGGTGCCGATATACAAGCACCAGGAAGAACTGGACAATATCTCGATGTTTGTAAAAGAACTTACACGCGAGCTGAAAGCCAAAAACATCAGGGTTAAATTTGATAACCGCGATACCCACCGTCCGGGAGCAAAGTTTGCCGAGTACGAGTTAAAAGGCGTACCATTGCGTGTTGCCATAGGCAGCCGCGATATGCAAAACGGGACGGTTGAGCTTGCCCGCCGCGATACAAAAACAAAGGAAACGGTTAACCAGGAGGGGTTGTCGACAGTTATTGAAGGTTTGCTGGAAGTGATACAAAGTAACATTTACCAAAAAGCATTGAGTTTTAAAACGGAAAATACAACGGAGGTTGACACTTACGACGAGTTTAAACGCATGCTGGATGAGCAGCCGGGCTTTTTGTCCGCGCATTGGGACGGCACATCAGAAACGGAGCAAAGGATAAAAGATGAAACTAAGGCTACAATCCGTTGCATACCTTTGGATAATAAGCAGGAGGAAGGAAAGTGTATTTTGACTGGGAAGCCTTCAACGCAGCGCGTGCTTTTTGCGCGGGCTTATTAACTCGAATTTAAAACTCTTTGTCATTGCGAGCGAGGAACGAGCGCGGCAATCGCGAACTTTACAGAGTTGCTCTGCGTAGTTCGCGATTGCTTCGTTCCTCGCAATGACAAAGTTTGAGAGAATTTGTATGCATGATTAATATTGGGGTTGATAAATCACGGCATCTTTTCTTTTATAATTTAATGACCGTTAACTCACCAATTATGAAATTCGCAACAAAAGCAATACATGCAGGGCAGGAGCCCGATCCGTCGACCGGAGCCGTAATGACTCCCATCTATCAAACATCAACCTACTGGCAAAAATCGCCGGGGGATAATAAAGGGTTTGAGTATTCGCGTGGTACCAATCCAACGCGTAAGGCCCTGGAAAGCTGTTTGGCGGCTTTGGAGAATGCAAAGTTTGGCCTGGCATTTAGTAGCGGAATGGGCGCTACGGATGCGGTGATGAAATTGCTTGCGCCTGGCGATGAAGTTATTACCGGGAATGATTTGTATGGCGGCTCGTACCGCATATTCACTAAGATATTTGCTAACTACGGCATTAAGTTTCATTTCCTGGATCTGTCGAACCCGGAAATTGTGCGCGAATATACCAACGATAATACAAAGCTGGTTTGGATTGAAACGCCAACTAATCCAACTATGCAAATTGTGGACATCGAGGCGATAGGTAAAATCGCCAAAGAGAAAAATATCCTGTTTGCAGTTGATAACACCTTTGCATCGCCATACCTGCAAAACCCAATTGACATGGGTGCCGATATTGTTATGCATTCGGTTACCAAATACATTGGTGGCCATAGCGATGTGGTGATGGGTGCTTTAATGCTGAACGACGAGGATTTGTACAAAAAGCTTTGGTTCATCTACAATGCCTGCGGTGCAACACCGGGGCCAATGGATAGCTTTTTGGTGCTACGAGGTATAAAAACCCTGCACCTGCGCATGAAAGCCCATTGTGAAAACGGCGCCAAAATTGCCGAATACCTGAAAACGCACCCCAAAGTTGAGAAAATATACTGGCCCGGCTTTACCGACCACCCCAACCACGAGATTGCTAAAAAACAAATGCGCGGTTTTGGGGGTATGATCTCCATTGTGCTGAAAGATGCCGATTTAAAGGAGACCTACCGCATTGCATCAAATTTTAAAGTATTTGCCCTGGCGGAATCACTGGGCGGGGTAGAATCATTAATTAATCACCCGGTGAGTATGACCCATGGTTCGATACCAAAAGCTGAACGTGAAAAGGCGGGTGTAGTTGATAATTTGTTGAGGTTGAGCGTAGGTGTAGAGGATGTGGATGATTTGCTCGAGGATTTGAAGCAAGCGCTTTCATAAAATTACAAAATTTGTCATTGCGAGGAACGAAGCAACCGCAAACTACGCAGAGCCGCTCTGTAAAGTTCGCGATTGCCGCGCTCGTTCCTCGCTCGCAATGACAATCAGGTATTTAATTGCATGATTGAAAACATAAAGGCTTTCCTAGATACCAAAGTAATCCAATATAACCGTCCGGAATTTATTCCAAACGACCCAGTTTCCATCCCGCATATGTTTACCAAAAGGCAGGATGTCGAAATTATGGGATTGTGGGCGGCAGTATTGGCCTGGGGGCAGCGCGTAACCATCATTAATAAGTGTAAGGAACTGATCACCCTGATGGACGGTGCACCCTATGATTTTATCATGAACCACCAGGAAGTTGATTTAAAAAAGTTGCTGCATTTTAAACACCGCACTTTTAACGATATCGACACACTTTATTTTATATCGTTTTTCAGGTATCATTATTCCCTGCACCAATCATTAGAGGCTGCATTTATTCCTGCAGAAACCCAATCAAACTTTGTCATCCTGAGCGATAGCGAAGGAACTTATGCGGGCGGCAATAACGAAGCAGAGCCAATAGAAAAGTATCTCAATCATTTCAGAAACTACTTTTTTTCATTGCCTGATTTTCCGCACCGGACAAAAAAACATATTTCATCGCCGTCGCAAAAATCAACCTGCAAGCGGCTGAATATGTTTTTACGCTGGATGGTGCGGAAGGATGAGTGCGGTGTTGATTTCGGTATCTGGAACCATATTAAGCCTTCGGAGTTAATTGTGCCATGTGATTTGCACGTGGACAGGGTCGCCCGTAAGCTAAACCTCATCACCCGCAAACAAACCGATTGGCAAACCGCTGTTGAGTTAACTCAGCGGTTGAGAGAATTTGATCCCGTGGACCCGGTTAAGTACGATTTTGCTTTGTTTGGGTTGGGGATAGAGGAGAAGTTTTAATTTTCGGGATTTCACCGATTGACGCAACTTCCCGTCAAAAAACAAGCTCCAAATAATTTAAAAAAGGTAATTCCCGGGTCGCTTTTTTTATTTGCCGCCGGTATGGTGGATAATAATATCAGCCGTATTGGGCCCCGTTACATCAATGCGCACTAATTTGCCATCTTGAAAATAGTAATACTTATCCCCGGTAGTTTGGAACATTGAATAGTCGTATTTTTTATACACTGTCGTATGTTCCGTTTGTTCAATTAGATTAGCGCCCTTGTTATGCGCCCTGAACTCTGCTTCAGATGTTCCAATGGCATAAATTTGCGTTTTGCAGCCGGTGATAACTGACAGGGACAATAAACCAAAAAATAATAATTTCTTCATAAATGGTGTGATTAGATCTTTAGTAATGAATAAAGTTTTAGCGCTTTATTGTTTCGACCTATATCACCGGGAAAGGTTTATCCTGCGCTGTTGTTTTATCATAACTAATTTAATAACAGCTTATTTTTGAGGAAATTAAAATTGCTTTTTTAACCATCCAAAAGTGTAAACCAAAACACGGACAAGACCAAGTGTGAATTTTTTTCAGGATGGCAAAGCAAATATTAGTTAATAATGTGAAACAGATTGAAAATCAATAAATTATGAATTATGTTTCAAAAGTATAAAATACTAATGGTTTGATTATCAATTAATTAAAAACTGGTAGAATTTTAAATTACTGATAATTAGAATGTTCCATAGTGTTCCACCCCGTTCCGCTGAAAAATGGAACGCTTAAAGTGAAATTATAAGTTATGCAACGTCAAGTTCCTTCTCCATTTTATAGTCTTCAATCTCGTTCATAAACTCCATTGCTTTAATTAACTTTTTGCCGCCAAAACCTTCTATAAAGGCCTTTACCCATTTTATGTGGATATTTTTATAAGTGAGTTTTTTGTACAGGTACACTGATAAGCCGATAAAAAGTGCTACTGCGGTAAGGTTGATAATCCAAAAAATACTCCCGCCATGGTCGACCAGTTGTTGGTTGTACCAAAAAGTGCACCAAAATGGTGTCTGTAATATCATTATCCTGCCCGAATTACTTAAGGACGCCTGTATGGTTGCCAGTTTTTGCTGTGCAACGGTTATGTTGTCAGCAACGTTTACCTGGTCGAGCAAGGCAAGATGCTTGATATAGGTAGCCACCGCGAAAATATTAAACAGGGCAATAGTGCCCATCGAGCCGGCGAAGTAAATATTGCGGTGGCCGATTATCGTCCAGAATACTAAAAATAGTGCCCAAAGTACTCCCAGCACAACCCCGGCCACCTGGCCGCGGCGGAATGAACTAATATTACTTTCTGCCTTTTGGGCCTGCAGTTCATTCATTATCTTCTGATTTAGCTGCAGCGATTTTTCTAGCTTTAAATCGTATGCGTGCCATAGTTGTTTTATATTCAGTTCTTCCATTTTATAAAGTGTTAATTTTTGAAAACCTTTGTTTTAATTGTTCTTTTATCCTGTTTATTTTGGTACGAATGTTTGTTTCGCTTAACCCCAATATTTCTGCCATTTCTTTACCTGTTTTTTCTTCGAGGTACAGCAGTATCAATGCCCGGTCGAGTTCTCTTAATTCATTGATGAACTGTTGCAGGAGGCTTAACTCATATTGTTTGTCATCACCGTCGTTATCGCCGGCAAAAGTGATGATGCTGTCGGACATAGGGGTTATCAGTTCTTTTTTTCTTTTTTCCTGCCGATAGGAAGCTATCGCCACATTTAGCGCGACCCGGTACATCCACGTGGAAAATTTGCTTTTTTCGTCATAGCTGGCGAACGAGCGCCACAACTGCAGGATGATTTCCTGCATCAGGTCTTTTTTATCATCCTCATCCTTTTTAAACGAATTGGCAATTTTGTAAATGATGCCCTTGTGCTGTTCAATTACGGATAGAAATTGCTGGTTTTGCTCAGGCGTGCCCATTTGTTTGCATATGCTTTTACTAATTTAATTGTTAATTACAGGTAATTAGTAGCACGGGGGAAAAGAATGTCACAAACGGGTTGAAGATTTATTTAAAATGTAAAAAGCCCGGCAATTGCGCCAGGCTTTTTTATCCCATCGGAAGATACAATATTGTGTTTCTATGAGGAATTATTCTTCCCTTATCCAAATATTGTCGTAGCCGATAAGGGATGCTAAATATTTACCTGGTACAGGGCATCGGCTTTTGCGTAAAGCTCATCGTTTTCGGGCTTATTATTTACCATGCAGTTAAATAGCGCTATGCCAAATAATAGCTTGTGTTTTTCTCCGGGTACTTTGTCACCTAAAAGGTCTGCTTTCCAGTCGCCATCCGGGTAAGTAAGCTTATACATATCCTGGAGAGATTTTAAGAATCCGGTTAGCTGGTAATATTCAAACCAATGTGGCAGCGCGTAAAAACCGGTTATCAGCCCAACCTTGTTTCGCATCGTGATATCGGCTGGCGTGGCCTTGCCATAAAAGAAGCAGAAATATACCCATAACGCCGCACTGGCAATACCCAAAACGGGGAAGAGAACAATGCCTGTTTGGTTGCTGCTATATTCGCTATTTTGCCAAGCGGCATAGCTTAAAAACAGGAATATGGCAGCTACAACAAACGATAACAACCTGCCATACGTGGCTGCAACGCTCGTATTGTTTAAATCCATATTGAAACCGGCGCGTTTATTAAACTCCGACCGCGTAACATAAATCGAACTAAGCGGAAAAATAGGGATAAACATTACGGAGAAAAATTTGCTTTCGATCCATTGCCCATTGTGTTCGGCAACTTTGCCATAAAAACGTGTACCGAAGGTTATAATCATTGTGATAAAATTACTGGTTAAAAATATAACTTAATGCGTAATTTTAAAACCCATTGTGTGTTATTAAATTTTAAATATATTTAAGCTGCGCGTAAATTTTAATAGTCAAGTGTCATGATTACCGGTTTGCATTCAATTATCTACAGCGCTGATGCACAGGCAGATATTGCCTTCTTTAAAGATGTGCTTAAATTCCCCAATGTTGACGTGGGCAGCGGCTGGCTTATTTTCGGGTTACCGCCTTCCGAAATTGCTGTGCACCCTGCCGAAGAAAATGGGCCGCCCGGGTTTTATTTATTATGTGATGATATTGATTTATTTGTAGCCGAAATGGCAAACCATAAAATTGTGTGCAGCGAAATTGAAAACCCACGCTGGGGGCGCGTAACGCACATAACCCTGCCGGGCGGTGGCAAACTTGGCGTTTATGAACCACGCCACCAACGGCCATAATAATGTCAATAAAACGCCTGCTTATTTTTATTTAAAATATTTGAAGGGCACGTTCGTCATGCTGGTAGCGGCTACACCAAACAATTAACGCCTGCCGCAATTTAACATACATGAGAACACGAATCCTGTTTATTTTATTGGCATGGATAGCTGCCGATTTCTATTTTTTTAAAGCTGTTGAAACACTCACAAGCAATCAATTTATTTTATGGGGATACTGGCTGGTTGATTTATTGCTGGCAACTGGTTTTGTAGTTTTGATGAGCCAGGGCCGGGCCAACAGGCCACCGGTCAATTTTATTGCTGCCCTGATGGCCGGCACACTGCTTGCTTTTGTACCGAAAATTTTGGCGACGCCGGTTCTGCTGGTGGAAGATATTACGCGAATATTCAGGAGCTTTCCACCACGCAGTATTTGGGCTAGCGAACTTGCCCTATTTGTATTTATAAGTTTACTTTATGGTATGACCGGTGGCCGGCACCGATATAAAGTCCACCGCGTAACGCTAAAGTTTGATGATTTGCCAAAAGAGTTTGACGGTTTTACTATAACCCAGTTATCCGACATTCACGCCGGTAGTTTTAGCAGTCGAAAAGGTGTTGAAAAGGGGATCTCGATGGTAAATAAACAAAACAGTGATTTAATTTTATTTACCGGCGACCTGGTGAACAATAAAGCTAGCGAGATGGAGCCATGGATGGATACTTTTGCTAAACTGGACGCTTCATTTGGGAAGTATTCAGTTTTGGGGAACCACGACTACGGCGATTATACCAGTTGGGAAAGTGAAGAAGCAAAAACAGCTAACCTTGCAAGATTAAAACAAGTACATAAAGAGATCGGATTTAAGTTATTGCTGAATAATTCCGTCCAAATAAAAAAAGAAGGGGCTGCCATAGCGTTAATTGGAGTAGAGAACTGGGGCAAAGGCGGGTTTCATAAATATGGCAGCTTAACCCGGGCAGCGGCAAATGTGGGCGACGATGAATTTAAGATCCTGATGTCGCACGACCCATCGCATTGGGAGGCTAAAACGCTGGAACACGAAAAGCACATTAACCTTGCACTCGCAGGGCATACGCATGGCATGCAGTTTGGTATCGAATTGTTTGGCTTTCAATGGAGCCCGGTAAAATATATGTACCCGCAGTGGGCGGGCCTTTATGAACGCAACGGCAAATACCTGTATGTTAACCGCGGCTTTGGCTTTCTGGGTTTTAAGGGCAGGCTGGGTATTTGGCCGGAGATAACTGTAATAACCTTGAAAAAGAAATAACACTTTGTTATCTTTCCGCAAAAAAGATAACATGAAAGTTGTTAGGGTTATGTACACAGTGCGGCCGGAATATGTTGCCGTCAACCAGGCCAATATCGCAGGTATTGTTGCTGAATTAAAACTACTCAATCATCCCGGCATAAAATATGGTGCGTGGTTACTACCCGATGGTAAAACATTTATGCATTTCGACCAGTTAGAAAACGAGGCAGCGCATGAGGTATTGACTTCGCTTGAGTCGTTTAAAAAATTCGCCACCGAATTGGAAGCTAGTGGGATGGAAGTTGAACCTAAGCTGGAACTGCTTACGCTATCTGCGTCCACCGAAACTTATTTCGACTAATCTATGCTGCAAAATC
>Ga0209455_1001345_pt1 | contig 11324 bp, 8 predicted proteins | sample AraplaCol_mCL_r2_FD_184275 | JGI IMG/M metagenome (GOLD analysis project Ga0209455, IMG submission 184275) | Arabidopsis root microbial communities from North Carolina, USA - plate scrape CL_Col_mCL_r2 (SPAdes) (version 2) | ecosystem: Host-associated > Plants > Roots > Endosphere | place: USA...
CACAGGACCGCGACGTAGAACATTGGCAGGTGCGGCAGGCCGGCATCCTCCATGAAACCCCACAAAGTGGTGAGGGCGAGCGTGAGGCCGGTGGTCCAGAGGATCTGGCGGATCATGCGCATCCGCAGATATTCGTCCTGCTCTTCCGCCAAATAGCGCCCCACCAGCACGACGATCGCAATGATCGGCAAGGCAGGAAGTGCAGCCAAAGCATATTTGGCGGCGGGGGCGAGGTGCGCGTAACGGAGCGCATATTGTTCGCCGATCAGGGTCACACCGTAGACGATCGAAGCGGCGATCGCCCCGCGGTTGTAGCGCCGCTCGGCGGCGTTGATTCCAGTAAACGGCATGATTGCTTTCCTTGTCCTAATGACAAGTATGCTTGTCTCACGAGTCGCAGGCCGTGTCAAGTATACACGACATTATGATTGCCATCTTTGTCATTTTGACAGGCACACACGACGAAAAAGGCGCGAAACCCGTCGGTTCCGCGCCTCGCCCGGTCGCGTCGGAAGCCCCACGCTTCCCGATCGCCAGGTATTCTCTTTAGAGATCGTCCTCCGCGTCGGGGCCGGTCATCATCTGCTCGGCCACTTCAGCGGTGTTGTTGCGGATCGCCTTTTCCAGCCGGGCGCAAACCTCGGGATTTTCGCGGAGGTAGACCTTGGCATTTTCGCGACCCTGGCCGATGCGGATGCTGTCATAGCTGAACCAGGCGCCCGATTTCTCGACCAAACCGGCCTTGACGCCGAGGTCGAGGATTTCGCCGACCTTGGACACGCCCTCGCCATACATGATGTCGAATTCCACCTGCTTGAACGGCGGCGCGACCTTGTTCTTGACCACCTTCACGCGGGTTGTGTTGCCGACGATGTCCTCGCGGTCCTTGATCTGGCCGGTACGGCGGATGTCGAGGCGGACCGAAGCGTAGAACTTGAGCGCATTGCCGCCGGTGGTCGTCTCCGGATTGCCGTACATCACGCCGATCTTCATGCGGATCTGGTTGATGAAGATCACCAAAGTACGGCTGCGGCTGATCGAGCCGGTGATCTTGCGCAAAGCCTGGCTCATCAGGCGCGCCTGCAGGCCGACATGGCTGTCGCCCATCTCGCCTTCGATTTCGGCCCTAGGAACCAGCGCAGCGACCGAGTCGATCACCAGCACGTCGATCGCGTTCGAGCGAACGAGCGTGTCGGTGATCTCGAGCGCCTGCTCGCCCGTATCCGGCTGGCTGACGATCAGGTTGTCGATGTCGACGCCAAGCTTCTTGGCATAGACCGGATCGAGCGCATGCTCGGCGTCGATGAAGGCGGCGGTGCCGCCGGCCTTCTGCGCCTCGGCGATCGCGTGCAAAGCCAGCGTGGTCTTGCCCGACGATTCCGGACCGTAAATTTCCACGATGCGGCCGCGCGGCAGACCGCCGATGCCGAGCGCGATGTCGAGCCCGAGGCTGCCGGTCGAGATCGACTCGATCTCGATCTTCTCGCGGCTGCCGAGCTTCATCGCGCTGCCCTTGCCGAAGGCGCGATCAATCTGCGCCAATGCGGCGTCGAGCGCCTTCTGCCGTTCGCTCGTGCTAGCCATATCGCCGTCGATCACCTTCAAAGAAGCAGCCATGTCTCAAGCCCCGTCGCTAGAGGAAGTCCGTCACATCTTCAATCTCTGTGACGGCTTCGTACACGGAATGTTCCGCTAGAACAAGAGGGGAACTTTCAGGAGAACATTCAGCGGACGGACACAAGCTCCAGCGCTTGCTGCACGGCATCCAGCGTGAAGGGCTTGGCGAGCTGGTGCGCGTCTGCGTGCGTGGCCGGCGGCGGATCGACATGGCCGCCGCTTGCGACGACGAAGCCGATCCCCCTGGCCTTCAACGCATCCGCCACTGGCCAGCAGGCGCCGTCGCGCAGGTTCACATCGAGGATCGCAACATCGAAGCCGCCCTCTTCCACCCGCACCAGCGCTTCGGCCACGCTGTCGCAATTGCCGGCCAGGTTGTGGCCGAGCATATCGATGAAGTCTTCGATCATCATGGCGATGAGGGGTTCGTCCTCGATTACCAGGACGGACAAGGGTGCGGTCATTCCGGCTGTACTATCGCGGCGCGCGGCGGGCGCAAAGGTAAAATCTGCTTTACCCAGGTTAAGAGGGCGGTTGGAGCGCGTCGCGCGCCGCTTGCCCAAGCTGTTGAACCGAAAAGGGTTTTGGCAGGAAGGAGACGCGATCGATGTCGATCGACTTGCGCAATTGCTCTTCGGCATAGCCCGACATGAACAGCACTTTGATGTCCGGATATTTGGCGCGCACGGTTCGGACCAAAGTCGGCCCGTCCATCTGCGGCATCACCACGTCGGAGATGAGCAGGTCGAACTCCGTCCCCTCCTCGATCAACTCAAGCGCTTCCTCGCCGTTGTTGGCGGTCAGCACCTGATAGCCCTGGCGGGTGAGTGCGCGCTCGGCGACCGCGCGCACCATCGCCTCGTCCTCGACCAGAAGGATCGTGCCCGTGCCCCAGGTATCGCCCGCGGGTTCGACCCGCACCGGCGCCGCGGGCTCCGGAGCCTCGGCAGCATGGTGGACGGGGAGGTAGATGACGAAGCTCGTCCCCTTCCCCACTTCCGAATCCGCGAAGATGAAGCCGTCGGTCTGCTTGACGATGCCGTATACGGTCGAAAGCCCCAACCCCGTGCCCTTGCCCACCTCCTTGGTGGTGAAGAAAGGCTCGAAGATCTTGGCCAGGTTCTCGCTCGGGATGCCGATGCCGGTATCCGACACGCGCATCGCGGTATAATCCGCCACGGGCAGGATCTCGCTGCGCATCCGCCGCACCTCGGCCGCGGTCACGCGGAAGGTCTCGACCGTCACGACGCCGCCCTCGGGCATGGCGTCGCGCGCGTTGACGGCGAGGTTGACGATCACCTGTTCGAGCTGGCCGGGGTCCGCGCGCACCAGCCCGAGGTTGCGGCCATGCTTGACCTCAAGCTTGACCGTTTCGCCGAGCAGGCGGCGCAACAGGTTCGAGATTTCGGAGATGATGTCGGGCAGTTGCAGGATCTGTGGGCGCAGCGTCTGCTGGCGCGAGAAGGCGAGCAATTGCCGCGTCAGCGAGGCCGCGCGGTTACCGTTGTGCTTGATCTGCTGGATGTCGTCATAATCGATGTCGCCCGGCGTATGGCGCATCAGCATCAGGTCGCAATGGCCGATGATCGCGGTCAGGATGTTGTTAAAGTCGTGCGCGACGCCGCCCGCGAGCTGGCCGACCGCCTGCATCTTGGTCGCCTGCGCGACCTGGCGCTTGAGCTTCGATTCCTCGCTATTATCCTTGAGGCTGAGCAGCACCGCCGCATCGCCCAGCCCCTTGGCGTTGGCGATGGTGAGCGCAACCGGCTCATCGGGCCGGAACTTGAGTCGGATCGCAAGATCGCCCGGGAGCGCGCGGCCCGCAGCGAAGCGACGCACCGCGTCAGACACGATGCCCTTGTCCTCATCCGCGACCAGATCGCTCGGATAGACCGCATGATCCTCCGCCCCCAGCCCGGCCGCGCGGCGGAAGGCATCATTGAGGAACAGGAAGCGCCCGTCGCGCTCGACCAAAGCCAGACCGAGCGGCAACATTGCCAGCAGTTCGTGGAGATGGACCGTGGCGGCACCGGCGGCCGCGGCCGCTGTCATCGCCTCCGGATCCTCGTCGAACATGAGGAAGACGCTCGCGCCCTCGGCGGGATCCTCCTCAAGCGCCACCGGCACGATCCGGAGCGGTGGCGTCTCGATCGGATCGCGCGCGATCCGCACCCCGCCATCGTCGCCCGTCTCGAGCAGTTCGGAGATGTCCATGCCCGCGGCATCGGCGCCGACCTCGCCCAGCGCGCGATAGGCGAACACCTGGTTGGTCGCGACGATCAACCCGCTCGGTTCCACGAGCGCGAGCATCACCCCCGCTTCGCCTAGCTTCTGTCCGCCGCTGCCGTCGAGCAGCGAGCGCACCAACCCATATTCGCTTTGCGGACCCATCCGGCGGAAGCGCCAAACGAGATGATCGTCGCGCCGCCCCGCGCGCCGCAGCAAGGCTCGCGCCGGCCCATCCGCGAAAGCGAGTTCGTCGACCTCGGCCTGCCCGTCGCGCATCGCCACCCGCGCCGCCGCCAAAAGCCTGGCGCGGTCGGTCGGCGGCAGCGGCAAGGCATCGGGCTTCATCGGCCCGCCGAACAGGCTGGTGAAGGACGGGCTGACGCAGACCGGCTCACCGTCGCGATCGGTGATCATGGTCGCATCGCCACCGTCGGCGAGTGCCGCGTGCAGCAAGGTCCAGTCGTGCGGATTCTCGATCGTCTCGCTGCGCACGTGCAGCACCCAAATCGCCGCCACGATCGCGCCAGCGAGCAGCATCGCCGCCAGACCGATCAGGAAGCTTCCCGGCGCGATCCGCGACCATAAGAGCAGCAATGTCGCCGCCGCGAAGAGAAGGACCGCGAGCGGTACGATACCCCCACGCCTGCTCTTCGCAGGCGACATGAAGGGCAACAATGGCGCGTTGGTCGCGATCCTTTCTCTCCTAGCGAGCCGTATTTACCAGACCAACACGCGCTGGTCAGGCGCCAGGTACATCTTCTGGTCCGGCGTCACTTTATAGGCGTCGTACCAGGGCTGCAGGTTGCGGATCATCCACACGCGCTGGATCGAGGGCGAGTGCGGATCGGTCAGCAGACGCTGACGCAGATTGGCCTCGCGGTAATTGCGCCGCCACACCTGCGCCCAGCCGAGATAGAAACGCTGGTCGCCGGTATAGCCGTCGATCACCGGCGCCGGCTGGCCGTTCAGCGCGCGCATATAAGCGTCGTGTGCGACGGTCAGACCGGCGAGGTCGGCCATATTCTCGCCCAGCGTCAACGCACCCTTGATGTGCATGCCCGGCAGCGGCTCATAGGCGTCGTACTGCGCCGCGAGCTTGCCCGTCATCGCATTGAAATTCTTTACATCCTCCGGCGTCCACCAATCGGTCAGGCGGCCATGCGCGTCATATTTCGCGCCTTGGTCGTCGAAATGGTGGCTGAGCTCATGCCCGATCACCGCGCCGATGCCACCATAATTGACCGCCAGATCGGCATGCGGATCGAAGAAAGGCGGCTGCAGGATCGCGGCCGGGAACACGATCTCTACCATCGGCGGGTTTGCGTAGGCGTTGATCGTCATCGGGGTCATGCCCCATTCCCAGCGATAGATCGGTTTGCCGAGCTTGTTGACGTCGTAATCGCTCGCCCATTCGCGCGCGCGCCAGGCATTGCCGAAGGCGTCGCCGCTGACGATCTGGAGCGCGGAATAGTCCTTCCACTGGGTCGGATAGCCAATCTTCGGGGTGAAGGCGGCAAGCTTGGCGTGCGCCTTGACCTTGGTCTCGGCCGACATCCAGGTCAGCTTGTCGATCCGCGCGTCCATCGCCGCGATGATGTTGTGGACCAGCTGGTCCGCTGCGGCCTTGGTCTCGGGTGGGAAGTATTTCGCGACATAGATCTTGCTGACGTCGTCGGTCAGCGCGCCGCTGGTCCAGTCGACGCCGCGCTTCCAACGCTCCTGCTGCTGCGGGACGCCAGAGAGCACGGTGCCGTAAAAAGCGAAATGCTCCTGGTCGAAGGTGCGCGGCAGCACGCTCGCGAAGCTGTCGAGCGAGCGGACCAGCATCTGATCCTTCAGCACCGACAAGGGCGCCGCAGCGACCAGCTTGGCGATCCCCGTCACCGCGCTCGGCTGGGCGACGATCACGCTATCGACCGGCGCGCCGATGCCCTTGAAATATGTGACGAAGTCGAAGCCCGGCGCCGCCTTGGCGAGCGCCGCGGTCGTCATCTTGTTATAGGTCTTGGTCGCGTCGCGGCTTTCAACGCGCGTCCAGCTGACCTTGGCGATCTCGGTCTCGAAATCGACGATCGCCTTGGCGCGTGCGGCCGCATCGGCCTCGCCCGCCAGCGTCAGCATCTTGGCGATATGCGCCTGATAGGCAGCCTTGGTTTCGGCCAGCTTGGCGTCGGTCGAGAGATAATAATCGCGGTCCGGCAGTCCGAGACCCGACTGGCCCAGGCTCAGCGCATAGACGTCGGGATTCTTGTCGTCCTGGCCGACGCCATCGCCCCACAGCCCGGCGATGCTGGCGCGGTCCGCTTCCGCCGCGAGCGCGGCATAGGCCGCCTTCGACTTCAGCCCCTTGATCTTGTTGAGCCAAGGCTGGATCGGTGCGAGCCCCTTGGACTCGATCGTCGCGGTGTCGAGATAGGTGGCATAGGCGACACCGATCTTCGAATTGGGATCGGCCTTGGCCGCATCGAGGATACCGCGCGTGCGCTGTTGCGACAGGTCGGCCAGCACCTCGAACGAACCATAGTTCGACTTGTCGGCCGGGATCGCGGTGTTTTTGGCCCAGGTGCCATCGGCGTATTGGTAAAAATCGTCACCCGGCCGCGCGCTCGTATCCATGCCCGCGGTATCGAAACCAAAGTCGCCGATCTGAGGCCTGTCGGCGGCGAGCGCCGCCTGCTGCCCGGCGACCGGACCGACCGCGGCACCAACCGGCTTCTTCGCCTGCTCGACGGGGGGGGCGGCTACGGCGGACGAGAAAGCGAACAGGCTGCCGGCGAGCAGCAGGAGCGACTTGGAGGTCATATGGGGGAATCCTGCGAAAATCTGCGTATGTCCGCAGGGTTAGCGCCTCAAACGGCGGAGGCAAGAGCCTGTCCCGGGGGCCAGCCGCACAGCGGCGCCACAAGAGAAAATAAAAAAGCACCAGAAACGAACTTAATGATTTTGGGGGCAACGCTTAGCCAGGGCCGGAGTCAGCGAGACGCACGTCCACGGAATCGATCGGGATGGGAAACGGGGCCCCAATGGTTCCCTGGAAAGCTAGCTATGTGCCTTAATAGCGTGCAAATATCAGGATGCGCTTAAACGAAAGCCCCTCTCTTCCAAGGAAGGGACTAGCCGCGTTCAGCCCCGGTCGCGCAACAGCCTTTGCTGGTCGCGCTTCCAGTCACGATCCTTCACGGTCTCGCGCTTGTCGTGCAGCTTCTTGCCCTTGGCGAGCGCGAGCTCGACCTTGGCCCGGCCCCGGCTGTTGAAATAGACCGCCATCGGGATGAGGGTCATGCCCTCCCGGCTCAGCCCCTTGTGCATCTTCTCGATCTCGCGCTCGTGCAGCAGCAGTTTGCGCGGCCGCTTGGGCACGTGATTGAGCCGGTTGCCATGGCTATATTCGGGGATGTTGGCGTTGATCAGGCTGACCTGGCCATCTTTCACCTCGGCATAGGCCTCCGCGATCGAGCCCTCGCCGAAGCGGAGCGATTTCACCTCGGTCCCCGTCAGCGCGATTCCCGCCTCGAAAAATTCCTCAAGGAAATATTCGAACCGCGCGCGCCGGTTCTCGGCGACGATCTTCTTCTTGTCGAATTCGGGGGGACGGGGACGGGCCATGAGATTCGGATGCGATGTAGGGGGTTGTGGTGGGTTTGGGTAGGGTTGGCCACCACGGCGGTCCCACGCTTGCCTGCCCGCTCAGCTTATACCCGCACGCGCCAATGCCGTATCCACCGCCGCGCGGCTGGCCGCGCTCGGCGGGGTCATCGGCAAGCGGAGTTCGGTCGGGAAATCGGGGCGAAGCTTGCCCATCGCATACTTGATCGGGCCGGGTGAGGCATCCGTGAACAGCGCCGTGTGCAGCGGGAAGAGCTTGTCCTGCCAGGCAAGTGCGTCAGCCCATCGACCTTCGGCACAGGCCTTCTGGAATTCGGCGCACTCGCGCGGGGCGACGTTGGCGGTGACGGAGATGCAGCCCCGGCCCCCCATCGCCATAAAGCCCAGCGCCATATCGTCATTGCCCGACAGCTGGATGAAGTCCTTGCCGCAGGCTTCGCGCTGGGCGGAGACGCGGGCCGCATTGCCGGTCGCATCCTTGACGCCGATCACGGTCGGCAGCTTGGCGAGCTCGCTCATCGTCTCGACGCTGATGTCCACGATCGTACGCGCGGGCACGTTGTAGAGCATGATCGGCAGGTCGCAGCCCGCCACCAAAGCGCGGAAGTGGGCGAGCACGCCTTCCTGGTTGGGGCGGTTGTAATAAGGCGGCACCAGCAAAGCCGCGTCGGCGCCGGCTGCCTTGGCCGATTGCATATGATGGAGCGCGACCGCGGTATCGTTCGATCCGCAGCCCGCGATCACGGGCACGCGGCCCGCTGCCTGTTCGATGCAGACGCGCACGACACGGTCATGCTCCTCGATCGTCATGGTCGCGCTTTCGCCGGTGGTGCCGCACGGCACGAGCGCGGACGAACCGGACTCGATCTGCCAGTCGACGAGCGCACGGAACGCTTTCTCGTCGACCGCGCCGTCACGAATTGGCGTGACCAGGGCAGGAATCGACCCGCTAAACATCCGCTTTCCCTTCACCTTCTTGGTCCGGCGCGCCATATGGGCGCCATGAGTTCCAACTTTAACCGTCGGTCCGGGAGGCCTGATAGCCGCCTGTCCAGACTACGCAAGTTCGGTCCGGCCGGATTGATGCTGCTTTCGGTCGCCGCGGCGGCCGCGACCCTTACCACCCAGTCGGTAAAACCGGGCCTCGCCTTGTTAGGCCAGGACACATCGAGCGGCGGCGGCATCGCGGCCTCCACGCGACCGCCCCGCACTGACGCGCTCTGGCCGGCGATCGACGAATGGCAGCGGCTGCGGCAGAGCGACCGCCTGCCCTTCGCAAACTATGCGCGCTTCCTGATCGCGCATCGCGACTGGCCGGGCGAGCCGGCGCTCCGCCGTGCCGCCGAGCGCCAGATCCAGCCCGACCAGACCGACGCCAGCCTGGTCGCGCAATTTTTCGACGCCTTCCCGCCGCTGAGTGGCGCAGGACGCGTGCGTTACGCCGAGGCGCTGGCCTCGCTCGGGCAGACCGACAAGGCGCATGCCGCCGCGGTCGCGGCGTGGACGACGGGTCCGCTCTCCACCGACGACGAAGGCCGGCTGCTGACCAAGTTCGGCAGCCAATTCACCTCGTCCGAGCAGGATCAGCGGATGGAGGTGCTGCTGTGGGCGCGCGCTACGTCTGCCGCGTCGCGCCAGCTCAATCTGGTGAGCGCGCAGCGCCGCCCGCTTTATGCCGCGCGGCTCGCCTTCCAGACCAATGCCGCCGATGCCGCGACGCAGGCAGCCGCCGTGCCCGAAGCAGGACATGATGCGGGCTATGTGATTGACCGGGCCTACTGGCTTCGCGCCAATGCGCGCGAGCTCGAGGCGCGTACCTATCTGGCCCAGCCCGAGACGTTGGACGCGCCCGCGTTCAACCCCACAGCCTATGTCACCGCCTTGCTCGACTTCGCCAACGCGGCGGCGCACGACAAGCAATGGACGCTCGCCTACGGCATCGCGGCTAACATCGATCATACCTTCGCGCCGGGCACGGACGTCCGCGCACAGGACCTCAAGGTTCGCGATCCTTATACCAGCCTTGCCTGGGTGGGCGGCACGGTCGCGCTCAAGCAGCTCAACCGGCCGCAGGACGCGGAAGCGATGTTCCGCCGTTACACCGCCGCCTCGCAAACGCCGGGTAGCCAGTCCAAGGGCGAATATTGGGCGGGCCGCGCCGCGCAGCTTGCGGGCAACGGGACGAGCGCGACCGCGCATTTCACTGCCGCGGCTGCCAATATCGACCAATATTACGGCCAGCTCGCGACCGAACGGCTCGGCCGCGCAATCGTCGCGCCCGCAGACCCCCCTTCGCTCGACATTTCGCCCGAGGTCCGCGCCGCCTTCACCAATCGCGAGGTGGTGCGCGCGGCGCGGCTGGAGGGCGAGCAGCGCGACTGGCTGGCGCAGACCCAGTTCATCCGCAAGATCGCGGCCGATGCCGACAGCGATACGGATCATGCGCTGGCGATGGAGCTGTCCAAGTCACTGCAGCGGCCCGATCTTGCCGTCATTGTCTCGCGGAATGCGCGCAAATCGGGCGCGCGCGACCCGATCCGGATGGGCTTCCCGACCGTGCCGGTACCGCCCGCGATGGACTCGCACTGGACGATGATCCACGCGATCGCGCGCCAGGAAAGCCAGTTCGACCGCGAAGTGGTGAGCGGTGCGGGTGCGCGGGGGCTGATGCAGATGATGAATCCGACCGCGAAGGAACAAGCGGGCAAGCTCGGCCTGCCCTGGAATCCGGAGCGGCTGACCGACGTCGACTATAACGTGATGATCGGATCGAGCTTCTTCGACCGGATGCTGACCTATTACCAGGGCAATTACGTCCTCGCGGTGGCGAGCTACAATGCCGGCCCCGGCAATGTGAACAAGTTCATCCGCGCCAATGGCGATCCGCGCCTGCCCGGGGTCGACATGGTGGACTGGATCGAGGCGATTCCCTTCACCGAGACGCGCACCTACGTGCAGAAGGTGCTGGAGAATGCGGTCGTCTACGACCTGTTCAACCCGGCCCGGGCGAAGACGCCGGAGAAGGATCGGCTGTCTTACTATCTCGGCAAGAAAGATGGAGGGTGAGCGACGCGCAGCCGATCACGCCTGCGGGCTATCGCGCGATGCGTGAACGCTATGAGCTGCTCTTCAGCCAGGAACGTCCCAAACTGGTCGAGACGATCAGCTGGGCGGCGGGGAATGGCGATCGCTCCGAGAATGGCGATTACATCTATGGCCGCAAGAAATTGCGCGAGATAGATCGCGAGCTGTCGCACCTCGCGCGCCGGATGAAGGTGGTGAAGATCACCGATCCGTCCCAGCAGGAGGATCGCAGCCGCGCCTGGTTCGGTGCGACCGTGACGGTCGCGGACGACAACGATAACGAGCGTATTGTCACTTTGGTTGGCGAGGACGAGGCCGACGCGAGCGCGGGCCGGATCAGCTGGCGCTCCCCGCTCGCCCGCGCGCTACGCGGCGCCGCGATCGGCGATGTGCGGCGGGTCGACCTGCCCGCGGGTGCCAAGGATTACGAGATTGTCGCAATCGAATATCCGTAAGGTTTTGCCGGTCAGCCCTGCTTAAGAACCGGTCGCTATAGCTCGACCGCGCCGCTAGTACCGGTCCCGGACCTTGGGGATTTACCAGATGAAGCTTGCCGTAACGCGCCTCCTTACCGCCGTCGCGACCCTTGCCCTGATCGCACCGGCCCTGGCGGAGGCCCCGAAGGCCAAGCCCTTATCGCCCATCGCGGTTGCCGCGCCGCCGGCAGCCTCCCTTCCCTGGCTGTTCCAGGGCAGCGACCTGCCGGTCGACAAGGCCTGGCATTTCGGCGTGCTGCCTAACGGCGTGCGCTATGCGGTGCGGCAGAACAAATATCCGGCGAATAGCCT
>Ga0209455_1001348_pt1 | contig 11310 bp, 8 predicted proteins | sample AraplaCol_mCL_r2_FD_184275 | JGI IMG/M metagenome (GOLD analysis project Ga0209455, IMG submission 184275) | Arabidopsis root microbial communities from North Carolina, USA - plate scrape CL_Col_mCL_r2 (SPAdes) (version 2) | ecosystem: Host-associated > Plants > Roots > Endosphere | place: USA...
TGCACCCCCGAGGACCTCGAAGCGCTGGCCGACTGGGCCGCGCGCCCGGCGAGCGAGCGCCCCTTCCTCGTCCTCGACCTCCGCATCTCCGGCGACGTGATCGCGCCGTACCAGCACGAGATCATCCGCGTGAACTCCTGACCCGCAGCCGCCGAGCACAGGAAAAACGTCGCCGATTCGCCCGAAGCGGAGCGTTTTTCCTGTGCCCGCGGGCTGGTCAGAGGCCGCGGGCGAGGCGGTAGTAGGCGGCGTTCCAGTCGAGCTCGCGGCCGAAGTCGCGGAGCGTGGTGGAGTCGTCGATGACCAACAGCTCAGTGCGGGCGAGGCGGGCGAAGTCCGCGAACGCCTCTACGCCGACCGCCGTGCTCATCACCGTGTGGTGCGCCGCGCCGGCCTCCAGCCACGCGGTCGCGGACGTCGTGAAGTCGGGCGCCGGCTTCCAGACCGCGCGACCGACGGGCAGCTTCGGCAGCGGAGCGGTCGGCTCGACCACCTCCACGACGTTGGCCACCAGCCGGAACCGGTCGCGCATGTCCGACAGCGCGACGACGACCGCCGGACCCGGGTCCGCGGTGAACACCAGGCGCACGGGGTCGTCCTTGCCGCCGATCCCGAGCGGGTGCACCTCCAGCGTCGGCCGGGCGCTCGTGAGCGACGGCGACACCTCCAGCATGTGGGCGCCCAGGATGCGCTCGTCGCCGGGCGTGAGGTCGTAGGTGTAGTCCTCCATCAGCGAGGCGCCGCCCGGCAGCCCCGCACCCATGACGTTGGCGGCGCGCACCAGGATCGCGGTCTTCCAGTCGCCCTCGGCGCCGAAGCCGTAGCCCTCCGCCATGAGGCGCTGCACCGCGAGGCCCGGCAGCTGCTTCAGCGCGCCGAGGTCCTCGAAGCTGGTCGTGAAGGCGCCGAAGCCGCCCTCCTCGAGGAACGACCGCAGGCCCAGCTCGATCGCGGCGCCGTCGCGAAGCGACTGGTGGCGGTCACCGTCGCGGCGCAGCTCCGGCACCACGTCGTACAGTTCCTCGTACTCGGCGACCAGCGCGTCCACCTCCGCGTCGGAGGCGGCGGCCACGGCGTCGGCGAGGTCGTTGACGCCCCAGGTGTTCACCTGCACGCCGAAGACATGCTCCGCCTCGGTCTTGTCGCCCTCGGTCACCGCGACGAAGCGCATGTTGTCGCCGAAGCGCGCCAGCTTCAGGGACCGGGTGGCCGCCCATCCTGCCGCTGCGCGCATCCACGTGCCGATGCGGGCGGTGACGGCCGGGTTCGACACGTGGCCGACGACGGTCGTGCGCGGGACGGCGAGCCGGGTCTGGATGTAGCCGAACTCGCGGTCGCCGTGCGCCGCCTGGTTCAGGTTCATGAAGTCGAAGTCGATCTCGCCCCACGGCAGCTCGACGTTCGCCTGGGTGTGGAGGTGCAGCAGCGGCTTCTGCAGCGCGTCGAGGCCGGCGATCCACATCTTCGCGGGGCTGAAGGTGTGCATCCACGCGATCAGGCCGATGACGGCGTCGTTGGCGTTGGCGTCCAGCATCGTGCGGCGGATCGCGTCGGAGTCGGTCAGCACCGGCTTCCAGACCACGCGCACGGGGACGTCGGCGGCGGCGCCGAGCTGGTCGGCGATGGCACGCGACTGGTCGGCGACCTGGGCGAGCGTCTCGGGCCCGTACAGGTGCTGGCTGCCGGTGAGGAACCAGACCTCGTAACCGTCGAGGGAGGTGGTGAGCTTCGGCATCAGGAGAGGGATCCTTCCGGGGACTGTCCGTAGACGTTCTGGTAGCGGTCGAAGAGTCGGTCGATCGACTCCTGCGGGATGGGGACGAGGGGACCGCCCTGACGGGCGAGGTGGACGGTGCGGGCGACGTCCTCGGCCATGACGGCCGCCTTGACAGCGTCGCGCGCATCCCGGCCGATGGTGAAGACGCCGTGATTCTGCATGAGGACCGCGCGGCTGCGGTGGCCGGCCAACGTCTTGACGATGCCGCGGCCGATGGAGTCGTCGCCGATGATCGCGAATGGTCCGACGGGGATGTCGCCGCCGAACTCGTCCGCCATCGCGGTGATCACGCACGGGATGGGCTCCGCGCGGGCCGCCCAGGCCGTGGCGTAGGTGGAGTGCGTGTGGACCACGCCGCCCACCTCCGGCATGTTGCGGTAGACGTAGGCGTGGGCGGCGGTGTCCGACGAGGGCGACCGGTCGCTGCCGAGCGAGCCGGGGACGACCTCGCCGTCGAGCGTGCAGAGGATCATGTTCTCGGGCGTCAGGTGGTCGTAGTCGACCCCGCTCGGCTTGATGACGAACAGGTCCTCGCCGGGGACGCGTCCGGACACGTTGCCGCCCGTCCACACGACGAGGCCGTAGCGGACGAGTTCGGCGTGCAGCGCGGCCACCTGCTCACGAGTGGTGCGGACGGCGGTATCGAAGGCGGTCATGCGGAGGCTCCTTCCACGGGCAGCGCGTCGATCGCGGTGCGCTCGACGGCGAGGCCCGTCTGGTAGCGGTCGAGGTACCGGGCGAACCCGGAGACGTCGTCGGGATGCGGGTTGGTCGTCTCGAAGGCGAAGCCGCCGAAGACGCGGTGCTGGAGGTACGCGTCCAGCGCGGTCCCGTCGGCGGCGGCGGGGAGGTAGGCGGCGAGCACCGCGATGCCCCAGGCGCCGCCCTCCGAGGCGGTGTCGGCGACGGACACGGGCGCGTCGAGCGCGCCGGCGAGGAACCGCTGCGCGACACCGGCGGTGCGGAACATGCCGCCGTGGGCGAACATCCGGTCGAGCGCCACGCCCTCGTCGTGGAGGACGCGCATCCCGAGCGCCAGCGTGCCGAACACGCTGTAGAGCTGGACGCGCACGAAGTTCGCGAGGGTGAGGCGGCTGTCCGGGGTGCGGACGACCAGCGGACGCCCCTCCGCGAGTCCGGCGATCGGCTCGCCCGCGAGGTGGTTGTAGGCGAGCAGGCCGCCGCCGTCGGCGTCACCGCCCAGCGCCTCCCGGAACAGCGTCTCGTAGACGGCGTCCGTCGAGACCGGGGCGCCGGAGGCCTCGGCGAAGCGGCCGAAGAGCCCCGCCCATCCCGCCAGCTCGCTCGCGCCGTTGTTGCAGTGCACCATCGCGACGAGGTCGCCGGCGGGCGTGGTGACGAGGTCGAGCTCGTGGTGCACGGCGGCGAGCGGCTGCTCGAGCACAACCATCGCGAAGATGCTGGTACCGGCCGAGACGTTGCCGGTGCGCGGCGCGACCGACGCGGTCGCGACCATCCCCGTGCCCGCGTCGCCCTCGGGCGGGCAGAAGGGGATGCCGGGCTGCAACGCGCCGGACGGGTCGAGTAGGGAGGCGCCCTCTGCCGTGAGCTCGCCCGCCGGCTGCCCGGCGACGAGCACCTCGGGAAGCAGTGCGGGCAGGTCGAGGCCGGTGCCGAGGTCGGCGTAGCGGCGCAGCAGCTCGGTGTCGTACGTGTGCGTGGCCGGGTCGATCGGGAACATCCCCGATGCGTCGCCGACGCCGAGCACACGACGCCCGGTCAGCCTCCAGTGCACGTAACCGGCGAGGGTGGTGAACGATGCGAGCTGCGGGATGTGCGGCTCGGCATCCCGCACGGCCTGGTGCAGGTGGGCGATCGACCAGCGCAGCGGGATGTTGACCCCGAACGCCTCGGTCAGCTCCGCCGCCGCCGGCCCGGTGTTCGTGTTGCGCCAGGTGCGGAACGGGACGAGCAGGTCGCCCGCCTCATCGAAGGCGAGGTAGCCGTGCATCATCGCCGAGACGCCGATGGCGCCGATGGTCGCGGGGCGCACACCGTGGCGGCGCTCGGCGTCGGCGACAAGGTCGGCGTACGCGGTCTGGAGGCCGGACCAGACCTCGTCGAGGTCGTAGGTCCAGAGGCGGTCGCGGTAGGTGTTCTCCCACTCGTGGGAGCCGACGGCGAGCACGGACGCGGGGTCGTCGGCGTCGACCAGGCAGGCCTTGATGCGAGTCGAGCCGAACTCGATGCCGAGGGCGGTGCGCCCGGCGGCGATGGCGTCGCGCTGGCGCGGATCCGGCGTGGTCATGGTGCTCCTCACGTCATTGTGACCGGTCACATTGGATCATACGCGACCGCGGCGGCAGGCTGTCAAGCCGGGATCAGGCGGAGGCCCGGCGCACGAGCGAGGGCGCGACGGGCGCGTCGAAGTCGAGCGTCCGGCCTTCGATCTCGGCGACCAGCCGGGCGACGGCGCGGCGGCCGAGCTCCGCGAAGTCCTGCCGCACGGTCGTCAGCGGCGGCGCGAGGAACGCCGCCTCCGGGATGTCGTCGAAGCCGACCACCGCGAGGTCGTCGGGAATCGACCGCCCGGCCACCCGCGCGGCGTGCATCGCGCCGATCGCCATCTGGTCGTTGGAGGAGAACACCGCCGTGATCGCCGCATCCGCGAGCAGCTCCGCGCCGATCTCGGCCCCGGAGGCCGCCGTCCAGTCGCCCTCGCGCGAGACGACCGCGTCGGCGCCCGCCGCCTCCATCTCGAGCAGGAAGCCCTCCCGCCGCGCCCGGGCCTCCGACCAGTCGCCGGGCCCGCTCAGGTGCGCGATGCGCGTGTGCCCGAGGTCGAGCAGGTGGCGGGTCGCCAGCCTCGCGCCCTCCAGCTGGTCGACGAAGACGCCGTGGTCGCCGGCCGTCCCCGCGCCGTGCAGGGTGATCGACGGGACGCGCAGGGCCACCGCATCCATCGCGTCCTGGATGCGCTGTTGGGGCGCGACGACGACCACGCCCTCCACCGCCTGCGCGCTCAGCTGCTCCAGCGCCGCCTCCACGGCCGCGGCGTCGAGCGAAACGGCGTGCGCCACCGTGACGAAGTAGCCGGCGTCGCGAGCGGCCCTCTCGATCGCATCGATGCTGGACGCCGGGCCGAACAGCGACGACGGCGACGCGACCAGCACGCCGAGCGCCTGCGACCGGGCCGTGGTCAGCATCCGCGCCGCGCGGTTCGGCCGGAAGCTGAGCTGCTCCATGGCCGCAAGCACCCGCTCCCGGGTCTCCGGGCGGATGCTCGGGTGGTTGTTGAGGACGCGCGACACGGTCTGCCGTGAGACACCCGCAGCGGCAGCCACCTCGCGCACCCCCGGCGCCCGACCCTGCTCGTCCACATCCACACCCTAGGGGATGCGCCCAGGTGGCCTCAGCACAGCCGGCCTACCGAGCGCGGCCCTCCACCTGGGCGCGGAACCGCTGGTACTTCGGCGCCCCGACCCAGCGCCACATCAGCTGCACCGGTCCGGGGAGGTTCTTCTTCATCCACGCGCCGCCGCCGTCGGGCTGCGAGGCCAGGATGGCGCCCAGCATGTACCAGGTCTGGCCCTTCGGGGTCGACTTCCGGCCGTGCTCGGCGAACCACTCGACCTCCCGCTCCGTGATGGTGTGCTCCATCAGCGGGACGATGTTCGCCTCCTCGTCGGGCAGGTGCTCGGTGAGCGCGGCGCGGATGCCGACGAGCGCCGACTGCACCGGCGCGGCCGTCACCGCGGACGGATGCTCCCGCCACGCGGGCAGGGCGGCGTCGAGCGCGTTCAGCTGCACGAGCATCGCGGCGTGCTGCTGCCGCATCCGCTCGACGTGGAGCGCGCACGAGGGCGCCCGCTCGTCGAGCACCGGCCAGAGCCGCGCGTCCTCGCCCTCGTGGTGGCCGTGCAGCGCCGTGGACAGCATGGTGAGCTGGGAGGCGACGGCCGCGGCGTGCGCGGCGTCACCTTCGGCCACGCCTTCGACCAGCCCGGGAGCCTCGTCGAAGGAGTGGCGGAACAGGCGGTGGATCTCGATCATGCCGCTGGCGTCGCAGATCTTCGGTCCGTCGAGCGGCGACTGGCCGGAGGAGGGGAGAGGGGTCGCAGACATGGCGGCACCCTACTGCCGTGGGGCCTGCCGCGGGGAGTACAAGTGGAGCGTGACGGAAACGACGACCACCCGTGACGCCTGGGAGAACGGCTGGGCCGGGGACCCCGGCGAGCTCGTGTACGGACTGGACCTGTCGCGCTTCGCGGACGGCGACGGTGACGGATTCGGCGACTTCGCCGGTGCGCTGCGGCACCTCGACTACGTCGCCTCGCTCGGGGTGACGTGGATCTGGCTGCTCCCGTTCTACCCGAGCGAGCGGCGCGACAACGGCTACGACGTGGACGACCACCTCGCCATCGACCCGCGCTTCGGCGATCTGGACGGGTTCCGCGGCTTCCTCGAACGTGCGCACGAACTCGGGATGCGCGTCCTCGTCGACGCCGTGCTGCACCACACCTCCGACCGCCACCCCTGGTTCCTCGCGGCGCGTGAGGACCCGGACGGCGAGGCCGGGCGGTTCTTCGTCTGGAGCGAGGACGACTCCATCGAGCCGGGCGACCGTCCCATGTTCCCCGGCGAGGACGACAAGGTCTGGCGGTACGACGAGCGCGCCGGCCGCTACTACCACCACCAGTTCTACGCGTTCCAGCCCGACCTCAACGCCACCGATCCCGGCGTCTTCGAGGAGATCGTCCGCGTTCTCTCGTACTGGCTCGGCGTGGGCGTCGACGGGTTCCGCATCGACGCGGCGCTGCTGATCGTGCAGGGCAAGGGGAGGCCCGACACCGATGTGGACGACGGCACCTTCTTCGACGAGCTCCGGTCGCGGCTGCGGGAGGTGAGGCACGACGTCGCGCTGATCGCCGAGGCCGACGAGTCGCCGGAACTGATGGCTTCCCTCGTCGAGCGCGGCCGCTTCGAGGCCGTCATCGACTTCTCGCTCAACAATTCCGTGATCCTGGCCCTGACCCGCGGTGACGCGGCGCCGATCCTGGATGCGCTCCGCCGGCTCGACGCGACCATCCCGCCCACGGCGCGGCTCAACTTCCTCCACAACGCCGACGAGATCGACCTCCAGCAGCTGACCGACGAGGAGCGGCGAGAGGCGTTCGAGCAGTTCGCGCCCGAGGAATCGATGCTCATCTACGGGCGGGGGATCCGACGCGGGTGGGCGCCGATGATGCACCCGGCGGAGCGCGTCCGAATGACCCTCAGCCTGCTCTACGCCCTGCCCGGAGTGCCCCTGCTGCTGGCCGGACAGGAGCTCGGCGTCGGCGATGACCTCACCGTGGAGGGTCGCGGAGCCGCCCGCACGACCATGCAGTGGGACGCCTCCGCATGGGGCGGCTTCACGACGGCGGAATCGTCACCCCTCACGCTCCCCGCACAGTGCGACGGTCCGTACGACTTCGGCGCGGTCAACGTCCGTGCTCAGGAGGACGACCCCGCCTCGAATCTGACGCTGGTGCGACGCATCTCGGACATCCGGCGCGAGAAGAACGCGGACGCGGGCGGCTGGACGCCCGTGGACGTCGGCAGCTCCGCCGTGCTCGCTCTGCGGCGGGATGGGCTGATCACCCTCCACAACCTGTCGGGCGAGCCCGTGGACGTGCGCCTCGACGACTCGTTCGAGTGGGCGCTGGCCGAGCGATGGGACGGCCGGACGCTCGCGCCGTACGGCTTCGCCTGGCTGCACGCCTGAGCGCAACGACGGCGCGTCGACCGCGAGGTCGGTTCTTCGACAGGCTGTACAGGATGCGCGGTGCGCGCGTCCCCGTAGCATCGGCATGCGCGCGGCCCGTCGTGGAAGGCCGCGCGCATCTTCTTTTCTGCGGTGAAACCGCTAGACGGCGCGGATGGTCCAGGAGGCCGACGCCGACTCCCCGGGCGCGAGCACGATGAGGTCGGTGCCCGAGTTATAGGCGTCGGGCGGGCAGGTCATCGGCTCGACCGCGAGGCCGAGGCGGTCGAGCTCGGCCACTGGCTGGTCGGCCGTATGGACCTGCACCCACGGGCACTCCTCGCCCCAGACCAGCTCGACGCCGGTGCCCTCCGGGGCGGTGACGCGCACGGTCGCGAGGCCGTCGGCGGTGCGCGACAGTCCGGTGAAGGCGTGGTCGATGAAGGTGTCGCCGATGCGGCGCGCGGTGCGGAAGTCCCAGCTGCCGTCCTCGGCTGTCGCGACATCCGCCAGACCGGTGGGGATGAGGCGGTCCTCGGTCACTTCGAGCACCTCGTCCGCCGGGAGGGTCAGCGTCCAGTCGTCGACGCGGCCCTCGCCGGCGACGAGGTACGGGTGCGGGCCGGTGCCCCACGGCGCACGGCTCGTGCCGGTGTTGGTGCCGGTCACGGTCGTGTGGAGGCCCTCCTCGTCGAGCGAGAACGTGACGCTCACCTCGACGCGGTGCGGGTAGCCGGCCTGCGCCTGGATGGTCGCGGCGAAGGTGACGCTGTCGGCGGCGCGGTCCACGGGCTCGAAGTCGAGCCAGGCCGCGAGGCCGTGGAGCGCGTGGCCGCGCTTCGGCTCGGTCAGCGCCAGCTGCTGCTCCTCGCCGTCGAAGGTGTAGCGGCCGTCGACGACGCGGTTCGGCCAGGGGGCGAGCGTCGCGCCGCGGAAGGCGGGCCGCACCTCGTCGGCGTCGAACGGGACGATCAGCGGGCGCCCGTCGAACTCCAGCGTGCGCAGCGACGCCCCGACCGACGCGATGGTCGCGTGGTAGTCGCCCGCGCTCAGCCCGAAATGTGTCCCCGAAATCGGTGTGCTCATCCGCCCATTCTTCCCAACTGCACCCCTCACCGTCGACCGCCACCGTCGAGTCCGCGAAGAGTGCACGCGACACGCCGTGCGAGCGTGCACTCTTCGCGGACTCGATGGAGGGGGTCAGGTGGTGGCGCGGAGGGCGGCGTAGAGGTCGGCCCGGGCGGCGAAGGAGTTGAGGTCGCGGCCGAGGAGGCGCTCGGCATCGGCCACGCGCGCGCGCAGGGTGTGGCGGTGCATCCCGAGCCGGCGAGCGGCCACGTCGTAGACGCCGTCCGCGTCGAGCCAGGTGCGCAGCACGCGGGGGAGGGACGGGTCGGCAGCGGCCAACGGACGCAGTGCGGTCTCGGCGACCGCGCGCGCGTCGGGCGTGTGCAGCAGCGCGAGCATCCCCGCCGCCGCCACGTCGTCGAACGACGCCACCGGGTCGTCCGCCGTGGACCGGGCGCCCGCCGTCTGCGCCTGGGCGACGGCCGCGGGCAGCGCGCCCAGCCCGGTCGCCGACGACAGGCCGCCGCGCAGATCGAATCGAGCGGCGAGAGTCGCGGCCGTCTCGTCGTCGGCGTCGCCCACGAGCACGAGCTCCTGCCCGTCCCGGGCGAAGAAGCCCTCGGCGTTCGTCTCCAGCCAGTCCGCCGCGCCCGCGATCCCGGACCCATGGAGCACGGCCACCCGCACGGGAGGCTCCGGCAGCGGCCCGAGCACCGGTTCCGCGATGGAGGCGGCCACCGCGGATTCGCCGGCCAGCAGCGCCCGCCACACCGCGGTCCGCAGTCGGGCGCGGGCCGCATCCGCCGCCCGCGACTGCTCGAGCGCGAGCCCGGCGAGGGCGACCACACCCGTGACGACCTGCTGGGCCGGCGCGTCGAGACCCTCCGAGCCGACGGCGAGCACGCCGCGGAGGCGCCCGGCGGCCCCCAAAGTCTGTAGCGCGAACGGCCCGGCCTCCGTCTCGACCGTCCCGGCCGCGCGGCGCCCGCTGCGCAGCAACGGCTCGGCCGCGTCGGCCAGCGCGCGCCGGGCCTGCGCGTCGAGCGCGCCCGACGGGTGGCTGCGGGCGACCGCGCCGTCCGCTCCGACCAGGGCGACCGGCCGCTCGATCTGGCGCGACAACTCGGAGAGCACCGCACCGAGCGCATCCGGGCGCAGTGCCGCGAGCGAGATCGCCCGCGAGGCGCGCAGCGCCCACGTGCTGCGGGCGTAGGCGTCTGCGGCGACGCGGTCGGCGACGAAGCGCGCGACGGCGATGAACGGCGTCCGGTACGGCACCTCGAAGAGCGGGAGCCCGTGCGCGGCGCACGCCTCGACGAGCGCCGCGGGCGTCCCATCCCGCACCACCTCGGTGCCGAATCCCACCGCCGCGATGCCGCGCTCGACGAGGCGCGTCACGTACGGGTCGGCGTCCTCGGGAGGCTGGGTGACGAGCAGCACCTGGCCGGCGGCGAGGAAGGGGGTGGGGTCGGCCAGATCGGAGCTGTGCGCCCAGGCGAGGGGCGCGTCCAGATCGCCGACCGTCGACGGGGTCAGCAGGTGCAGCCCCAGCTCGGGACGGGCCAGCAGCTGGGTCAGGGTGGCGGGCATGTCACTCCATCCGCCAGGGTGTCGATCCCCGGCGGAGCGATTGTACGTGCTGTCTACTCCCGCTGTCTCATCGCGACCTACGCTACGAGCATGACCATCCTCGACACCGCCATCGACACGCCCGTCGGCGGACCCTCGCTCCCGCAGGAGCGCCGGCTCGTCACCCCGATCCCCGGCCCCGAGTCGCGCAAGCGCCAGGAGCGCAAGTCCCAGGCCGTCGCTGCCGGCGTCGGCACCACCATCCCCGTGTACACGGTCGCGGCAGGCGGCGGTGTGCTGGTGGATGTGGATGGCAACTCGCTCATCGACTTCGGCTCCGGCATCGCCGTCACCGGCGTCGGCAACGCGGCCCCGCGCGTCGTGGACGCCGTGACCGCGCAGGTCGCCGCCTTCACCCACACCTGCTTCACCGTCGCGCCGTACGACTCCTACGTCGACGTCGCCGAGGCACTGAACCGCCTCACCCCCGGCGACTTCGCCAAGCGCAGCGCCCTGTTCAACTCCGGCGCCGAGGCCGTGGAGAACGCGGTCAAGATCGCCCGTCACTACACGGGCAAGCAGGCCGTCGTCGCGTTCGACCACGCCTACCACGGCCGCACGAACCTCACGATGGGCCTCACCGCCAAGAACCAGCCGTACAAGAACGGCTTCGGCCCGTTCGCTCCCGAGATCTACCGCGCGCCGTTGAGCTACCCGCTGCGCGACGGCGGCCTCTCCGGAGCCGAGGCGGCCAAGCGCGCGATCACCATGATCGAGAAGCAGATCGGCGCGGCCAACCTCGCTGCCCTCATCATCGAGCCCATCCAGGGCGAGGGCGGCTTCATCGTCCCCGCCGACGGCTTCCTCCCGGCCCTGCAGGCCTGGGCGAACGCCAACGGCGTCGTGTTCATCGCCGACGAGGTGCAGACCGGCTTCGCCCGCACCGGCACCATGTTCGCCTCTGAGCAGTTCGGCATCACGCCGGACCTCATCGTCACCGCCAAGGGCATCGCCGGCGGCCTCCCGCTCTCCGCGGTCACCGGCCGCGCCGAGATCATGGACGCCCCGCAGGTCGGCGGCCTCGGCGGCACCTACGGCGGCAACCCGCTCGCCTGCGTCGCCGCGCTCGCCGCGATCGAGACCTACGAGACCGAGGACCTCGCCGCGCGGGCCCGCCAGATCGGCGACA
>Ga0209455_1001350_pt1 | contig 11283 bp, 9 predicted proteins | sample AraplaCol_mCL_r2_FD_184275 | JGI IMG/M metagenome (GOLD analysis project Ga0209455, IMG submission 184275) | Arabidopsis root microbial communities from North Carolina, USA - plate scrape CL_Col_mCL_r2 (SPAdes) (version 2) | ecosystem: Host-associated > Plants > Roots > Endosphere | place: USA...
GTGAGGCCGCCTCCCGCCTCGGCATCACCGTCAGCCAGATCGACAACACGCTGTATGACGCCTTCGGCCAGCGCCAGGTCTCGACGATCTATGTCGCCCGCAACCAGTACCACGTGATCATGGAGGTCGCGCCGCCCTATTGGCAGAATCCGGAAACGCTCAAGGATGTCTATGTCAGCACCTCCGGCGGCTCCGCGCCCGGTTCACAGACCACCAACGCGGTGGCGGGCACGGTCGCTTCGGCCGCGCAGAAGACCTCGATCAGTTCGGTCGCAGCCAGCGCGGTGCGCAATCTGGCGACCAATTCGATCGGCGCCACCGGCAAGGGTTCGTCTTCGGCCGGAACGGCGGTCAGCACCGGCAGCGAGACGATGATTCCGTTGTCCAGCGTCGCGCGGTTCGACCAGGCCGAGACGCCGCTGGTCGTCAACCATCAGGATCTCCTGGTCTCCGGCACCGTCTCGTTCAACCTGCCCCCGGGCGGCTCGTTGAGCGCGGCGACGGCAGCGATCGAGACGGCGATGAGCCGGATCGGCATGCCCGCGACCATTCGCGGCGAGTTCGCGGGCGTCGCCAAGATCTTCCAGCAGTCGTTGGCGAGCGAGCCGTTTCTGATCATCGCGGCGTTCGCGACCATCTACATCTCGCTTGGCATGCTCTATGAGAGCTACATCCATCCGCTCACCATTCTCTCCACCCTGCCCTCGGCCGGCGTCGGCGCGGTGGCGGCCCTGATCCTGTCCCGAACTCAATTCGATCTCATCGCCATGATCGGCGTGATTCTTTTGATCGGGATCGTGAAGAAGAACGCGATCATGATGATCGACTTCGCGCTCGACGCCGAGCGGCAGCGCGGGCTGTCGTCGCGCGACGCAATCTTCGAGGCCTGTGTGATGCGCTTCCGGCCGATCATGATGACCACGATGGCCGCGCTGTTCAGCGCCGTGCCGCTGATGGTTGGGCTGGGGGAAGGCAGCGAGTTTCGCCAGCCGCTCGGCATCGCCATCTTCGGCGGGCTGATCCTGAGCCAGATCCTGACGCTCTACACCACGCCGGTGGTCTATCTCTATCTCGACCGCGCCAGGCATTGGCAACTGCGCCGGCGCCAGGCGCGGGCGTGACAGCCGCTGCTCTCTTAACCTCGCCCCGCGTTGCGGCAGGGCCATCGCATATGAGAAAAACGGCTCGGCACGCAATCGCTGCGCGGCCATCCTTCGAGACGGCCGCCTACGGCGTCCTCCTCAGGATGAGGATCTTTTCGCGCCGACTCTTAACCCTCATGGTGAGGAGCGTCGCGCTTGCGACGCGTCTCGAACCATGAGGCCCGAGGCGAAGACGTCCATGCCGATCGCTGGACTACCTCCCTGCAAGCCAGTCGCCTAGCCCCTTCTCACCCCTCCGGCAGACATGCCGCCGTCAATGACGAGCTCCGTGCCGGTCACGTAGCGTGACGCGTCGGAGGCGAGATAGAGCACGCCGGCCGCGATCTCTTCGGCCTGCCCGGCCCGGCCGAGCGGAACGGCGACCTTCGCCCGCTCCTCCGGATCGATCGGCGCATTTTGTCCGCGCCCTGCGGCCTCGGTCGGGATCTTGCCCCAGATCGGCGTGTCGATGATCCCCGGATGCACCGAGTTGACGCGAATGCCGTCGCCGGCTGTAGCGCATTCCAACGCGACCGCCTTGGCGAACAGCCGCACGCCGCCTTTGGTCGCGCAATAGCCCGCCAGTCCCGCCGCACCGCGCAGCCCCGCCAGCGATGACATCATGATGACGGAGCCGCCGCCGTTCCGGCGCATCAGCGGCAGGCCATGCTTGACCGACAGGAACACCCCATCGAGATTGATCGCGGTCTGCCGCCGCCAGTCTGCAAGCGACATCTCGGTGATCGAAGGCACCGCGATGCCGATGCCGGCATTCGAGACCAGGATATCGAGCCGTCCGTGGCGCGTCTCGATCTCGGCCATGATCTCGATCCAGCGCGGCTCGCTGGTGACGTCCTGCTGCAGGAATGTCGCGTGATGGCCGTTTTCCTTGATACGAGCAACAAGCTCTGGTCCTTTGAGCTCGTCAATATCGGTGACGACGACTGATGCGCCCTCACGCCCCAACAGTTCTGCAACCGCAGCCCCAATTCCGGATGCGCCGCCGGTGACCAGCGCGATTTTGCCTTCGACCTGCCTCGTCATTCCCGCTCCCATGATCATGCTGTGTTATTGCTCAAATCCTATCACAGCCCCCTGATTGTCGCATCACGTTGGAGCTCCTTTCGAAGCCTTCGATCTTGAAGGCGATCCGGTTGAAGGTTTCAGGCGAATGCGCACAGAACCGCCTTTCGCATGCTCCTCGATTTCGAACGCACCGGTCTTTCGCACGAGATCGCTGAGCTTGCGCGCGCCGAAGGTTCTCGGGTCGAAATCGGAGACCAGGTTGGCTAGCTGCTTGCCAACTTCGCCAAGAGCAACCCATCCGTCATCGCTCTCCGTCTGCGCAATGACCTTCTTGATGATGGGTGTCGCAGCGCTTGTGGGCAGCAGAGATTTTTGTACCGAATCGGCATCCTTGTTGTTCGCCGCGATGGTGTGCAGATTCTCGGTGTAGACGAATCGTCGACAGGCCTGCCGGAAACTCTCCGGAGTCTTCTGCTCACCGAACCCGAAGACATCGACGCCCTGCTCGCGGATGCGCGCCGCAAGCCGGGTAAAATCGCTGTCCGACGACACCAGGCAAAATCCGTCGAAGCGGCCGCTGTGCAGCAGGTCCATCGCGTCGATCACCAGTGTGATGTCGGAGGCATTCTTTCCGGTCGTGTAGGCGAATTGTTGCTGGGGTATGATCGCGTATCGGGCCAGCGTATCGGCCCAGGCCTTCGAGCGGGCGTTGGAGAAGTCGCCGTAAATGCGGCGAACGCTTGCCTCGCCGATCTTCGCGATCTCCTCGAACAGTCCGTCCACGATCTTTGCAGATGCATTGTCCGCATCGATGAGGACGGCAAGGCGGGGTGAGCGTGGTTCGGAAGGCATGGCGTATCCTTTGATTTCGTGCGTGAGACTGCCTGTCGGGCAAATCGCTTCGCATCATCTTGCACGAATGGTAGCACGTGCAGGCTCATGACGCGCATCGTCCGGCCGATTATCACGTGCGCGCAAAAGCTATTTTGGCGAGACGCTTCAACCGCATGACCCATGTCCAGCCCTCGCGCGAAAAATATTCTACTTTCTTTTTTTCAGAAACATGGGATTAGTGGCCCCGTCCCGCCTCACGAGAGGGCGTATCGCGATCGTCACGACGCGCGAGGCGGGGATGCGGTGGACGCGGGAGCTGCGCAAGACGGGCGCATGCTGACGCGGACGGCGAAGTCGTGTGGTCCTGGCGCCCCGTTGCTGGCGCTAAGGTTGCTGAACCCGATGGGTTCAACGACCGATGGGGGCAAGAAAGCCGATCCCCAGGGAGAGCGCGTATAAGTCGTAAGCCATCGCGCAGGGAAGGCCGGTTGTTCGGCCCACCTGTGGTTCTGCCGCGTGCTTTCTTGTTGCACGCGGACCATGGGTGCGATCGGCACCCGGCCTTCCCTGCACCCTCTTCTGATAGAGGGTGATGAAGCGACACAGCTCGGACGCTGAACGCGCCGCGGGAATGTAGAGCTGTATCTGCCGTTTGAAATATCGAGAGCCGAATTCCCCGTCGTCATTCCGGGGCGCGCGGAGCGCGAGCCCGGAATCCATAATCCGGGCTCGCCCTGCGGGCGCCCCGGAATGACGATGCCGAGAAAGCTATTACTCGCGCCTCGCAATGACGCGCAACTACCTGATATACGCCGGGCCCTGGTCCGGCACCGCGACATCGAGCACGCGCAGTTGCACGCGTTCGCCCCCCTGGTAGCGGTCGACGGCGAGGCAGCCGGCGACATGCAGGAGCTGACCACGGTGCTGCGTCAACGCATTGCCAAGCTTCTGGCCGACGCTGCGGAAGGCGATGCCGTTCACGGTGGCGCCGTCGCCGGCCTTGAAGCGCAGCTTGAGATGCGCCTGGCCGACCTCGTCGGCAAAGACGAGCTGATGCGAGGGCAGCGCCACGACCGGCTCCGGGTTGCCGGTGCCGAACGGACCGGCGCGGTTCAGCGTATGGACCAGCTCAGGCGTCGCACCACGCGCGCTGATCGCGCCATCGATATAGACCTCGTTGACGTGCCGGGCCTTGGCGACATCGGATGCGAGCGCGCTTTCGAGGAAGGCGCGGAATTCGGCCAGCCGCTCCTTGCGCAAAGTGACGCCGGCAGCCATCGCATGCCCGCCGCCCTTCGTCAGGATGCCCTGCTCCACCGCCTGACGCACGGCGCGACCGAGATCGACTCCGAGAATCGAGCGGCCCGAGCCGGTGCCGATGCCACCCGGCTCCAGCGCGATCGCAAAGGCCGGCCGCGAAAACTTCTCCTTCAGCCGCGAGGCGACGAGGCCGACGACGCCGGGATGCCAGCCTTCGGACGCAGTGACGATGACGGCGCCCTTGTCATCCAGGCCGAGGGCGGCCAGCGCCTCGGCTTCGGCCTGCGCCTCCGCTGCCTGCTCAATGACGCGGCGTTCGGTGTTGAGCCGGTCGAGCTCGGCGGCGATCCGCGCGGCTTCCGACACGTCGCCTTCGAGCAACAGACGCACGCCGAGATCGGCACGGCCGATGCGCCCCCCCGCATTGATGCGCGGCCCCAGCATGAAGCCGAGATGCCAAGCTTCCGGCGGCCCGTTCAGCCGCGCCACGTCCATCAGCGCGGTGTGGCCGACATGGTCGCGCCGGCGCATCGCGATCAGCCCTTTGGCGACGAAGGCACGATTGAGCGCGATCAGGGGCGCGACATCCGCGACCGTGCCGAGCGCGACGTGGTGCAGCATGCCGAGCAGATCGGGCTCCGGCATCTCGCTGGTCCAGAAGCCGCGCCCGCGCAGCTCGCGCTTGACCGCGACCAGCGTCACCAAGGTCAGCCCGACGGCGGCAAGATAGCCGAGGCCGGAGAGATCGTCGGGCCGGTTCGGGTTGACCAGCGCATCGACCTCGGGAAGATCGACGCCGCATTGGTGGTGGTCGATCACGACCACGGACATGCCGAGCCGCCTTGCTTCCGCCAGAGGCTCGAGGCTGGTGGTGCCGCAGTCGACGGTCACCAGCAGGGTCGCCCCCTTCGCAGCCAGCCCGCGGACCGCCTCGACGTTCGGGCCATAGCCCTCGAAGATGCGGTCGGGGATATGGATCAGCGGATCGAGCCCGCAATGGCGCAGATGCCAGGCGAGCAGCGCCGAGGAGGTCGCACCGTCGACATCGTAGTCGCCGAAGATCGCCACCTTCTCTCGCCGCACGGCTGCGTCGGCGATACGCTTGGCGGCCGCCTCCATCTGCGTCACCGTGAACGGATCCGGCATCAGCTTGCGGATGGTCGGATCGAGGAAGTCCTGCACCTCGTCGAGGTCGACGTCGCGACCGGCCAGCAGGCGCGCCAGCATCTCCGGCAACTGATAACGTTGCACCATCGCCAGCGCCTGCGCCGCAGCCCGCGCATCGAGCCGGTCGCGCCACAGCCTGCCCGTGAGCGACATCCGCACGCCAAGGAAGGCCTGCGGTGTTTCGACAGGGAGGACGGTGGCGGGAGGCGTCATGAAAACTCGGGTCGAGAGGAATCGCTGCCGACAGCTCAGCCTATATCATGCGAGCGGTGCGCGATGCTGGGCGCGCAAGTTCCATTCCAACCCACCGCAGCTCCGAGAGCTGCCACCGGATACAGCGCTTCAGCAGCCGAGCCGCTCGGCGATGCCGCCGAAGTCCGCAGCCACGATGTCCCAGGCGCCGGTGGCGTCGAAGTCGCGTTGCTGCAGCGGGCCATATTCGGTCGGGCGCGCCACGAAGGCGGTCCTCAGACCGTTTTTCTGCGCGGCGTCGAGATCGTTGTTGTGCGCGGCCACCATCATCACCTCGCCGGGCGCAAGGCCGAGCAGGCGCGCGGCACCCAGATAGGTCTCTCGATCGGGCTTGTAGTGCGCGAACAGCTCCGCCGACATCACGAGGTCCCACGGCAGGCCAGCGAACTTCGCCATGTTGGTGAGCAGAGCGACATTGCCGTTGGAGAGCGGCGCGATGATGTACTTGGTCTTCAGCCGCGTCAGGCCGGCGACGCTGTCGGGCCAGGGATGCAGCCGGTGCCAGCCCCGGGTGAGGTAGTCGAGGTCGTCATCGGTGAGGCCCGTGATGCCGAGCTCAGAGACCAGCCTCTCCAACGAACGGCGGTGGAGGACGTCGAGGATCACATAACCGCGCTCCGGATGCTTTCGCACCTCGTCCATCGAGCCCATATAGAGGCCGCGCCAGCCGTCCACCAGCGCGGTCCAGTCGCCTTTGATGCCGCGGCGTTCGGCCCACGCAGTGAAGTCCCGGATCAGGCTGGTCCGCCAGTCGACCACCGTGCCGAACACATCGAACACCAGCGCCTTGACGGCGGACAGGTCGGACATCGCCGCTACTCCACGCGACATGACAGCTCAATCGAGGTGGAATTTTGCCAGTTCGCGGTGCTCGGCCCGGATGTAGCGCACCGTGCCGGTGACCGAGCGCATCACGACCGTCTCGGTCTCGATCACGCCGTCCTTGCGGAACTTGACGCCGGAGAGCAGCGAGCCGGTGGTGACGCCGGTGGCGGCAAACAGGCAGTCGCCCCGCGCCATGTCCTCGATGCCGTAGATCATCTTGGGATCGCCGACGCCCATCTTGGCCGCGCGCTCGCGCTTCTCTTCGGTGTCGAGGATCAGCCGACACTGCATCTGGCCGCCGATGCAGCGCAAAGCCACTGCCGCGAGCACGCCTTCCGGCGCACCGCCGGTGCCGAGATACATGTCGACGCCGGTGTTGTCGGGATCGGCGCAGTGGATGACGCCGGCGACGTCGCCGTCGGTGATCAGGCGGACCGCGGCGCCGGTCGAGCGCACGCCCTGGATGACGTCGGCATGCCGCGGACGGTCCAGCACCAGCACGGTGATGGCGGAGGGATCGACCCCCTTGGCCTTCGCGAGCCGGCGGACGTTGTCGGCGGGCGTGGCGTCGAGCTCGACGACGCCCTTCGGATAACCGGGGCCGACCGCGAGCTTCTGCATGTAGACATCGGGCGCATGGAGCAGCGTGCCGCCATCGGCCATCGCCATGGTCGCGATCGCGCCCGGCATGTTCTTGGCGCACAGCGTGGTGCCCTCCAACGGGTCGACCGCAATATCGACATTCGGGCCGGCCTTCATGCCGACCGTCTCGCCGATGTACAGCATCGGCGCTTCGTCGCGCTCACCCTCGCCGATGACGACCGTGCCTTCGATCGGCAGCTTGTTGAGCTCGCGCCGCATCGCGTCCACTGCCGCCTGGTCGGCTGCCTTTTCCTGGCCGTGGCCGCGCAGACGCGCGGCCGATACCGCCGCACGTTCGGTCACCCGCACGAGTTCAAGCGTCAGGATGCGCTCGAGCATCAATTGCGGCGGGACTGAAATATGCGTGGACATCGACCAAACTCCTCAAGACATCACCGCGGGCATGCAAAGCCCGCAAAGCCTAACGACCATGGTCCCCGGTCGGGACGGCCCATGAAACCGGGGCAACCGGCGCATCGCACCGCTCTCGCCCACCGCTCCGTTTTGAGCATGTAATCTCTGCAAACGCCATGCGTTTGTTTATGCACGAACCACCGGTTCCTCAGGGATTTACTGCCCTAATTCTTCTCGATCCGGATCACCTGCGGCTTGCCGCTGATCACCTTGTCGCGCTGCACAGCCTGGAGCGCCTTGTACATGGCATCCTCGTTGGTGGCATAGGTGATCAGGATCACCGGGACCGGCGTGCCCTTGCCTGCGGATTTTGCCACTTCGCCACCATTGGGATGGCGCTGCACGATCGACTCCAGCGATATCTTCTGCTCGGCCAGCCGCGTGGCGATGGTGGCCGCCGTGCCCGCATGATCGCGCGCCATCAGACGGATGTAATAGCCGCCCTCGTGCCGTTCCATCGGGGCCTTCTCGGTCGGTCGCAACGTCTCGACCGGGCGGCCGAACGGCGCCGTCCGCAGACCGCGTGCGACATCGGCAATGTCGGCGACGACGGCGGACGCGGTGGCGCCGCCACCGGCGCCGGGGCCGACCAGGGTGATCGGCGGAATGCCTTCGCCATCGATGGTCACGGCATTGGTCACGCCCATGACCTGTGCGATCGAGGAGGATTTCGGCACCATGGTCGGGTGCACGCGCTGCTCGATGCCCTTGGGCGTGCGCAGGGCGACGCCCAGCAGCTTGACCCGGTAGCCGAGATCGTCGGCCGCCCGCAGATCCTCCGGCGCGATCGAGGAGATGCCCTCGACATACACGGCGTTCTGCGCCACGGCCGTGCCGAAGGCGAGGCTCGCCAGGATCGCAAGCTTCTGCGCGGTATCGTGACCGTCGACGTCGAACGACGGATCGGCCTCGGCGTAGCCGAGACGCTGCGCATCCTTCAGGCATTCCTCGAACGACAGTCCCTCCTGCTCCATCCGGGTCAGGATGTAGTTGCAGGTGCCGTTGAGAATGCCATAGACGCGATTGATACCTGTGCCGGCCAGCCCCTCGCGAAGCGTCTTCACGATCGGGATCGCAGCGCCGACTGCGGCTTCGAAATTCAACGCACCGCCGTGCTTCTCGGCCGCCTTGGCGAGCTTGAGGCCATGCTTGGCGATCAGCGCCTTGTTGGCCGTCACCACCGACTTGCCGGATTTCAGTGCGGCGTCGATCGCCGACAGCGCGGGATCGCCGGCGCCGCCCATCAATTCGACGAAACAATCGACCTCGGGATTGGACGCGAGCGCCAGCGGGTCCTTGGCCCAGGCGATGCCATCGAGATCAAGGCCGCGCTTCCGCCCTTTCGAGCGCGCGGTCACCGCGACCACGCGAATGCCGCGTCCCGTCCGCTCGGACAACATGCGCCCCAGACGGACGACCTCGGCACCCACGGTGCCAAGGCCCGCGATACCCACTCTCAGGGGTGCGATCATGATGGAAGAAACCTGCCGGAAAATTTACCGCCGGTTGGCGATAGGAACGACGTTGTGCAATGTTTCAATGCCGCTTTCAAGGAAACGGCGCACGCCACGGGCGGCTTGCCGGATTCGCTGCTCGTTTTCCACCATCGCAATGCGCACATAGCCTTCGCCATGCTCGCCGAAGCCGACGCCGGGCGAGACCGCGACACCGGATTTCTCCACCATCAGGGTGGCAAACTGCATGCTGCCGAGACCCTTGAAGGCCTCGGGCAAGGGCGCCCAGGCGAACATCGATGCCTGTGGCGATGGGATCTCCCAGCCCGCGCGCCCGAATGCCTCGACCAGCGTATCGCGGCGCTTGCGATAGGTCTCACGCATCTCGCGAATGCAGTCGTCGGGACCATTGAGGGCGGCCGTCGCCGCCACCTGGACCGGCGTGAACGCGCCGTAGTCGAGGTAGGACTTCACCCGCGCCAGCGCGGCGATCAGGCGCTCGTTGCCGACCGCAAAGCCCATGCGCCAGCCAGCCATCGAATAGGTCTTCGACATCGACGTGAACTCGACGGCGACGTCGATCGCGCCCGGCACCTGCAGCACCGAGGGCGGCGGGTTGTTGTCGTCGAAATAGACCTCGGCGTAGGCAAGATCGGACAGGATGAAGATCTCGTGCTTCTTCGCAAACGCGACCAGGTCGCGGTAGAAATCCAGGTCGGCCACATAGGCCGTCGGGTTCGACGGATAGCAGACGATCAGCGCCAGCGGCTTCGGGATCGAATGGATGATGGCCCGTTCGGCCGCCTCGAAGAATTGCGGCGTCGGCTCCGCCGGCACCGAGCGAATGACGCCGCCCGCCATCAGGAAGCCGAAGGCGTGGATCGGATAGCTCGGATTGGGACAGAGGATGACGTCGCCCGGCGCGGTGATAGCCTGGGCCATGTTGGCAAAGCCTTCCTTGGAGCCCAAGGTCGCGACGATCTGGGTATCCGGATTGAGCTTCACGCCGAACCGGCGGTCATAATAAGCCGCCTGGGCCTTGCGCAGTCCGCCGATGCCACGCGAGGCCGAATAGCGGTCGGTCCGCGGCTTGCCGAGAACCTCCTTCATCTTTTCCAGCACGTGCGGCGGCGCCGGCAGGTCCGGATTGCCCATGCCGAGATCGATGATATCGGCCCCCGCATTCCGCGCGGCCGCCTTGGCCCGGTTGACCTGCTCGAACACGTAAGGCGGCAAACGGCGGATGCGATAAAACTCTTCCATGGGTCACTGGCTCCGGTAACCGGCAGGCGGCCTCGTCATCGCAGCGATTTGCGCCGCGGCAATCGTGACCGAAATCCATGCCATATCATGAGCTTGGCACGAATTGACGGACCAAACGGCCCGCCTCGCCCTAACCTTGCGGTTGATTCCGGTGTTTTATCACGGACAATGCGCCGTGCCAGAAAATACATCGTCCGATGGGCAGCCAGATCATTTCGCCCGCGCTGTATCCTTGGCGCTCGCCGAGGCCTGGTGATCGCGCGCCGCCGTCAGCTCCTTCTCGATCTTGGCCCGCTCCTCGGGAGACATCGTCGTGTCGTCCCGGTCCGGCGGCAAATCGTTGACGGGCAGATAGGCCCCCGGCTCTTTCGGACGGGCCGGGGCATCCGCAGGCACGAGCGATGGCATGTCGGCAATCTGGCTCGAACAGCCGGACAGAACGAGCGCGCTCGTTCCGAGCACGGCCGCGACACAGATCAAGGCGGCAGCCTTCCTGCTCCGATCCACCAATCGTCCTTCCGGGAATCCCTTCTGGGATCATTTTGCCGCAGCCCTGGCGGTTGTCAGCTGAAACAAATGGGCTGAACACGAATTGCTCCGCTGAGTATCGCATCCAATATGTCGGAAGCAAGAATGCCTATCGCAACGCAACACGCAAACATCGAATTCAGTGTGAACTCGCGGATTGTTGATCCTGCGCCGTGACGAACCGTTCGCGACACGATAGTGTGATTTCGCCATGAGTGACCTTCCGACTGAAACCCGCCCAGCAAATACATTCGACGCGGAAGCGTTCACGATGAACATCGCGCGGGCGATGGAAAACAGCGGCAAGGCGCTTGCTGCCTTCCTCAAGCCCCGCGAAAGCGGCGAGGTGCAGGACCGGCCGCCGGCCGAACTTGCCGAGATGGTCAAGGCGTTCACTGCTGTGGCCGAATATTGGCTGTCGGACAACGAGCGCGCCGCCGACATCCAGACCCGGATCGGCAAGGGTTACCTCGACC
>Ga0209455_1001352_pt1 | contig 11264 bp, 10 predicted proteins | sample AraplaCol_mCL_r2_FD_184275 | JGI IMG/M metagenome (GOLD analysis project Ga0209455, IMG submission 184275) | Arabidopsis root microbial communities from North Carolina, USA - plate scrape CL_Col_mCL_r2 (SPAdes) (version 2) | ecosystem: Host-associated > Plants > Roots > Endosphere | place: USA...
GCCCGCATGGTTCCTGGCATGCGCCTGGATCAGGTCGACCGAGGTGTACCAGGGGGTGATCCGGCGTATCCGGATGGGCATGTCGGTTTGCAGGGCGCGCAGCGCCGCGTCGCTGTCGTCCAGCGGGTAGCGGCCGCTGGCCAGCAGGCCGCCGGCCGCCACCGAGATGCACAGGGGGCCCTCGCGATAAGGGCGCAGGGCATCGATCACCTCGAGCAGCGGCCGGTCGTGGACGTCGATCCAGCCGGTTTCCCAGGCAGTGTCGGCCAGCAGGTCGGGCCGCGGAGCGCCGATGAGGGCGTTGTCGAAGCGGGTGCCGGTGCCGGCGGGAAGCGTGGCCCGCGTGCCCGTCGCGGTTGCGATCTCGACCTCGCTGTCCGGGGCGACGACCAGGGTGCGGCGCATTTGCTGGCGGACCATGACACGCGAACCGGAGGGGCGGATGACGCCTTCGCTCGTGCGGATCAGGAAGGGGCGCGCCGCGTCGGGCTGGGCGGTGAGCGACACGGCGCCTTCGCGCAAGTGCAGTGTGCGTTCTTTGCCGGTATAGAGCAGATCGACCCGGGTGCGGGCGTTCAGCAGCAGCTGGCTGCCGTCAGGGAGGCGATGCAGGCGGCGTGCGCCCGTCGGGGTGGCCAGATCGTTGGTCAGGCCGGCCAGCGGGTAATAGGCATTGGTGGCCGCGGCGCCGGCCGCGGCACCGCCCAACGCGACCAGGCCGCCAAGGAAATGACGCCGGTCAAGCCGGGGCTCGCCGCCATGCGGGGGCGGCCTGCTGCGACCGAAACGCAATAGCATCAGCCAGTTCACGACTTGATCGGAAAAAGTTTCTGAGAGAAATTCATCGTTACATCCCCTAAACACTAACCGATGCGTAGACGGATGGCAGGCATCAGAGAGGAGGGGATTGTGAATTCCTGCAAATTCGAGGGAAAATTTTTTCTTGGTCTATGAAATGCCGCGATCGGACATTCATGAATTCCACAGCAAATTTATGTGTTAACGGCGGAAATCGCAGAAATTAAATAAACCAGCTTTTAAATTTAAAGTAAAAATATGTGTTTTTCAACAATATTTGTCACTTATCGGACTAAGTGTAACTTGTGTGGCGCGGGGCAAGGCCGATAAGGGCGTAGCCCTGCCGGCCCCGCGCTTGCAGCGGGGGCGATAGGCGGGGCGAGAGGGGGGTCAGCGGACCGCGCCGGGGCGGCCGAAATCGGCCGGCCGGAAGCCGGTGGCGAACAGCAGGGCGAAATAGACGGCGGCGGCGGCGGCCATGACAGTGGCCAGCCACAGCACGCGCTGGCCCGGATGGGCCTGCAAGGCGATCCAGTCCAGCCGGCTGCCGGCATAGGCGAGCACGACGGCCATGCCCGCCAGCGCGGGCAGGATGCGAAGGAGGAACCGGCCCCAGCCGGGCTCGGGGCGGTAGACCTCGCGCCGGCGCAGGACGACGAGCAGGGCGGCGGAATTGACGCAGGCGCCCAGTCCGATGGACAGGGCCAGGCCGGCGTGGGCGAAGAACGGCACGAAGATCAGGTTGAAGATTTGCGTGAGCACCAGCACGGCGACGGCGATTTTGACCGGGGTGCGGATGTCCTGCCGGGCGTAGAAGCCGGGTGCCAGGATTTTCACCGACAGCAGGCCGATCAGGCCGACCGAATAGGCGATGACGGCCACGCGGGTCTGCTGCACGTCCGAGGCATGGAAGGCGCCGTAGTTGAACAGCGTGGCCACCAGCCCGTCGGACAGCAGGGCCATGCCGAGGACGGCGGGCAGGCCCAGCAGCAGCGTCAGGCGCAGGCCTGCGTCGATCAGGTGGCTATAGGTGTCGTGATCTTGCTTGGCGTACGCGGCCGAGAGGCTGGGCAGCAGCACGGTTCCCAGCGCCACGCCCAGGATCGCCGTGGGAAATTCCATGAGCCGGTCGGCGAAGGACAGCCAGGTCACGCTGCCGGGCCTGAGCCAGGTGGCGATGTTGGTGTTGATCAGGAGCGAGATCTGCGCGACGGACACGCCCAGGGTGGCAGGGCCCATCTGGCGGATGATGCGTTTGACCGTGGGGTCGCTCCAGGCCTCTGCCAGGCGCGTCTTGAGCAGGCGCGGCGCCAGGCCGATGTGCGCCAGCTCGGCCCATTGCACGGCCAGCTGCAGCACGCCGCCCATCATCACGCCGATGGCCAGGCCGAAGATCGGCAGGCCCAGGTGCGGCGAGATCCACAGGCAGGCGCCGATCATGCACAGATTGAGCAGCACCGGCGTGAAGGCGGGGATGGCGAAGCGGCGCCAGGTGTTGAGCACGCCCGTGGCGAAGGCCGCCAGGGACATGAACAGGATGTAGGGAAACATGAAGCGCGTCATGCTGACCGCAGCGGAGAATTCCTCGCCGCGGCCGTGGTCGCGCAGGCCGCTGGCGATCAGGGTCACGACCCAGGGCGCCGCGACGATGCCGACGATGACCAGCAGCGTCAGCACGGCGGTCAGCAGCAGGGCCACGCGGTCGAGCAGGGGGCGTATGCCCTCGTCGCCGTGCTTCTGCCGCGCCGCGCCGAGTATGGGCACGAAGGCCTGCGAGAAGGCGCCTTCGGCGAAGAGGCGGCGCAGCAGGTTGGGAATGCGGAACGCGACCCAGAAGGCGTCGGTGATGGGGCCGGCGCCGAAGGTGCGTGCGATGAGCGTGTCGCGGGCCAGGCCGCTGATGCGTGAAACCAGGGTGAGGCCGCTGATGACAGCGGCCGACTTGAACAAGGCCAAGGACGATCCCGGTTACTTCGGCGGCATGCGGATCGCGCCGTCCAGGCGGATGACTTCGCCGTTGAGCATCTCGTTGGTGACGATGCTGTAGACCAGCTTGGCGTAGTCTTCGGGGCGGCCCAGGCGCGAGGGGAAGGGAATGGCGGCGGCCAGCGAATCCTGCACTTCCTGGGGCATGCCGAAGATCATGGGCGTGCCGAAGATGCCGGGGGCGATGGTCATGCAGCGGATGCCCGTGCGCGACAGGTCGCGCGCGATGGGCAGGGTCATGCCTGCCACGCCGGCCTTGGAGGCCGCATAGGCGGCCTGGCCGATCTGGCCGTCGAAGGCCGCGACCGAGGCGGTGTTGATGAGCACGCCGCGCTCGCCGGTGGCGTCGGGCGTGTTGGCGCTCATGGCCTCGGCGGCCAGGCGCATCATGTTGAAGCTGCCGATCAGGTTGATCGAGACGACTTTCTGGAAGAGGGCGAGCGGGTGCGCGCCTTCTTTGCCGACGATCCTGGCTGCAGGGGCCACGCCGGCGCAGTTGACCAGGCCGAAGAGCGCGCCGAGCGACTTGGCCTTGGCGACCACGGCCTGCCCGTCGGCTTCCTGGGTGACGTCGCAGTGCACGTAGTGTTGGCCGAGTTCCTTGGCCAGGGCCTGGCCGGGCTCGTCCTGCAGGTCGGCGATGACGACCTTGGCGCCGTTGGCCGTGAGCATGCGCACGGTGCCGGCGCCCAGGCCGGATGCGCCGCCGGTGACGATGAATACCTTGTTTGCGATTTCCATTTGATTCAGCCTTGCAGGGCGCCGAGCAGGCGCTGGGTGATTTCGTCCACGCTGCCCACGCCGGAGATCTTGCGGTACTTGGGCGCGACGGCGGCCTCGCGGGCCGACCAGCCCGAGTAGTAGTCGACCAGCGGGCGGGTCTGCTGCTGGTAGACGTTCAGGCGGTTGCGCACGGTTTCCTCGCGGTCGTCGTCGCGCTGCACCAGCGGCTCGCCGGTGACGTCGTCCTTGCCTTCGACCTTGGGCGGGTTGAACACCACGTGGTAGGAGCGGCCGCTGGCCGGGTGCACGCGCCGGCCGCTCATGCGGGTGATGATGTCGCTGTCGGGCACTTCGATCTCGACCACGTAGTCCAGTTTGACGCCGGCGTTTTTCAGGGCGTCGGCCTGCGGGATGGTGCGGGGAAAGCCGTCGAAGAGGTAGCCGGACGCGCAGTCGGGCTGCTTGAGGCGGTCCTGCACCAGGCCGATGATGATCTCGTCCGATACCAGGCCGCCCGCGTCCATGACCTTCTTGGCGGCCAGGCCCAGCGGGGTGCCGGCCTTGACGGCGGCACGCAGCATGTCTCCTGTCGAGATCTGCGGGATGCCGTAGCGCTGGGTCAGGAAAGCGGCCTGAGTGCCTTTGCCGGCTCCGGGCGGTCCAAGCAGGATGAGACGCATCGTTTGGCTCCTAATGGGGATGTTGTGTTCTTTTTCAGGCTGCTCGCGTAGTGCGCGGGCAACGCGGAGTAATGAAGTTTTATAACCGATTTGCCTCGTACCAAGCCCGGACGCGCTCCAGGTCGGCGGGCGTGTCCACGCCGGCCGCGGGGGCCTGGGCCGCGCGGTGCACCGCGATGGCGTGGCCGTATTCCATGGCGCGCAGCTGCTCGAGCGATTCGAATTTTTCCAGCGCGCCCTGCGGCAGTTGCGGAAAGCGGCGCAGGAACGAAACGCGGTAGGCGTAGATGCCGATGTGGTGCAAAGCAGGCAAGCCTGCCGGCAGGGATGCCCGTTCGCCGCCGGGCCGCCCCAAGGCGAACGGGCCCCATTCGTCCCGCGCCCAAGGGATGGGCGCGCGCGAGAAGTACAAGGCGCGGCCGTCCTGGGCGCACACCACTTTCACCGCATTGGGGTTGAAGAGCGCTTCGGCGTTGGCGACCGGACAGGCGCAGGTGGCGATGTCGGCCCAGGGCGAGGTGGCCAGGCACGCGGCCACCGCGTCGATGAGTTCGGGTTCGATAAGGGGCTCGTCGCCCTGCACGTTGACCACTACGGCGTCGTCGGGCAGGCCCAGCCGCTGCACCGCTTCGGACAGGCGGTCGGTGCCGGTGGCGTGGTCGGCGCGGGTCATCAGCGCGCTGTAGCCGTGCGCCTGGACGGCGGCCAGCACGCGCGCGTCGTCGGTGGCCACGTGGATGGGGCCTGCGCCGGACTGGCTGGCGCGTTCGGCCACGCGCACCACCATGGGCTTGCCGGCGATGTCGGCCAGCGGTTTGTCCGGCAGGCGGGTTGAAGCGGCGCGGGCGGGGATGATTACGGTGTAATCCACGGCGCGGCGAAGCTTAGGCCGCGGAGGTCGTGGCGGGCGCCGCGTCGAGGTCGCGCGCCTCGGGTTCCAGCATGACGGGAATGCCGTCGCGCACGGGAAAGGCCAGGCGGTCGGCCTGGCAGATGAGCTCGGCCTGCGGGCGGTCGAATTGCAGACGGCCCTTGCACAAGGGGCAAACGAGAATGTCGAGCAGGCGGGATTCCATGCCTGTCATTCTAAATCAGAATGACCGGGCCGGGTCCGGATCAGCCGTGATCGCGGCCGGTTTTGCGCGCGATGGCCGTGCTCAGCCAGGCTGTCAGGTCGACGGGTTCGAAGCGCGCATGCACGCCGACTTCCCACAGCCGCGGGTCGCCCAGGCGTCCGCATTTGACGGCGTCCTTGGCGGTGACGAGGATCTGCTCGGACCGCAGCGGGCCGAAAGGCGAGTCGGCATAAGCGTAGTGATCGGGCAGGGGCAGGGTTTCGGCCAGGGGGATGCCGGCCGCGCGCAGCGTGTCGAAGAAGCGCTGCGGATTGCCGATGCCGGCCGCCGCCGCGACCGGCGGGCCGGCGGCGAAATCGGCCAGGGGACGCGTACTGCCGTCCGACAGATGGCGGGCCGGACCGGGTTCGAGCCGCATGGACAGCCGCAGGGGGCCGGCGTGAGGCACGGCCTGTTTCGCTTCCATCGGGTCCGCGTCGGCGGGCGCAGAGCCGAGGTTGGTGATGACGGCATCGACTTCGCGCAGGCGCGCGGGCGGCTCGCGCAGGGGCCCCGCGGGCAGCAGGCGGCCGTTGCCCAGGCCGCGTTCGTCCTGCACCACGATTTCCACGTCGCGCGCCAGCTGCAGGTGCTGCAGGCCGTCGTCGGCGATGATGACGTCGACCTCGGGGCAGGCGCGCAGCAGGGCCTGCGCGGCCAGGACTCGCCTGGGATGCACGGCCACGGGAACGGCGGCGGCGCGGGCGACGAGCGCCGGCTCGTCGCCGTAGTCGGCCGGGTCCAGGTGCGCGCCCAGCCCGACGCGCGGTTCACGGCCGACGCGCACGCCGTAGCCGCGGCTGACCACGCCCGGCGTCCAGCCCTGCGCGTACAGGCCTTGCGCGATGGCGATCACGACCGGTGTCTTGCCCGTGCCGCCCACGTAGAGATTGCCGACCACGACCACGGGCACCGGCGCGCGCCAGGCGGTCTTGCGGCCGCTGCGGTACGCCTCGCGCTTGGCGCCCACGACTTGGCCCGCGATCCAGGACAGGGGGGCCAGCAGGCGCGGCAGCAAGCCGTTCCGCTGCCATTGCCGCTGGAGATAGGCGCGGGCGTTCACAAGCGCCTGTTCAGGCCGAGGGGGCTATGCGCCGGCCGGGCATCGCTCATCGGCTGGTCTGGGCGGCGAAGTTGAGACGTACGATGCCAGCCTGCTTGGCTGCTTCCATCACGTTGACGACGGACTGGTGCGTGGCCTGGGCATCGGCGTTGATCATGAGCAGGGGCGAGGATTTGCCCTGCGCGGCCTGGGTGAGCGCCCGGGCGATGTCGGCCGTCGTGCTGCCGTCGATCAGGTTGCCGTTGAGCGCGTAGTGTCCGTCCTGGCTGACGGCGATCTGCAGCGGGGCGGATTCCTGCTGCTCGGCCGCGGCTTGCGGCAGGGTGATCTTGAGCCGGGTGAAGTGGGCGAACGAGGTGGTCGCCGCCAGGAAGATCAGTATGACCAGCAATACGTCGATGAGCGGGATCAGGTTGATCTCGACATCGTCGCGGCCGCGGCCATTGCCCCGGAAGTTCATGCGCGCGACTCCAGGGAGGCCAGATGGCGCGCCAGCTTGCCGGCCGTGAGCTCCATGGCGTTCAGGAGGTTGTCGACGCGCGAACGCAGGTAGCGGTGCGCGATCATGGCCGGGATGGCGATGAGAATGCCGAAGCAGGTGTTGTAGAGCGCCACCGAAATGCCGTGCGCCAGTTGCGCCGGATCGCTGACGCCCGGTGCGTAGGCGCTGAAGATCTCGATCATGCCCACCACCGTGCCGAACAGGCCCATCAGGGGGGCGATGGCGGCGATGGTGCCGATGGCGGGCACGTAGCGGCCCAGGTCGTGGGCCACGGAGCGGCCGACGTCCTCGACCGCCATGCGCACGTCGGCGCGGGGCAGGCCGCGCTGGCGCAGCACTTCGGCCAGGATCCGGCCCAGCGGGGAATTGCGTTCGAGCTGCGACAGGGCTTCGGGGTTGTCCTGGTGGTTGCGCAGCATGTCGCGCACTTGTTCGATCAGGTCGCGGGGCATCACCAGGCTGCGGCGCAGGGACAGGAGACGCTCCACGACCAGGGCCAGCCCCAGGACGGAGGTGGCGAGCAGCGGCCAGATCGGCCAGCCGGCGGCTTCAAGGAGAGCTAGCAAAACGAAGGGCTCCGGTGCAACGGGGGAGTCATGAGGACGGCTGAATATGCACAGTATGCAGCCTGTCGGACTTGCAAGGCGAGACTGTAACGGGCGGTCCGGGGGCGAGGCAAGCCGACGCGCTTTTGCCGGGATCGACAGTTACCCACAATTTATGTGGATAATTCTGTGCAGAACTGGCCCGCGAGCCGGCTTTCATGCGGTCTGAAGCTGGAACCGGTTGAAATAGGCCAAATTCAATAAGATTTTTTATTTATATAAATCAGATAGTTATACGGAGAATGTTGAATCTCCGGGCGGTCGCGGCGGCAGGTTGAAGGCTTGACAATCTTAAAACTCCGCTACAAGCGCCCTGTGGACATATACCTCCCTGGAAAGCCTCATGACAATTGGATTTGCAGTCACAGACGACGTATTTACGCGGGATATCCTGACTGTCGCCCAGCTTAACCAAGCGGTGGGCCAGTTGCTGGAGCAGAATGTCCCGTTGCTGTGGGTCCGGGGCGAGATATCCAACTTCACGCAAGCCGCTTCCGGGCACTGGTACTTCACCCTCAAGGACAGCCGCGCCGCCGTGCGTGCGGTCATGTTCCGCAGCCGCGCCGGCGCGGTCGGTTTCGTGCCCAAGCCGGGCGACCAGGTGGAAGTCCGGGCGCGGGTTTCGCTCTACGAGGCGCGGGGCGATTTCCAGCTGCAGGCCGAAGGCATGCGCCGCGCCGGCCTGGGCAATCTGTACGAGGCCTTCCTGCGCCTGAAGGCGGAGCTGGCCGGCGAAGGCCTGTTCGACGCCGGGCGCAAGCGCGAGCCCGTGCGCCTGCCGCGCGCCATCGGGGTGGTGACCTCGCTGCACGCCGCGGCCTTGCGCGACGTGCTCTCGGCCCTGGCGCGGCGCGCGCCCCAGGTGCCGGTGATCGTCTACCCCGCGCCGGTGCAGGGGGCGGACGCGGCGGCCAGGCTGACGGCGCAGGTGGCGGCGGCCAACGCGCGCGCCGAGGTCGACACCCTGCTGCTGGTGCGCGGCGGCGGCAGCATCGAGGATCTCTGGAGCTTCAACGACGAGCAACTGGCCCGCCAGGTGGCGGCCAGCCGCATTCCCGTCATCAGCGGGGTGGGGCACGAGACCGACTTCACCATCGCGGATTTCGTAGCCGACGTGCGCGCGCCCACGCCCACCGCGGCGGCGGAGCTGGCCTGCGCGCCGCGCGCCGAGCTGCTGCGCGCCGTGGACCACGCAGCCCAGGGCCTGATCCGCGCCCAGCGCCGCCGGCTCGACCAGGCCGCCCAGCGCCTGGACCGCGCCAGCGCGCAGCTCGTTTCTCCGGCCCAGCACCTGGCCCGCCAGGGCGAGCGGCTGGCGGCCCTGCGGCATCGGCTGGCGGCGGCCTGGCGCGCGCCGCAGGCCCGCCGCACGGCGCGCGTGGCACTGCTGACGCAAAGCCTGGCGCATCGCGCGCCCGACGCGGCGCGAGCCCGCGAGCGCGTGCAGGGCCTGGCCGATCGCTTGGCCCGCGCCCAGGCGCGCCTGCTCGAATCGCGCGGCGCGCGCCTGGCGGGTGCCGGCGCGCAGCTGCGCGCCTTCGACCCGCAAAACACCCTGGCGCGCGGCTATGCCATCGCGCGCGGCCCCGATGGCGCCATCGTGCGCGACGCCGGCCAACTGACGGCCGGCCAGCGCCTGACGCTGGCCTTCGCGCGCGGCGAGGTACTGGCCGATGTGGCGCAGGTGCGTGAAGTTGGCGCGTGATCCGATGTTTTTTGCGGTGCGATCGATGAAGTTTTGCCGTCCTGGGGTTTTCCCCTCGGCCAGGCGGACTAGCCGATACAATAGATTTGCTTGATCGCGGATAACGCCGCACGTACAAACTCCGAGGAAACAATATGGCCCACACTCTGCCCCCCCTGCCTTACGCGATGGATGCATTGGCTCCGCACATCTCGAAAGAGACGCTCGAATTCCACTACGGCAAGCACCATCAGGCGTACGTCACCAACCTGAACAACCTGATCCCCGGCACCGAGTTCGAAAACCTGTCGCTGGAAGAAATCGTCAAGAAATCCTCGGGCGGCGTGTTCAACAACGCGGCCCAGGTGTGGAACCACACCTTCTACTGGAACGGCATGAAGCCCCAGGGCGGCGGCGCTCCCAGCGGCAAGCTGGGCGACGCCATCAAGGCCAAGTGGGGCTCGTTCGACGCCTTCAAGGAAGCCTTCACCAAGTCGGCCGTGGGCAACTTCGGCTCGGGCTGGACCTGGCTGGTCAAGAAGCCGGACGGCTCGCTCGACATCGTCAACACCAGCAACGCCGCCACGCCGCTCACCACGGCCGACGTGCCGCTCCTGACCTGCGACGTGTGGGAACACGCCTACTACATCGACACCCGCAACGCCCGCCCCAAGTACCTGGAAAACTTCTGGGCGCTGGTCAACTGGGACTTTGCCGCCAAGAACCTCGGCTGAACGCCGCCGCCGTGCGCAAGCCAGCCTTGCGCGCAGCCGCACAAAACCCCGCGCATCCAACGATGTGCGGGGTTTTGCGTTTTTGAACTCTTTCCCTGCCTGATGGTCAGTCTTTGCTTGTATTCCCACTACCGACCCCGCCCATGGAAACTCCCGACGCTTCGCCTGCAACCACGCTCATGGGCAGAATGCGCAGCCAAGTGCGCAAGAGGCTGCGACATACCCGGCGCCTGTCGCGCAAGAGCCTGCGCCTGATCCTGCTGCTGATCGGCGCCGCGCTGGTGGCCCTGGTCTCCCTGGGTTTTGCCAAGATGGCCGACTTTGCCCTGGCGTGGAACCGGCAGTGGACGTCCCGGTATGGCTGGCTGGCCTTCGCCGTCCTGCCGCTGGGCTTCATGGCGCTGCGCTGGCTCACGGTGCGCCTGGCGCCTTATGCGGGCGGCAGCGGCATTCCCCAGGTGATCGGCGCCTTGTCCCTGCCACCCGGCCGAGCGCAGTGGCGCTTGGTCTCCTTGCAGACAATCTGGAAGATACCGCTGACTTTCCTGGGCATGTTGCTGGGCGCGTCGATCGGCCGCGAAGGGCCTTCGGTGCAGGTGGGCGCCGCCGTGATGCTGGCCTGGAGTCGTTTATGCCTGCGCCTGGGCGTGCCGATGCGCGATTTCGATCTGCGCGAACTGATCGCCGCCGGGGCAGCGGGAGGCCTGGCCGCCGCCTTCAACGCGCCGCTGGCCGGCGTGGTGTTCGCCATCGAAGAGCTGGGACGGGGCATTTCGCTGCGCTGGCAGCGCAGCGTGCTGATCGCCGTGCTGACGGCGGGTTTTCTGGTCGTGGCCGTCGTCGGCAATAACCCGTACTTCGGCCGCTTCGAAGGCGCGGCCTTTGCCCACGGCATGCTGGGCTGGACGCTGCTGTGCTGCCTGATCAACGGCGTGCTGGGCGGCGTTTTCGCCCGCTTGTTGGGACGGGGCCTGACGGGCATCGTGCCGCGCTCCGTGAGCGCCGCCGCCCGCCGCCATCCCTACTGGATGGCGGCTGCGATGGGGCTGATCATGGCCTGCCTGGGCGCCCTGACGGCCGGCGCCGTATACGGCACGGGCTACGACGTGGCGGCCGGCATGCTGGCCGGCCAGCCCGCCCCGGCGGCGGGCATCGGCGTGGCCAAGCTGATCGCCACGGTTGCCTCGTACCGCGCCGGTATTCCCGGCGGCATCTTCACGCCGGCGCTGACGACGGGCGCGGGCATCGGCGCGCAGATCTGGCACTGGCTGGGCGCGGGCGTGGACCAGCGCGTGCTGGTGCTGCTGTCGATGGCGGCCTTCCTGGCGGCGGCCACGCAGGCGCCGCTCACGGCCAGCGTGGTCGTCATGGAAA
>Ga0209455_1001353_pt1 | contig 11247 bp, 11 predicted proteins | sample AraplaCol_mCL_r2_FD_184275 | JGI IMG/M metagenome (GOLD analysis project Ga0209455, IMG submission 184275) | Arabidopsis root microbial communities from North Carolina, USA - plate scrape CL_Col_mCL_r2 (SPAdes) (version 2) | ecosystem: Host-associated > Plants > Roots > Endosphere | place: USA...
TCGCGCTGATCTCGCATATGGCCTCAACCTCGGCGTCGACTGGGTGGCGCTGTCCTTCGTGCAGAAGCCGAGCGACGTCTTGGAGGCCCGCGGGCTGATCAATGGCCGCGCCGGCCTGGTCGCCAAGATCGAGAAGCCGGCAGCCCTCGACAAGATCGACGACATCATCTCGCTCTCGGACGCGATCATGGTGGCGCGCGGTGATCTCGGCGTGGAAATTCCCCACGAAGACGTGCCGGGCCGCCAGAAGGAACTGGTGCGCGCCTGCCGCACCGCCGTGAAGCCGGTGATCGTGGCAACACAGATGCTGGATTCCATGGTCGCGGCGCCCACCCCGACCCGGGCCGAGGCCTCCGACGTGGCGACCGCCATCTATGACGGTGCCGATGCCGTCATGCTCTCGGCCGAATCCGCCAGCGGCAAATATCCGCGCGAAGCGGTCGAGATGATGGACCGCATCATCCGTGCCACCGAAGGCCACAAGCTCTATCGCTCCATCATCGATGCCTTGCAGACCGGCGAGGAGACGACGGCGCCGCATGCCGTTGCCGCCGCCGCCGCCGACCTTGCGGAAGCGCTGCATGCCCCGGCCATCGTCGGCTTCACAACCAGCGGCACCACGCCAGCGCGTATCGCCCGCAAGCGCCCGCCGACGCAGATCCTGGCGATCACGCCGGATGTCGGCGTGTCGCGCCGCCTGTGCCTGCTCTGGGGCGCCCATAGCGTGCTGTCGGAAGACATCCATAGCTATGATGACATGGTGGAGAAGGCGACGGAGATTTCCCTGGCGGAGGAATTCGCCCAGCAGAACGACCTCATCGTCGTGGTTGCTGGCATTCCCTTCGCCCAGTCCGGTACCACCAACAATCTGCGCGTGGTCCATATCGGCCATCACTAACCGGCAGGTTCAGCCGCACGAACTTTAATAGTCATTAACGCGAGAACTTTCGCCTCTGCCGTGCATTCGCGTTGACCGATGGCGGCCGACGGGATCATGCTTGTCCGCAAGAAGAGTACGTTTCTGGCACGAGAACGTACCGGCCTCGAATGCGGGGGAGCGCATGGCACGGGAAAGCGGGGGAGCGCGTCGCGCGTCGATGCGGCTGACGGAAGAACTGGTCGCGCTGGTCGAGCGGCTGGAGCCTGATCCGGGTCCCGAACCGGGAACACGCGAACACAATGATGCCGAATATGCACAAATGGTTGCGGCCCTGCTGGTCGAGTATCAGCCGGAGGAGCTCTGGGTCTTCGCCTATGGCTCGCTGATCTGGAATCCGGAATTCGATTTCCTCGAGCATTGCACTGCCATCGCCAGCGGCTGGCACCGGGCCTTCTGCCTGCGCCTGACGCGCTGGCGCGGCACCCGCGATGTGCCGGCCCTGATGCTGGCATTGGATCGCGGCGGCAGTTGCAGCGGCATCGCCTATCGCCTGCCGCCGGGCGATCGCCGAGTACAGCTCGACCGCCTGGTGCGCCGGGAGATCGATGCCAACCCCCCGACCAATGTGCCGCGCTGGATCAATGTGAAGACCGATCGCGGCCACCTGCGGGCTCTGGCTTTCGTCGCCGATCCGATCGGGCCGGCCTATGCAGGACGATTGCCGCTGGAGGAGGTGGCCGATGTCCTGGCGCGGGCCGCGGGCCATTGGGGCTCGGCAGCACAGTATCTCTTCCGTACCGTCAGCAAGCTGGAAGAACACGGCATCCGCGATCGCAATCTCTGGCTGCTGCAGGATCTGGTGGCGCGCAAGATCCTGGCGACGGTCGAGGCCGCATTCCTGCCGCTGGACCGCGGCTGAAGGCCGCTTGTCGTCTGAGCCGGTGCCCGCATCGTCGCTGGATGCGAGATTTCCCGTGAAGAGTTGATTGTCTTTCTCCCGTGCATCCGGTGATGATGACAGATCACCGAGATCAGCCTTGTTGCGGTCAGATGAACAGGGAAGGAAGCGCGATGACGACTCTCCGCGGTGGCCTCATCCAGATGAAACTGAAAGCCTCGACCGAGCAGACGCCAGCAGAGATCCGCCAGGCCATGCTGGACGCCCATCTGCCGCTGATCGAGAAGGCGGGCCAGGCCGGCGTGCAGGTGCTTTGTTTCCAGGAGGTCTTCACTCAGCCTTACTTCTGTCCCAGCCAAGACAAGAAATGGTACGGCGCAGCGGAGCGCATTCCCGAAGGCCCCACCATCAAGCTGATGCAGGATCTGGCGAAGAAGCACCGGATGGTCATCGTCGTGCCGATCTTTGAAGAGGCGATGACCGGCGTCTATTACAACACGGCAGCCGTGATCGATGCCGATGGCAGCTATCTTGGCAAATATCGCAAGACGCATATCCCGCAGGTGGCGGGTTTCTGGGAGAAGTTCTTCTTCAAGCCGGGCGCTTCGGATTATCCGGTCTTCGAGACGCAATATTGCCAGCTCGGCGTCTATATCTGCTATGACCGGCACTTCCCCGAAGGCTGGCGCGCCTTGGCCCTCAATGGTGCCGAATACATCGTCAATCCCTCGGCGACGGTGGCGGGGCTTTCCGAATATCTCTGGAAGCTGGAGCAGCCGGCCTCGGCGGTGGCGAATGGCGTTTATATCGGTGCCGTCAACCGCATCGGCACCGAAGCGCCCTGGAATATCGGTGAATTCTACGGCCAGAGCTATTTCGTCAATCCGCGTGGCCAGATCGAGAAGATCGCCAGCCGCGACCAGGATGAATTGCTGGTCCATGACATGAACATGGAGATGATCCGCGAGGTGCGCGACACCTGGCAGTTCTTCCGCGACCGCCGGCCGGAAACCTATCTCGCGCTGACCGATATCGACTAAGACGTTCTCTATTGCCGGCGTTGTCTATTTGGCACAGGCATTTGCGGCGGCGATGCCCTGCAGCGCTGGCGGCAGGTCGCCGATACTGCCGCCGGCAGGAGCGGGGTCGCCGCCCTTGAGCAATCCTGTCTTGGGTTGCGACCAGGGGCCGCTCATCTGTACCGGCAGGTCGAGGGCAAGAAAGCCGGTCGAGTTCCGATCGCTCTGCAAGGTGATGTCGAGCGACTGGTTGCGGAAGTCGACATGGCCCACCGCATTCAATGTCGCTGCCGTGCTGCGCAACCGCACCGGCGCCAGTTGCCCGATCCCGTTCTTGAGACGCATGACCGCGAGCAGGCAATTGACCGTCGCCGTTCCTTCACCCTTACGGAAGACATTGCGAAGATCGATCGAGGCTTTCTCCAGGAGATCGCGACTGATGCGGCCGTTCTGCATTGAGAGCACGGCGCTGCCGCTATTGTCCTTGAGCCCATCGCCCAGGGTCTTGCCCTGCAAGACAAGATCGATGCCCCCGGAGATCTTGCCACTGAGGGCCGGTGTGGCATTGCCCAGCAGCTTGCCGAGCGCCTGGAAGTCGGCATCCTTCATCTGCAATCCCGCGGTCAGGCGTCCGCCCTCCTGCGCCGCGGCAAGGGTGCCGCTGAGCTGCAAGGGGATGCCGGCCAGGGTCAGGCGGGCCTGGTCGAGAGCGATCTTGCCCGGTGCCATGCTGCCGGTGAGATCGACATCCTGCGCTGAGATCGACTGGTAGCTGAGCCTGGTCGCGCTGAGTTTGGCGGCAAGATCAGGCGTGGTTTTGTCGGGCGTCTGCAGGGAGATGTCGCGCCAGCTTCCCGATTTCTTTTCCGAGGTCTTTTTGTCGGAGGCGAGAAGCTTGTCGAGTTTCAGCTCATCGAAGCGGGTTTCGAGCTGGATCTTGTCATTGCCGCCGCGCCGGCCTTCGAGAATCTTGAACTGCCCAGTGAAGGTGTTGCCACCGAGGCTGCCTTTCGCATCGGCAAGTTGCCAGAGATCGCCTTGCCGGGTGAGATGCGCATTGAGGGTGGCGGCAGGATTGGTACCGATATCGGTATGGAAGATGCTGAGGATGTCGTCGAGTTTCGGTGCATCAAGATGCAGCATGCCATCAGTGCCATCGACATTCAGCGGATCGACCAATGTGCCTTTGAAATGCAGTTGAGCCGATCGTCTTGTGACCGTGAAATCAGCCGGCAATGGCTTGTCGTTGTCATGGAGATCGCGGAACGATCCGGTCACCGCCTGCAGCGACATCTCGGCATCGTTATAGGCCCCGGATGCCGCGATCCTGACCGGCTGGTCCTCGCCATCGGCCTTGATCGTCACCAGCTTGAGGCCGACGCGGATCACGTTGCCATGGAAGGTGCGATAGCTGACCTGGCCATCCGTCAGCGTGAAATCGAGCAGGACAGGGAAGTCGCTGCGACCGGAAGGCGTGACGTCACCCGGCTTCGGCTCCGCATCGACGCTGAGTTTCGACGGCTCGGTCTCGGTCTTCTCGCCGGTCTCCCAGTTGCCATGTCCGTCGGTATCGCGCTCCAGCACGATCACAGGCGCATCTATTCGCAATTGTCGGAAGACCAGTCGGCGTCGCAGAAGGGCCTTCATATCAAGTTGTGCCGTAATGCCCTTCACTGTCGCCATGTCGGGTGAGCTGCCACCGGCGATATTGGCAACGTGCAGATCCTGTAAATCGATAGTGAGGGGCTGGCCCTCGAACGGACCGCTCCACTGGATGACGAGGCTGCCGATCTTGACCGGCCGCCCCAGCATCGCGCTCAGCCGTTGCTCCGCAAGGGGGCGGTAATCGGCGCTGGTGATATACCAAGCCGCGCCAGCTATGGCGATCACCAGGAGCAGGACGAGGCCGCCGCAGACCGCCATGACGGGATGTCGCCTTAAGAAAGAAGTTTTTACCGGCTGGCTGCGTGTCTCGCTCATCTCTCACCGCCCAAGCGAGAACAATGCGGGTTTACCGGGAGAGGTTCCGGCGCACAAGCCGACGTGATCGGGTTCTGCACAGAATGGGTCGGCTGGCAATCACCGACCCTGGTTTATAAAGATAAACCGGTCTATCTATATGTCGCCTAAAGACGATGGAGGAGATCATGGCCGCAGCGGATCAGGTGCCGTTCCAGCTCGGTGGCATTGACCATATTGTCCTGCGCATCCGCGATCGTCAGGTGATGTTGGATTTCTATCGCGATGTGCTCGGCTGCGCCTTGGAGCGGGAGCAGGCGGAAATCGGCCTCACGCAGTTGCGGGCCGGACGCTCATTGATTGATTTCGTCGATCTGGACGGAAAACTCGGCAAAATGGGTGGCGCGGGGCCCGGCAAGGAAGGGCGCAATGTCGATCATATCTGCCTCGCCATCTGGCCTTTCGACGAAGCTGCCATCCGTGCCTATCTGACCCATCATGGTGTCGAGGCGGGCGAGACCGGCTCGCGCTACGGAGCGGGCGGCGAGGGGCCGTCGATTTATCTGCAGGATCCCGAGGGCAATACCATCGAATTGAAGGCCGCAGAACCGAAGTGAGGGCGCGTTGCTGCTCAGAACCACGCCGGCCATCCATGGCTTGAAAGGCGCGTCGAAAATCCCATTTAGGCAGTAGGTCATCTCAATGCTGTCCATGGCCGTACTGTGGTCATCGAGATGACGGCCTCCGGGACGACCCGGATGTTCCCCGAAATCGTCAAGGACGGCCTTGGCTTGCGCTTTGGAGAAAGCACAATGCCCTGGATCTTCCTGATTGCCGCCGGTGCCTTTGAAATTGTCTGGGCGATCGGCCTGAAGCAGAGCGACGGCTTCACCCGCCTCATCCCAAGCTCCATCACTGCCATCGCCATGCTCGGCAGCTTCGGCCTGCTGGGCTGGGCCGTCCGTGATCTGCCGATCGGCGTCGCCTATGCGGTCTGGACCGGCATCGGCACGCTGGGTGTCGTCCTCACCAGCGCCCTCTGGCTGCGCGAGGGGCTGAATCTGCTGCAGATCTTCTGCGTCATCGCCATCGGCGGCGGCATCGTCGGCCTGAAGCTGTTGAGCCGGGCCTGAGGCGCCCGGCGGAAACAGGGGATCAGGCAAGTCCGGCGTAGACGCCGCGCTCGAACGCACCATAGAGAGCGACCACCCGTTCATCGTAGAATGGTAAGGTCTGGGTGAAGAAGGCGCCGGTAACCTTGCGGACGGGGTCGAGCCAGAAGTAGCAATTGAGCAGGCCAGCCCAGGAGATGCTTCCGGCCGCGCGCCCGTTCGGTCCCGGCTGTGTATTGATGTCGAAAGACAGCCCCCATTTGTGCGGCTGTCCGGCGAATTGATCGAAGCTTCGGGAATAGGCGGCTTGCGCCGACCGCATCTCGTGAACGTTGAGCGGACCGATGTGATTCTGCATCATGGTGGCGACAGTGTCGGCCCGGAGGATCCGGCGGCCTTCAAATGTGCCGCCATTCAAGAGCGCCCTCAGGAAAGTGAGATACTCGATCGGCGTGCTGAAGGCTCCGCCGCCGCCCATGAAGAATTCCGGCCGTTGCGGCATCTCGAACGACATGGGATCGAGCCCGCCATCGCTGCGGCGGGTGTGCAAGGTGGCGACACGCTTTTTCTGCGCGGTTCCAATCAGGAAGCCGGAATCCTTCATTCCAAGCGGCGTGAAAATATTCTCGCGGAAATACACTTCCAATGACAGGTCGCTGACCGCTTCCACAAGCTTACCGACCCAGTCCATGCCGATGCCGTACTCCCACCGTTCGCCCGGATCAAACTCGAGCGGGGCGGCGAAAGCGGCATTGCGGCACGTTGCGATGTCGGGCATGCCCGTCGCCTGCTCGTAGCGTGTCAACGCCTCGCTCCAGATCGAATATGTATAGCCGGAGGTATGGGTGAGGAGGTGGCGCACTTTGATCGCCTGTTTCGCTGGGCGCAGCCGCGGCGTGCCCTCCTGCGTGAATCCGTCCAGGACCTGTGGCGAGGCGAGCTCCGGCAGGTACTTGGCCGCATCATCGTCTAGCCCCAACCGGCCCTGCTCGATCAGCTGCATGCAGGCCGTTGCCGTGAAGGCCTTGGTCATCGACAGCAGCCAAAACACCGTGTCAGCCCGCATCGGCGCGCCCGTTGTCGTATTCGCCGTACCGAAACTGCCTTCGTAAATCAGCCCCTTCGGCGTGGCCGCCAGCGCCACGACGCCGGCGACATCCTTCTTGGATATGCCTGCAGCCAGGGCCTCGTCGATCGCCTTGAAGCGGCGGGACGTCGTCCCCGAAACCGCCCGAGCCGGCGCGGGCCGCACCGTGTCGAGTGCCAATATCACCCCGAGCATGCCGCCTCCGTGGAGCATTGTCCTGCGGGTCACGTCCTTCATGTGTTCGCTCCTTTTCAGAACAGCTTGGCCGCCCAAGCGTCAGCGAACTGAAGTAGCCGAAAATGATGGATGATTGCAGCGCATAAAGATCATCGATAGAATGACTGAAAATCACGATTGCCGGAGAGCAGCATGGGTTTCGACACGAGATTGCTCACAGGGATCGGCGTCATGGCGGCCGTCACCGAGGCTGGGAATTTTGCCCGTGCAGCCGAGATGCTGGGCCTCACGCCGTCAGGTGTAAGCCGGGCCGTCGCCCGGCTCGAGGCGCGCGTCGGCATTCGGCTCTTTGATCGCAGTTCGCGGAACGTGTCCTTGACCGAGGAGGGACTGCGCTTCCACGCCCGGGTCATGCCGCTGTTGGCCGATCTGGACGATGCCGCTACCGAGGCTGCAGGTGCCGCCGCAGTTGTGCGGGGCCGGTTGCGCGTGTCGGTCGACCCTTGGTTCGCACGGATGGTGGTTGCTCCTGAACTCCAGCGTTTTATGGCACGCTATCCGCTGCTCTCAGTGGACTTCGCTACCAGCAATTACCGTGAAGAGATGATGGCCGGCATGGATGTGGCCGTGCGCTTTGGCCCGCCTGATGCATCTTCACTCATCGCCCGCAAGCTCTTGGAAACCCGGGTACTGACGGTTGCCGCACCAGCTTACCTAGCTCGCCATGGGAAGCCGCGATCGCCCCAAGACCTTGTTAATCACGAAGCACTGCTTTTCCGCGACCCACAGACCGGCTTGCCGTTCGCCTGGGAATTCAAACGCGGCGGCAAGGCCATCGAGGTCAAGGTCGTCAGCCGGTTGGTACTGGATGATCCATCTGTCGCGATTTCCGCATGTGTGGCGGGGCAAGGAATCTTCCAGAGCCTGGCAATCGGCCTGTCTCCGCTTCTGTCGAGTGGCGAACTCGTCCAAGTCCTGCCCGATTGGTCGGAAGAGGTCTATTCGCTTCATGCCTATCATCCGTCTCGCCATCTCCCGCCGGCAAAGGTAAGGGCATTCCTGGATTTCATCCAGGAGAGCGCTGCTAAGTTCAGTTGATCGCGGGCGAAATCGTGGTGGCCATCGTGCCGCTACCTGAAGCGCGGTGATCGGGACCACACGCCCTTTCTGAATCGTCAGGAACACCCTCGGCTTGGGCTTTGGAAAAAGCCCACTACCACGGATCTTATTATTTGCTGCCAGCGCGCTCGAAATCGTCCGGGCGAGCGGCCGGAAGCAGTGCGAAGGCTTGAGGTGCCTGGCGGAAACGGCGCACGCAAACGTAATGAAACGAAGGACTGCCGAGAGACAACTGCCACCGTTGTGTCAGTTGTCTCTCGGCTGCCCGGGGAAGCTGCTTGACTCATATTCAACAAGGTGGTTGATTATCAACATAACGGTTGATAATTGGATCGAGACGGTATGGCGGCTGGAGCGCATCTGCGCCTGGTGGAGGCATCGGACAGCGAGGAAGGGGAGGCCTTGAGCCTTGTCTTCGCGGCGCTGGCCGATCCCGTGCGCCGCGCCATTCTCGACCGGCTGGATGGCCAGGACCTGCTGGTTTCCGAGGTGGCGGCGCATTTCGATATCTCGCTGCAGGCCGTCTCGCGGCATCTGCAGGTGCTGGTGCGGGCTGGGCTGGTGCAGCAGGCGCGGACCGGGCGGATCAGCCGGTGCAGCCTCGATGCCGGCCCGATCCACGAGGCCGCCATCTGGCTCAACCGCTACAGCAAATACTGGCAGGGTCAGTTCGACCTGCTGGCCGCCTCATTGGCGGAGATCGTGGAAGAGAGTACGGCGGCCGCACAGCCGGCGCCGGATGAGGCGAAGCCTCCGATGGCTGGCGAGGCAGAGCCTCCAAAGCCACGCAAGGCGGCAAAGGCCAAGCGGAAGCCCGCTGGACCCAGCCGCAAGGACTGAGATTTCGGATCACGCATAACATCCGGTTTCCGGCTCGCCCGGAACATGGCCGGGTGCTGGACCGCGTCGCCGCCGCAGCATCAATGCGAGCGGAACGTATTGTCACATCTTGTCGTCGAAAGGAGAGGGCCATGTCGCAACAGGCCTCGGATCAGGTCGTCGCCAATCACCGTATCGTCTCGCCCGCGGAATGGGTCGAAGCGCGCAAGCGCCTGCTCATGATGGAGAAGGAATTTACCCAGCTGCGCGAGGAGCTGTCGCAAACACGTCGCGAACTTCCCTGGGTGCGCATCACCAAGGATTACGCATTCGACACGCCCGAGGGACGACGCACATTGGGCGATCTCTTCGCCGGCCGCAGCCAGTTGATGGTCTATCACTTCATGTTCGCGCCGGAAGCCGATCTGGGCTGCCATGGCTGTTCTTTTTGGGCTGACAGCTTCGATCACATCATCCCGCATCTCGCCGCCCGCGACGTCACCATGCTGGCGATCTCCCGCGCACCGCTCCCCAAGCTGCAGGACTTTGCCAAGCGCTTCGGCTGGAGCTTCCCCTGGGTATCGGCCGGCGACAGCGACTTCAATTACGACTTCCAGGTCTCATTCCGTCCGGAGGAGATCGCTGCCGGTACGGCCACGCATAATTACGGCCCTTACCGGATGAAGCTCACCGACAAGCCGGGTATCAGCGCCTTCTATCGCGACGAGAACGGCGAGGTCTACCATACCTATTCCTGCTATGAGCGCGGCATCGACATGATGAATGTCGCCTACCAGTATCTCGACCTCGCGCCGAAGGGCCGCGACGAGGCTGAGCTCAGCTTCTCCATGGCCTGGGTGCGCTACCGCGACCAGTATGGTGCGGCATGAGCAGCTGTTGCGACCGGACCATAGGTGCGCTCCTCGGCTGCTCGGCAGCCGGCATAGACCCGATGCGGGACCTCGTCTATCGCCAGCGGCTCGACCGGCTGCGCCGGCAGTTGCGGCAATTCCGCCTGGAACAGCGGCCGCGGACCAGCGGGCTGTTCAAATTCACCAACCTGTCCCTAACGACACTGTCCCTGAAGACTTCGATACGGAGGAAGACATCATGACCGATCATCGCATCGTCTCGCAGCAGGAATGGCTCTCTGCCCGGCGGGAATTGCTCGCCAAGGAAAAGGAATTCACCGAGATGCGCGACGCGCTCAGCCAGTCGCGCCGCGATCTCCCCTGGGTGAAGATCAGCAAGGATTACACATTCGAGACGCCGCAGGGGCGGCAGAGCCTAAGCGATCTCTTCGGCGGGCATAGCCAACTCGTTGTCTATCACTTCATGTTCGCGCCGGATTGGGAAAGCGGCTGCAAGAGCTGCTCTTTCTGGGCCGATCATTTCAATGGCTTGGCGCCGCATCTCGCCGCCCGCGACGTCACCATGATGGCGATCTCCCGGGCGCCGCTGGCCAAGCTGCAGGGCTTCGCCAAGCGTCTCGGCTGGACCTTCCCCTGGGTCTCGTCAGGTGACGGCGATTTCAATTACGATTTCAATGTGTCCTTCCATCCGGAGGATCTCGCTGCAAGCACGGGCGTCTATAATTACCGGCCGCTGAAGATGCAGATGACTGATCTCCCCGGCATCAGCGTGTTCTTCAAGGATGCGGATGGCGCGATCTATCACACCTATTCGACCTATGGCCGGGGTATTGAGCTGGTCAACGCCACCTATCAATGTCTCGACCTGGTCCCGAAGGGCCGTGACGAAGGGGGCTTGCCCCACGCCATGTCCTGGGTACGCTATAACGATCAATATGGTGCGGCATGAGCTGTTGCTGTGGGCCGGCCTCCGGCAATAAAGCCGATAAGGTCAGGCCGGAAATGAGCAAGGAAGGAGCGCTGGCCATGAGCTATCGCGATGATGCGGCAAAGCTGGCAGCCTATCGCCAGCAGATCGCCGAATTGCGCCGGAAGATGCGCGAGGTGCAGTCCGAGATCACGCCGGAAAAGGTGACGGATTACGAATTTGCCACCGTCCAGGGCAAGGTGCGGCTCTCCAGCCTGTTCGGCGACAAGGAGACGCTGATCCTCGTTCACAACATGGGAACCGGCTGTGTTGCCTGTACCATGTGGGCGGACGGCTTCAACGGCGTCTATCCGCATCTGCAGGACCGTGCCTCCTTC
>Ga0209455_1001354_pt1 | contig 11245 bp, 10 predicted proteins | sample AraplaCol_mCL_r2_FD_184275 | JGI IMG/M metagenome (GOLD analysis project Ga0209455, IMG submission 184275) | Arabidopsis root microbial communities from North Carolina, USA - plate scrape CL_Col_mCL_r2 (SPAdes) (version 2) | ecosystem: Host-associated > Plants > Roots > Endosphere | place: USA...
GAGGGTGGCGAATCCACCATCCCGCTGCTGGACGCGATCATCCAGGGCGCCGCAGAGGCAGGGATGGACGAGGTCGCCATCGGCATGGCCCACCGCGGCCGTCTCAACGTGCTCACCAACATCGCCGGCAAGACGTACGGCCAGATCTTCCGCGAGTTCGAGGGCACGCAGGACCCGAAGACCGTGCAGGGCTCGGGCGACGTCAAGTACCACCTCGGCACCGAGGGCACCTTCAAGGGCGCCGGCGGCGAGGAGATCCCGGTCTACCTCGCGGCCAATCCGTCGCACCTCGAGGCCGTCGACGGCGTGCTCGAGGGCATCGTCCGCGCCAAGCAGGACCGCCGCCCGGCGGGCACCTTCCTGACGCTTCCGATCCTCATCCACGGCGACGCGGCCATGGCCGGCCAGGGAATCGTGGTCGAGCAGATGCAGATGTCGCAGCTGCGCGCCTACAAGACCGGCGGCACCATCCACGTCAACATCAACAACCAGGTCGGCTTCACCACGCCTCCCGGCGAGGGCCGGTCGTCGGTGTACTCGACGGACGTGGCCAAGACCATCCAGGCGCCGATCTTCCACGTGAACGGCGACGACCCTGAGGCCGTGGTCCGCGTCGCGGAGATCGCCTTCGCGTACCGCCAGGAGTTCAAGCGCGACGTCGTCATCGACCTCGTCTGCTACCGCCGCCGCGGTCACAACGAGGGCGACGACCCGTCGATGACCCAGCCGCTGATGTACAGCCTCATCGAGGCCAAGCGCTCCGTCCGCCGCCTCTACACCGAGGCGCTGGTCGGCCGCGGCGACATCACCGAGGAGGAGTACGAGCAGGCGCACCGCGACTTCCAGGAGCGCCTGGAGCGTGCCTTCATGGAGACGCACGCGGCGCAGACGACGCCCACGCCGGTCCTCACCCCGGGCGACGAGGGCGACCTCGAGCAGCCGAACCACGGCGACGACGGCAACGTCGGCGAGCCGGAGACCACCGCGGTGAGCGAGCAGGTCATCCACATGATCGGCGACGCGTTCAACAACCCGCCCGCCGGCTTCACCGTGCACCCGAAGCTGCAGCAGCTGCTCAACAAGCGCAGCGAGATGAGCCGCAACGGCGGCATCGACTGGGGCTTCGGCGAGTTGCTCGCGCTCGGCTCCCTGCTGGTGGAGGGCACCCCCGTGCGCCTCGCCGGCCAGGACGCGCGCCGCGGCACGTTCGTGCAGCGTCACGCCGTGCTGCACGACCGGGTCAACGGCCAGGAGTGGCTGCCGCTCGCCAACCTCAGCGACAACCAGGCGAAGTTCTGGATCTACGACTCGCTGCTGAGCGAGTACGCGGCGATGGGCTTCGAGTACGGCTACTCGGTCGAGCGGGCGGACGCCCTGGTGCTGTGGGAGGCGCAGTTCGGCGACTTCGCGAACGGCGCCCAGATCATCATCGACGAGTTCATCTCGTCGGCCGAGCAGAAGTGGGGCCAGCGCTCGTCGCTGGTGCTGCTCCTCCCCCACGGCTACGAGGGTCAGGGACCGGACCACTCCAGCGCCCGCATCGAGCGGTACCTGCAGCTGTGCGCCGAGAACAACATGACCGTCGCGCGTCCGTCGACCCCGGCGTCGTACTTCCACCTGCTGCGTCGTCAGGCGTACGCGCGTCCGCGCCGACCGCTCGTCGTCTTCACCCCGAAGGCCATGCTCCGCCTGCGCGGTGCGTCGAGCGACGTCCAGGACTTCACGCACGGCCGCTTCGAGCCGGTGATCGACGACCAGCGGATCACCGACAAGGGAGCCGTGAAGCGCGTCCTCCTCATGGCGGGCAAGCTGTACTACGACCTGCTCAACGAGCTGGAGAAGAACCCCAACCCGGAGATCGCGCTCGTGCGCGTGGAGCAGTTCTACCCGCTCCCCGGCCAGGAGCTGAAGGCCGTGGTCGACGCCTACCCGAACGCCGAGCTCGTGTGGGTGCAGGACGAGCCCGAGAACCAGGGCGCGTGGCCGTTCATCATCCTGGAGACCTCCAAGCTCGGCTCGCGCCCGCTCGGCGTCGTCTCGCGTCCGCCGTCGGCGTCGCCGGCCGCCGGTTCGGCGAAGCGGCACGCGCAGGAGCAGCAGATCCTCATCCAGCGCGCGCTCACGCTGTAGGTCTGCCGCAGCCTCGCCGAGGCGGCTAGGTTGGCACCATGACCGTCGTGACCAACCACCGCCTCGGCGAGCCCTGCTGGGTCGACTACGCCGCCACGGACGTCCCGCGCGCCCGCGACTTCTACAGCAGCCTGTTCGGCTGGACCGTCGACGAGGCCGGCGAGGAGTACGGCGGCTACATCACCTTCCACCGCGACGGCCGCGCGGTCGCCGGGCTCGGTCCGGTGATGGGCGACGCCGGCGGCAACAGCTGGCTGACGTACCTGCTGGTAGAGGATGCGGAGACCTCCGAGAAGGCGGCCCTCAAGGCCGGCGCGCAGGTGATCGCCCCCACGATGACCGTCGGAGACCAGGGCCGCCTCGCCGTGATCGCCGATCCGGGCGGCGCGGTCGTCGGGCTGTGGGACCCGGAGCAGCACCGCGGCTACGAGCTCGTCGCCGAAGTCGGCGGCCTGTCCTGGCACGAGCTGTACGCCCGCTCGTACGCCGCCCAGGTCGACTTCTACACGCGCGTCTTCGGCTGGAAGACCCAGGTGCTCAGCGACACCGCCGACTTCCGCTACTCCACCTTCGGCGACCCGGCGTCACCGAGCGGCGGCGTCTTCGACGCGAACGGGATGCTCCCGGAGGGCGTGCCCTCGCACTGGGTGGTCTACTTCGGGGTGGCGGACGCGGCGGCCGCCTCCGCGCGGGTCGTCGAGCTCGGCGGGACGGTCATCCGCGACCCCTGGGACAGCGAGTTCGGCCGCTTCGCGCAGGCCACCGACCCCCTGGGCGGCCTGTTCTTCCTCCACGAGATCGGCTCCGGCAGCGCGGCCTAGCGCCCAGCGGCTCGCTGATTCGTCACGAACCACTGCCATTCGTGACGAACTGCTGCCATTCATGACGAATGGCGCTCACTTTCACGAGTCGAACGTCAGTGCGCGGTCGCCTGGAACGACCGGATGCGCAGCAGCACCTCGGTGCGCAGCGTCTCGGGCGCCGTCTCCTTGCACGCGCGCTGCACCACCTCGGTGAGCACGACGTTCAGGTGCGCCTCGTCGGAGCATCCTGAGCAGTTGGCCAGGTGCTCGCGCACGTCGGCAGCATCCTCGCTGCACAGTTCGTTGCGCAGGTACTCTTCGAGCTCGGCCTTCGCCTTCTCGCAGCCGCAGTCGGTCATTTCTTGGCTCCCCTGGTCTGCACGGTGCGACCCTCCTGGACGGCGGAGAGTCCGCGCTCGTGCGCGTAGTCGGTCAGAAGCTCCCGGAGCATGCGACGGCCGCGGTGCAGGCGGCTCATCACGGTGCCGATCGGGGTCTTCATGATGTCGGCGATCTCCTGATAGGAGAACCCCTCGACATCGGCGAGGTACACGGCCAGCCGGAAGTCCTCCGGGATGGCCTGCAGCGCGTCCTTGACGGCGCTGTCCGGCAGGTGGTCGATCGCCTCGGCCTCGGCCGAGCGGCTCGAGGACGAGGACATGGACTCCGCGCCCCCCAGCTGCCAGTCCTCGAGCTCGTCGATCGTCCCCTGGTAGGGCTCGCGCTGCTTCTTGCGGTACGTGTTGATGAACGTGTTGGTGAGGATGCGGTACAGCCAGGCCTTCAGGTTGGTGCCCTGCTGGAACTGGTTGAAGGCCGCATACGCCTTCACGAACGTCTCCTGCACGAGGTCTTGCGCGTCGGACGGATTCCGGGTCATCCGCAGCGCAGCCGCATACAGCTGGTCCATGAAGGGCAGGGCCTGTTCCTCGAAGAGGTGGCCCTGGTCCTCGGTGGTCTCGGTGCTCATCACCGGCCAGTCTAGTTCCGTCGCCCGCACAGCGACGCGGGGAGCGTCGAGGAGAGCGGTGGCGGTCATGGACTGATCCTTTCTTGGGCGATCCCGGATAATCTGGACAACAATGCTGATCTCGAAATATTCCGCCCCCGACTTCGACCCGTACGGCGACAACCGCGCGGAGGAGCCGAACACCCTGTGGCCCGCACCGGTGGCGGGCGGCCCGGTGTCCGCGACCGTGTCCCTGCCCGGGTCCAAGTCGCTGACGGCACGGGAGCTCGTGCTCGCGGCGCTGGCGGACGGTCCCTCGCTGCTCCGCTCCCCGCTGCACTCGCGCGACAGCGCCAACATGGTCGAGGCGCTGCGGGCGCTCGGGGTCGGCATCGAGGAGCAGGAGGGCGCCGGCGAGTTCGGCGCGGATCTGCTCGTCACCCCGGCCGAGGAGCTGCTCGGCAGCACGACCATCGAGTGCGGCCAGGCCGGCACGGTCATGCGCTTCGTCCCGCCGATCGCCGGGCTCGCGCTCGGCCCGACCATGTTCGACGCCGACGACTCCGCGCGCGGGCGTCCGATGGGCGCGATCATCGCGGCGCTGCGCGCCCTCGGCGTGGACGTGAACGACGACGGCCGCGGCTCCCTCCCCTTCACCGTTCACGGCACCGGCCGGGTCGCGGGCGGCCCGGTCGAGGTGGATGCGTCCAGCTCCAGCCAGTTCGTCAGCGCCCTGCTGCTCTCGGCGAGCCGCTTCGAGAACGGCCTCGACCTCACCCACTCCGGCGAGCGCCTGCCGAGCCTCCCCCACATCGAGATGACCATCGCGGCCCTCGCCCAGCGCGGCGTGACCGTCGAGTCTCCGTCGACCGGCCGCTGGGTCGTCGCCCCGGGGTCCATCGCGGCCCGCGACGTCGACATCGAGCCCGACCTCTCCAACGCGGCGCCGTTCCTGGCAGCCGCCGTGGTGACCGGCGGAACAGTCACGATCACCGGCTGGCCCGCCTCCACCACCCAGGTGGGCGCCGACCTCGCCGAGCTCCTCCCCCTCTTCGGCGCGACCGTGACGCGCGACGGCGACCGGCTCACCGTGACCGGACCCGAGCGCCCGAACGGCGTCACGCTCGACCTGACGACCGGCGGCGAGCTCGCGCCGGCCCTCATGGCGATCGCCGCGCTGGCCGACGGCCCGAGCGAGATCACCGGGATCGGGCACATCCGCCACCACGAGACCGACCGCCTCGCCGCGCTGGCCGCCGAGATCAACGGCCTCGGCGGCGCGGTGACCGAGCTCGAGGACGGCCTGCGCATCGAGCCGCGGCCCCTGCACGGCGGCGTCTGGCGCAGCTACGAGGACCACCGCATGGCGACCGCGGGCGCGATCGTCGGTCTCGTCGTCGAGGGCGTCGAGATCGAGAACGTCGGCACGACCGCCAAGACCCTGCCGCAGTTCACGCAGCTGTGGGGCCGGATGCTGCAGGAAGGCGCCAACCGGCGTGTCTGACAACTCCGGGTCGTGGTGGGACGACGGCGAGGACGACGAGGACGAGCTCGACCTCTTCGACGACTCCAGCATCCGCAGCCGGCCCAATCCGAAGGGCAACCGTCCGCGGACCAAGACGCGGCCCGAGCACGCTGACGCCGAGATCGCGCGCGTTCTGGGCGTCGACCGCGGCCGCTACACCGTGCTGCTCGACGAGGACACTCCGGAAGAGCGGCAGGTGACCGCCGCCCGCGCGAGCGAGCTGCGTCGACATCCGATCGTCAACGGCGACCGGGTCGCCGTCGTCGGCGACACCACGGGCGAGGATGGAACGCTCGCCCGCATTGTCCGCATCGAGCCGCGCACGACCCTGCTGCGGCGGAGCGCCGACGACACCGACGAGGTCGAGCGGGTCATCGTGGCGAACGCCGACCAGATGCTGATCGTCGTCGCCGCTGCGAATCCCGAGCCGCGCACCCGCCTGGTCGACCGCTACCTCGTCGCCGCGTACGACGCGGGCATCGAGCCGATGCTCTGCGTCACGAAGACCGACCTGGCCGATCCTGACGCCTTCCTTCAGAACTTCGCGGGGCTCGACCTGCCGGTCTTCACCAGCCGCGAGGACGACATCCCGGTTCACGACATCACGGCGGCTCTCGTCGGGCACGACACCGTCGTCGTCGGGCATTCGGGAGTCGGGAAGTCCACGCTCGTCAACGCCATCGTCCCGAGTGCCCGGCGCGCGACCGGCATCGTCAATCAGGTGACGGGACGAGGACGGCACACCTCGTCGTCCACGGTGTCCCTGCGGGTCGAGGACGGCTCCGGGCACCACGGCTGGGTCATCGACACACCCGGCGTCCGGTCCTTCGGCCTGGGCCATGTGAACACGGACAGTATCCTGAGGGCGTTCACCGACCTGGCCGCGATCGCCGAGGACTGCCCGCGCGGCTGCACGCACCTTCCGGACGCCCCCGACTGCGCCATCATCGAGGCGGTCGAGGAGGGTCGGCTCGGCGAAGCTGGGCGCGCGCGACTGGACTCGTTGCAGCGGCTGCTGGCGACATTCGCACGATGACGGCTGCCGCCTCCCGCGCGGTGATTCGCTGCCAGAATGGAGGCATGACGGATGTGCGACTCCAGGCGGGCGAGCAGGCCCCCGCATTCACGCTGACCGACCAGGACGGTTCGGAGGTCTCGCTCGGCGACTTCGCCGGGAAGAACGTGATCGTGTACTTCTACCCGGCCGCGATGACGCCGGGCTGCACCACAGAGGCCTGCGACTTCCGCGACAACCTCAACTCGCTGAAGTCGGCGGGCTACCAGGTGATCGGCATCTCGAAGGACGCCCCTGCGCGCAACAAGGAGTTCCAGGAGCAGGAGGGCCTGAACTTCCCGCTGCTGTCGGACGAGGACCTCGCGGTGCACAAGGAGTACGGCGCCTACGGCGAGAAGAAGCTCTACGGCAAGACCGTGGAGGGCGTCATCCGCTCGACGTTCGTCGTCGACCCCGACGGGTCCCTCCGCCTGCCGCTGTACAACGTGAAGGCGACCGGACACGTCGCGTCGTTGCGCAAGAAGCTCAAGATCGACGCGTGACGCGCGCTGCCGCCGTCTAGAGACTAGACAGGCAGCCGCGGCACGGACGCCAGCAGGCGCTGCGTGTACGGGTCGCGCGGCGCGCCCAGGACGGTCCGAGTCTCGCCCTGCTCGACCACGCGGCCGCCCTGCAGCACGACGGTCTCGGCGCAGAGGGACGCGACGACGCCCAGGTCGTGGGACACCATGACCACGGTCAGGTCCTCGCGTGCGGCGAGCTCGCCGAGCAGGTCGATGATCTGGATGCGCGTCGTCACATCCAGGGCGCTGACCGGCTCGTCGGCGAGCAGCACGCGAGGACGGGAGACGATCGCCCGCGCGATGGCGATGCGCTGCCGCTGACCACCGGAGAACTCGTGCGGGTAGCGGCGGGCGGCGTCGGACGGCAGGGCGACCGCCTCGAGCGCCTGGGCCACGCGGTCGCGCGTCGGCACCGGTCGCGATGCCGAGACTGGCTAGCGGCTCGCCGACGATCCGGCCGACGCTCTGCCGCGGATCGAGGGACGAGTACGGGTCCTGGAACACCGGCTGCACCGTGCGCCGGAACCGCCTGAGCTGCTGCCGGTCGCGCGGATCGAGCGGCTCCCCCTCGAACAGCACCGCGCCGCTGGTCGGCCGAGTGAGCCCGAGCAGCAGCGACAGGGCGGTCGTCTTCCCGGCGCCGGACTCCCCGACCAACCCCAGGCTCCGCCCCGGCTGGACGGAGAACGAGACGCCCTCCAGCGCAGACGACGCAGCACGGCGGTACCGGAACCCGGCATCGCGCAGTTCGAGGATGGCCGTCATCGCACCTCCAGTGCGGCATCGAGCTCATGGGCGCTGCGGACGAGCTCGGCCGTGTACGGGTGCGTCGGCGCGGACAGCAGCCGGTCGAGCGGACCCTCCTCGACCATGCGACCGCCGCGCAGGACGATCGCGCGCTGCGCCATCCGGGACACCACGGCGAGATCGTGGCTGACGAAGAGCAGCGCCATGCCGCGCTCCGCCACGAGCCGTTCCAGCAGGGCGAGCACCTCGGCCTGCACCGTCACGTCGAGAGCGGTGGTCGGCTCGTCGGCGATGAGCAGCTGCGGCCGGCACGCGAGCGCCGCGGCGATCGCGACGCGCTGCCGCTGACCGCCGGAGATCTCCCACGAGTAGGCGCGCGCGATGCGCTCGGGCTCCGGCAGCCCCACCTCGTCGAGCGCGTCGAGCACCGCCCGCGTGAGAGCGTCGCCGCGGAGGCCGAGGTGCCGTCGCAGCGGCTCGGCGACCTGACGCCCGAGCCGCATCAGAGGGTCGAGCGCGGTCAACGGCTCCTGGAAGACGGTCGACGTGACGCGTCCGCGCAGCGGCACCAGGTCGCGTTCGCGAGCGCCGACGACCTGCACGCCGTCGAGCACCACGCTGCCCGTTGCCGTCAGCCCCTCCGGCAGCAGCCCCGTGAGAGCGAACGAGGTCAGCGACTTGCCCGACCCCGACTCCCCGATCAGGCTCAGCCGCTCACCGACCCGCAGGCTGAACGAGACGTCGTTCACGAGCGGCACCCCGTCGCGGGTCGCGACCGACAGGCCGTCCACCTCCAGCAGCACCTCCTGCGCGCTCATCGCGACCTCCTCCGCGTCGGGTCGGCCACATCCCGCAACCCGTCGGCGACGAGGTTGACCCCGATCACCAGGATCACGAGCGCCACGCCCGGCGCGATGGCCCCGACCGGTGCCGTCGAGACGGTGCCCTGCGCCTCCTGGAGCATGCGTCCCCACGACGCGTTGGGAGGCGGAGCGCCCAGTCCCAGGTACGACAGGCTCGCCTCGGCGAGGACGGCCACGCCGAACTGGAGCGCGAGGTTGACGCTGAGCGTCGGCCAGATGTTCGGCAGGATGTGCCGGGCGATGATGCCCCACCAGGATGTGCCCGACGTGCGCGCCGCCGTCACGTACTGCTGCGCGAGCACGCGTTTCGCGAGCACGCGCGTCAGTCGTGCCACCACCGCCGACATCGCCAGGCCGATGGCGACGATCGCCGTGCCGAGCGAGGCGCCCTGTGCCGCGACGATCAGCATCGCGAGCAGCAGTGTCGGGAACGCGATCAGGATGTCGAGTACCGCCGACAGCGTGTCGTCCAGCCACGTGGTCGCGAAGGCCGCCAGCAGGCCGAGCGTGATGCCGACGACAGCGCCGATGACGACCGAACCGAGCCCCACGGCGAGGGCGATGCGCGCGCCGATCATGAGCTGCGTCATGAGGTCGCGGCCGAACCGGTCCGTCCCGAGCCAGTGCGCGCCGCTCGGCTGCTCGAGCCTGGTGCCGGAGGTGTCGGACTGGGCGTACGGCAGCCAGACGAACGAGACCACCGCGACGATCACGACGAGCCCGACCAGCGTCAGGCCGATCCCGAGGCTCACCGAGCGCCGGACACGACGGCGAGGACGGCCGGCCGGCTCCGGTGCGGCGGCCTCGGTCGCCTGCTCCACGATCGCGCTCATACGTTCCCCGAGATGCTGCGGCGCAGCCGCGGGTCGACGAGCCGCTGCGCGATGTCGGCGAGGAAGCCGACGATCAGCACCAGCAGCGTCGAGACGAACAGGATGCCCTGGATGTTCGGATAGTCGTGCTGCTCGATCGCCTTCAACAGCATGCTGCCCAGCCCAGGCAGGGTGAACACGCTCTCGACGACCACCGCGCCGAGGAACGTCGTCGCCAACTCGATGCCGAGCACCGAAATCACCGGCACGGCGCCATTGCGGACACCATGACGCCACATCGCCCGCGAGAAACCCGACCCGAGAGCGCGGGCGTTCCGCAGGTAGTCGCTGCCGATCACATCCAGCGTCGCGCTGCGTACGTAGCGGGAGATGGACGCGCTCATCACGATCGCGATCGTGACCACCGGCAGCGCGAGCGAGGTCAGCGCGGCCGACGGATCCTGCCAGTCGTCGCGCGGGAACCCGCCCGACGGGAACCACCCCAGGGTGATGGCGAACACATCCACCAGCAGGATGCCGACCCAGAACACCGGCACGGCGATGCCGAGCTGCGAGAACGCGGAGAGCGCCACCCCGTACCAGCGGTCGGCCTTCCACGCGGCGACGAAGCCGATCGGCAGCGCGAGCACGAGGGCGAGCGCGAACGAGAGGAGCGTGAGCGGAACCGTCACCGACAGCCGCGCGGCGATCTCGGGCCCGACCGGCAGGGAGCTGATGAACGACTCCCCCAGGTTCAGCGTGAGGAGGCTGCCGAACCACGAGAAGAACTGCTGCAGCAGCGGCTGATCGCTGCCGACCTGGCGCTGCGCAGCCACGATCTGCTCCTTGGTGGCGCCCACCGACAACAGTGCGTTGGACGGGTCGCCAGGAAGCACCCGGAGCAGGAAGAAGAGCACCACCATCGCCAGCAGCAGCGAGACCACGAGGAACGCGGTGCGACGGACGAGGTAGAGAGCCATGGTGCCCTTTAACTTTAGAGGCTCAGTAGAGTAGATGCTCGGGGAACCGGCCGACCGGCTCCCCGAGCATCTGTGGATAACGCGGAGTGGTTACTTCTTGACGATGTCGTAGGCGAAGAACTGCGAGTTCAGACCGTTGACCGGGTAGCCGGTGACGTTGCTGTCGGCCACGACGATCTGCGGGTAGAGGTACAGCCAGGCGCTGGCCGCATCCTTCGCGATCTGCTCGTTGACCTGCTTCAGCTTCGCCGTCTGCTCCGCGGTGGTGGTGGCCTGCTCGGCCTCGTTCACCCACTGGGTCACCTGCGGGTTGTCGTAGCCCCAGTAGAAGTCCGGGTTGCCGTACCAGACGACATCGCGGTCGTTGACGTGCTCCTGCAGCGTCGCGGTGAAGTCATGGTTCTTGAACACCTTCGTGTACCACTCGTCAGCCGAGATGGAGTTGATGTTCACCGTGACGCCGACCTTGGCGAGCTCGCTCTTCAGGAACTCCGCCACCGCGGGGTGCGGGTCGTAGGTCGGGGTGTCCAGGGTGAAGCTGAAGCCGTTCGCGAAACCGGCCTCGGCCAGCTCCTTCTTGGCCAGGTTGACGTCGTACGGGTTCACCTTGGTGAGGTCCTCGTACCAGGGGTCGCTCGGCGGGACCATGGAGCCGATCAGCGTGCCGTAGTCGCCCCAGATGGAGTTCAGCAGCTTCTTGGTGTCGATCGAAGAGTAGACGGCCTTGCGCACCTCGGTGTTGTTGAAGGGCGCGACCTTGTCGTTGAACGCCAGGAGCTCCTTGGTCGTCGACTTGCCGTCGGAGATCGTGTAGTCCTTGTTGCCCTTGAAGGTGCTGAGCGCATCCGGGCTCTGGAT
>Ga0209455_1001356_pt1 | contig 11243 bp, 9 predicted proteins | sample AraplaCol_mCL_r2_FD_184275 | JGI IMG/M metagenome (GOLD analysis project Ga0209455, IMG submission 184275) | Arabidopsis root microbial communities from North Carolina, USA - plate scrape CL_Col_mCL_r2 (SPAdes) (version 2) | ecosystem: Host-associated > Plants > Roots > Endosphere | place: USA...
GGCGTTGCAAACGCAAAAAACATTGCGGTTCAGCAATGGGTAAGCGGCTATCCCGACGGGCATATTGGCTGGAACATCTGGCGTAAAACCGGCTACCCGGTACTAACACCAGCTCCCGCTGCAACAAACACATCAAAGAAAATTGTAAGGCGGTTTATTTACACCTCGGCTGAGCAGCAAACCAATGGCGTAAGCGTAAATGCCGCCATTGCCAGGGAGGTACCTACCGCAGGTACCGATTCGCAGGATAACGCTGTTTGGTGGGATGTAATTGGCCAAACTCCCTGAGTTTAGCGTAGCTTTTTAACAATAAGTCAAACTATCATGAGCGGTAGCTAAACACTGGTTCTGCTCATGATAATTAAACAACACTAAAGAATTAAAGATGAAAAATAAATTTTTACAATATGCGTTTCTCGGCTGCTCGCTGATGCTTCTTTTCAGCGCCTGCCGCAAAGACCCCTTTAGCGGGACGGAAACTAAGCAGTCGGGTAAATCTTATGTTTATATTACCGAAGCCCAGGAAAATGATCTGCATTTTCTGCCATTTACTGATAAAAAAACAGTAACAGTGTTTACATTAAGGAGAGATGCCGCAAACAGTGCCGACCTGCAAAAATCAGCATCAATTGTTTTAACCTCGCTTGATCTGGCTGCATTTAATACTGCTAACGGAACCGATTATACACCAATACCGGGCACGCTGGCTACCCAAACTGCCGATCCGAGTATAGTGACGTCGGCAACTGGTGTTACTTTTAACCTGGCCCCGGGTGTTTTTGCCAAAAACTATTCGCTGGATATCGATGGTTCTAAATTCGACCCGTCAAAAAAATATGCAGTATTGCTGGCCATCACAAATTTTAGCGGGTATTCTAAAATGCATGCTCCCAACGGTTTGGCATTGGATACCATACTTGTTACTTTGGGTGTTAAAAACATTTACGACGGTGTATATCACGCGGCCGGATTATTTACCAGGTTAAATGCTGATTTAAGCCAAATTGATCAACGGGTAATTGACCAGGACAAAACGTTAGGTACAGTTGATGCCAATACCGTTTCATCAACTGTTGCCGATTTGGGCGATGGTGACCCGATAACGCTAAAAGTTAATGCCGATAACAGCGTTACTGTGACTTTTGTTGGTGGCAGCTTAGCCAATTTACCTCCGCCATATACACAAGTAGGCGACAACTGGTATGATCCAACTACAAAAACTTTTACATTGCATTATCAATACCGGGGCGGATTACGCACCACTGAAGAAACACTTACGCTGAAGCAATAAGCCAGGTGTTAAATTAACAAGGAAGCCGATCATCGTTTGTGATCGGCTTTCTTGTTTAAAAAGTCGTGTGTGCGGTTTTATGCGGGGTTTTAACAATGCTTTATTTGGGGGCTTTGGCACATTTGTATACTATATTAATGTATATTATTACCGCAGATACAATAAAGTGTAAAAGTGCATTCACACATAAACGCCCCGGCAATGAATGATAAAATACGGACAGTAATAATTGAGGATGATACTATTCTAAGGGATGGTTACGCGTTATTGATTGGCAAAACAAATGGCTTCGAAGTGGTGAACTCCTATTATTCGTATGATGAGGCCGCTATCAATATCTCAAAAGATATGCCGGATGTTATTTTGCTCGATGTACAATTGCCCGGAACCAACGGCATCGATGCAATTCCAGAGATAAAGCGAAAACTGCCGGGTTGCCAGGTTGTTATTTTGAGTGTGTATGAGTTTGAGGATCTAATAATCAAAGCTTACGCCAATGGCGCCTCGGGTTACTTAACCAAAGACACACCGCTTACAAATATCATTGATACAGTAAACGACATAGTGAAAGGCTATAAGCCGATAAACAGGAGCCTTGCCAGGCTAATTTCCCGGCTTTTTAAGAGTAATAAGTACGAAGGTATTTCGCCGCTGGAATGCCGGATTTTGGAATTGTTGACGAGCGGTAAAGGTAAAAATCAAATTTCCAGGGAGCTGTTTATTGAGGCCGATATGGTTTCATGCTCGGTAAACGCCATTCATCAGAACTTTTTACTGAATATCCGCGCCGCCTCGTAAGAAGAAGTCGTTAGTCTTGAGTCGAAAGTCTTGAGTCGGATTTTTCTTTTTTGACTTCGGACTTAAGACTAATTAAATAAGCCTGTTTTTTTTGACGACTTTAAGCGCATCGCTGCGGGAGTTAACGTTAAGCTTTGAGTAAATATTTTTGATATGCGTTTTTACGGTTTCAAGTTCGATAAATAATTCATCGGCAATTTCGTTCCTTTTTTTGCCTTCGCTGATCATTTTTATAATTTCTGTTTCGCGTTTTGAGAGCGGCGAGTCGGTGTTTTTTTGAAACGATTTGATGACGATAGACGCAATTTTTTTTGACATTGGTCCGCCGCCTGCACGGGCATCGTAAATTGCCTCAATAATTTTGGCTGATGATACATCCTTGGTTAAGTAACCCGATGCGCCGTTGGCAAGCGCCGCAAATATCTGCTCCTCAATTTCGTATACCGTAAGCATTATAACCATTGCCTTGGGAACCAGTTTTTTTATAAGCGGGATAGCCTGCACGCCGTTGGTGCCCGGTAATTCTATATCCAATAAAATAATGCCGGGGTCATCATTAACCAATTTCTTTTCGGCAGCGTCGAAACTGCTGTAACAGCTAACAACCTGGAACCCGCATTCATCCTCAATCAGCTGTTTGTAGGCGTGCTGCAATATCTGGTCGTCTTCAATAATTACTATTCGTATTGTTTTTTGCATAACACTTGCTTAAGGAATGGGTAATAACAAAACACTGGTTGCGCCGGCATTATTATTTGATATAAAAGTTAACGATGCGTTGAGTTTTTTTGCGCGGTTCCGCATGTTTTTAATGCCGTTACCTCCCGAACTATGTGCAGGGTCGAAACCGTGCCCGTTGTCGGTAACATCAAACTCAATACATCCATCACTTGTTATATCAACTGCAAAAGTTACAATATTTGCTTTTGAATGCTTTAATATATTAGTAAACAATTCTTTAAATATCAGTATAATGTTCCTGCTGTGCCCCAGCGGCAGCGTCATTTGTTTCAAGCGAAGTTCGTCTGCAGGGAGGTTAAAATTTAATTTAACATCAATATTCATAAATAAGTTTTCAGCAAAGCCCTTTATTACATCCAACACTTCGGCCAAATTATCATTGTCTGGATTTAAGGCCCATAAAATATCTTTTGTGCCGGCGTACATTTCAGATGCACTGAGTTGTATTTGCTCAACCAATTTACTTTCAGCCTCGCTATGCCGGGCAAAATTGCGGGCCAGCAGTTCAGCAAGCATGTTTATACGGGTTAGTTTATTGCCAAGGTCATCATGAAAATCCTCGGCAGTTTGCCTTCGTACCAGGTCCTGTTCATGATGCTTAAGTTGGTTGATGTAGTTTAATTTTTTGCGATGGCTATAGATTTTATAGAGATAGATTCCAAAAACTATCGAAAGCAAAAAAAGCAGCACGATAAACTTGAACTCGGCCGTTTGGTATATGGTGGGTACAATGGTAAAAGCGTATGATACGGTATCGCTAATCATTCCATCGACAATGGCTTTTACCTTAAACGTATATGTGCCCGGCGGAAGTTGCGGATACTCAACGGCGTTATTTTGAACCGGCCAGCTGAAATCTTTATCCAATCCCTCAAGCTTGTAACGGTAAAAAATATCCCGGTTGTCGCCAAATTCAATAGCCTGGAATTTTATGGCCAACCTGCTTTCATCCGACGACAATTCCAGCTTTTCGGGAATTTTGTAACCGTTTTGATATATCGAATTAAACTTAATATCGGGATTGTTAACCGAAACCTTTTGGATGGCAAGGTGTAACGATAAGGGCGGCTGTTTTTTTACGTTGTTATCGAAAATAATAATACCGTGCGTCGTCCCTATCCAAACCTTGTGGTCGGTTAATAAAACGGCATTTAGGTTACACTCATAAATATCTGCCGGGGCAATTAGCTTTTTAAAAATAGGAGTATCGTTACCCTCGATCATATAACGGTTTATACCCCTCGATGTTCCCAGCCATAACTGATTGCCGACAATAAGCATGCTGGATATGGTGTTTGGACCGTTTTGAATTTTAATGTCGATGTTCCGCAGCTTGCCTGTTCGGGTATCCAGCACGAATAATCCCTTGTCGGTGGTGCCGATTAAAATACTCCGCTGGTACTTTTGCATACAGTTTATACTCGTCCCATGAAGCAGTTTGGAGTTCCGATCTGTTTTTTTATCTTTAATTAACACCAGGCCGTTAAAGGTGCCCGCATATAACGAGTCGGTACCCATATTTAGTAAACCGGAGCATTGGGAGTTGAGTCCGTAAATTGGTATTGTTTTATTGTTTTGAATATAAAAGCAACCAAAATTTGTGGTAAGCCAAATGGTGTGTCCGGCACTTTCGGTTATAGAGGTGCAGCTTGATTTGTTTGATATTTTAGCTATCCCGTTCCTTGTTTTCTTCCACAAGCCAAAGTCGTCGGTGCCAATCCAGAGGTCGTCATTTGTGTCGACATACAAGCAATTTATTCGCGCGTCTTTAAATTGAGGTGGCAAGTTTTTAACTTCAGTTATTTTACCGTCCTTGCAAGCATTCAGCCCACCTCCATAGGTGGCAATATAAATTTCGCCGCGCCGGTTTTTAACCATGGCCATGGCCAGGTCGCTGGTAAGGCCTTGCGATCTGTCGTACACCTGGTAATTATCGAGCTGGTATTTATATAAACCGGCGCCGTCGGTACCAAACCAGATGTGGTTTTCGTAGTCAACAAATATCGAAAACACCCGGGTATTGGTAAATCCGTTGGCGTCGTCAAAATGTTTCAGCGTGTGGTTTGACAATAAAAATGCACCCTTATCGGTACCCAGCCATAAATCAAGGTTGTGGTCAATGGCAAGACACACCAAACGCGTATTAATTTTGCTGATAAGTGCATTATCAACCGTTGTTGTTACACTGTCTTTTAGAAAAAACAGCTGATTTTGAGTGATCATGTAAACCTGGCCGGCATGGTGCGGCACTACGGCAAATTGAACGATATCACCAACGTTTTTAAACGCATTCAGTGGCGCAAACTGTTCCCATTTGTTGTAGCGTAACTTGTAAATGCCTTTATTTTGGATGGCGGCATAAAGGCTGCCACGTTCGTCTTTTTCAATATCGGTAATAACTTCGTTATCAACTGTTATTTGCTGTTCTACAAGTTTTTGATTAACTATTTTAAATAGCTTTTGATCGCTCAGCGCCCAGATATTATCGTGCCGGTCACAAACAATACGCCTTACAGGTCTTAAGGTGTTTTTACCTGTAAACGGGTAGTTAATTAATCCCTTTGATTCGAAGCAGGTTAAGCCACCCGAGTTACCGCACCATACCCTGCCGTTGTTATCGGTGGCTATGGCGAAATTAAAATAGTTCTTAATTCCGTTGCCTATCGTAAATGAGGTAAACTGCTTGCCGTCGAAACAATTTATTCCGCCTAAATTCGACAGCCATATCTGGTTCAGTTTGTCTTTGGTGATTGAGGTTACCTGCGACTGCAACAGGCCTTTATCAATATCATAGTGCTGGAAATTATATTTTTGGGCGAATAGGGCAGGGGAAAATAGCGTTAAGACAGTAACGGCAAACCAACGGATGTAATATTTTGAGCTCACTGAAGCCATATTTATAATCGGAACATAAATATACGATAATAGGGAGTTTAATGGGCGACCATTAAAAGGCCCTTGGCTACAGTTTCGCGAAGATTTCTCAGCGTACGTAAATTGCATGCTGTTGGTACAATAGCATGCAAGCTAATGGTTAGTTGTAATACCTTTTCCATTGATGTGTTAATAGTTAAATCAGCTACTGTTATCAAAAGTACTTTTTAGAAATTAATGAAAAATACCCCCGGAGGGGGTATTTCCGGTTCGCCTTTAAGTGTTAGAAAACGTCGGTGCGTTTACAAATACCCCTGCCGGGGGGATGTTTCCCGGGCGGGATATCGATAAATTTGATAAACAAACCGCAAAATGAAAAGAAACCTCACAATTGTTTTTTCCTTGCTGCTTACCGTTACTTTCTTTAGTGCATTCAATTTAAACAGCGGCGGAAAACAAAATGCTAAAAACAGCCCCGACTCGATTTTAGCCGACCGTAAACGGTATGTCGACGAATTAAAACTGGCAATAAAAGGTAAAGAAAACATGCCGGCCGATTCTGTTTTTAAGAATATTAAATTATTGAAAGGCGTGCCGGCCGGTAAACTAATAGCGATCATGAATTTCGGGTACTCGAACTCTCTTGGCGTAAGCTGTGGCCATTGCCACGAACCCGGGCATTGGGAATCGGAGGTTAAACCGCAAAAAGAAATTACAAGGCAAATGGCAGCAATGAATGCGACGATTAATACCCAACTACTTAAGAATATAAGCGGGCTAAAAAGTGCTAACCCGATAGTTAATTGCACCACATGCCACCGTGGATCGGTTAAACCGGCGTTGGATATGGGTACGCCGAAATGAGGTTAGTCTTGAGTCTCAAGTCCTAAGTCGAAAGTCTTGAGCCAGGATTTGGCCGAATACTTCGGACTTAAGACTTTCGACTCCGGACTTAGGATTAATTAAATTCCGTCGCCCAACATTATCTCTTCCTGTTTAACTGCAATTGCTTTGTTCATTGCTTTTCTTTCAACCATTTTGCTTACCCTGTTCAGCAATAAAATACTGCACACCGAGATAACCACTATCACGTAGCCTACAATATTGTAATTTTCAAGTGGGCTGAATTTGGTTTGCTGCACTACGATCATGCCGGCTGCCGCGGCAGCAACACCACCGGCAATTTGCTGCAATGATGCGTTGATGCTCATAAAAGCACCCCGGTCTTCTATGTCGGGCACCGCGCTGGTAAGAGCCTGCGACGGCACCATTCTGCTTAATACACCCATCATCAACAACACGTTAAGTATAACTACCAACCAAAATGGGGTTATAGCCAGGTTGGTATATACTATACACATTATCATTGTCCATATCGATGCAGCGGCAAACAGTTTGAACTTGCTGATTTTATCGCTCAGCTTGCCTACAATTGGCATAACAATAAGCGCACTTGCGCCCGATATCATAAACAGCAATGGCAATTGCTGTTGGCTTACATGCAGGTTATTGATGGCAAAGGCGCTGCCAAAAGGCATCATCATAAAACCACCAATGGATAGCAGGGCAGTGGCGGCAAAACCTATGCGATAATCGCGTTTGGCAACGGCATGCCACAAATGTACCAAAGCTGATTTATCGCGCTGCACCAAAAGGTGGGCAGTAACGGGTTTTAACCTGGCTATAATTACGACGGCAATAATGCCCGCCAACCCGGCTGTTAAAAAGAACGGCATTTCCCAGCCGAAATGATTGGCAAGATATAAGCCAATAGGTACGCCCAGCACCTGGCTGGCGCCAAAGCCCATCTGGATAAAACCCATTACGCGGCCGCGTTGCTGCAGTGCAAACAAATCGGCAACGATAGCCATTGATATGGAGCCTATAACCCCGCCAAACAAGCCGGTTATAATACGGGCTGCCAAAAGCAACGGATATGTATGTGCCATGCCGCACAGTACGGTGCCTGCAGTAAAGCCAAGGTAAAAGAACAGCAAAAGTTTTTTTCTGTCGAATTTATCAGCAAACCCAGCGGTAAGCAGGCCCGATATGCCCGCGCTAAAAGCATAGGCCGATACGGCAACGCCAAACGCGGCAGGCTTCAGATTCATTGATTTCATCAGCATATCGCCAAGCGGCGACATAATCATAAAATCGAGTATTACTGTAAATTGGGTAAAGGCTAAAATAAAAATCACCAGTTTTTGATAGCCGGTAAATGGTACTATTTCTTGTTGTGTTTTCATTGTGTCTACGTTAGTTCGCAGCACTGGTAGCCGCTTTGGTTTAGTAAATTTATTATTTGTGTGTTGTTAATTGTGTAGGTAATTATCCGTAAAACGCAATCGCAATCATCAAGGTCCAGGTTCCATTCCTCAATCCCCGGCTGCTGCGACAACAAACATTGCAGCACCTGTTTATCGGCAACAGTTTTGCAGTTGGTTTTAAATAATAATATATGATCAAAATTTTTCATTAATAAATAAATATTCACTTAGTTAAAAATAACAAGAATTTACCTGCCGCTTTTTTTCCTAATCACTGATCTCTGATTAACCAATCTCTAATCAACCAACCTCTAATCACCATTCCTCAAAGCCTTCACCACCAGGTCGAATGTGGTCCATAGTACCTCGTCCGACATTTTAAATGGCGCTCCGCTTATACTATGGCCTTCGCTGTGAAACCGGATGAGCGCGTATAGCGGCCCAAACGCAATCGACCAGTAAATCTCAAGCGGAATTTCTTTAATCTCGCCGCGTTCAAGTACATTTTTAGTAAACCTATTTATAGGCCCCTCAAAGTTTTGTTTAAAGGCGTTTAAAAAGGATTTATGGTAACTCGAGCTGCGTATCTGTTCAAAAAACACGGTGATAAGCGGGTTATCCATCATATACTTAAACCGGTTTTTCCATTGTACCCGCAGGCCGTCTTCAAACGATGCTTCCGGGTCAAATCCCTCTAATATGCAGTCAGCCATTTTACGGCCTTCTTCTTCCATTAATTTAATAATAAGGTCATCGCGATCCTTATAATATATGTAAAGCGTTGCCACCGATATTTTGCACTCCTTTGCCAGCTTATTCATGCTGAAGCCTTCGAGCCCATGTTTTACTATACCCTCAATGGCTTTTTGCTTTACCAGTTGTTCTTTGTCAACGTCTCTTGCGCGCATATGTTTAATTACGCCACAAATATAAATGAATATTCATTTAGTTATCAAATTTATTTTGTTTTTGTAGAGACGCAACACTTTGCGTCTTTGAATTTGTATTCTGAGAAATGATTTTTGATTTGAATGCGGGAGACACAAAGTATTGTGTCTCTACGGTTAAACCAGCCCCAGCCTCGCCTTCATCTCATCCCTATACGTGCTCCCGATAGGTATTTTATGAACACCAATAACCACCTGGTGATTCTCGACCATCGTAATATGCCGTATGGACACCACGAACGACTTATGCACCCGCACAAAATTCTGCTCAGGTATCACCTCAAAAATATCAGCCATGTTTTGGCGAATGAGGATTTTTTTGTCTTTCAGTACTATCGAAATGTAATTGCCATCCTTCTCTAAAAACAAAATGTCGGCAATTTTTACCTGGTAGGTTTGCGGGCCGCTTTTAACAAAGGCATATTCAGGTTGTTGGTCCTTGCGCTGCGTACTGTTTTTCAATGTGTGCAGGCTTAAGGCTTTGTTAACAGCAGTTAAAAAACGCTCAAATGTTATAGGCTTAAGCAGGTAGTCAATCGCATTAAGGTTGTAGCTTTCAACGGCGTAATCGCTATAGGCGGTAGTAAACACTACCATTGGTTTAACCGCAAGCGACGAAAACAACTCGATACCGTTAATTCCCGGCATGTTTATGTCCAAAAAAACAAGGTCGGTTTGGGTGCGGTTCAAAAATTCGATGGCCTTAACCGGCTCACGAAACGATGCCTGCAGCGTCAATATGCCGCTTTTAGCACAGTACCGCTCTATTACTTCCAGGGCCTTGGGTTCGTCGTCAATAGCGATGCAGTTCATTGGTGTAAATTTATTTTTAGCTCGACCCTGAATTTTTCTTCGTCGTTTTTTATAATCAGTTCATGTTTGCCTGGGTAGAGCAAATCGAGCCTGCGTTTTACGTTCTCTAACCCTATACCGCTTTTATCATTTTGCATCTTTTTAATAAAGCTATAGTTTTTATTGGCGCAGGTAAACAGCAGCTCATAGTCTTTAACAATTATAGCGATATCGATAAACGACGTATTATTAATAATTACACCATGTTTAAACGCATTTTCAACAAAAGGGATAAATATCATCGGTGCGATAAATAAATCAGCGGGCAATTCGCCATAACGAAAATCAACTATCGCCTCATGGTCGGCGTAGCGCAGCTTATTTAGTGCAATACAGCTTTTAATATATTCTATTTCGTTTTTAAGCGGTACGGTTTCGGCATTGCTTTCATAGATCATATACCGCATCATGCCCGATAGTTTTGAAATGCCATCTGCCAGTTCATCATTGCCCTTATCCTGCGCCATCGAAAACAGGTTGTTGAGCGTATTAAACAAAAAATGAGGGTTTACCTGCGACTTCAGGAATTTTATCTCGGTACTAAGCTGGTGGGCTTCCAGTTGTTTGCGGAGAAACTCGCTTTTGATCCACTCTTTCGAAAAAAAGTAAGCTATCGCGACGCCGAGCATCGAAAGAAAAGTAATTACATGTGTAACCTGGAAAAGTCCGATCCGCTTAAAGACTACCGGATCATGCGATGACTCTTTGAAGTCCAGCACGGCAGTAGTAGTCGATGCCACGTCCATCTTTAAAATATCGGGAGCAGGCGAAACAAAAATCAGTGTAAATGCATAATCGAGCAGGAATATAAATGCCGTCCAACCTAATACAGCGGCTACACGCGCCATGCTGCTGTTAAACGTCATTACTTTTCGTAACAGCCAAAATGCGACGCTGTAAAATAAGAGCATCAACATGGATAATGTTAAAAACGACTGAGCGTAGGCCGTTTTAATGGTGACAATCTGCTCCGTCTTGCCGTTCACAACCTGTCTGAATACCTGGAAATGCTTGGCCGAGTTCCCGGTAGTATAAAATATAGCCGACCAAAACAGTATGTGCAATACTATTTCAACCAGCTGATTCCTTTTGATCCGTAACATATTAAAACTAAGGTAATATTAATTGCACCAGCTTAAAAATATGTGGTGCCTATTGCTGATAATAGGGGGCAAACCATACTTTTTTTGAAATGCCGGATAACAAATATTGGGCTTTCGCAGCATAAAATCCTGTGTTTGCACCAAAGTTTTTGCCATGCCACGCCGCCGGTTTACAATTGAAGAAAATTTAAGATTATGAAACCTATAAGTACAATTTTCTTTCTTATCGTCGTGTTCAGTATCCTGTCGTTCAGGAGCCGGGCGCAACAGAACCCCGAACGGGCGCAGGCAATTATTCATTATAACTTTTCGCATCTGCGCGATACTACCAACCGGGCGGAACCTTATACTGAAAAAATGATTTTGTTTT
>Ga0209455_1001357_pt1 | contig 11241 bp, 10 predicted proteins | sample AraplaCol_mCL_r2_FD_184275 | JGI IMG/M metagenome (GOLD analysis project Ga0209455, IMG submission 184275) | Arabidopsis root microbial communities from North Carolina, USA - plate scrape CL_Col_mCL_r2 (SPAdes) (version 2) | ecosystem: Host-associated > Plants > Roots > Endosphere | place: USA...
TTGCCCCAGGGGCCTTCGTGCAGGGCGCGGCGGGCCGCGGCGACGGCACGGTCGACGGTCGCGCTATCGGCTTCGCAGACGTGCGCGACGACGTGGCCGTCGACCGGGCTGATGTCGTCGAACCTGCGTTCGGTCGCGACGAAGTCGCCATCCACGTAATGGCTCAACAAGGGCGGGGATGCTGGGGCCACGGTGTCTCCTGGGCAATGCCGTCGTTATTGCATTTCGCAAGTCTAGGGAGGTTTTTCTATAAGAAATAATGAAAATAATGAGATCGTATATTTCATATTGGAATAGATATTTTTGATGCGAATGAGTTTAGGGATTTCCCTTGATTCAATTATTTTTGCGCGTCAGTAATAACCCCGAATATCGGTTCGGTCGTCCCTGGTGGCCTCTGGCGGAGGAAGGTCATGCATAACTTCCAGGAATAGGGTATGCACTCCAGGTACTTTGACGATATGGGTGGCGATTTTTACAGTGGCTGCCATCGACACAGACTTCCGTTCCGAGAAAAAGGGAAAAGCGATGAAGCAGCGTTTTGCAGTTTCTTTCTTGAGTGCCGCCGTGCTCGCCTTGGGCGCCGGCGCGCCAACCCAGGCTCAGGCGCAGGAGCGGCCGACGATCCGCGTGAGCTCCGGGGCTCCCGATGTGGGAACCCTGGATCCGGACCGCGCCACGTCGACCTTCGATGTCGGCATGGAGTCGGAGATATTCAACGCCCTGGTCGAGTTCGCTCCGGGCAGCGCCAATCCCAAGGACATCGGCCCCGGCCTGGCTCAGCGCTGGGAATCGACGCCGGACAGCAAGGTATGGACTTTTCATTTGCGCCACGGCGTGCAGTTTCACGGCGGCTATGGCGAACTGAAAGCCTCGGACGTGGTGTACTCGCTGCAGCGCGCGGCCGATCCCAAGCGGTCCAGCTTCGCTTCCAACTTCGCCGTCATCGACAAGGTTGAAGCGCCGGACGACTACACCGTGCGCATCACGCTGAAGTATCCGGACGCCGCGTTCCTGGGCGTGGTGTCCGACTATCACGGCGGCTACATCATCAGCAAAGCCGCCGCCGAAAAGCTGGGCGACAAGTTCGGCAATGCGCCGATCGGCACGGGGCCCTTCGCTTTCGGCGAGCATGTTTCCCAGCAATATGTGAAGCTGGTGGCCAACGATGCCTATTTCCGCGGCAAACCCAAGCTGGACGGCATTGTCTACCGCATGATTCCCTCCGACAGCGCGCGCGAACTGGCACTCGTGTCCGGCGAGATCGATCTGGCCTACGGCAAGCGGGAACAGCGCTGGGTGGAGCGCATGAGGAAGCAAAGCGGTATCAAAGTCGACATCTTCGATCCGGCGGAATTTCGTGCGCTGTATATCAACCGCACGATCAAACCCATGGATGTCCTGAAAGTGCGGCAGGCTATCGCCGACGCAGTCAATGTCGATGAGATCGTGCGCTTTGCGGGCAAGGACGTTGCCGACAAGGGGTGTTCGGCTGTGCCCAACGGCTATTTGGGCGAGGACTGCAGCGTCGGGACCTATCCCTATGATCCGGCGCAGTCCGGGAAGCTGCTGGCCGAAGCGGGTTTTCCCAACGGCATTACGATCAAATCCATCGTGTCGAATATCTCGGCGCAGCAGCCCTTCATGGAAATCGTGCAGGCGCAGTTAGCCAAGGCAGGCATCAAGCTGGAGATGGAAATCGTCGACCATCCCACCTACCAGGCCAAGAGCCGCCAGAATCTGAGCGGACTGGTGTTCTACGGCGCGGCGCGCTTTCCCACGGCCGATTCCTATCTGACCGAGTTCTACGATTCGGCCGCGTCCGTCGGCTCGCCGACCGCGATGTCGAATTTCTCGCATTGCTCGGTGGCCGACAGCGACATCCGGGCCGCCCGCGTCGAACCGGACCCCGCGAAGCAGTTGGCGTTGTGGAAGGATGCGCAGATCAAGATCCACGACGACGTGTGCTCGATACCGCTGTTCGGCTTGAAGCAGGTGTGGATGCGCAGCAGCAAGGTCGATTACGGCTATGTGCTCAAGGGAGCCTTGAATCTGCAGCCGCCCATTACCGAGAAGACGACGCTCAAGCCTTGATCAGCGGCCTTTGAGCAGTTCATGGGAGACCTGCGCGGCCACCGCGCGGGCTTCCTCGACGAAGGTCTCCATCAATTCCGCATTGCGCGAGCTTTGCGCCCGGCATAGTTGGAAATGGAAATTCAATTCTGGTTCGAATCGCCGCAGCACGATTTCGTGCTGCATGCCGGCAGCCATCAATGGATGGATCAAGGTTATTCCCAGCCCGGCGGCCACGAATTCGCAGGCGATGGGCGCGGTATTGGTGCTCAGCGCGATATCCAGCGTCAAGCCTTCCTGATCGAAGGCGGTCTTGATCAGCTGATGGGTCAGGCTGCCGGCGCCGAAGCTGATGAAGGCGTGATCGATCAGGTCGCGCGGCCGGATCACGCGCTTGCGGGTCAGCACGTGATTGGTCGACATGGCGCAATACAGCGGGTACTGGAACAGCGGCTCGCTGTCGATATAGGGGTTGTCCATGTAGTTCTTGCCGACCACGACCACGTCGAATCGCCCGGTGATCAGGCGCTCTGCCAGTCTGAACGAGCCGCTCGACTGGATGGAAAGCCGCACATCGGGATGCCGCTTCAGAAAGCGCTGGGCGGTGCGACGGATGAACGGCCCGGACAGGGCCGGCAAAACGCCGACGTTCAGGGCGCGCTGCTCGTCGCGGCGTATCGTCTCCACCGCCTGTTCCACCTGGCGCAGGCCCGAAAAGATGCGATCGACTTCGTGATAGAGACGCGTGCCGTGCGCCGTGGTGGCCAGCTTGCCGCGCACGCGGTCGAACAGATGCAGGCCGGTGTCCGCTTCCAGGTGCGCGATGAGCTTGCTGACGGCCGGTTGCGATATGCCCAGCGCCAGGGCGGCCTGGCTGACGGTGCCTTGTTCGATGACGGCTTTGAAAGCCTCGATTTGCCGCAGATTCAGGGGCTGTTGCACGCTGGCCTCGTATAACCGATTGTGAGATCAATTTTGAAAATGGCAATGCCAAGTTATAGCTTAGCCCAGGATGCGAAGCGCCATGCATGAGGACTTCGATTTCATCGTGGCCGGCGCCGGCATGGTCGGCGCCGCGATCGCCCATGGCCTGGCGGGAGCGCGCCAGCGCGTGCTGCTGCTCGACGGCGAGGACGGCGACTACCGCGCGGCCAAGGCGAATTTCGGCCTGGTGTGGGTGTCCGGCAAGGGCTACGGCAACCCGCATTACCAGCGGCTTTCATATGAGGCGGGCCACCTGTGGCCGGCGTTCGCCCGCGAGCTGGAACAGGAGAGCGGCATCGCCCTGCAATACGAAAATCGCGGGGGACTGAATTTCTGCCTGGGCGAGTCGCAGTTCGAAGAGCGCAGCGCGGCCATGCGGCAATGGGCGGCCCGCACGCCCGATCTGGAGCTGGGCATCGAGATGTTGGACCGCGCGGCGCTGGAGCGCCGTTTTCCCGCGGTGCGCTTCGGGCCGGACGTGACGGGAGCCTGTTTCGGTTCGCAAGACGGCCACGTCAATCCACTGCGGCTTCTGGCGGCGCTGCAGGCGGCTTTTTTGAAGCGGGGCGGCGTATTGAAAAGCCGGCATCCCGTTGAGCACATCGAACCGCTGGCAAGCGGCGGATTCACGGTGCGCTCGGGCGCGGCCCGCTTCGCCGCGCGCAACGTGGTGATCGCGGCGGGGCTGGGGTCGAACAAGCTCGGACCCATGGTCGGGCTGGACGCGCCGGTGCGACCGCAGCGCGGCCAGATCCTGGTCACGGAGCGACTGGCTCCGCTGCTGCCGGTTCCCGCCAGCGGCATACGCCAGACCGGCGACGGCACGGTGATGCTGGGCGTGACGCAGGAGAACGTGGGCTACGACCTGGCCACGACGGCCGAGGCGGCCGTGCGCATGAGCCGCAATGCCGTGCGCGTGCTGCCCGACCTGGCCGGCGCGCGCCTAGTGCGTCAATGGGCCTGCTTGCGCGTCCTGACCCCTGACGGCTGTCCGGTCTACGCCGCGTCGGCTTCCCATTGCGGCGCGTGGATCGCGCTGTGCCATTCCGGCGTGACGCTGGCCTCGTTCCATGCGGGGCCGCTGGCCCTGGCGCTGGCCGGCGGCGCGCTGCCTTCTTTCCTGGATCCTTTGCACTATGAGCGCTTCACGTTTCCGCAAGCTGTCTGAGCCCGGCGCGCCGTCGCTGACACTGACCATAGACGGCGTGCCCGTCGAGGCCACGCCCGGCGAAACCGTGGCGGCCGTGCTGCTGCGGCAGCAGACGCCGGCCTCGCGCACGACGCCGGTGAAAGAAAGCCCGCGCGCACCGTATTGCATGATGGGCGTGTGCTTCGACTGCCTGGCCGTCGTCGACGGCGTTGCGTCGACCCAGACCTGCCTGGTCACCGTGCGCGAAGGCATGCGCGTGGAGCGTCAATACGGCAAGCGGAGCCTGCAATCATGATGCGTGAATTCGATGTGGTGATTCTCGGGGCCGGCCCCGCGGGCATGAGCGCGGCCATAGGCTTGCGCAAGCAGGGCTTGACGGTTTTGGTCGTCGACGAACAACCCGCGCCGGGCGGGCAGATCTGGCGGGCGGTGGAAAGCGTGGCGCCCACCGCCGCCGGCCAATTGCTGGGCGCGGAATATCGCGCGGGCCAGCCGATTGCGCAGGCATTCCGCGATTGCGGCGCGGTCTATCAGCCGCAGACCCAGGTGTGGCAGATCGAACCGGGCTGGCATGTCTACATGACTTGCGCGGGCAAGGTCGAGGCCGTGCGCGCCGACCGGGTGCTGCTGGCCATGGGCGCCCAGGAACGCCCCGCGCCGTTCGCAGGCTGGACGCTGCCCGGGGTGATGACGGTCGGCGCGGCGCAGATCCTGTTGAAGACGTCGCGGCAAGTGCCCTCCGAGCCCGTGTGGGTGGCGGGCAGCGGGCCGCTGCCGCTGCTGTACATGGTGCAGCTGCTGCGCGCCGGCGGCAAGATCGCGGGCTGGCTCGATACCTCGCCGGCCGGCGCCTGGCGCCGTGCCTTGCCTTATCTGCCCGACGTGCTGGGCCGCTGGGGCGAGGTGAGCAAAGGCCTGGGCTGGCTGCGCGAATTGCGCCGGGCCGGCGTCAGGCGGGTGCGCGGCGTGCGTTCGTTCCGCGCTTTGGGCGAGGGCAGGCTCGAAGCGCTGGAATACGCCTTGCCCGACGGACGCAGCGTGCGCGCGCCCGCGCAGGTGCTGCTGGCGCACGAAGGCCTGGTGCCGTCGGTGCACATGACGCGGGCGCTGGAGTGCGACCATGCCTGGAACGAAGCCCAGGCCTGCTGGGCGCCCGTGCTCGACGCATGGGGGCAGACCAGCCGGCAGGGGGTCTATGTGGCGGGCGACGGCGCCGGCATCGGCGGCGCCGAGGCGGCGCGCGCGCGCGGCGAGCTGGCGGCCGTGGGCATCGCCCTGCACGCGGGCAAGCTGCAGGCGCGGCAGGCGCAGGCTTTGTCCGCGCCCATCCAGGAACGCCTGCGCGGGCATCTGCGGCTGCGGCCCATGCTCGATGCGCTGTATCCGCCGCGCGCCGATGTGCTCGACCCGTCGGACGACACCATCGTGTGCCGCTGCGAAGAGCTGACCGCGGGCGACATCCGGCAGGCGGCCAAGCTGGGCCAGCCCGGCCCCAACCAGATCAAGGCCTTCACGCGCGCCGGCATGGGTCCTTGCCAAGGCCGGCAATGCGGCTACACCATCGCCAACATCCTGGCCAAGGCGCACAACCGGCCGGTGGCCGAGGTCGGTCTGCAGCGCGTGCGTCCGCCGCTCAAGCCGCTGACGCTGGGCGAGCTGGCCACGTTCAATATCGAGGATGAGCCACGATGAGCGGCAAAGCGTATGACGCCATCGTCATCGGCGCGGGCCTGCACGGCCTGTCGGCCGCGCTGCATCTGGCGCGGGCGAACCTGCGCGTGGTGATCGTGGAGAAGCATTGGTCGGGCCGGCATGCCTCGGGCGCCAGTGCGGCGGGCGTGCGCACGCTGAACCGGGACCGCGGCGAGCTGGACCTGTCGCTGCAAGCCATGGACATGTGGCATGCCATCAGCGATCTGGTCGGGGACGACTGCGGCTTTCATGCCTACGGCCAGATCTGCGTGGCCGAATCGCCCGAAGCCTTGTCCAGGCTGCAGGCCCGCGTGCAGGGCCTGCGGGCCGACGGCTATACCCATGAAGAAATGATAGGCCCGGACGAACTGCGGCATCTGCTGCCCGAGCTGAGCCCGCACTGCCTGGGCGCGTCCATCGCGCGCCGGGACGGCGCGGCGGATCCGCATCGCACCTTGCGCGCGTTTCGCGCCGCCGCGCTGCAGGCGGGCGCCGAACTAGTGGAGCATTGCGGCGTGGCCGCGCTGGAGCGGCGCGGCAGCGACTGGCGCGTCGCGGGCGACGATGGGCGCGAGTGGATCGCGCCCTTTGTGGTCAACGCCGCGGGCGCCTGGTCGGCGCGCGTGGCCGCCATGGCGGGCGACGTCATTGCGCTCTCGACCAAGTCTTCCATGATGATGGTCAGCGAGCGTTTGCGCCCCTTCATCAAACCCGTGGTGAGCATCATGGGGCGGTCGCTGTCGTTCAAGCAATCCGACCAGGGCACCTTGGTGATCGGCGGCGGGCTGCAAGGGGTCCCCGATCTGGACCGCGAAACTTCCGCGGTGCGCATGCGCGTCCTGTCCAAGGGCGCGCGCGCCGCATCCGATCTGTTCCCCATGATCAAGAACGTGCGCATCGTGCGCATATGGGCCGGCCTGGAAGCGAAGACCGACGACATGCTGCCCGTGGTGGGGCCGTCGCCCAATGCGCCGGGCGTGATCCATGCCTTCGGCTTTTCGGGGCACGGATTCCAGCTGGTTCCGGTGGTCGGGGCGGCCATCGCCGACCTGGTCCGCCACGGCGCGACCGGGCGGGCCATTCAAAACCTGGATGCGCGCCGCCTGATGCCGCCGCATGCCGAGGAGCACCAGCCATGATGCGCTACACGATCAAGCGCCTGCTGCTGGCCATCCCCACCTTGTGGGCGATGCTGACGGCGGTCTTCGTCCTGGTCCGGCTGGTGCCGGGCGATCCGGCGGCCGTCATGCTGGGCGACCAGGCCAGCGCCGAAGCGTTGAATGCGTTGCGGCATCGCCTGGGCCTGGATCTGCCGCTGTCGACGCAGTACGTGGATTTCATGCGCGACATGCTGACGGGCAATTTCGGCACGTCCATGGCCACAGGCCGCACGGTCCTGAGCGAGATCACGCAGGTGCTGCCCTGGACCATCCAGCTCACGCTGGCCGCGGTGCTGCTCGGCGTGCTCATGGGGCTGCCGCTGGGCGTCTGGGCCGCGGTCAAGCGCAATGCGTGGCCCGACTACCTGGGGCGGATCATTTCCCTGGCCGGCCTGTCGTTCCCGGCCTTCGTGTCGGGCATTCTGATGCTGTTGGCCTTCGCCATCCAGCTGCGCTGGTTTCCGGTCATCGGCAGCAGCGTGTCCGGCGGATGGGCCGCGCAATTGCGCGACCTGGTGCTGCCGGCCTTCAATCTGGGCCTCATCATGGCGGCCTACGTCATGCGGGTGACGCGCTCGTCGATGCTGGGCGTGCTGAGCGAGGATTACGTGCGCACGGCGCGCGCCAAGGGGGTGAAGCCTTTCAGGCTCGTCCTGCGCCACGGTCTGCGCAATGCGCTGATCCCCATCATCACCGTGGTCGGCCTGTATTTCGGCACCTTGATAGGCAACTCGGTGCTGACCGAAATCGTCTTCAACCGGCCTGGAATCGGCAAGCTGATTCTAGGGGCGCTCAACACGCGCGACTACACCTTGCTGCAAGGCCTGATGGTGGTGTTCGCGACGTGCGTGATAGTCATCAATATTCTGACCGACCTTATCTACGGTTTTGTCGATCCGAGGGTGAAATACAAATGAGCAGCGCCGCCGCCGTTTCCGTCCGACCCAATCCTTTATGGCAGGCTTTGCGCAAGAACCGGCTTTCCTGGGTGGGAGTCGCCCTGCTGCTGCTGATCGTGGGCGTGGCCTTGCTGGCGCCCTGGATAGCGCCGCACGATCCCTTGCAGCAAAACATCGCCTACCGGCTCGATCCGCCTTCGTCGGATTATTGGCTGGGGACCGACAGCTACGGGCGCGATGTGCTGTCCCGCCTCATGTACGGCGCGCGCATTTCGCTCCTGGTGGGTTTCGTCTCCATTCTCATCGCCATGGTCGTGGGTTCGGCGCTGGGCATCCTGGCGGGCTATGTGGGCGGGTTTGTCGACCAGCTCGTCATGGGCCTGGTCGACGTGCTGCTGTCCTTTCCCGCGCTGTTGCTGGGGCTGATGGTCGCGGCCATGCTGGGCGCCAATCTGCACAACCTGATCATCGCGATCGCGCTGACCGAAATCGCGCCCTTCGTGCGGGTGGCGCGCGCGCCGACCATCTCGCTCAAGCAGCGCGATTTCGTCGAGGCCGGCAGGGCGCTGGGCTTTGGCCCCTGGCGGCTGATGGGCGTGCATATACTGCCCAACATGATTTCGGACGTGATCGTGCTGGGCTCGATGTGGATGGCTTCGGCCATACGCACCGAGGCCTCGCTGAGCTTCATCGGCCTGGGCGTGCCGCCGCCGACGGCCACCTGGGGCGGCATGATCCGCGAGGGATTCGAGAACATTCTGGATGCCTGGTGGCTGGTCGTGTTTCCCTGCGCCGCCATCCTGGCGACCGTGCTGGCGCTCAATCTGCTGGGCGATGCGCTGCGCGATGCCATCGACCCCAAGCTGCGATCGGAGCGTTCATGACTACTCAAGACCTGCAGCCCATCCTGCAGCTGCGCGGCCTGCGCACCGAGTTCCGCATCGGCGGAGCCTGGCATGCCGCGGTGCGCGATGTATCGCTGAACGTGCGCCGCAACGAGACGCTGGCCATCGTGGGCGAATCCGGCAGCGGCAAGAGCGTAACGGCGCTGTCTGTCATGCGCCTGCTGCCCGAGACAGGCACGCGGCATGGCGGCGGCCAGATACTGCTCGAAGGCCGCGACCTGGCCGCTTTGCCCGAAAAAGAGATGGCGGTGCTGCGCGGCAACGACATGGCCATGATCTTCCAGGAACCGATGACGTCCTTGAATCCCACCATGACAGTGGGAGACCAGATCGCCGAAGCCATACGTCAGCATCGCCGGATATCGTGGCGGGAGGCTCGCGCCCTGGCGCTGCAGGCGCTGGAGGAAGTGAAAATCCCCGCTGCTGCAGAGCGCTTCGATGCGTATCCGCATCAGTTCTCGGGCGGCATGCGCCAGCGCGTCATGATCGCCATGGCCTTGGCGTGCAAGCCCAAGGTGCTGCTGGCCGACGAGCCGACGACCGCGCTGGACGTGACCATACAGGCCCAGGTACTGGGCCTGCTGGCCGACTTGAAAGAGGCGCGCGGAATGGCCGTGGTCTTCATCACGCACAACCTGGGCGTGGTGGCGCAGATCGCCGACCGGGTGGCCGTGATGTATGCCGGCCAGGTCGTGGAAACAGCCGACGTGCGCGAGATCTTCGCCCGCCCCATGCATCCGTACACCGAGGCCTTGCTGCGCGCCATGCCGCGTGTGGACCAGGACACGGAATCCCTGCAGCCTATCCCCGGCGCCGTGCCGGCCATCACGGCCATGCCCGCGGGCTGCGCTTATGCGTCGCGCTGCCCCCTGCGGCAGCCGCGCTGCGAGTCGACGGACCCCGAACTGGCGCAGGTCGGCGCGACGCACGGCGTGCGTTGCCTGGTGCGCGCCGAATCTGCGAAGGTGGCGGCATGAGCGCGCCAATGAGCGAAATATTGCAAGTCCTCAACCTGGTCAAGCGCTTCGAGATCGGCGGCGGCTGGCTGGGCAGTCCGAAGAAGACGGTGCGCGCGGTCAACGACGTGTCGTTCAGCGTGATGCGGGGCCAGTCCCTGGGGTTGGTCGGCGAATCCGGCTGCGGCAAATCCACGGTGGCGCGCGCCTTGCTGCGCCTGGTCGAACCCGACGCGGGCACGATTCTTTTCGACGGCGCGGATCTGCGAGCCGCCAACGCCGCGCAGCTGCGCGCGCTGCGGCGCCGCATCCAGCTGGTGTTCCAGGACCCTTATGCCTCGCTCAATCCGCGCCGCACCGTGCGCCAGACGCTGGTCGAGCCCCTGCGCGTGCACAAGCTGGGCGACGAGGCCTGGATACGCGCCAAGGTCGAGAGCACCATCCAGGAAGTGGGGCTGCCGGTGTCCGCGCTTGATCGCTATCCGCATGAATTCTCGGGCGGCCAGCGCCAGCGCATCGGCATTGCCCGGGCGCTGGTGCTGGACCCGGAACTGATCATCGCCGACGAACCGGTCTCCGCCCTGGACGTCTCGGTGCAGGCGCAGATCCTGCAGCTGCTCGAACGCCTCAAGCGCGAGCGCGGGCTGTCTTTCGTATTCGTGTCGCACGATCTGGGCGTGATCCGCCACTTCTGCGACACGGTGTGCGTGATGTATCTGGGGCGCATCATCGAGCAGGGACCCACGCGCGCGGTGCTGGATGCGCCGCGGCATCCGTACAGCAGCATCCTGCGCGATTCCTCGCCCGTGCCCGATCCCGCCGCGCGCATCGCCTTGCCGAAAATCGTGGGCGAAATCCCGGCGCCCACCAATCCGCCGCCGGGCTGCGCGTTTCATCCGCGCTGCGCCCGGGCGCAGGCGCAATGCAGGGAAAGCGTGCCGGTGTTGAGTCAGGACGAAGGAGGGCGGGTGGCTTGCTTCCACCCGCTGGAGACGTAACGCTGAAAGCCCAGGCTTGCCTGGGCGGCCTGCTACAGCGTTTCCTCGTTGACGAGATCTTCCTTGCCGTAGAACTTCACCCCGATCTGGATGCGCTCGCGGCCCTGGTCGCGGCGATGGCGGTTGCTGTCGCGCAGGCTGTAGACGCAGCCGCAGTATTCCTGCTGGTAGAAGTTCTCGCGCTTGCTGATCTCGATCATGCGCTGCGAACCGCCGCCCTTGCGCCAGTTGTAGGTCCAGTAGACCAGGTCGTCGTAGCGGCCGGCGGCGCGCTCGCCGCAGCCGTTGATCTGGTTCATGTCCTTCCAGCGCGAGATGCCCAGCGAGCTGGTGATGGTGTCGTAGCCGTGCTCGTGCGCGTACAGGGCAGTGCGCTCGAAGCGCATGTCGAAGCACTGGGTGCAGCGCTCGCCGCGCTCGGGCT
>Ga0209455_1001359_pt1 | contig 11228 bp, 6 predicted proteins | sample AraplaCol_mCL_r2_FD_184275 | JGI IMG/M metagenome (GOLD analysis project Ga0209455, IMG submission 184275) | Arabidopsis root microbial communities from North Carolina, USA - plate scrape CL_Col_mCL_r2 (SPAdes) (version 2) | ecosystem: Host-associated > Plants > Roots > Endosphere | place: USA...
GCCGGCTTCTATCGGGGGCGGTCGCTGCCTCGGATGACGAGGTCGGTCGGGCCGTCGGCTTTGCGTTTCGCGAGTTGAAGCTCGTGGTCGAGCCGGGCGGAGCGGTCGGTCTCGCAGCATTGCTGGCCAGACGGCTCGACGTCGCCGGCAAAACCGTGGTGATCCTGCTCTCCGGCGGCAATGTCGATGCCGATCTCTACGCGAAGCTGATCGGGTAGCACCAACAGGACGAGGGCGCGGTGAGAAGCAGCGCGTCGCCGAGAACGGCTGCGCGCTGGCGACGCGCTTACGAGAAGAACGCGATCTTCTCCGGCTGCGTCATGCGCCGGATCGGGGTCAACGGATCATTCGCCGCAACCGGCCGCTGCAACAGGCCGCTGGCCAGCAGCGTCGAGCCCAGCGATGGCTGTGGCAGGGGCTTTGGCAGTGGGGGAAGCGTGGTCGCGGGCCGCGGTTGTTCCTGGACGAGGGGCTGGGCCACCGGCGCGGGCTTGGCGGGCTCTTGCAGCACAGGCTGTGCCGGTGCCGCAGGCGGTTCCGGCATCTGCGTAACTGCCAGACGGGATACCGGCGCAGGCATCGGCGCAACGGGCGCAGGCGGCGCTGATGTGGCGGATGACGGCGTTGCTGGTGGCGCCATGGCCGCCGCAGCTGCGGGCTCTGCCGCCGGTGGCACGGCAGCGACGGCCGGCATCGGCTTAGCCTGCGGGGCGGGCGGCTCGGCGAAGGTGGCGACGATGTCGTCGTCGATCGACGACGGTTCCTCGATATCCATATGGATCGAGCTTGTTGGGCTGAATTCCTTGTCGTCGACCAGGTCGGGCGCGCCCATTTCCGCAGCGACGAGATCGAGGATCGCTTCGTCGTGTGCATCGGCCTTGGCCTTGGTCACGACGACGATATCCAGGTCGTCATCGTCAGCGGTCGGCGCCGCGGCTTGATCGACGAGCCCAGCGCGTTCGCCCATGGCCTGGAGCGGCTGTGCCGCGGGCGCGATGGCCGGTGCCGCTTGCTGCGTCGGCTCCGATGCCTGGACCGAAGCCTCGGCCACAACCTCTTCCAGAGCGGGTGACACCTGCGCGGCGGCGATCGCAGCAAGCGGTTCAACTGGGCTCGCGGCAACGCTCTCTGCTGCAGGAATCGCGGCTTCGGCAGCCGGCTCCGCAGTAGCGATCGTCTCGACCGGCATAGCCGCTGCGGCCGATGCGGCGACCTCCGCGGCCGGACCTGCAGCTACTTTGCTCGCATTGGAGGCTGAGGCCTCCGTTTCGGCCCGCTCGAAACTGTCGAGCTGCGTCTTGATCACGTCGAACGCCGCGACCAGCGCGGCACGTGGATCGGCGCCGGAGAGCTGGTCGCAGGCGGCTTCGACCGCGATGACCTGCGAATCGATCAGGTCGCAGATCCGCGAATCAGCGCCGATCTCGCGCCATCGCCAGGAGATTTCCTTGATGATGCGGATGCCCTTGCGCACGGGCGTGAGGTTTTGCTCGAGCGCGAGGCCATCGAGGGCGGCCGCTACGGCGCCTTCGGCGCCTGCGACCGCATGCCGGATTGCAGCAAGCACCTCTGGAAGGGCGCTGGCTTCGGCCTCCCGGGCTTCCTGCATCTCCTGCTGCTGCAGGTGCTGCTGGGCGGCAAGCGCCTGCTCGATCCGCGCCACCGCATCGAGCACCATGCTGGTGTCGGCGTTGCGGTTGCGCTTGGTATATTCGCCCAGAAACCATCGGCCGCGCGTGGTCTCCATGAACGCATCGCGGATCGCCTCATAGTCAGCCTCGCTCGGCTGGGCCGGGCGGGCGGAGATCGGCGAGAGGGCGAAGACATCATCGACCATGGCAAACTCGTCGCGCAAATCGCTGCGCGTTGGCATAACGATCACCATGATATTGACCGAATCGCAATTGAATTGATGCCACAAGGTGCACAAATCCCCATTGCATCACGTGCAAAGTCCACGCGATTCGCGCGTCGGCTGGGGTTCTTCTACGGCGCGGTGTTCATGCTCTCGGGCACCCACCTGCCGTTTTTCCCGGTATGGTTGCGAGCGATCGGCCTCGACGCCTCCTGGATCGGCATCATCATCGCCGTTCCGGCCTTGACCCGTTTCACCGTGCTGCCCCTCATCACTGCGTCGGCGGAGCGTCGCCATGCGCTGCGCGGTGCGATGCGGCTCTCGACCTTCGCCACGGGAGTGGGCTTCGCTCTACTCGGCCTCCAGCACTGGCCTGTGCCCGTGTTGATGATCTATGCCGCGATCTGCTGCCTGTGGACGCCGCTGGTGCCGCTGACCGATGCCTACGCGCTCCGAGGCGTGCTGCACTACGGGCTCGATTACGGGCGCCTGCGGTTGTGGGGATCGGCCGCCTTCATCGTCGGCACGCTGCTGTGTGGCGAGCTTGTCGACCTGATAGCGCCGCAACAGCTCATCTGGGTCATCGTCTCAGTCGGTCTCCTCGGCGCCGCTGCAAGCCTCGCCCTGCAGCCGCTCGCGGCATCGCCGCGTACGGCTACGAGCACGAAGGACGGCCGGAACCTGCTGCGCGATCCGGGCTTCCTCTGCATCATTCTGGGGGCGGCGCTGATTCAGGGCAGTCACGCCGCCTACTACACGTTTTCGGCAATCGACTGGCGAGCCCAGGGGTTTGGCGGTCTCACCATCGGCGGGCTGTGGACGCTGGGCGTATTGGCTGAGATCGCGGTGTTTGCGCTGTCGTCGCGCCTCAAGCTGGCGCCATCGAGCCTAGTCATGATCGGCGCCGGAGCCGCGGTGCTGCGTTGGTTCTTCACCGCGCAAGAGCCGCATGCGGCGGGCCTTGCAGCGGTCCAGATCAGCCATGGCTTCACTTTCGGCGTGACCCTGGTCGGCACGATGGGGCTGCTGGTCCGCTATGTGCCGGCGCACATGACGGCGCGCGGCCAGGGCTACTATGCGGCCGCAACCGGCATCGTCGGCTCGGTGGCCTCGGTGCTGTCAGGGCCGATCTACGCGTACTATGGGCAGGGCGTCTATTATCTGATGGCGCTGATGGCGGCGGGCGGCGGCGCGCTGATATGGCTGATGGCCGGCAGGCTTCATCCCCACAGCGCGGCCTCAGGCGGATAGAGCAGGCTGTCCTGGTAGAGCAGGCCGCCATCGCGATCCTCGGCGAGCAGCAACGGTCCATCGAGATCGACAAAGCGCGCGAGCGGCGTCAACAGCATGGCCGGCGCCATCGACAGCGAGGTCGCGACCATGCAGCCGACCATGATGTCGAAGCCGAGCGCGTTGGCGGCATCGGCCATCGCCAACGCTTCGGTCAAGCCCCCGGTCTTGTCGAGCTTGATGTTGACCGCATCATAGCGGCCGCGCAGCGCCTCGAGCGAGCTGCGATCATGCACGCTCTCGTCGGCGCAGACCGTCACGGCACGGTCGATGCGCGCGAGCGCCTCGTCCTGGCCCGCCGGCAGCGGCTGCTCGACCAGCGTGACGCCGACAGCGGCGCAGGCCGCGAGATTGGCTTCGAGGTCAGCTTCGGTCCAGGCCTCGTTGGCATCGACGATCAACTGCGATTGTGGGGCTGCATTGCGGACCGCCGCGATTCGTGCGGGATCGCCGGCGCCGCCTAGCTTGACCTTCAACAGCGGCCGGTGCGCCACCTTGGCGGCGGCCGCCGCCATGGCGTCGGGCGCGCCGAGCGAGATCGTGTAGGCGGTGACGCAAGGCGCTGGCGCGCCTCGTCCGAGCAGCTCCCAGATCCGCTTGCCGCTGAGCTTGGCTTCGAGATCCAGCATGGCGCAGTCGAGCGCATTGCGCGCCGCGCCTGCTGGCATCGCCTGCTGAATGCCTTCCCGGTCCAGCCCATCGGCAACGGGGATCTGCATCGCCAGCAGCGCCTCCAGCGTCGCCTCCGGCGTCTCGCCATAGCGCGGATAGGGCACGCACTCGCCACGGCCGCGCACGAAGCCCTGCCGCACTTCCGCCACCACGGTGACGGCCTCGGTCTTGGCGCCGCGGCTGATCGTGAAGCTGCCGGCAATCGGCCAGCGCTCGATTTTTCCGATCAGCATTGGAGAATTGAGCGAAGTCATTTAGAAGTCAGGCGATTTCTGAACCACGTGATGGCAGTATAACACCAACTATCACGGGCGTGCCGGGATTCGGCAAGGTGGTATTGGCGCGGTGGAACTTTCTGATTTGAGCGGCGACGGTCCATCGGCTGTGGGGACGAGATTTGTGAACGCTGAACCCACCTTGGAACGGAATGCGCAGGGCAATGCACTGTCGTTGCGGGCAAGCGGTGCCTGGACTGCGCCGTTTGCCCCGATGCTGGAAAGGCTGGTTGCGGAAGCTGAGAAGCTCGCCGGCAGCAAGGCGGACGTCTCGATCGATGTTTCCGAGGTCTCCAAGCTCGATACGTTCGGCGCCTGGCTGATCGAGCGGCTGCGCCGCAGCTTCTCGCAAGGCACGGTCGAAGCCAGCATCAACGGACTCTCCGCCAATTATTCCTCCCTCGTCGACGAGGTTCGCCGCGTCTCGGCGGCGCCGGCCCTCGACACTGCCACGATCACCATCACCGGGATGCTGGAGCAGATCGGCCGCACGGTGGCCGGCATCTTCGGCACCGTCGCGGCGCTGATCGACATGCTGGGCGCCGTGCTGGTCGCGAGCGGCCGGGTCTTCCTCCGTCCGCGCGGCTTCCGCCTGACCTCGACGGTCCATCACCTGGAGCAGGTCTGCTGGCGCGCGGTGCCGATCATCGTGCTCATCACATTCCTGATCGGCTGCATCATCTCGCAACAAGGCATCTTCCATTTCCGCCGGTTCGGCGCCGACATCTTCGTGGTCGACATGCTCGGCGTGCTGGTGCTGCGCGAGATCGGCGTGCTCCTGGTCGCGATCATGATCGCCGGCCGCTCGGGCAGCGCCTACACCGCCGAGCTCGGCTCGATGAAAATGCGCGAGGAGATCGATGCGCTGCGCACGATGGGCTTCGACCCGATCGAGGTCTTGATCCTGCCGCGGCTGCTGGCGCTGGTGATCGCACTGCCGATCCTCGCCTTCCTTGGCGATATCGCAGCCCTTTATGGCGGCGGCCTGGTGGCGTGGTTCTACGGCGGGGTCGATCCAGAGGCATTCCTGCTGCGGCTGCGCGATGCGATCTCGATCAACCATTTCACCGTCGGCCTGATCAAGGCGCCGGTGATGGCCGCGGTGATCGGCATTGTCGCCTGCGTCGAAGGTCTCGCCGTGCAGGGCAGCGCCGAGTCGCTTGGCCGCCACACCACGTCCTCTGTAGTGAAAGGCATCTTCTTCGTCATCGTGATGGACGGCGTGTTCGCGATCTTCTTCGCGGCGATCGGGATCTGACCATGGCGCCACAGCCGTTTCCCGACGCCATCATCCGCGTGCGCGACGTCACCGTGCAGTTCGGCAGCACCCGCGTGCTCGACCAGCTCGATCTTGACGTTCGCCGCGGCGAGATCCTCGGCTTTGTCGGGCCGTCCGGCGCGGGCAAGTCGGTCCTGACACGCACCATCATCGGTCTCGTGCCCAAGCTTTCTGGCCGCATCGAAGTGTTCGACGTCGATCTCGATGCCGCCGATGCCGCCACGCGCCGGTCGGTCGAACGGCGCTGGGGCATCCTGTTTCAGCAGGGCGCGCTGTTCTCCTCGCTGACGGTGCGGCAGAACATCCAGTTTCCGGTGCGCGAATATCTCAAAGTGTCGCAGCGGCTGCTGGACGAAATCATGGTCGCCAAGCTGGGGATGGTCGGATTGCAGCCCGAGGTGGCCGAACGGTTCCCGAGTGAGCTGTCGGGTGGCATGGTCAAGCGGGTGGCGCTGGCGCGGGCGCTGGCGCTCGACCCGGAGCTGGTTTTCCTGGACGAGCCGACCTCCGGCCTCGACCCGATCGGCGCCGGGGATTTCGACGAGCTGGTGCGAACCTTGCAGCGCACTTTGGGTCTGACCGTTTTCATGGTAACCCACGATCTAGACAGCCTTTACACGGCTTGTGACCGCATCGCCGTTTTGGGGAACGGTAAGATCATTGCGGCAGGATCGATGGCCGACATGCAGGCCTCGGAGCATCCCTGGCTGCGGCAATATTTCCACGGCAAGCGCGCTCGCGCTGTGATGGGATAGACCAATGCGGGCGCGCGGCTACCGGAGTTTGTGATGGAAACGCGGGCGAACTACGTCCTGATCGGGTCGTTCACGCTGGCGGTGATTGCGGCGGCCATCGGATTCGTCCTCTGGTTCCAGAGCCTGCACACCACCAAGCAGCGCGGACCGCTCAGGGTGATCTTCGAAGGTCCTGCAGCCGGCCTGCGCAACGGCGGCAGTGTCAACTTCAACGGCATCAGGGTCGGCGAGGTCATCTCGGTCAAGCTGGACAACCCGCGCCGCGTGGTGGCGCTCGCCATGATCGAGAACAGCGCCCCGATCCGGAAAGACACCCTGGTGGGGCTCGAATTCCAGGGCCTGACCGGTGTCGCCGCGATCGCGCTGAAGGGCGGCGACGAGGCAGCGCCGCCCGTGCCGCTCGACCAGGATGGCGTGCCGGTGCTCACCGCCGATCCCGCTCGGCTGCAGGACGTTACTGAGGCGATCCGCGGCACCCTGCAGAACATCAACCGGGTGGTCGCCGATAACCAGGAGGCGGTGCGCAATTCGCTGAAGAATCTCGAGGTCTTTACCCAGTCGCTGGCGCGCAACTCGGAGCGTATCGACAACGTCATGGCCCGGGTCGATGGCGTGATGGGCAAGGCCGATAGCCTGATGATCGGCCTCAACACGCTGGCCGGTGGCAAGGACGGCGGCGAGCTGTTTCAGACGGTGAAGTCGATCCGCGAACTGGCAGAGGATTTCGACAAGCGCTCGGGCGCGCTGATGACCGATAGCCGCCGGACGTTGGGTGACATCAGCCGCGCCGTGAACAATTTCGATCGCAACCCGACCCGGGTTCTGTTCGGCGCCAGCTCCAGCCCGAGCAACGCGCAGGCGTCGCAGCCCGCGCCTGCGGCCGGCGAGAGGCGGCGGTGAGAGAGCGAATGGCGAATGGCGTGTAGGGAACGGCCAATACGCTGACTATTTGCGCCTAGTCTCCCGACAAAGCCCTAAGACATCGTCGTAAAAAAACGGAGGCCGTGAGGCCTCCGTTTTCAATTCACGACTGGCTGGTTCGCCACTCTCTATTTCACTTCGCTACTGCCCAATTGGTACTCGCCTCTCTCATGCCAACCGTCCGGCGGCGTGGGCGAGCAGGGTGTAGACCAGGCCTGTCTCCGAGGTGAGCTGATTGCGCAGCGCCTGCGGATTGCGATCGTCCCGCGCCGCCTCGTCGAGCAAGCGCTCGAATTCGGTGATGTAGCGGTCGACCGTCTGCTTGAAGGTGCGGTCGGCGCGGTACTTGCGGGCCACCTCATCGAACGCCTTCTGGCCGGCGGGCGTGTAGAGCCGCTTGCTGAAGGCCTTGGTCTCGCCGCGCTGGTAGCGATCCCACATCTCGGCAGCGAGACCGCGATCCATCAGGCGCGCGATGTCGAGCGATAGCGATTCCAGCGGATTGCCGGCTTGCGGCACCGGCCCGCGGTTGCGCGGCGCCTCGCGCCCGCCGCCCGCGCTATTATCGGCCCGGCTCAACAGGTCGGAGAGCCAATTATCGCGCCCCTGATCAGCGGACGGTCCCATCGGCGGCGCGTCCACGCGGCGGGGCGGCGGCTGCATGCCGAGGTCGGGTGGCGGCAGGTTGCTGGCGCTGCCGCCCGGCTCGCGTCCGCGCGCGGTGGCGACGGCTGCGACCGATTCGTCCTGGCGCACCTCTTGCCGAACCGTCGCGGTCACCGTGCGGTTGGCGCCCGCGGCGACGACGTCGAGCCCACGGCCGTGCTGCGCCACGATGCGGTTGAGCTCGGCCAAGGCCTCGATCTGGTCGACGATCACCTTGCGCATCTGCGCGGTGCTCTCGGCCGCCTCCTGCGGCATCTCCAGCACGCCGCGCCGCAGCTCGTTCCGGGTTGCCTCGAGCTCGCGCTGCATCTCGCCGGCCATCTGCTTCATGCTCGCCACCAGCGTGGCGAACTTCTCGGCGGACTGCTTGAACATCTCGTCCGATTGCTGCGTGCCCTGCTGGTAGATCTCGTGCAGGGACGCAGCCGTGAGCCTGCGCTCCTCCTCCGCATTGGCGCGGATCGCCTCGAACTGACGGCTGATCGCGGCCGAGCCGGTGCCGGCCGTCTCAGCCACGACACGGGCAATGTCGCGCGCGCGCTCTTCCGCCGCCGCCAACGATTCGTCGAGCAGGGTGGTGAAGCGCGACAGCCGCTGGTCGAGATCGGTGGTGCGCAAATCGATGGTCGTGACCAGCGATTCCAGGGTCGCCTTGCGCTCGCCGATCGACGCGGTCGCGTTCCGGTTGCTTTGCTCGACCACCGAGGCGGCCTCGACCAGCGCCTTGCCGTGTGCGTCGAACTGGGCCGACAGCGCGTTGAGGTCCTCCAGGGCTTTCGAGGTCTTGGTGTTGAAGACGCCGAGCTGATCCTGGAGCCCCTCCGTGGCGGCGCCGTTGCGCGAGGTGACGTCGTTCATCGCGGAGACGAAGTCGGCGACCCGGGTCACCAGCGCACGCTCCAGCGAGTTCAGGTTGTCATGGGCGCCGGTCAGCACCTCCTGCAGCAGGATGTTGCCTTCCCGCAGCCGCTCGAACAGTGCGACGGTATCGGTGCGCAGGATCTTGCTGGTCTCCTGCATCTCGGTCACCGCCGCCACCGACACCTGGCGCGACTGTTCGATTGCCGATCGCGAGGCGGTCTCCAGCTCTTTCAGCGACTTGCCGATCGCCGAGGTCGCGATCTCGCCCGCCGAGGTGATCGTGCGTGCCACTTCCGAGCTGTTGCCCAGCATTGCCTGCGAGAAGGCCTGACCACGGCTCTCGATCGATTTCAGCGCCTCGCCGGTGGCGCGGTCGATCTCGACCGAGAGCTGTTGAGTCTTGGAGCCGAGCGCCTCGACCAGCACGCCGCGCTTGCCGTCGACGAGCTGAGACAGCCGCTCGGCCTGTTGCGCCACATAGGTGACGATCTCGTCGGTCTTGCCGGTCATGGCCGAGCCGAACGAATTGCCGGCGGCGAGCACCGAGCGCTCGATCTCTGTCGAGGTGGATTTCACCCGCGTGGTGACCTCGTTCGAGGCGGCAACCAAAGCGTTGTGGGCGTTCAGGGCGCTGGTCTGGATGTTGTCCGTGGTGCTTGCGGCGATCGCGTTGATCGAGCGCTCGATCTCCACAGAGATCGCCTTGAGCTGACCGGCCGTGTCGGTGGAGGTGGCCGTCAGAACGGTCTGAGCTTCGCGCGCGCTGCCCATGATCGCAGCGGTCGTCTCGCTCGATACCGCGGTGAGCACGGTCTGCGCCTCGCGCGCGCTGCCGGCAATAGCCGCGGCCGTTTCGGTGGACGTCGCGGTCAGCGAGGTCTGCGCCTGGCGTGCGCTGTTGAGGATGGCTGCCGCGGTGTCTGCGCCGACGGCCGAAAGCGCACGCTCGACATCGCCCGCCAGCGACTTGACGTGGTTGGCGGTCTCTGACGACGCCGCAATCAGCGTGCTTTGGACCTCACGCGCGCTGCCGACGATCGAGGTCGCCGCGTTGGCGCTGACCGCGGAGAGCGCGCGCTCGACGTCGGCCGCCAGCGACTTGACGTGGTCGGCAGCTTCGGATGATGCCGCGGTCAAGGTGTTGTGGGCGTCGCGTGCGCTGTTCACGATCGAGGACGCGGTGTTGGCGCCGGCCGCCGACAGGGTGCGCTCGACGTCGGCTGCCAGCGACTTCACGTGGTTGGCCGCTTCCGAGGACGAGCTGATCAGCGTCATCTGTGCATCGCGGGCGCCTGCGGTGATCGCCTCTGCGGTGCTGGTTCCGGCGAGCGACAGCGAACGCTGCACGTCCGCAGTCAACGCCTTGACCTGACCGGCGGCTTCGTTCGATGCGGCCAGAAGCGTGCCTTGCGCCTCGCGGGCGCCAGCGGTGATGGTCTCCGCGGTCGTGGTGCCGGCGAGGGACAGCGCGTGTTGCACGTCGGCGGCGAGTGTCTTGGCGTGGTTGGTGGCGTCCGAGGAGGCGGAGACAAGCGTGGTCTGCACCTCCCGCGCGCCGGCCAGGATCGCCGCGGCCGTAGCCGAGCCTGCAGCCGACAGGGTGCGCTCGACGTCGGCCGAGAGCGACTTGATCTGATCGACGGTGTCGCTGGATGCCGTGACCAGGGTGTTCTGGGCGTCTCTTGCACTCGCCACGATTGAGCCTGCGGCGTTGTCGCCGGCGCTGACGAGGGCGCGCTCGACCTCGGCCGAGGTGGATTTCAGTTGCGTGCTGACGTCGGTCGTGACCGTCGTGAGCTGGCTGCCGACATCGCTCGAGACCGTCAGCAAGGCCTGCTGCGCGGCGCGGGCGCCGGTCTGGATGGTCTCGCTGGTGTTGACAACGAGGTTGGTCAGCGCGCGCTCGGCGTCCTCGACATGCGAACGGATGCTGGCGGACAGCAATTCCGCGCGGCTCATCAGGTCTTCGCTGGCCTGGCGTCCGCTGCTTTCGATGCGGCCGGTCACCGCCTCGACGCGGGAGCCGAGCAGGTCCTCGAATTGCGAGACGCGCCGGTCGATGTCGGTCGCGATCGAGCCGACCTTGGTGTCGATGCTCCGATGAATCTCCTGGAAACGGGCGGTCACGGAATCCGTGAGCTGCACGCTGGAGCCGTTGATCGTCTCCGATACTGTGGCAATGCGCTGGTCGATCGCCTCCAGCGCCTGGGCGGTGCCGCCGTGCAGCGAGGAGGTGAGGATGGTGAGGCGGGAATCGATCGAATGGATCGCCTGCGCGGCGCCGTCGGTCAGCGAGGAGGTGAGAACCGTCAGGCGCGAATCGATCGACTGGATCACCTGCGCCGCGCCGTCGGTCATCGACGAGGTCAGCGCGCCGAGCCGGCCCTCGATCGTCGCGGTCACCGATTCGGCGCGCGTGTCGAAGGTTTCCCCGAGCGTCTTCAACCGCCCGTCGACCGATACGTCGAACGACCTCATCTTGTTGTCGAGGGCCGCATCGAGATTGGTGATGCGGGTCTCGATCGTGGTCTCGAATTGGGAGAGGCGCTGATCCATCGTGGCGGTGATCGACCCGCCGTTCACGTTCAGCTTCTCATCGAAATTGTCGACATAGGTTTTGAGGCTCTCGGCGATGTCCTGGGTGCGCTGGCCCA
>Ga0209455_1001360_pt1 | contig 11218 bp, 10 predicted proteins | sample AraplaCol_mCL_r2_FD_184275 | JGI IMG/M metagenome (GOLD analysis project Ga0209455, IMG submission 184275) | Arabidopsis root microbial communities from North Carolina, USA - plate scrape CL_Col_mCL_r2 (SPAdes) (version 2) | ecosystem: Host-associated > Plants > Roots > Endosphere | place: USA...
CTGAGCGAGGTCACGCTCGATCTCACCACAGATTTCCGCTAATACGCGGATCAGATTGGCGACATCGCTGCGGGTGTTGTTGATGTTCGATTGGATCAGGACGGAGTTGCGTGACGTCTTGTTGACCTGAATCCCGTAGCGATTGGCAAGAATACCCTTGAACTGGGTGCCGTCGAACCCTGCGGTCCCGCACACCAGCGTCAGCCTGGTCGGATCAAGACAGAACTCGTCCTCTTTGAAGCTGCGCAGTACCTGCCCCCAGTCGACTCCCTTCTGCAGATAGTCGCCGAAGCCGCTCGCGCGATAATCAGCCGGCACCATCTTGTCGGCCCCAAGCACGCTGAAATATTTCGAGATCAGCGGATTGGCAGCAACCGCCCGACGGATCGCAAACGCAATCTCGATGGCGTTGGCGACGAGGCCGTAGCCTTCGAGCTCCATCTGCCGTCGGGCAACATCGAGGCTTGCGATGAGCTGCTGGTTCGGACTGGTGGATGCGTGCGTGAATACCGCTTCCTTGAATTGCGCCTCCACGGTATGGAAATCGACGTCCTTGACGAGCAGCATCGAGCCCTGCCGGATCGCCGACATGGACTTGTGGGTGGAATTGGTCTGATAGACGCGAAGCCGGATCTGTCGTGGATCGGGCAGCAGCCGCGCATTCAGCAGCGTCTCGTATGACGGATTGTCGCCGAGTTCGGCACGGTGCTTCTCATAGACGTCGATTGATTTCGGATCATGCATCCACGCCTCGATGTCATTCGCAGCACCCATCGCCGTGCGTGGCCGCAGGAACGGCGAGAACCGCGCGAAGCCGAACCAGGCTTCATCCCAGAGGAAGATCAGGTCCGGCTTGATCGCCAGACACTCCTCCATCACCCGGCGGGGGTTGTAGATATGACCGTCGAAGGTGCAGTTCGTCAGGTCGACCATCTTGACCCGGTCCAGCCGGTTCTCCGCTTTGAGATCGAGCAGCGCCTGCTTGATGGTCTTGAGCGGCACAGCGCCATACATCGAATATTCCGCCATCGGAAACGCTTCGACATAGAGCGGCTGTGCGCCGGAAAGCACCATGCCGTAATGATGCGACTTGTGACAGTTTCGATCGACAATAACGATGTCGCCCGGCGCGAGCAGCGCCTGCACCGCCATCTTGTTGGAGGTCGACGTCCCGTTGGTAACGAAGAACACGCGGTCCGCGCCAAACGCGCGCGCCGCCTTGTCCTGCGCTTTCTTGATGTTGCCCGTTGGCTCAAGAAGGCTGTCAAGGCCGCCCGTGGTCGCGCTGCTCTCGGCGAGGAACAGGTTGGGACCGTAGAATTCGCCCATGTCGCGAATCCAATCCGAGCGGAAAACCGACTTTCCGCGCGCAATCGGCAGCGCGTGAAAGGTCCCGATCGGCCGCTGGGCGTATTTTTTCAGATTGTCGAAGAAAGGCGTCTCGTAACGGTCCTGCACCCCTTCAAGAATGGCGAGGTGCAGCTCGAGCAGCTCTTCCACGGAATAGAAGATACGGCGGACTGTGTCAGCTTCGGGGTCGCCGGCCAGCTCTTCGACCTTGCGGTTCGAAACCAGATAGATGTCGAGCTCGGGCCGAATCCGCTTCAAGGTCCGGGCCAGAGCGATCGCCGAATCCGAGCTCTCCGGCCGCTCCATCGAGCTCATCAGGGATCGCAACACCGGCGCATCGTGACGCGATTGTCGCGCAAAACCTTCATTGACGACCACGGCCGCGATGTCCGGATTGAGCATCGTCGCGCAGAACGCATCCTCGAAGCTGCCGACAAAGACCGGCTCATGGACGAAGCTGTCGGATGGACGTCGCAGTTTGCGCCACTCCGCGCCGAGCTGGCTCCAGCCGGTGGCCGGCATACCGGTCACGATCAGCGTCTCGAAATAGGGCCGGCGCGCTATGGTGCTGCCAAAGCCAGGGGGCAGCAGATCCGGCATCTCGGTGTCCGTGTCCGCAAGCACATCCCAATCATCGGCGTGCTGGCGGAAAGACCGGGTGACCAGAGCGTGCGCGATGCGCGTTGTCAGCGCCAATGCGCCGGCCGCATCATTGCTCGCTGCACGGTCCTTCAGGGCAGCCATCAGCCTTGGGCCGGGATAGGCATGAAACTCTTCCATGACGGCGATCTGCGAAAGCTGGCTCTCGAAGGCGGCACGGTCAGACCTGCCGACAGACCAGGCCTTTGCGGCTTCGACAAGAGATCGCCATTGATCTGCCCTCGCGCCGGGCCCCGCGAAGAACCGATCAATCCGCTGTTCCTGAGCGTCTTGCACCATGGCCATCTCCCATTTGTATCTTTGGTTGATGGAACCTAGGCGGTGGCACGCGCACCGACTCTTGATCTAGATCAAAGCCGTTCAGAGGATGAACTCAGCTCGCGGCTGCTCGCTCTTGCTGAGCACTTTCCGGCCCCTGCTCGCAAAGCCAAGCCACGATCACCAGCAGCAGCACCGGCATGGCGAGACTGTAGGACCGCGAGACTTCGGTTGCGAGCGCGCCGAAAGCCGCGCCGCTGCCAAAGGCGATGCACAGCGTCCCGAACACATAGGATCGGCGCAACGACAGTGCTCCGACGCTGCCCGCGATCGTGCCGAACATGCCTTCGATAGTCTGGCGGAAATTGCTGGTGACCATCACCGAGTTGTAGCTCCATCCTTCGACGCGGGGGAAGCTGACGGTCTGAAAGGCTGCAACGAACGAGAGGCCAAGGGTGCCCGCCAGCTCCGGCACACGATTGTGCAGGATTGCAACGATGAACAGAAACGCTATCTCGCTGAGAACGCTGATCCGCGCCGCGCGGCGCGGTGCGGCCCAGCGCAACCATGACGCCAGGACCACACCGACGATAAACGCCAGAAGTGGTGGGACATAGCGGATCGCGGCCTGCCATTCTCCCTTGACCATGTTGACCCAGAGGAAAACCAGGTTGGCGCTCTGCGCATTGGCGAAGACATGATGAACGATCCAGGTGTAAGCCTCGATATATCCGCCGGCGAACGCCAGGAGTCCGGCGACCAGAAGCGCCTCATCGCGCGGAAATGATGCGGCGGCAACTTGCTGCGGTGACACGATGCGCGTTCCGTTATCGGCCTCAGGCCAGCGGTGACACGGTCGCGATAGCGGAAAGCCTGACGAGCGCTGCTTGATCTAGATCAACGAAGCCCGTTGCAAGCGGCCCAGTCGTACACTGCCGAGTCTCCCTCTTTACGGCATCTTCACTGGGAGGACCTACGTGCATCGGTTTCTGCGCCTTCTGCTTGCGATCTTGGTCATAGCCGAGATTGTCGCCGTGCAGCCGTCGCGAAGCGACGACACTCAGCCGCCGCGCATCCAGGAGGAAGTCTGGGCACTGCCATTACCACACCCGACCATCGCCTATGTGGTGCGGCCGGTCGGGCTGGGACCGTTTCCATTGGCGGTGATGAACCACGGCGTGTCGCTCAATCCTCAGGAGCGCAGCTTTTTCCCGCTGGTCGAATTCCGGGACGCGGCGATGTGGTTTGCACGCCGCGGCTATCTCGTCGTGGCCCCGAGCGGCCCCGGCTATGGCGCAGCCGCGCTCGATGCGCCGGAGCGCGGCTTGTTTGCGGTCTTCTACTCAAAGATCGGCGCCTGCGAGAACCCGAACTTCCGTGAAGCCGGAATGGCCGCCGCGCTGCTTGACAAGTGGATCATCGATTACATGACCGACCAAAGGCTGGTTGTCCCTGACAACGCCATTGTCATCGGCCAGTCCGCCGGCGGCTGGGGCGCCATCGCACTGTCAAGCCAGAATCTTCCGTCAGTAAAGGCAATCATCACCTTCGCTGCCGGTCGTGGAGGACGGGTCGGCGGCAAGCCGAACAACAATTGCGCACCGGACAAGCTCGTGGAGGCCGCCGCTGATTTCGGGCGTGCTGCTCGCACGCCGATGTTGTCGATCTATATCGAGAATGACACGTTCTTCGGCCCCGATCTGTCACGGCGAATGATCGATGCCTACACCGCCGCGGGCGGAAACGCCGAATATCATCTGATGCCGCCTTTCGGCGGCGAGGGACATTTCTTCGTCGGTTCACCTGAGGCGATCCCGCAATGGTCGCCCCTGGTAAGCAAATTCCTGGACAAGCATATCCAGCGCAATGGAGGCTGATGATGCGGATTCGCGGTTCTCGGCGCCTTTTGTTCCGGAGACTGACGACTTTCTTGCTGTTGCTTCCGTGCGTGGCCCCTGCTCTCGCCTACGGTCAGCATGGAGCGACAACGGCTGTGGCCGGAGAAAAAGCCGTGCCGGAATTCGCCCTGCGTGGACAACGCGACGCTCGCGCGATCAAATATGGTGACTGGCAGAAGATCTGCTTCAAGACGCCGGGCAGCGCCAAGGTCTGCCGCACGACGGTCAGCGGCAGGTGGGAGACCGGGCAATCGGCAGTTCGCATCGACCTGATCGAACGCGAGGGGGAGCAGACAGCACGCCTGCAGCTCTTCCTGCCGACCGGAATCTATCTTCAGGTTGCCCCCACCCTCACGGTCGACCAAGGCGAGCCTGCCAAGATTCCCTATGTCTGGTGCCTGACAAACACCTGCATCGCCAGCGACCGCGCCGATCCGGCGCTGATTCACCAGATGGAAAACGGCAAGGAACTGAAATTGGAGGTGGCCGATACCAACCTGCTGAGCGTCAGCACCACAATTCCGCTCGCCCAATTCGCATCCGTGCGCGCGTCGGCTCCGAGCCGCACCGTCGAGCAGGATGTCGATGAGTAGCCGGGTCCGCTTACGCGAGACCGCTTGAGGCGCGCTGGATGGGCTCGATCAGCGATCTCGCGATAAACGGCTTGGTGAGATAGGCGAGACATCCGGACTCGATCGCGGCCATCCGGATCGCAGAACTATCCTTCCCCGTCATGAAGATGACCGGCAGGCCAACACCCGCCGACTTCAGCCGTTGATGCACTTCGATCCCAGAGCCATCATCGAGATCAATATCGAGGACTACGCAGATCGCCCTCTCGAAATCGTCGTGCTGATGGAAGGCTTTTGCGGAAGCGAACGGGACGGTATCGTAGCCATGCTCCCTCAGGAGCCGCTGGACCCCTCTGAGCATGCTTGGATCGTCGTCGACGACATATACGAGTTTTCGTTCCGACAAGCGCGAGCGTCCTGTTCAAACGGCGAGCGCTGTTCTGCGGTCGCCGACCGCGCTGTTAACCAGAGCTCGCTTCGTTTAGTTCCTAACAGGGCTCGTTTTCAATTGTCTTTTAGGACAATGCAGCTCCTTCATCGCAAAAGACGGCGATATCGCAGCGAACACAAGGGGATAGATCAGCTCAACTGCTGTGGTTTGCGGCGGATGGATCTGCGAGCATATCGAGCCGCTCTGCAATCGACACGAGCTCTGCGAGCGTCTGCACCTTCATTTTTTCCATCACGCGGTGGCGATGCGCCTTGATGGTTCGCTCGGTGGCACCGAGCTGCTGCGCGATCTGCTTGTTGATCTTTCCCTGTACGACGCGCTCGAACACCTGGCGCTCGCGCGGCGTCAGTGTTTCGAGCAGGGCGCGGAGTGTGTCCAGCCTGTGTTTGATGCTGCGCGATGCTTCGTGGCGGGCGATCGCCTGTTCGATAGCTGACACCAGCTGCTTTGACGAGACGGGCTTGGTTAGAAAATCCTCGGCGCCGGCCTTGATCGTCTGCACCGTCGTACGGACGTCCGCATAGCCCGTGACGAACACGATCGGCAACGTCAACCCAAGCCTGCCGAGTTGCACCTGCAGCTCGGGTCCGCTCAAATCCGGCATCCGGACGTCAAGCAGGATACATCCTTGCTCCGCCTCATCAGGCAAATGATCGAGCAGCTGCTGCGCCGATGTATAGGTCGCGACGTCGAAGCCGGCTTTCTTCAACCGTCGCTCAACCGCCGTACGAAACGATGCGTCGTCATCAACGATATGAACAATTCCCGGCAACTCCCCCTCCTGACGCGTCGCTCATGGTATGGAGAAGTAGTAGATCGCCCCTTGAAACGATTTTCCACCCAGATGCTTCCCTTTGGGCTTGAACAAAGTTGCGCGCGATCTATCACGGCGCGACCGGCCGTTACCTGGGAGTGCCGCGGAAGAGCAACTGACGGTCCCAATCATGTCCGACCCAATTATGCTCTTCAGATCGGGCAAGATGGCCCGCGCCATAGTGACGCAGTCGGAAAACTTCAGAGAGCAGCGACGGCCGATGAGGTCGCGCGGCGGATTCGAACGCCGCAGGTCCTGCTCGTCGATGACGGCCAAAACGGCCGGTACGCTGGATCGCATCCGGTCGCGCCAGCACAGCACGTATCCGGGCGTTACCGCGCCAACCGCTACAATAACACCAGCCGATCGGTCCCAATATTTCATCTCAAGAAACTGCCAATGTTTCCCCTCGTAGTCCTTGCCCTTGAACCTTCCAAGATCGAGGTCGGCCTGAAGTTTGGAGTGGCGGCCGCCGATTGGCTGACCTCGGTCTGATGCCGTGATAGGAGGCCTCCACAGGTCGGACCGATCGCGTGGCAAATCGAGCGAAATCGCATTCCTCTGATCCCATTGCGGGGTCATCAGCACAGCGGGCCAGGCGAGAATTCCGCTCGGCCTGAACATCATGACTGATGGCATTATTTCCGAAAAACGGGCCCACGCGCAAGTGCAATGAGAATTCAATGCACGCTGTAGTTAATATCCGGCTGGATTACTGGCCATCTCCATTGTCAAGTTGTCCCTGAGGACAACGTCCTTTCGAGCAATGGCCGTCAGACCAATAGTTTGCTGGCTGAACAACATCATAATGGCTGGTGTGGGGAGAGGCGCGCCACGCCTAGATCGGCGAGCTTTTTTCCAGAATTCTCGCGATCCGAAAAGTCCGGTCAAACAGGGAGCTATCCATGTTTGTCAACATCAATGTCAGCCCCGCAAACCGGCCCCGATTTCTAGGTGAATTCGGCAACCTGTCGGAAACCGATCTCGCCTTGAGCGAGTTCAAATATCGCCGCGGCATCGAAATATTCGGGGAAGCAGAGCCCGCCGAATATATCTACCAGGTCTTTGACGGCGCGGTTCGCTCCTACAAGCTCCTCGCAGACGGCCGGCGTCAGATTGGTGCATTCCATCTGGCCGGTGACATCTTCGGTCTCGAAAATGGCGGCGTGCACCGTTTCACCGCTGAAGCAATCGTCGACACAACCGTGAGGTTGGTGAAGCGCGTCAGCCTGGCTCACATCGCCGAGAAGGATCTGACTGTCGCGCGCGATCTTCTCGTCATGACGGCGTCCAACCTGAAACATGCCGAAGATCACATGCTCCTGCTGGGACGCAAGACTTCGCTCGAGCGCGTCGCCGCGTTTCTGTTGGAGATGGATGTTCGCCTGACGGCCGCGGGCGTCATGGCTCTGCCGATGTCCCGCCGTGACATTGCGGACTATCTCGGCCTTACGCTGGAGACGGTATCACGCGCGCTGTCCGCGCTCGAGAGCGAGGGTATCCTAGGTTTTCTCGGCCAGACCCAGCGTCAAATCGTTCTCCTGGACCGGCCAAAGCTCGCCGAGCTCGATCTTTAGGCCGGTCGCGACTGGAGGAGCGCGGCGGCGTTCTCAGGGCTTACGCCGGCCGCGAAGATTGCTGCCCCGCCACGAATACGCGCCGACATGCCTGCGCGAAGCGCAGGATCGATCGACATTTTATCATCGGTCCAGCACGGCGACCGCTCCCAGCTATCGACGTCGCACGATGCCGGCGCGGGCCAACGAGGTGCACGCTGCACGACGCCGATCGCCGACCTCGCTCAGGCCATCGTTTCATTCGAGACGCTAACACCTTTGATGCAGATCAAGGCTCCGGGCTGAACTGGCCTCAATCTGACTAAGGCCCCTGCTGCGCCAGCCTTGGAGTTTCCGGCTATGAAATCCGTCTCCTCCGAGCAAGCGGTCGCAATGATCCCGAATGGCGCGACCGTGATGATCGGCGGGTTCATGGGCGTTGGCACGCCGGAGCGGCTTTTGGACGAGTTGGTGCGGCAAAAGAAGAGCGAGCTCACAATCATCTGCAATGACGCCGCAATGCCCGGCCGCGGCGTCGGCAAGCTGTTCGATGCCTCGCTCGTCGCAAGCATCACGGCAAGCCATATCGGTCTCAATCCGGCCGTGCAGGCGCAGATGATAGAGAAAAGGATCTCAGTCAATCTGGTGCCGCAAGGCACGCTGGTCGAGCGTATCCGCGCTGGAGGGACCGGGCTCGGCGGCGTGCTGACACCGACCGGCGTCGGCACCATCGTGGAAGATGGCAAGCAGCGGATCGAGATTGAGGGCCGGCATTTTCTGCTCGAGACCGCGCTGCGTTCGCAGTTCGCGCTCGTGCACGCTTTTCTGGCCGACTATCTCGGCAACCTGTCCTACGCCCTCACCGCACGAAACTTCAATCCGGTCATGGCAATGGCGGCGGATACGGTGATCGTCACCGCCGAAAATATCGTTCCGGTTGGGGTGATCGCACCTGACCACGTCATGACCCCCGCTCCGCTCGTCGACTATCTCATTGCAAACGGGTGACCCATGGACCCCCAGGTCATTATCGCACGGCGTGTCGCGCTTGAACTTCGGGCGGGAAACCTGGTCAACCTCGGTATCGGCATCCCGACTCTGGTCGCAAACTACGTGCCGCCCGAATTGCACGTGTTCTTCCAATCGGAAAACGGCCTGATCGGCACCGGCCCCATTCCCGAACAGGGCATGGCGCATCCGTTGCTGACGGATGCCGGCGGCCGGCCGATCAGCGCGCTGCCGGGTGCATCGACCTTCGACAGTGCGACGTCATTCGGGCTGATCCGCGGCGGCCATGTCGACATCACCGTACTCGGCGGCCTGCAAGTCGACGCGGACGGGCATCTGGCCAACTGGATGATCCCGGGGAAGATGGTCCCCGGCATGGGCGGCGCGATGGATCTCGTGAGCGGCGCGAAGCGAGTCATCGTGGCCATGCAGCATGCGGCCAAAGGAAAATCAAAGATCGTCCAGCGGTGTGGGCTGCCGCTAACCTCGACTCGCTCCGTCGACCTTGTCGTCACCGACATGGCGGTCATGGGTTTCCCTGGCGGACAGATCACGCTGCTGGAAACCGCCCCCGGCGTCAGCGTTGCGGAAGTCATTGCCGTGACCGAGGCCGAGCTCGCGATTCCGGACAACATCCCGGAAATGAAGATCGGGCGCGACTCCGCGACACCGAACGATATTGGCGTCCGACGGCTTCACTGATCACAGGGGCGTCGCTGGCTAGTCGATGATGTGATAGCCGCCATCCACATAGAGTACGCCGCCCGTGATGAGCTTGGCGCCATCGAGCGCCAGGAACGCCGTCGCAGCGCCCACGTCATCGATACTGACCAGGCTGCGCGCGGGTGCCTTGGATTGCGCCTTCTCCATGAGTTCGTCGAATTCGGGAATGCCGGATGCGGCGCGCGTCGCCAGTGGCCCCGGGGAAATGGCGTGCACCCGGATTCCCTTAGGTCCGACTTCTGCGGCGATATAACGGACCGCAGCCTCGAGCGCCGCCTTGGCAACGCCCATCACGTTATAGTTCTCCACGACCATCTGGCTGCCGTAATAGGTCATCGTGAACATGGTGCCCCCACGTTTCATCAAAGGCTCGGCCAGATGCGCCATGCGCATGAAGGACCAGCACGAGACATCCATGGTCTTGATGAAACCGTCGCGGGGGACGTCGATCACGCGGCCATGCAGAGCCTCCTTTGGCGAGAAGGCGATCGAGTGCAGCAGAAAGTCGAGCTCGCCCCATTCCTGCTTGATGCGCTCGAACACTTGCTCCAGCTGGCCTTCGACACTCACATCGAGCGGCATGAAAATCCCCGCCTCGAGCTCATTTGCAAGTGGCTCGACATGCTTCCTGGCGCGATCATTCAGGTAGGTGACCGCAAGATCCGCGCCGAGCGCGCGGAATGCCTTCGCGCAGCCCCAGGCGATCGACTGGTCATTGGCGATGCCGACGATCAGTCCCTTGCGCCCCTTGAGTGCGATTTTCGTCTCGGGAAACACCGGGATGGTCATGACAACTTCTCCTTCGCCGCCACGAATGGAGGCCGGCTCCACAGCAGCGACAGCGTGTGTTGCGCAATCATCACTTCCTCATCGGTCGGCACGACGTAAACGGGCTTGCTACCAGCGCGTGAGATCCGCAAACCATGCCGGCGGTTCTCGGCGGGATCGAGCGCGAGGCCCAACCAATGAAGGCGCTCGATAATGCGCGCGCGGATGCCATCGGAATTTTCGCCGACGCCGGCGGTGAACACGAAGGCATCGATGCCCTGCAATGCGGCGGCGAGCATCCCGGTATTGAGCGCGACACGGTAGATGAAATATTCGATTGCGAAGGCGGCATTCGGATCGTCGCTGGTCAACAGCTCACGCATGTCATTGCTGACACCCGAGAGCCCCTTCAGACCACAATCCCGATACAAGAAGTTCTGCACGTCGCCAGGCGACATCCCCTTGATGAGAGTGAGATAGAGGATCACGCCCGGATCGATCTGGCCGGGCCGGGTTCCCATCGGCAGACCGTCGGCCGCCGTGAATCCCATTGTGCTCTCGACGCTGCGTCCGCTGTTAAGAGCGCACATCGATGCGCCGCTGCCAAGATGGGCGATAATGACGCGGCCCATCGCGATATCCGGCGCAACCTTCGCAAGGGCCCCGGCAATGTATTCATACGACAATCCGTGGAAGCCATAGCGCCGCACGCCTTCGTCATGCAGCCGGCGCGGAATCGCGTAGAAATCTGCAACGTCGGCATGATGCCGGTGAAAGGCCGTATCGAAACACGCGACCTGTGGCAGGCTCGGGAACTTCGCAAGCAGCGATCGGATCGGTGCGAGGTTATGAGGCTGATGCAGCGGCGCCAATGCCGCATACCGCTCGAGCCGTCCGACGACGCTATGATCGATCAAGACAGCCCGATCGTAATCAGGACCGCCATGCACGACCCGATGCCCGACCGCGAGCGGCGCGATCTGCTGTTCATCCCGCAACCAATCGGCCGCAACCTGGAGCGCGGCAGGAACGTCCTCGACAGCCTCGATCGGGTAGGCTCGTTCGGCGAGCTTGCCTCCGCTGGCGTCGCTCGCCCTTAGTCGCGGGCGGCTGCCGATCCCGTCCATCTGGCCTTTCAGCTGCCGATGCAGCCGGCCGCC
>Ga0209455_1001362_pt1 | contig 11200 bp, 11 predicted proteins | sample AraplaCol_mCL_r2_FD_184275 | JGI IMG/M metagenome (GOLD analysis project Ga0209455, IMG submission 184275) | Arabidopsis root microbial communities from North Carolina, USA - plate scrape CL_Col_mCL_r2 (SPAdes) (version 2) | ecosystem: Host-associated > Plants > Roots > Endosphere | place: USA...
AACGGATCAAAAAAATAAATTACTTATCTACCACTAAGTAAACTTTCCCACATTACCTTTGATACATTCAATGCGGCGCTTCTGCCGCGATTGTGATAAGGTTTAGGTTTAAAGTCCCCGGCGGCGAGCGCTGGGGGCTTTATTTTTGTAGTAGTTACATCTCGCAGTTATCCGCCGAGCGACTTAATTCCGCTGAATCAAAAGCCCATCCAATTACCTGGGAAAGCGTGTTAAGCATGGTGTCAAAATCCTTATCGTTGCCAAGGTCTATGCCGGCCATCGTACCCGCTCCTGCGCTATCATGCAGCACATTGAAATAAATGCCGCCAACCAGTAATCCCATCACTGCCTTTAGGCTGATCCCTGAATGCCGAAAATGGTTGTCAGCCAGTTCCAGCAAGCGGATGCCTTCCTTTTCACGATTTTGGCAGGTGGACCGCATCAGGGGGTGGAACTCACTCACCTGCCAGAGCACCAGCCGCTGCATTTCTTTATTACCATAAAAATACCTGAACTGGTCCTGGAGCATCTTAATGAAACATTTCTTCAATTCCGGGACTGTTGGTTTCTCCGGCAACTCCAGAGTTTCAAAATATTGCATCCAGGCATCCATCTGGCTGATGTAGGATTTCAGCAAGCCGTTCATATTTCCAAAGTACTCATACACCATAGGTTTACTCACGCTGGCGCGGAGGGCTACCTTGTTCAAACCCAGGCCGTGGTGACCTTTCTCGGTTAATGTTTCGCCGACCGCTTCGATCAGCCGCTGCGCTTTGTCTTCGGGGTTCCTCTTTCCTGGCATAACGATTGTTTTAAGGTTTTTGACAATAAAGTTAAGGAAGACATTTTTACTTAGTGGTAGATAACTCAAATTTATTACCCGATTAGAATCGTTTGTACTCGTTTAATACACCCATTTTCAATCGACCTGTTCCCAATTTTGCCTCACCGGAATTCACCGGAAAAGACAAAGAGCAAAATGAATACGTTAAACAACAGCGTCCGCCTGACCGGATTTTTGGGCAGCGCACCGGAAATTAAAATGACTGATAGTGAAAAGAAATTCGCTAAGCTCAACCTGGCTACTAACAGTTATCGAAAAGATGCAAAAGGCGAAAAGGTGACCGAAACCACCTGGCACCAGATCGTGCTGTGGGAAAAGCAGGCTGAACTCGCGGAGAAATTCCTGGACAAGGGCAGCAAAATTTCTATCGAGGGCAGGTTATCAAACCGCTATTACACCGATAAGGATGGCACCAAGCGGTATGTTACCGAAGTGATTGTGAACGAAATTGATTTCTCAAACAGGAGCAGTCAAAATTAAGATGGCAGTATGCATTAACAGTGCGGCGCTGGACGGGATCGATGCGCTGATCATTCATATTGAAACGAAGATCAGTCCGGGCGTTCAATACTTTATTGTCGGCTTGCCCGACGAATCAGTCCGGGAAAGCCTTGTCCGCGTGGAGTCGGCGATAACCGCTGCGGAACTTAATATGCCGCGCCAAAAGATAATCATCAGCATGGCCCCTGCAGGCATTCGCAAGCAGGGCGCCTTATTTGACTTGCCTATTGCTTTAAGTATTTTGGCTGAATCGGGTCAGATCGATGCCGGCCTGCTCGATGGTTTGGTTTCAGTAGGCGAGTTATCGCTCAACGGGAAACTCCGGCCGGTGAACGGCGTTTTATCAATGGCTTTGCAGGCAAAAAAATCGGGCTTTGGACGGATGATCGTTCCTATGGAAAACGCATCCGAAGCGGCGCTGGTGGATGGGCTTGACGTTTTTGGATTGCCGGATTTACGATCCGTATTTGAATTTCTATCCGGACATGAGAGTTGTCAGCCGGTAAAAAATGACGCGGGAAATTTATCGGGAACTGGCCAGGATAAATTTTCCGTAGATTTTTCGGATATCAAAGGACAGGCCGAAATGAAACGCGCCATGGAAATTGCAGCTGCAGGCGGCCATAATTTATTGATGATCGGGCCTCCAGGTTCAGGAAAGACCATGATCGCCCGCCGGTTACCTACGATTCTGCCGCCATTGACTTTACAGGAATGCTTGGAAATCACCCGGCTATATTCCATTTCAGGGAAGCTTGAGGGAAACGCATTAGCTACAAGTCGTCCTTTCAGGGCGCCGCACCACACAGCCAGCGATATCGCCCTTGTCGGCGGAGGCATGAACGCGCAACCTGGTGAAATATCGCTGGCCCATAATGGCGTATTATTTTTGGACGAGCTGCCGGAGTTTGAGCGGAAAGTTCTGGAAGTTTTGCGTCAGCCACTGGAGGAACGGTCGATCACCGTTTCCCGCGCCAGTTTCAATAATACATATCCCGCCGGATTTTTATTTGTCGCCGCGATGAACCCTTGTCCCTGCGGATTTTACCGGAACGCACACAGGAAATGCAGCTGTACAAAAACGATGATTAGCAAATACATACGCCGTCTTTCGGGCCCCCTGCTTGACCGTATCGACCTCCATGTGAACGTTAGCCCGGTAAAATATACGGACTTAGGGATTACTGAGAACGAAGGTTCCAGTGCAGAAGTCAGGGAGCGCGTTATTGCAGCAAGGGCTATTCAAACGGAACGTGCAGGTAGTGTGGTCAATGCTCAAATGACACCGGAGCATACCAAGCTGCATTGCGGGTTAGGTGCACTCGAGCAGGAATTATTGATCCAGGCGATGGAAAAGCATAAGCTGTCAGCACGGTCTTACGACCGTATTTTAAAAGTGTCCCGTACAATAGCGGATCTGGACGGTGCTGTTGATATCAGCCTGGTTCATCTTTCCGAAGCCATTGCTTATCGCTGTTTTGATGGCGACTATTTCAACCTTTAATTGACTTCTCTTTTTCGGCAAACGATGATCGCAAAACCGTTATCCTCTGCATATCCATATTCGAAACAAAAACGGTATACCCTGCCTGTTTCGGTCGGCTCGGCATCGCTGGTTATATATTTGGTATTATAACCCTTGCCGATCAAATCGCGCATCCGGATACCGCCGGGCTTTTCTTCGCTGCACAATCCTTCCAGGATGCGCCGGTTATTCAAAAGAATATCGTTTATGCGCGTGATATAATCCGGGATGCTCAATTGTTGCGGCTGAACCTGTTCCGGTTCGTCGTTCTTTGTTTGGTTTTCTTTTCGCCTGCGGTTATTGAAGTTGGTCTTGCAATTGCTGTCGCAGTATTGGCGATCTTCGCGCCCGGGGCCAAGGGGCGCACCGCAGTCTTTACAGGTTCTCCGGGTGATTTCTAATGTGGCAGTTTCCATTGATTGTCCTCCTGGGCCCGAATATAATCCTGATTTACATTCATGGTGGTAGATAACTAAACAAATACAAACGTTTTTACTCGTTTAAATCTCTTAATTTGTCAAATCTGCCCAGCAACTTTGTCGAAGTAAGATCATATATGGAAAAGTCAAAAGCAAAGTTTAATTATGTCCTGGATACCGAAATGTTTGGAAACGAACGGGAACAATATTATTTCGACATCAAAAAATCGAAGAATCAGAAACACTATTTGCGGATCACCAATCGCAGGCAAGAAGGTAACACATACAGTCGTTCACAGATTGTTCTGTTTGAAGAAGACCTCCCATTTTTTGTTGAGGCCATAACGATGCTGCTTGGCCGTCACGCAACTGGTAACCTTGGCATAAGCTGTTAGTGGATGGAACAAGGATTAATCGATATCAAGGAGCTGTCAGTAGCTGACCGCCCGAGAGAAAAGCTGATCCAGTTAGGTGCAGCAAGTTTAAGTAATGGCGAGCTGATTGCGATCTTGCTGCGGTCTGGAAGTAAAACTCAGCCCTTAATGATGATCTGTAACGCGCTGGTTGACATGATCGGAAATAATATGTCCAGCCTGAATACTTTGACTGTCGAACAAATCGCCCGAATTAAGGGTATCGGTGAAGTTGGGGCCGTCACGGTTTTAGCTGCTGTAGAATTAGGTAAACGAAGCTTGCGACAAGCCGCGCCGTTAAGTTTAAAAGAGGATATTGCGGTGGAACGATTAATCGCTAATTACCTCACACCTGAACAGGAACGACAGTATCATTTAGTCCTGATGAACGCGCGAAGCGAATTACTGGCTACAAGCGCTGTGATGACCGAAGACCTCAAGCTCCCCGACTTGAAAGCCATCATTAGGTTGTCGCTGGAGGCTGGTGCCAGTGAAATCATTTTGTGCAGGAAAGACATCAAGTTACCATCCGGTTTTTGTGACCAGGAGAAAGCCTTTATAATTCAGCTGGACGCTGCGGCGAGTATGCTGAAAATGAAAATGCGCGGCTTGCTGGTCATTACGAAAGAAAGTTGATTCCAAGAGCAATTTTACGGGGTGGCCCCGGTTTAACCCCCACAAACGACGGTGTTGATTTCCATTATTGCATATGGATTTCCGTGCCCGCCCAACAAAAGAAAGAAATGTCAAATCGTACCAGGTTATTCAGGTACTGCAGAAAAATGGTATCGAATGTAATGAGCAGGATGCGAAAGAAATTTTGGATTTCCTGTATTTATTAGCTAAATTAGCTGTGCATCAATACTTTAACGAGAAGAAAGATTGATTATTATCCGTCTGTTTTTCAAGTTATTATCTGATGAATTCAGCTTATTTATATGTACGTGTCAGTACAGATGAGCAGCGCAGGAAAGGCTATTCCTTACCTGAACAGGAAGAACGCCTGCTCCGCCATTGTGAAATGAACAATATTGTAGCCCGCGGGATCTACCGTGAAGACTACTCCGCCAAAAACTTTAAGCGGCCTGAATGGCAAAAGCTTTTGGCAGTGTTGAAGGCCCGCAAAAATAAACAGGCTGAAAACGTTTTGTTTATTAAGTGGGATCGCTTTAGCCGGAATATTGAATATGCTTATCAAATGCTGGGCTTGCTGCGCTCATACCAGGTCCAGGCAATGGCTATCGATCAGCCAATTGATTTTTCTATTCCTGAAAGTACGGTCATGCTGGCGGTATATTTGTCGATCCCGGAGGCAGAGAATACACGCCGCGCTTTGAATGTGATGACGGGGATGCGCAGGGCGAAACTGGCGGGCCGCTGGATGGCGACCGCACCAAAAGGCTACATTAATTTATCTCATCCGGATGGCCGGAAATATATCGCTCCGAAAGAGCCGGAAGCATCATTTATGCGGCAGGCGTTTGAGGAGATCGCAAAAGGGGCATACCATGCCGACCAGGTTCGGAAATTGATGAACGAACGGGGCTTTGACTGTTCTAAGCAAAACTTTTGGCGGCTGATCAGAAATCCTGTCTATTGCGGCATTATCGTTGTTGCTCCATATGATGGTGAAGAGATCAAGTTTGTGAAAGCCACGCATGAGCCACTGATCGATGAGAGCTTATTTTACGAGGTGCAGGACGTTATTAATGGCAATCACAGGAAAGCTATCCCGACAAAGATAAAGACGCCTGAGGACTTTCCTTTGCGGGGATTTATAAGATGCTGCAAATGCGGAAAGGTATTGACTGGAAGTGTATCGAAAGGCAAAGCCGCGAGATACTGGTATTACCATTGTTACGCGGGATGTAATGTGCGTTACCCGGTAAATAAGTTAAATCAAGCCTTCGAGACTGAATTAGAACTCTTTTCTTTAAATCCGGTAGCTGCGGAATTATTTAGAATGATCGTTTTGGATGAGTATAATCATACCAATAAAGGGGGGCAAACGGATCGTAAACAGTTGATGCAGGAACTGGAAGAACAGGAACAAATTCTTTCTTCAGCCAGGCGAAAACTATTAAAGGACGTAATAGATGAGGCTGATTACAAGGCTATTAAAAAAGAATGCGCGGATAAAATAGCAAGGCTGGAAAGCAGGCTGACAGACTTACCAAAGCGGGCGGAAAACAGGTCGATTGACGGCTTGATGGAGACCTTTGTCGGCAGGCATAGTAACTTGCTTCAGTACTACAGGGATCAGGATGTTTCAATGAAGCGGCACTTAATAAGTTCGATGTTCTCTGAAAAAATGGATTTTGATGGAACGTTACTTCGAACACCCGAGGTAAGCGAACCACTATCTCTTATCTTATTGATTAACAAGATGTTAAAGGGTAAAAAAATACGGGAAGACTTGAAGATTTTCAAATCTTCCCGTGGGGTGGTCCCGACGAGAATCGAACTCATATCTAGAGTTTAGGAAACTCCTATTCTATCCGTTGAACTACGGGACCTTTTTTATTTCGGAATTCGGACTGTCGATTTCGGATTTACCTTGTCGCTTTTTACGAATTTGTGCAAAGGTGCGAATTATAGGTGATTTGTCAAAAACATTTGTGCTTCATCCGCACATCTTGATTATTTCCGATTTACGAAGTTTTAAAAACTTCGTAAATCTTACCACACATCATCTCACCACCGATCCATTATGCATCTCATCCGCCGGCGAAACAAAGCTTAGTTTGCCATCGGAATTCTCCGCCATCAGTATCATGCCTTGCGACAAGATGCCTTTGATCTCCCTCGGTTCCAGGTTTACCAGCACGCTCACCTTTTGGCCAATTATGGCTTCGGGTTCAAAATATTCGGCAATGCCGGATACAATGGTACGGGTATCAAGCCCGGTATCGATGCTTAACTTCAAAAGTTTTTTTGTTTTGGCTACTTTTTCGGCTGTTACAATAGTACCCGTGCGGATATCCATTGTAGCGAAGGATTCATAGTTGATATTTTCTTTTGCCGGGACTATTGTTGGTTGCGGTGGTGCGGTAGCCGCTTTTTTATCCAATAGCTTTTGGATCTGCGCATCTATCACTTCATCCTCCACTTTCTCAAACAATAACGCTGACGGATTAAGCTGGTGCCCGTTATCAAATGCCATCTCCATATCAAAAGCAATTGCACTGAATGGCAGGTTAAGCATCCCAACGATCTTTTTAACAGTCGCCGGTAAAAACGGCTGCAGGCATGCTGCTAAATGGCCAATCAAAATTAAACTGTTGTGCAGGGTTTCCTTAGCTTGCTCCGGGCTGGTTTTTATGGTTTTCCAGGGCTCATTCTCCGTAAGGTAACGGTTGCCTAAACGGGCTATGTCCATCACACTTTGCAGCGCCTGGCGGAATTTGTAGGCTTCAAGGTTAACTTCTATCTCGTCATAAAAACGACTAAGTTCAGCATTTAGGTGTTTATCGGTCAGCACAATCTTACCGGCTTCGCTTTCTATCTTACCGTCATAAAACTTGTGCATTAATATCATCACCCGGTTCACATAGTTGCCTAAGATAGCAACCAGTTCGTTATTTACGCGGGCCTGGTAATCTTTCCAGGTAAACTCGCTGTCGCTTGTTTCGGGTAATATAGAAGTGAGCACATAACGCAATTCATCCTGCTTGCCGGGAAACTCTTCCAGGTATTCATGCAGCCAAACCGCATGGTTGCGCGAGGTAGAAAGCTTATCGCCTTCCAGGTTTAAAAATTCATTAGCCGGCACATTTTGCGGCAAAATATACTCGCCGTGCGCGTGTAATATGGACGGGAAAATAATACAGTGGAACACAATGTTATCCTTTCCGATAAAATGCAGCAGGCAGGCTTCATCAGCTTCGTTCTCCTGTTTTTTCCAGTATAATTTCCAGTCTTTGCCGTTATCAATAGCCCATTGCTTGGTGGCAGATATGTAGCCAATCGGCGCGTCCATCCACACGTAAAGCTTTTTGCCTTTTGCTTCTTCAAGCGGCACATCGATACCCCAGTCGAGGTCGCGGGTCATAGAGCGCGGCTGCAGGCCCGATTTAAGCCACGATTTGCACTGCCCGAATACATTTACTTTCCAGTCGCCTTCTTTGGTGTCAATCCACTGCTCCAGCCATGGCTGGTACTTATCAAGCGGCAAATACCAATGCTTGGTCGGTTTTAAAATGGGCGTTTTACCGCTTAAGGTTGATACCGGGTTTATCAGGTCGGTTGGGTTTAACGATGTGCCACAATTTTCGCACTGGTCGCCATAGGCATTGGGGTTGCTGCAGTTAGGGCAGGTGCCAATGATATAGCGGTCGGCTAAAAACTGTTGGTAATCCTCGTCAAAGTATTGTTCCGAAAATTTCTCAATAAACTCATCTTTCTCATATAAATTCAGGAAAAACTCCTGCGAAAGATCATGATGTATAGGCGATGAGGTACGGTGATAAATATCAAATGAGATCCCGAACTCTTCAAAGCTGTTTTTTATCTGGTTGTGGTATTTATCAATTATAGCCTGTGGAGTGGTATCTTCCTTTTTGGCTTTTATGGTTATGGCAGCGCCATGCTCGTCTGATCCGCAAATGTATACTACATCTTTATGTTTAAGACGCAGGTATCGCACAAAAATATCGGCAGGCAAATAGGCCCCGGCAAGGTGCCCAATGTGCAGCGGGCCATTGGCATATGGCAATGCAGAGGTAACAGTGAACCGTTTAAATTTATTAAGCTTCGACATTATTCGGCAAAGATACTTTTTTTAGTCCGGAAGTCGGAAAGTCCGAAAGTCCGAAAGTAAAAAGTTTGGGAGACTTGAAAAGCTACCGACGGTATAAAGTTTTAGATATTGTTTACCTTGCGACTGGTTAACGCCTGGAGATTTTACAATGGATACAAATGCAGCTTCTTCCGGACTTTCGGACTTTCGGACTTTCGGACTCCCACCATACTTAAAGGCAGGAGATAAAATTGCCATCACCTGCCCGGCAAAAAAACTGCCTAACCCCATGACGGATGCCGTCAATCTGCTGCAATCCTGGGGATTGAAAGTGGTGCTTGGCGATACCGTCAATGCGTCATGGCACCAGTTCGCCGGCGATGATGCATTCAGGGCAAAGGATTTTCAGCGTTTTATTGATGATGACAGCATAAAGGCCATCATTGCCGCCCGGGGTGGTTATGGAACAGTACGTATGATTGACATGGTTGATTTTAACAGCTTTGCTACACATCCCAAATGGGTGGTTGGTTTTAGCGATATCACATTGCTCCACGCCCATCTGTTTGCTAATTTTAACGCCCCAAGCATCCACGGACAAATGCCCATGACCATCCCCGATGCTTCCAAACGTTCATTAGATACCTTACGAAAGGCCTTATTCGGCGAAGCAATAAGCTACCAACTTGAGCCTCATGTTTTAAACCGGCACGGCGAAGGTGAAGGGTTGCTGATAGGCGGAAACTTATCGCTGCTGCTCTCGTTGTCCGGATCTGTTTCAGACATGGATTATACGGGCAAGATATTATTTATCGAGGACGTAAGTGAATATCTGTACAGCATCGACCGTATGCTGCGCGCCCTTAAACGGGCAGGCAAACTGGCAAAGTTAAAAGGACTTATTGTAGGCGGATTTACTGATGTGAAGGACAACGATATCCCCTTTGGGCAAACGGTACCCGAAATTGTAATGGATGTAATAAAAGAATACGATTACCCGGTATGCTTTGATTTCCCGGCAGGGCATGTTCCTGATAACTGTAGCCTGGTGTTAGGAAAACCTTTACACCTGTCAGTCACAAAAAGCGGGGTAAATATTTCTTACCCGTTAACATAAATTTCTTATAAAAATTTAACTTGCGGCCATGTTTACTTTTTAAGAAACTGATCGATAACGTCTATATAACTAATCTCCAATTAACTAATCACTAATAAATGGCACTATTCAGCAAATTAGCAAAATACAAAGATTTCGGCCTGCTTATTATCAGGCTTGGGTTGGGCCTGATGTTTATCTGGCACGGGTATCCCAAGCTGATGGGCGGCCCGAAAATGTGGGAACGATTAGGCGGTGCCACCGGCTATTTGGGCATTCATTTCTTGCCTGTTGTTTGGGGATTGCTGGCTGCATTAACTGAAACAGTTGGTGGCGTGTTATTAATTTTAGGCCTCGCATTCAGGCCGGTTTGCCTGCTGCTTGTTATTAACCTTTGCGTAGCGGCAGCATTTATGATGCGTCAAAGCGGATCCGACGGCGGGCTTGCCGGCGCATCGCACGCTATTGAGGACGCGGTTGTTTTTGCCGGTTTGTTTTTTATAGGACCGGGGAAGTATAGTGTTGATAAAAGATAAGCTATATTGTTTAATAATTAATTTTAACTTTAATTAAACCTGTTTTTTTGAAATTGTGGATATGTTTTGTAATTTTAGATTAAGCAAACCTAGCATCACAAAACATGAAAAGCTACCATCCATATTTTTGTTGCCCATTTCGTAAAATACCTCTTTATCAATTAATTTATTAATTATTAAAGAGGTATTTATGAGTAAAAATAGTTTTATTGATTATTTATCGCAAATCAGCCCAATATCGGCGCCTCTGGCAGAAAGCCTTGTTAACTTGCTGGCGGAGGAACGCTATAAACCTCACCAAATTTTGTTTGCCCCCGGGCAGTTAGAAAACCGGCTTTGTTTTATTGAAAGTGGTTTTGCCAGGAATTACTACTATAGTGACGATGGTGACGAACACACCGTTAAATTTTGGCGCCCCAAAGACATTCTGCTGTCGTACCAGGGGTATTGGAGTCAACCTTCATATTATTACACGGAAATACTCGAAGATTCAGTGCTTGTTTCGTTAAAGTATGATGATCTGAATTCCTTATTGAATAAATTTCCCGAGGTGGAGTTATTGGTAAAAGTTATCGTTAACCAATTTCATAAAGAGGAAAACGAAAAGCAAAAGTTAATCGCATTAAATGCCGGGCAACGTCTTCGCGAAATGAAAAGACAACACCGCCTCGCATTTCAAAAAGTCCCTCTGAAAATGATTGCGTCTTACCTGAATATGAGCAGAGAAACCCTCAGCAGGATGCTTTCCAAAGAGCAGCCTGCTCGTTAATCATTAATTAAACTGGTGATAAATTCCCATTAATTTTGTGATTTTTGTCACACAACTGGTTAACCAACACGCCTTATCTTTATTTCATAAGCAAATAATAATTAATCTAATCAGTAATCTATTTATTAAAAATCATGTTATGAAAAAACAATTTCTTTTCACACTTTTATTAATGGCAACCTTTGTTGTTTGTCAAAATCAAGACGCAAATGCTTCCAAAAAGGCTGTCGCTCCGAACGCAACCACTTTAGCCTCTTTTAAATTTATCTTCCACGCCCCCCCGCCAAAGCCGTTTCTGCAATTTGTTGGTGGCGCTATTGACCCGCTCGATTCGACGCTCGTTTACGATATGTATGGGT
>Ga0209455_1001367_pt1 | contig 11157 bp, 6 predicted proteins | sample AraplaCol_mCL_r2_FD_184275 | JGI IMG/M metagenome (GOLD analysis project Ga0209455, IMG submission 184275) | Arabidopsis root microbial communities from North Carolina, USA - plate scrape CL_Col_mCL_r2 (SPAdes) (version 2) | ecosystem: Host-associated > Plants > Roots > Endosphere | place: USA...
GCCGCGGCGATCGATCGTGGTGTGGCGCTGGTGCCCGAGGACCGGCATGTCCAGGGGTTGATCCTCGACCATTCGATCGAGCGCAATCTTACGCTCCCCCGCCTGCCCTATTTCTCGCGCTGGGGCTGGATGCAGCAGGGCGATTCCGTCGAGCAGGCGCAGGCAGCCATCCGCCGCCTCGCCGTCAAGGCACCCGGCCCCTCGACACCCACCAAGAATCTCTCCGGCGGCAACCAGCAGAAGGTGGTGTTCGCCAAGTGGAACCATCCGCGCCCGCGCATCCTGTTGTTGGACGAGCCCACGGTCGGCGTTGATGTCGGCGCCCGTGAGGAGATCTACGGCCTGGTGCGCGAAGCGGCGAAGGACGGAACCGGCGTTCTCGTCGTGTCGTCCGACCTGCCGGAACTGCTGCTGCTCTGCGACCGCATCTCGGTTGTCACCGACGGCACGATCTTCAAGACCTTTGAGCGGAGCGAACTCGGCGATGCCGAGCAGCTTCATCACTTCATCCAAATTTCCCAGACCCAGTACGAGCAGACGGCATGACAGATCCCCAAGCGAACCCCACCATGTCGCAGCCGGCCATGATCACGGCACCGCAGGGGGAGAAGTGGCACAGGATCGCCCGCACATTGTTGCGCGGCGAGCGGCCTTACATGCTCTATATCGCCTTCGCCATCCTGCTGGTGGTGTTCAGCCTCGCCTCGCCGTTCTTCCTGTCGCTCAACAACTTCCTCAATATCGGCCGGCAGACGACTTTGGTTTCGATCATGGCCGTCGGCATGACCTTCATCATCATCGCCCGGCAGATCGATCTCTCGGTCGCCTCGACTTTGGCCTTATCGGGCATGTCGGCCGCCCTTGCCATGGCGCATATCGGCAATCACTGGCTGGTGGGCGCCGTCGCCGGCATCGGTACCGGCGCCATCGTCGGCCTAATCAACGGCATCGTCACCACGCGCCTCGCCATCCCCTCTTTCCTGGTGACATTGGGATCGCTGAGTGCGGCACGCGGCCTCGCCTTGCTGGTGACGGATACCAAGCCCGTCATCATCACCGACGATACTTACTTTGCGGTGTTCGGCGAAGGCTCGCTGCTCGGCATACCGGCACCGATCGCCTGGACTATTGCGGCGATGATCTTCGGCATCCTGCTGCTGCACTACAACATCTTCGGCCGCCGCATCTATGCGGCTGGTGGCAATCCAACCGCCGCGCTCTATTCCGGCATCAATATCAAGCGGGCGACGACGCTGGCTTTCGTGCTGACCGGCAGCCTCGCCGGCCTCGCCGCTCTGGTGCTGTCGGCCCGGTCGCATGCGGCGCGGCCCGATGTCGTGCAGGGCATGGAACTCGATGTCATCGCCTCGGTGATCCTGGGCGGTTGCAGCCTGTTCGGCGGGCGCGGCTTCATCCTCGGCACCCTGCTCGGCAGCCTCATCATCGGCACGCTCAATAACGGCCTGGTACTGCTCAATGTCAGCTCACCGCTGCAACTCGTCATCAAGGGCGCCATCATCGTCGCCGCCGTCGCCTTTACCAGGCGCTAGGTAATCGGAATTTGCGGGGAGGCACTGTCATCGGCCTCGAGGGAACTGGTGACCAGCAACGATAATCAACGGAGGAAGAACATGAGATATGTCGCCCGATCACAGGCCATGCTGGCAAAGGCCCTGCTGACGACCGCCCTGGCCGCCGGATCGATCATCGCCTTCTCGGCGTCCAGCCATGCGGAGGTGCCGGCCTCCTGCGTCAAGGGCGTCGATCTCGCGACCCTGGGCCCGACCTCGATCATCGGCCAGGGCCCCCATGGCGAACAGGCCGCCTCGCCGGATGTGCTGAAGCTCACCGATGAAGAAGCGGCCAAGGTCAAGGCCGGCCATTTCAAGGTCGGCATCTCCATGCAGACCGTTAATCTCGACTGGTCACAGCTGCAGGTCGCGGGCATCACCGATACGCTCAACAAATATGGTGTCACGGTAACCGGCGTCGCCTCGGCCGAATACCAGGTCGACAAGCAGATCGCCGATATCGAGAACACCATCCAGCAGCATCCGGACGGCATCATCTCGATCCCGGTCGATTTCACCGCCACCGCACCGACCTATAAGAAGGTCTCGCAAGCCGGCATCAAGCTGGTCTTCATGGACAGCATCCCGACCGGGTTGCAGCATCCGCAGGAATATGCCGCGATGATCTCCGCCGACAGCCAGGGCAATGGCCAGATCGCGGCGCAGATCCTCGCCTCCTGCATTCCCCAAGGCGGCACGATCGGCCTCGTCAATTTCGGTGTCGACTATTTCAGCACCAATGAACGCACCAAGGGCGTGCGCGCCTGGATGGGCAAGAACCGGCCCGATATCAAGATGAAGCAGGTCGATTTCACTGACCCCTCCAAGGTCTCACAGATCGCCGGTGACTTCCTGACCGGCAATCCCGATGTTCAAGGTGTCTATGCTGTCTGGGACCAGCCGGCCCTGGACACGTTGAGCTCGATGCGGGCACAGAATATCGACATTCCCGTGACCACGGTCGATCTCGGCCTGCAATCGGCGATCGAGATCGCCAAAGGCGGCCCGCTGAAGGCGACCGGCTCGCAACGGCCCTATGATCAGGGTGTCGCCGAAGCCATGGCGATGATGAATGCGCTCATCGGCAAGGAGACGCCGGCTTGGGTCGGCGTGCAGTCGCTGCCGGTGGTGCAGTCGAACGTGCTGGAATCCTACAAGACGGTGTTCAAGAAGGATCCGCCGAAGGAGCTGATGGACGCCTGCAACAGCGCCAAGCCAGCCTGCAACTGATCGGCTGATCGGGGTCCTGGCCCAAAGGCCAAGCATGGACGGAGAGAGGGGTTCCTTCCAGCCCTCTCTCCGTTCTTTTTTGCAGCGAGAAAGGGCCGCGCAAGGTCGCTAGCGAACGATGTCGGCTTGGGAATCGCGTTTTCTTGCCACCAGCTCGGCAACGCGGGTCGAAAGATCATTCAGGCGATATGGCTTGGCGATCACGTCGAACCCTTTCAGCAGGTCCGGATTGCTGCCGGCATAGCCAGTGATCATCAGGACCGGCAACGACTGCATGATCCGGCGCAGTTCATGGGCAAGTTGTGCGCCCGTTCCGCCCGGCATGATATGGTCCGTCACCAGGAGATCAGGCCTGAGCCCCTGGTTTATCTGTGCAAGCGCCGCCGCTGCTGAATTGGCCTCGATAACCTCATAGCCGAGTTCGCGCAGCTCCAGGGCGGCCGTCTCACGCACCAGCTCTTCGTCATCGACCAGCAGGACACAGGCCTGACGCGGCGCGGCAGCGATGCCGGTTTCCGCGGTCTGGGCAAGTTCCACAGCTTCAGTCGCCAAAGGCAGCCAGAGGATGGCCGTCGTTCCGCGACCGAGATCCGAGGCGAGCGTGAAACCGCCACCGGACTGCATGGCGAGCCCCTGCACTGCCGAGAGGCCGAGGCCCGTCCCCTTACCGAGACCTTTGGTCGAGAAGAACGGCTCGGTGGCCCGGCGCAATGTTTCAGCATTCATGCCAGTTCCGGTATCGGAAACGGACAATCGGATGTAGCGCCCCGCCGCGAGCCCATCGACGACTTCCTCCGTGATCTCTTCAGTTTCGCCGGTGATCGTCAATCTGCCGCCATCGGGCATCGCGTCACGGGCGTTGACGGCCAGGTTCAAGATCGCCAGTTCCAATTGATTGGGATCGACCAGGGCTGCCGGCAGATCGATCGGCATATCAATGGCAACGACAATGAGCGGGCCGAGGGACCGGTCGATCAAATCGCGCATGCCGGCGATCAGTGCCGCGGGTGAAACGGCGCGCGGCTCAAGCGCCTGCCGTCGTGCAAAGGTCAGCAATCTGTTGACCAGGATCTTGGCGCGCTCGGCAGATTGCAACCCGCCGAAAACGATGCGCTGCGACCGCTCATCGGTGACGCGGCGGCGAATGAGGTCGAGCGACCCCATGATTGGCGTAAGCAGATTGTTGAAGTCATGGGCTATGCCGCCGGTGAGTTGCCCGATCATTTCCAGCTTGCGCGCCTCATGAAGCTGCGCCAAGGCGGCTTCGCGTTGCGCTACCGTCGCAGCAACGCGCTCCTCTAAGGTTTCGTTGAGTTCCCGCAGCTTCGCTTCCGCGCGGATACGATCGGTGATGTCGACACTGACGCAAAGCAGGCTTCTCGGCCGGCCGGCGAGGTCGAGCAAAGGGGTGATATTATCCTGTGTCCAGACGACCGACCCATCCGGCCGCAGATATCGGATGGTGGCTTCGCATGACGCATTGGTTTTCATGGCCTGCTGGTGCAGGGCGGCCCGGACCACGGCATCTTCCGGCGGCATCAGATCTTGCATCGGCAAGCCGATCAGCTCGTGACGCTGACGACCGACAATCCGGCAATAGCGGTCATTTACCCTGGTCAAGCACCCGGTCGTATCGCATTCGACGATTCCCGCGGCGGCTTGATCGAAGATGGCGGACAAATGCGTTGAATTGGCCCGCAGCTGTGCTTCGGCGCGGGCCCGCTCCACCGCGGCCCAGGTCCACTCGGCCGTCTCCTCCACGATGGCGATCTCATGCGGGGAAAAGGCATGAGCGCCACGGTAGTGCACGGCAAAGATCGCCAGGAGCTGGCCTTGCTTGACGAGCGGCACATGCAGGGCCGCACCCAGCCCGAGCGCGGTATAGACCTCTCTCTCGGCACCGGAGAGCGTGCGGTCGGCCGCAATATCGGGCCGGGCGAAGGTGTCCCCGGCGCGCATCGCGGCGAGCACTGCCTGGTCGAAGTCATGATAGTGATAGCGCCCGGCCGCCGAGGCGATGCCGTCAGTATAGTCGCGTGACACGACGACGGAGGATCCGTCGCCGCTATCTTCGGCATAGAGGACGCGGACGGCACCAAGATATTCGCCGAGGACGCGCGCAGCCGCTGCCTGGATGTCGACCGGATCGGCCAGCGGCCGGACCATATTGGCGAGGCGCAGCAGATAGGCCTGGCGCCGCTCCGATAGTACCCGCGCGGTGGTTTCTGAAACGATGCAGAGAACGCCGCCAACCGAGCCGTCGGCTTCCGGTACGGCAGAATAGGAAACATCGAAATAGACGGTTTCGCCGTAACCATGCCGCTCGATATAGAAGGGCCGCTCCTTCGCGGCGAAGGTCTTGCCGGTTTCCCGTACTCCGCGCAGCAGCGGCTCCAGATCACCCCAGAGTTCGGTCCAGTTCTCCCGGGCCGGCCGGCCCAGTGCACGTGGATGCTTGTCGCCGATGGTGGGGGCGTAAGCGTCATTATAAAGAGCGGCGAATTCCGCTCCCCAGAACAGGACGATCTCGGCCCGTGCCGCCAGCATCAGACCGATGGTCGTCTGCAGGCTGCGCGACCAGCTGTCAGGCTTTCCCAGGGGCGAACGAGACCAGTCCAGCCCGCGCATGAGCGCCCCCACCTCGCTGTCTGTGATGGGGAAGCCCAGGCTCTCATTCGCGGACACGAAACCCTCAGACAGCCGCCAGCTCCATCAAAAATAGCTTGGATGGAACGATAACGCCGCTGCGGCTATTAGGTTGCAATCGCCACGACAATTACGGCGATCAGTTTTTCGTCAGCAACCACACTCTTTCATGCTTCCGCGACATAGGGCAGCGGCTCTCGCTCCGTCCCCGCGATCGCCGCGGCCGCTTCCCGGCATCGCCGGTCTTTGGTCGACGATGCCGTTTGCCAGTGCCGTCAGAAATCGACGGTGGATGACAGCAGGAAGGTCCGCGGTGCGCCGAGGCTGAGATAGCCGCCGCCCGTCGAGGACCAATAACTGGTATTGAAGACGTTCTCGACATTGGCGCGAATCGTGACCGGCGTCTGGTGAACATTGACCGTGTAGCGCGCCCCAAGATCGACCCGGGTCCAATCCGGGATTTCCTGCTTGTTACCGGCATCGAGATATTGCTTGCTGGTGTAGATGACGCGGCCCGTCAGAGTCAGGCCGGGAATGAACGGCGTATCCCATTCGGCGCCGACATTCATCTGCAGGGTCGGGACGCCGATCGCGATGTTGTTGTCATTGTCACCGCCGGAGGTCTTGGTCAGGCGGCCATCGATCACGGTCACGCCACCGAGGACCCGGAAGCCGTCGATTGGCTCGCCAAACAGGTTGAGTTCCAGGCCGCGGTTGCGCTGCTTGCCATCGACCACATAGGTGTTGGAAGCAGCGTCCGTGAAGGCGCTGGGCTGGGTGATCTGGAACGCGGCGAAGGTTGCCGTGATCTTGCCGAAATCGACCTTGGTGCCGACCTCGACCTGCTTGGTGCGGAACGGGGCCGTCACCTGGCCCTGATTGGTGGTGCCGGTCGGCGCGGTGCCGCCTTGCGCCAGGCCCTCGATGTAATTGGCATAGAGCGAGACATTCTGCCACGGCTTCACCAGCAGTCCGACCGCCGGCGTCACCGCATGCTTGTCATAGGCCGAGGTCTTGTCGCCGCTATTGACATCAAAATTATCGGCCTTGATCTGCTGCAGGCGGCCGCCCAGCGTCAGCTGAATGCGATCATCGATCAGGTTCAGGACATCGGCAACCGCGACGCTGTTCAGAGCCGTGTCGACCGATTTGCCGCTGCTGATATGCGGGAAATCGGGCTCGTCATGATAAATGGGGTCATAGATATTGCTGTCCATGGCGGCACCGAAATTGAAGCCATAGCCCTGTGTCATGCGCAAGGTCGAGGCCACCACGGAGAGGTCATGCCGGATCGGCCCGGTATGCACCGATGCCCGCGAACCGATCTGTGCCGAAATTGCCTTCTGATAGAAGGGAAACTTATAGGCATTAGCGGCGATATCGCCGTTCTCGTTGACGATGGTATTGGTCGTGCCGGCCGTCGTCTGATCCGAATTGCGCGCGCCAACGGCGGCGAAGACCGTCACGTCATCGGTAATGTCATATTCGCCCCGCAGCATGCCGAACAGATCCTCGGTCTTGGCGAAGGCCCATTTCTCGGAGAAATTATGGCTCGCATCCGGTGCGTCCGGCACCTCGACATTCGGGCTCAGATTGATTTGCGAATAGCTGCTTTTGAAATCCTGATTCTGATAGCCGATATCCGCTGCCAGCCGGAGCCGGTCGCCCCGGTAGTCGAGGCCGAGATTGGCGACGCCGAAGCGTTCCGACTGGTGATCGATCGCCGTATCGCCGTCGCGATAGACGCCATTGAAGCGCATGCCAAACTGCTTGTCGGCACCAAAGCGTCGGCCGATATCAACCGCACCCCCGAATTGCAGGTCCGAATCATAGGTGGTGGTAAGCTCCGTCAGCGGGTCATCATCGGCTTCCTTCGACACGAGATTGATGCTGCCGCCGATCGAGCCGCCGGGCGCCACACCATTCAGCAGGGCGTTGGGACCGCGCAGGATCTCAACCCGCTCGGCGATCTCGGCGGAAATCTTCTGGCGCGGCAGGATGCCATAGAGGCCGTTGAGCGCCACGTCGTCGTTGTAAACCGGGAAGCCGCGGATCATGTATTGATCGGTATAGGAGCTGCGCGACCAGATGTTCCGCACCGAGGGATCATTGTCGATGACGTCGGCGAGGCTGCGTGCCTGCTGGTTCTTGACCGTCTTCTCGGTGTAGTTGGTGCTGCTGAAAGGCGTGTTCATGATATCGCGATTGCCGAGCAGGCCGACCTGGCCACCGGTCGCCACCTGACCACCTTTATAGGCCGGCGGCAGATTGTCGAGCATGCCGGTATCCCCGCCGTTTTCGCCCGTCACCGAGACACCCGGCAGCGGCGTGCCGGCGCCGGCCGGCAGTTTTTCCAACGTGACGGTCTTCGCGTCGACATAGCGGAAGGTGAGCCCCGTCCCCTGCAGCAACTGCCGCAAGGCCTCATCGGCGGTGAAATCGCCTTGCAGGCCGGATGATGTCACCCCTTGCCCCAAGCGGGCATCGAGCAGGAACTGCATACCCGTGGCGAGCGCGAAGGCCGCCATCGCCGTACTGATATTCTGGCTTGGGATCGCGAAGTGATGCGTCTCCCCGGCCGGCATCTGCTGGGTCGTAGCGGTACTGCCGCTGCTTTGCGCCAACGCCGCCGAACCGGGAAAAGCGAGCAATGGCACGAGCAGCAGCAAAGTCTTGCGGCTCCAATATCCGGCCATATCTGGCCGCTGCCGCCTCGATTCCATCTGCCGTTTTAGGCGGCGTCCGTGCCGCCCAAGATGATTTCCCTGCCCCGAATGACCCCACCCCGAATGCCCCCACTGCCCCAAGCGCATACTGCCCCCTTCAACTCGTCCTGATGTCTTCCGCCTCACTCATATTTTGCAAATGAGACGCAATATCAGAAAGACGATTGAAAGGATCGGCACCATTAGCGCCGGCGGCGATTTTTTTGCTGGCCCGGTGGATTAGGGCCGGTCTCCTAATCCGATGGCCGGTGACCTCATGCAACCGGCCGAATCAGCGTCACCAGGCCGAGAAAATCGTCGATCCGCACCGGCAAGGTCGCGGCGATGATGCGCAAGGCCGCATCGGTATCATCGGCGCGGAATGAGCCGCTCACCCGCAACGCGGCCAGAGCCCGGTCGGTAATGATGATCTGTCCGTGACGGTATCTGTCGATCTCCGCCACCACATCCGCCAGCGCGGCATCGGTGAAGACCATGCGGTCCTCGCGCCAGGCTTCGGCGATGGCAAGATCGACCGGGGCAATGGGCCCCGTCCTGCCCGCCGTGACGCGCATCCCTTCGCCGGCGGCGACGCGTTGGGCCGGTTCGCCCGGCACCGCAACGGCCACTGCGTGTTCGCGCACGGTAATGTCGAGCCTTTCGTCGCGGGCACGCAGGCTGAATTGCGTTCCCAAGGCCCGTACACGCACGTCGCCAGCCTGCACGATGAAGGGACGCGCGGTATCGGCAGCGACGGCGAAAAATGCGTCGCCCTCGCGCAGCCTTATCAGGCGCTCTCCGGACGTGAAAGCGACTGCCAAGGCAGTGTCGCTGCCGATCTCGGCAGTGGAACCATCCGTCAGTTGTAACTGGCGCCGGTCACCCGGCCCGGTCTGGAAATCGTCGCGGTCGGCCAGGCGCCGGACCAGCAGGCCGCCACCCAGCAGCACCGTTCCAACCGACGCGGCGAGGCGCACCACCTGACGCCGGGCAAGGCGCTGCGAAAAGGGGATGAGGGCGGGCGCGGCATCGACGGATCCAGGTGGGACCGTGTTTGGCGCCGCTATCGGATAACGCGCGGTCACGAGCGGTGCCACTTCTCTCAGGTCACGCTCCAATTGTCGCACCTGATCCATCACCCGGTCCCAGGCATGCTGGTGACCGGCGTCAGCGGTCAACCAGCGGGCAAAGGCACGGCGTTCAGCCTGCGTGACCGTATCATCCTGCAGACGAACGTACCATTGCCGTGCCTCGGCCAAGAGATGATGTGGCGACCGAACGGTCATGGGCTCCCCGATCATTCCGTTATGCGACCCCTATTTTGTCTCCGGCCTGGCCGGCTGAGCTGGGCGCTGTCGCAGATGCATCCTGTTCTGTTTTTCGACATAACATGCAGGGCAATGATGCCTCTCTTCTTCCAGACGTTTCAGAACGGCAGGACCATTAGCCGCTTTCGCCATCGCGCCGGAAAATATGACTACTGGCGGTAATCGGCGAGCTGGGCCAGGGCATTGGTCATATGCACCGTCACCGTATTCTTGGAGATGCCGAGATGCGCCGCGACTTCCTGGTAGCTCATGCCCTGCAGCTTCGTCAGCAGGAGGACCTCCCGGCACCGTGGTGACAATCGATCGATAGCCGCCAGGAGCTTCTCCAACTCGCGTCGATGATGAACGACGCTTTCCGGCGATGGCGCACGATCGGCGATGGCGGCGACATGGTCAGGCTCGGCAGGAACTTCGATGCCACGATTGGCGTGCCGCTGATGATCGACGGCGAGATTGGCGGCAATGCGATAAAGATAGCGGCGCGGATCGGCAATCTGCTCACGATCGATCCGCCGCGAAGCGGGAAAGGATCCCGTGGCATCACGCGCCCGATGGGGATCCGGCGGATCGGGATCCTCCCCGCTTGCCGCCATGCCGGTGGCAGCGATTGGCGACAAGGATGCCGTCGCCGCACGCAGCCAGGTTTCCTGGACAAGGTCCTGCGCCAAGGCATGATTGCCGAGCCGGCGCCAGAGAAAGCGCATCAGCCCCTGCTGGTGCTCGGCAAAAGCCGCCAGCAGCCGATTGCGGCTTTCCGTCATGGCGCGAAGAACATCCGATAAATCTGACTGTAAGTGTGCCTCGTTGCGCGATCGCCCCCGCAGGATCGATCTGCGCCGGCGACCCTAGCCATATTGAGAATAATTCTCAATATCAAAATGGGCCGATATGCCAGGCACCGCCAATGCCAATTCGAGCGCTCGTGAGGACGGTCACAATTTCATGTTAGCCTGACTAAAATTAAATCTTGCATTATCACAAATTTGATATTAGTAAGACCAACATCAAATTTGTGATCAGCCGACCGGCCCTTGCCGGCCCGCGGTCAGGGCCCCGCAGTCAGGGCATGGAATGCAAGCGGAGTAGCAACGCCGATGAACGATCAGACGACCACCAGACGCGCCTATCGCCAGGAAGCCCGGGCGCATATGGCGGAGGCAACGGGAAATCGCATTCTCGATGCCTTCTGCCTGCGCTTGCGCGACAGTTGGTTCGAGGAAATCACCCTCGATGCCGTCGCCCAGGATGCCGGCGTCACGGTCCAGACGGTGTTGCGCCGCTTCGGCGGCAAGCAGGGCCTGCTCGATGCCGTTCCTGAGCGCATGAAATCAGGCGTCCTCGAACGACGCGGCATGCGGCCCGGCAATATCGATCAGTCGATCGAGTTCCTGATCCAGGACTATGAGAGCTCCGGCGATTTCGTCATGCGTCTCCTCGCCCAGGAAGAGCGCCATGCCGCCATCAAGGATGTCGCCGATTTCGGTCGTGCCGGCCATCGCAGGTGGATCCGCGAAAGCTTCGAGCCCTGGCTCGCCGGGATGACCAAGACCAGGCTTGAAGCGACCCTCGATGCCTTGGTGGTCGCCACCGATGTCTATGTCTGGAAACTGATCCGGCGCGACATGAAGCGGCCGACCAAAGCCTTGAAACAACTGATGACGCAGATGATCCGCGCCG
>Ga0209455_1001369_pt1 | contig 11143 bp, 9 predicted proteins | sample AraplaCol_mCL_r2_FD_184275 | JGI IMG/M metagenome (GOLD analysis project Ga0209455, IMG submission 184275) | Arabidopsis root microbial communities from North Carolina, USA - plate scrape CL_Col_mCL_r2 (SPAdes) (version 2) | ecosystem: Host-associated > Plants > Roots > Endosphere | place: USA...
GATTACAGATATTTCTAAGCGGGTTAAAAAGACGCCGGCCCAGGTGCTGTTGGCCTGGGCCCTGCAGCGTGGCACGGCTTTGCTTACCACGCCAAAAACCGCGGCCCGCGCTCGCGAGAATTTTGACATCTCCCCCTTGCCGGATGACGCGTTTGATGAAATCAGCCGCATTCAGACCAGGAAGAGGTTCAATGAGGTAGTGAAGACTGGCATCCCGGGTTTCATCGCCCGAGTTAATTGAACGGTAAAATCAAAGAATAAGCGACTCATTGGTTTTGTGGATTAGCATTATTTAATATGATAATTAATATGCGGACGCAAACAAATAGGGTCGCTTATCAATAAAGCTATTTTAAATTAATTGCCAGCGGCAGCTTCTAAATTTTTATCAGTTTACCCTGGTAAACAACTTTCCCTTGCAGCGTTATTACATAAATATAAACCCCGGGATTAACATTTAATCGGAAAGTGTTACGCAATCCATTAATGGTTTTATCTAGGTTTAACCTTCCGCCGGCATCATAAAGCTTAAACTCGTAGTTATTGATATCGCCACTCAATATATTTACCTGGGTGCTTACCGGGTTGGGGTATACGGTAAATTGACTGGGTTGTAAAAAAGTGGCGTCGGCAAGGTCAGAATAGATGATTTTGCCATCGACGGTAATCAGTTTTGCCCGGTAATACTGGATACCTTTTTTTGGATTGGCATCGATAAACTGATAGGCCAACGCGGAATTAACCGCGGTTGTACCCAATGTTGTATAGGTGTTATTGCCAGTCAGTTTTTCCCAGGTGATTAATTTGAGGTTTACCACGCTGCCTATCTGCAAGTCGAGCGCTATCGTATTATTCACTACAGTGGCCAGTAATGTTCGGATATAGCAACCTACCCCCTGGGTGGTAGCATCAATAGTAAGGCTTTTTATCCCCTCGAAACCATCGCCCTGCGCGCTCACCGCAAAATATGACGATGACTGTTGCTGAGCAGGTATAATAATGGAAGTGTCGGTTACGCTGGTGAATTGTTGCACTAAATTATCTTTAATGTTGTAAATAACATAGCCCTTACTGCCTGGCTGCGCTTTCCAGTGAAGTAAAGTGCCATCGGTACAGCTATAGCCCACTTCAAGGTTCAAAGGTTTTGAAATAACAAACTCTTTACTGGTAAATACCTGCCCGTTAATATCCATTTTAAGCATAGCCGTTGTAAAGGCATCGGGGGCGGTCCAGTCGTAGTATTTATCTTTCAGGGTAATGTCGCTGATGGCTTTCCAGGTGGTGCCATGGTCGTAACTTACGCTCAGCTTGCCTGTTGCAGCGCCGAATGAACTTTGCCAGCGCAGGTAATTCTCTTCGGTCGCAAAAAGCGGGTCGCGGCCTGATGGGTAGGTCCACTCAAAAGTATTTGCCTTTACCGCCTGGTGCGCAATATAAAAAGTTTGCGAGCCTGGTGTTACTTTAGCACCCTTTACATGAATAATATAATTACCGGCAGCAGGATTTTGTAAAGTAACCTGTTCTGTATTATTGAGGCTGTCCCTTTGGCGTATAGCCGGTTTTGTTAATGAATCAACTGATGGGTATGAGCTTAAAGTCCACGGCAGCAGGTTTTGACCATCCGGGGTTGTTATTGACAGATCAAGATCATTGACCAGGGCCGCAGGCGCATTGAGTACCGCAGGCGGATCGTTCCAGGCTAGTGACACTTTTAATTCGCCGGTGCCTGCCGGAACGTTTATGGTGTAATCAGCTTGTTGCCCGTTGCTTACTGATCCTTTTTTAAAACGGCTTTCGTTAATAGTTCGCAATGCTTCCAGGGCGTTTAACTGCCCATAGCCGGTTTTATGGTCAACAGCGGGTAAACCGATATCATCTGCCGAGTTTATGAGTACGCTTTTGATCAGCGCAGCCGATGGTAATTGTCCCGTTTGCATTTTATAGGCCTGCTGTAACAGCACCACCGTCCCTGAAACTAAAGCCGCAGCACCTGATGTGCCGTCATCGCCGTTAGCTACCAGTTCGGGCTTGATACGGCCATCATAAGCCGGGCCTGCCGAACTCAGGTCTTCAGGTGCACCGGTACGGTCGGTACCGCCAACAACCAGTACATTTTTTGCCTGTTTAAAGGTGCCAGAGAGGTTAGCTACGCCTGCAATGCCATTATATACTCCTGTTGTGGACGCTGATGTACCGATATTTCCCGACGAAAATACGTGGGTTATTGAATCGGTCTCCATCACTTGCTGATCATAGGCTACAGCTTCGGCGCCGTAATAGTTTTCGATACCGGTGCCGTAAGAATGGTTTTGAACTCCAATATTAAAGGCTTTAAAAATGGCGGCGCTATCGGGCATCAGGCGGGCAAAGTCTGAGGAGGTGAACCTCGTTTTTGGTGCCGCGCCGAGTCCCTTAATAAACGAATTGCCATTGCCCCCAATTAAAGTAGCCATAACGGTGGCATGCCCCGAAGTAATAGCAGCCGCCTGGAACGAGTTGAACGAGCGATCAAGCAGATCAAGGTCATTGTCATAACGTTGTTCTTTGATGGCAATGTTTATGCCGCTGCCGTCAACAGTTGGATAATTATCGGCAATAGTCGAGATCTGGTTTATCCCCAGGTCAATATCATTGATCACCAGTTCGGCGTGAGCTTTCCGGGTAACATTTGCAAAAATGATAGATGGCTCCAGTAACAGATCCGGCAGGCGCTGTAACGCTATATTTACTGTAATTGTATTTGCGGTTTGAGCGGTTATTTCGCCGTATTTTTTGATGGCTGTTGTTACCGAATCGCCGGGGGAAGTAATTGATAAGTCGACAGATTGCTTACGTGAAGGATGTTTTTGTAAAAGCAACAGCAAATTATCGGTGGCTTTCCATAATGAGCCTACAGGCGTGGCTTCCTGTATGTTTTTATCGCCCGATAGATCAGTAGCCGACGCCACCACGTAAAAGTTGTAGGAAACCCGTTTTACCAGGCGGAGCTTTTTAATATCAGCCTTAGCCGGCTCTTTAAATTTAACCAGGTAATAGTTAATACCCGTATTCGGGTTTAATAACCTGGCAGCAGGTGCACTTTTATAAAGCCCGGCAATAGCTTTATCGCTCATTGGCTTTTGTGCCAGCGCGAGTTTAAAACATAAAAATACCAGTGCAAAACAAAGTGATTTTTTAGCCATGCTGTATATTAAACTAAAGGGGAGTTGTGCTCCCCTTTAGTTAGTAAAACTACTTTGTTGATCAATAAGAAGCAATACTATAATGTTAAGTTAATAGTCTTTAGCTGAAAGTCCTAAGTCGAATTTTTGCCTTTTCTAACTTAGGACTCAAGACTTTCGACTCAAGACTAACCGTCAATTTTTAGTGATTTGACACTAGTACAAATAATCTAACGCTATTACGTCGTTCGCGTTAAACGTACGGTCTGTTCCGCTTGAGCAGGCCAGCATCCATGACCCGGCATCGGCTTTGGTAGGTGTGCCCGGAATATTAATGGCTCCGATTCCGGCAGTACCCTCATTTGATCTTCTGCCACCACAGCTAAATGCACGGTTCATGTAATCTGTGTGACGAAAACCTACGCAATGCCCCATTTCGTGCTGAATTACCGAGGTGACATATCCCAGGTCGGGATTAGTTCCGTAAGCCTGTGCATTGGTGTTCATTTGAATCTGGTTATATGGGTCGCCGGATGATGTTGGGAAGCCTGAAGAACCCAGGGTGATGTAACCACCGCTTGGGCCCTGGTCAAAACCAATGATCTGGATGTTACCGCCGCTGCTTACCACCTGGAATTTAAGGGTTAGATTTAATGCATTGTAGCGTGCAACTGCGTTAGCTGTAGCTGTAGCATAAACCTGGGGCAAATTTGAAATGGATACTGTAACTGTTCTTGGAAGATTTTTAACCAGGTTGGTCGTCCGGTACTGCTCTGTTTCAGCAATCCTTAGTGTTGGGCTGGTGCTGGCCTCCGAAAGGTTCGCCGGGGTTAACATGATATCACCTTCTACCAGGTAATTATCGCCCACTTTGCGCACATCATCTGTACTAAAACCAAGATCAGAGATCTTTTGGGTAACGGCAGCTGAAACTTGTGTAGCATCAACCTTTTTTTCGACGCCTGAATTGTTTTTAGTACAGGCTGTTAGTAATGAAGCTGCACATACCATGCATACCCCAATTTTAAATAAGGATTGTTTTTTCATTTGTTGGTACTGTTTTTTGTTACTAGTTAATTAATACTTAAACAATCGTCAGCTGGCCAGCTCATTGTTTTACGATAAATATATTAAATCACATCAACAATAATTTAATATTTAATAAATATTTTAATCGTAAATACAATTATATTACCCATAAACTAAAAAAAAGCTCCTGCAACGTGTAGCAATTACACAGGTAATACCATTTAACAAATAAGTACAAACATTTGCTTTAGATAAATTAAACGGTATTTTTTTTCGACATTTATAACTCGCAGGCAATAAATATCAAAAACAAACGCAGGAGCCAAGAGCGCAAAGAATCTTGAAAAAAAAAGTTCAAAAAATCTTGCGTTTTTTGAACTTTTCACATCCATAAAGCCTGTTTTTGAGCGCTAAATCAACAATAAATTCTCGGCTCAATGCGTAAAATCTACCCGATAAGTGCCCACGGTCACAAATTTTATGAGAAAAACCCATGGCTGTGGCTTAACAATTCGGAATGAAAATTATTCCCAAACGAACCTTTATCCTTATATCAAATTAAATCATGTATTTTTAGATAACCTAATTTTTGCCGGCCTTCGGTAGAATTCTCCGGAAGACAAACCAATTTATTAAACCTGATAATTAACCAATAAAAAAATGGAACAACAAACTAACCAGCCATCGCCCGAAAACATTATGAAAATCGGCACTGGCTTTTGGGCCTCAAAAATTCTTTTGACAGCCGTGAGTTTTCAATTATTCACCAGGCTCGCCGAAAAGAAAACAATGAGGGCCAAAGAAGTGAAAGACCTTTTCGGATTTAAATGCACCGACAGGAATGTTTACGATTTTTTAGATGCTTTAACCGTGTTTGGTTTTTTAAACCGGGAAGGTATTTTGGATACAGCTGTTTATTCAAATACCCCGGATACGGATACTTTTTTAGATAAAAACAAGCCATCATATATTGGCGGTATCCTTGAAATGATGAACAATCGTTTATATGGATTTTGGGGTACGCTGGGCGAGGGCCTGCTTACGGGGCTTCCGCAAAACGAGGCAAAAAGGAGCGAGGATTTTTTCGGTTTGATATACAGTGACCCTGAAAAACTAAAAGAATTTACCAATGCAATGAGCGGTATCCAGATGGGTAATTTTATGGCTTTTGCGCAGAAATTTGATTTTACAAAATACAAAACGCTGATTGATGTAGGTGGTTCGGCAGGGTTACTTTCACTTATGGTTGCAAAGCATAATCCCCATATGCATTGTACAAGTTTCGACCTGCCGCCGGTTGAGCCTATTGCAAACGCTACCATACAGCAGTTCGGGTTATCAGATCGGGTAAAAGCCGCAAGCGGCGACTTCTTCACCATGCCAATACCCAATGCCGACGTTGTTGTAATGGGAAATATCCTGCATGATTGGAACGAAGAAAATAAAATATCGTTAATGAAAAAAGCTTACGACGCACTCCCGGCCAATGGGGCATTTGTAGCTATTGAGGGCATAATAGATGACGAAAGAAAGCAAAACGTTTTTGGTATGATGATGAGTTTGAATATGCTTATTGAAACAGGAACGGGGTTTGATTACACCTTTGCCGACTTCAACCGCTGGGCAAATATTGTCGGGTTTAAATCAACCACACTTGTCCCGCTAACAGGGCCATCAAGCGCGGCAATAGCCTATAAATAAAAATTGCACCAAAAAATCGACCTGACGAATATCGCAATATTAAAAAGTCAGTATAAAAGTCAGCGCAAAGTACGTGTTGACTTTTTTAATTTGGTCATCTTCGCGAATGGTTGTGCAATTAATTATAGGGCATAATATTAGGATATATTCGCCATAAAGACCTATTTTTAAACACCCAACAGCCAGTAATGACATTCAGGATTTCCGCAAAAAACAGGCAAATTATAATTTACGGCGTATCGCTTGCTTTGTTGCTGCTGCTATTGAAATGGCTGGAATGGCACTTAATTATTGTTGACCATGCGTTTGAAATTTACGCCGGCGCCATAGCAGTTGTTTTTACCGGCCTGGGCATATGGCTCGCCATAAAACTGATAAAGCCCAAAGTAAAAACCGTTGTAATTGAAAAACAGGTATTCGCCGGTGCCGGTTTTGTTTTAAACGAAGCCGAAGTAAACCGGTTGCGCTTAAGCGCCCGCGAACTGGAAGTTTTACAATTAATGGCCGATGGTTTAAGCAACCAGCAAATTGCCGACCGGCTGTTTGTATCGTTAAATACCATAAAAACGCATACCTCGAACTTGTTTTTAAAGATGGAAGTTGAACGGCGTACGCAGGCTATTGAAATGGCAAAGCGGGTAGGACTGATACCCTGACACCCTCATTCTTTTGTGTGATAATTGCTCTTTTTTATAAAATCACCCGAAAGTATGACTGAAAATACAACCCGTTAATTCAATTTTGAGCAGGATTTAAACTTAAAACAATTAAAAAATGAAAAAGATCATTTGGGTTTGCGGCATTATAGGGGGCCTTATCAGCATTTCGTGGTTTATATTTGGTATGCAGGTATTTAAGGTAAATATGAGCGAGAAAGAGAGCCTGCTTTTTGGGTATGCGTCGATGGTGCTCGCCTTCTCACTAATTTTTGTGGGCGTTAAAAATTTTAGGGATAATTATAATGATGGCGTAATTAATTTTGGCAAGGCCTTAAAGATAGGGCTTTTGATAACTGCTGTGGCTTCAACCGTGTATGTGGCGATATGGCTGATAGATTATTACTTTTTCATCCCCGATTATATGGAGAAATTTGCCGCGGCAAAATTGGCCGACCTGAAAACCAACCACGCAAGCCAGGCGCAAATTGACAAAGAAATGGCAGCAATGGCCGGATACATCAACATGTATAAAAACCCGTTTTTAAACGCGATGCTTACTTATACAGAAATTGTGCCGGTTGGGGTTGTGATATCGCTGATTGCTGCGCTTATACTTAAAAGGAAATCGAAACCAATTTTAGCAAACGCATAGATTAAAATAAAACTGAAATAAATATGAAAAAAGTAACGGGCCTGGGCGGCGTATTCTTTAAATGCAACGACCCGAAAGCTATGAATGACTGGTATGTAAAAAATCTCGGATTGCCAACCAGCACATACGGAACCACGTTTGAGTGGGTGGATGCCGACGATCCGTCAAAAAAAGGATCGACATCGTGGTGTACATTTCCGCAGGATACCAAGTATTTCAACCCATCCGAAAAACCCTTTATGATCAATTACCGGGTAGAAAACCTGGTTGCGCTGGTTGAAGAACTAAAAAGCGAAAACGTGACCATTGTAGACGAAATTGCCGAATACGACTACGGCAAGTTTATCCATGTGCTTGACCCGGAAGGTAATATCATTGAGCTTTGGGAACCAACCGACGAATAGCCGGCCCAGGCCGCAAAAGGAAATATTCTTAAATGAATATTTCCTTTTTTTATGCCCATAAGTGTACCGGCAGGGTATATGAATACAGCGGAGATTATTTATTTTCGTAGCTCACAATTACGATATATTACCCATGAAAGCCGATTCACAAAATGTAACAGACTATACCAATGACAATACCATATTTATGGTTTGGGATTTTAAGGACAACCTTGACGTCAAAGATGTTTTCAGCAAACTTTGCAAACTGTTAATCAACCTCAATAATTCTGCCAATGTTCGTTTTCCTGTTTCACGGGCAAGCTGTGTAATGGGGATTGGATACGATGCCTGGCTCCGGCTCGGATTGCCTGCCCCTTTGCCTAAGGAATTGGTGAATTTTGAGCCGATCGCCGGTAGCAAGCACACGGCCGTGTCTACCAGGGGCGACCTGCATTTCCATATCAGGGCCGATACTACAAGCATATGTTATGATATGGCCTCCGCTATAACTGATGTTTTGAGCCCGGTGGCTGTAAGCACCGAAGAAATTCATGGTTTCAGGTATTGGGACAGCCGTTCGATATTAGGCTTTGTTGACGGTACCGAAAACCCGCAGGGGCAGGACAGGGAGCTCTTTAGTATGGTGGGAGATGAGGACGCCGCTTATAAAGGCGGAAGTTACCTGTTTGTGCAAAAGTATGTCCACAATTTAACATCATGGAAAGAGCTGTCTACCGAACAGCAGGAGAAAGTGATCGGGAGGTCAAAAGCCAATGATATTGAAATGGCGGACGATGTAAAACCTGCAAACTCCCATATTGCTTTGGCTAATGTTGGCGACGATCTGAAGATCGTTCGGGATAATATGCCTTTTGGTAATATGTCGACCAATGAAATGGGGACTTATTTTATAGCTTATGCAAGCACATTTACCACGGTGCAAAAGATGCTGAACAATATGTTTATAGGCTCTCCTGCCGGCAATTACGACAGGATATTAGATTTCAGTACAGCCAAAACAGGCAGCCTGTTTTTTGTGCCGACATTTAATATGATAGATGATTTTGCAGGGTAAAATGCACCGGCAAAGCGTTCCATTTTCGCACATGGAACACCCTGGATATTTTATAAAATGCTGATTGTCAAGTGTATGCAATTTGTGATTTTTTAAAATCCTGATAATCAGCTTTTTAATTTAGGGTTTACAGGCAGGGTTAACAGTATAGCCCGGAACAGCGGCAATTTGCTGATATCCAAAATATTATAAAAATACAGGGCTTTACACCTGTAAACCCGCCGCTTCCGCAGGCGTTTTTTTCCGTCCCTGCACGGTTTCCTGAAAGTTTATTTAACCCCTAAAAAATATGCGGATTTTGCTGCAGATGGCCAGGTGAATTAAAGAGGCGTACGTGCCGTTTAATTTATATTTTACAACTTTTGTCGCCGCAGGGTCTCTCGCAGAGGACCCTGCGATGGTTTGCAGCTATACACAAATGGAGCACGATCCCGCGCATACCTGGCACGCGGCGCAGGGGCCCTTTCAGGAGCCCCTGCGGGAACGAAAGGCGTTCCATTTTCTCACGCGGAACACCCGGAACGCTGTGGAACATATTGATTTTAAGGACATTCCAGTTTTGTCCAAATGGTCAGCAGTACGCCTGGGACAGGCGGGGACCACCTTTATATAGCTATCGTATAAAACATAAATCATCCCGATTTCATAAACTAACACCAACAAACCGGGTTTAATTTATATTTTACAGCCTTACAATCAAATTAATATGGCATCAGGTTTTTTTGCGGTTTTGGACGATATAGGCGCTTTGATGGATGATGTAGCGTTGACAACCAAAGTAGCGGCGCGCAACACCACAGGCATATTGGGCGACGATTTGGCTGTGAATGCTGAAAAGGCTACCGGTTTTTTATCCTCGCGCGAATTGCCGGTGCTATGGTCCATTACAAAGGGCTCGTTGCTTAATAAGCTGATCATTGTGCCCATCGCTTTGGCGTTAAACGTGTTTTTCCCGGTGGCTATTAAAATCGCGTTGGTTTTAGGTGGATTTTACCTGGCCTATGAGGGCACTGAAAAAATAATCGAATACTTTTTTCATAGTTCAAAAGCGCCGCATAAAATAGTTGATGCTGATGAACAAGATGATAGCAGTGCCGAAAAAGCAAAAATCAAATCAGCCATAACCACCGACTTCATTTTGTCTATCGAGATTGTAATTATAGCGCTGGGGTCTGTTACAGAAAAGAGCCTGGCGATACAGGTGATAACCGTTTCGGTTGTTGCATTCCTGGCAACGGTAGGCGTTTATGGCATAGTTGCGCTTATTGTGAGGATGGACGACGCCGGGTATAAATTGATTAAACGCTCCGGTAACAAAGGTTTCCTCTCTGCCCTGGGCTTGTTATTGGTTAAATCGTTACCGGTTATTATTAAAACGCTAAGCGTAGTTGGAACACTTGCATTGATTTTAGTTTCCGGTGGAATTTTTGTACATAATATTGAGTATTTGCATCATTTGTTGCCGGGCGTGCCACCCGTGATTAAGGAGGTAGGGGTTGGATTGCTGGCGGGGTTGGTTGTGGTGGGGTTGGTGATGGGTGGGAAGAGGATGGTTGGGTTATTGAAAAGGTAAAAATATAAAGAAGATTATACCTAATATATTAATGCTGTTTTTAAGTTGCTGCGCCGGACACGTTGATTACTTAGCAGGCGGGGCACTGGTAGCCTTTGACCACAGGCGGCTCTTCATACTAGCGCGAGCAAGGGATTTTCTTCGGAATAGACACATGTAATGGTTTCCTATTTTTTCTTACATTTATAGGGTCGCTGTAAATTTTATAAATCTGGCATCAAACATGACTAAACCTTATATATCCCTATTTTTAACTATTTGCTTGTTGTATTTCAGCTGTTCAAAAGTCAGCGACTCGGTTAATCCCCCCAAAAAGGTCGATCCGGTTTCGTTAAAAATTGAACTTGTTAGCGGAGGTGGACAAACCGATACCATCGGAAATCCGTTGCAGCACTCGGTTATAGTGAGGGTAACAAAGGACGGAATACCTGCAAGCGGGTATACAGTACAAATTCAAGGTTCGGGATGTAACCAGGACGATATTGTTTCTACCCCAAGTCAGCCTGACGGGACTGTGGACTACCGTTGGTCGCTTGCAAGTGATGTAGGGCAACAAAGTTTAAAAGTTATTGTATTAAATTCTGATAATCAAAAGGCCGACTCTGTTACGGTATTGGCTACAGGCCTGGCAACAACCACCGGATGGCATAACTCGGCCTGCTCGTTTCGAAACGGATTACCCGGTTTTTGCAAATTAAGCACCGGGAAATTGTTTGCCGCCTATATTGGGGAAAAAGATTATTTAAGATATTCCGGTGATAATGGCGTAACCTGGAACGCCGTTAAATCGTTTGGCAATACACGTACTATTATGCAGCTAATCTCAAACCCGTCGGACGAGATTTTTGCTTTTACAAAGGATGACGGGATTTTTTATTCGAACGATGCCGGTCAAACCTGGACAAAT
>Ga0209455_1001370_pt1 | contig 11142 bp, 7 predicted proteins | sample AraplaCol_mCL_r2_FD_184275 | JGI IMG/M metagenome (GOLD analysis project Ga0209455, IMG submission 184275) | Arabidopsis root microbial communities from North Carolina, USA - plate scrape CL_Col_mCL_r2 (SPAdes) (version 2) | ecosystem: Host-associated > Plants > Roots > Endosphere | place: USA...
CTATACAATATACTGATGCTGCGGGTAACCAATATTCAAGCGACGGGGTTCAAACCGGCAGTGCCAATGTAGTTTCTGCTGATGTGTTGGCACCTGAGCTTGGCCGGAACGATGGATTGAAAATAAAAGTCACTTTTAGTTGTACCTTATATGCTTTGGACGGCACCAGCCCCTCGATTCAGTTAACAAATGCGGAAGCTGTTATGCGGCTTGAGGATTTGTTATAATTCACTGCGAAAAAACGCCGTCTCGGCTCCGAAATTTTTGCTATCTTTTTTCGTTTAAATTTCCTTATTAAAAAGGATTTAAACATAATAGATTTGTTTGCGTTTATAAGTTCAGATTTGGGCCGCAAAAAAGATATCAATAATAAAGAATGAGCAAAGTATTTACGATAACACAGGGGCTTGAAAATATGGGTGCGCTGCGCACCGGCGGCCAGGGTTCTGTATACAAAGGCAGGCGGATAGGCCCCATCATCAGTGCGGTAAAGCTGCTGCCGACTCCAATACACAGCGAAAGCAAAGAAGATAAAAATTACCGCAACTTTTTAAACGAGGTTGAAAAGTTGAAAAAGGTAAACGAGATACCTAACCCGAACGTAGTTAAAATTTTAAATTCGGGTATTACTGAAAGCGGCTCGTTTCCTTTTATCGAGATGGAGTTTATTGAAGGCCCCGACCTGGAAGAACTGCTTAAACCGCCTCACGAAAAGATTTTCACCATAAAAGAAGTCATAAAACTTGCTGACCAGCTAGCCTGTGCGCTATCACACTGCCATAAGGTGGGTGTAAAGCATGGTGATATAAAAAGCAATAATGTAAAGTTTAATAACCAAACCGGGAATTATGTGCTGTTGGATTTTGGCCTATCGGTAATGTCGGACGAGCAACGGCGGAGCAGTATGCGCCATGCGGGGGCCATCGAGTTTATGGCGCCGGAGCAAAATGAGGGTCAAATGCTCTTCCAGACGGATATTTACAGTTATGGTGTAATCCTATATGAACTGCTTGCCGGCCAGGTACCTTTCCCGTTAAAAGATAATGGCGAAACATCGCGCAACCATGTGATGCTTTCGCACATGGAGTCGCCCGTGCCCGATTTATTGGAGCTGCGTAAAGAAAACCTGCCGAAGGGGTGGCCGCAACGCGAAATGCAGGTGCCCGATTGGTTACTGGAGGTGATTGCGACGTGCCTTGAAAAATCGCCTGAGGCCAGGTATGCCAATGGCCTTGAATTGCATGAAGTAGTTGCCGATAGCAGTGTGCGCGAAGTAAGGGTGGAAGTGATTAAAGAAGTTCCGGCCGCAACAGTTGTACCGCCTGCACCGATAATGATTGAAAAATCAAATTTGATAAATCAGCCCGGTATCATCAGGATATCGTCGTCGGTTTTCGCGGGGCTAATGATACTAATGGCCGGTTTTATGGCATATTCGGCTTATTCGTTATTCAAGCCGGTTTCGAAACCTGTAAAGCCTATAAATAACATTGTAGCAGTGGATACCGCTCACATAGTTGACAGCGTGCGCCAGGCTGATAAGGCACGTAATGATGCAATAAGGGCCAAACGCTTGCAAACCGATTCGGCTGCCCGGAGCGCAATAAACAGCGCGCTCAACAAGCAAAAACCAGACAGTACCAAAACAGATTCAACAGCTAATCAATAATTGCCTAAAAATACATGGAGCAAAAACCTTCTATCTGGCAGCGCATGGGTATACAGGACTGGTTTTTAACCAGCCCCGACAATGCCAAAGCAAAAACACAGGCCGCGCTAACGCCCGATGATGTTTATAATTACGTTATCGCAAAATTTAACGATTCGGTTCGTGAACTGTCATTTGCCGGCAGGGTTGTTTTTTACCACGAATATATCATCAGCTTCAATGTTGAGGACTACAAACAATTTTTGGATAATAAACAAGGTCTGTTTGGTTTGATAGTGAATGAAACCGTTAAGAAGTTTTACGAACTACTGGGCCAGTACCGCGCTGCAGGTAAAACGGTTGTGCCATCGAGCTCCAAATGGGTATTCAGGCTGGTATCGCACCCCGATTATGAAAGGGGGGACATTGGATTTATAGGCAAATTGATGCCCGGCAGCAACAAGAAAGAGGAGAATCTTAGGGTAACGTTTATCCCCCGCCAAACTGGTATAGCCCAAACTTTTGACATAAGCGATGACGTAATGAAAGCCTTTAACTACTACAGCGAAGGTTATTACGAGTTGCCTTATATGGAGGATTTGGAGTACGACGAAAAAGGCGCGGTGAAGTCAGGCAAAAAATACCACGCACGTTTTGAAACAATACTCCCCGAAAAGCAGTTTGCAGGTAAGAAAGTTGAGTATTTGATGAATGATGACGAGATAATTGTATCAGGTGAAGATGAGGAGCGCGAAGATTCGAACATATTTAAAATACCTACCGAATGGGTTAATTCGCCGCATTTACGCATTCGGTATAATAAAAGCGATGGTAAATTTTACCTGGCATCGTTCGGTGAGCTTACTTTATTGAACGAACAGGACGTCCCCCGGAGTGACATAAACTCGCCCTCGTGGGTAGAGCTGCCGGTAAACTCAAAAATATTACTGAACGGAATTGTTGGCGTAAACTTATTTAAATCGTAGTTACTATGTCGCAAATATTATCGGCCGCTTTATTGGTAATTTGTACAGGGCTATTGATAACGCATTTCATCGAAATAAAAAAATCACGCAAACCAAATGACTGACCAATATTTCGGCATAACCGATACCGGAAAGGCGCGGCAAAATAATGAGGACGCCTTTATTGCCCGGCAGGACGCGGGCAACCGGTTTATTATTGCCTGCGTGATTGACGGCGTTGGCGGATACGCCGGCGGGGAAGTAGCAGCAGGCATTGCGCGCGACGCAATATTGAAACGCCTGGAAAAACCATCAGGCGAAATAATCTCGATGGTTATTGATTGTTTCGATATTGCAAACGAACGGATTATTGAAGAGAAGCAGCGCAACAAAGAATATGAGATGATGAGCTGCGTATCGACGCTGGCCATTGCCGATATTGCCAACAACCAGTTTTACTTTGCCCATGTGGGCGATACCCGTTTGTATTTGCTGAGGGATAATTCGCTGGTAAAAATCTCGCACGACCAATCGTTTGTTGGTTTCCTGGAGGAGTCGGGCCGGCTATCGGAGGCAGATGCAATGAGCCATCCGAAACGCAATGAAATAAATAAGGCGTTGGGTTTTGAACCTAATCTTGGTAAAAACACTGACTATATCGAAACGGGCCAGTCGCCCTTCCTTTCGGGCGATATGTTGCTGCTATGCAGCGATGGGCTTACAGATATGGTGGGCACTGCCGAAATAACGCAGATATTAACCAGCGAAGCTACTCTTAAGGACAAAGGGAAACAATTAATTGAAGCAGCTAATCACCATGGCGGTAAGGATAACGTAACCGTGGTGCTTGTACACAACAATAAAACACCACAGCAACACTCTGCAACGGCGGTTAAGCAACGCGAACCATCGTCAAACGGGTTAGCCAATCATGTTACTGAAAAACCCAAACGCGATGACCCTGAACCTGCCCGTACAAAAAACAACAACGGGCTAATTGCCCTTCTGGTTGTTTTAATGCTGATTTTTGCCGGGGCGAGCGCCTACTTATACCTCAAAGGGAGGCCTGAAAATAATACTGCCGTGCAATCCCAGCCGGTAGTTCCGGTAAAAAAGCAACCCGGTGCGTTGCAGCTGAAATTGCAAAAGGCGCTCGATAATTTAAAAGGTAACGTTCTTGTTTTGGCTGATACGGCCTATAAAACGCCAATAATTATCAATGAGGCCATTCAAATTAACCGCGATACGTTGCTGATTAAATCGAAGGGCAATATTGTATTTCAGAGCGATTCGGGATATGATGGTGCTGCCATAAAACTGGCTGCCAGGTGCAAACTTATCACGCTCGACAGCCTGTCGTTCCATAATTTTAAAACCGGGATAAGCTTTGCCAACAACAATCTTACGTTACAACATGTGCAATTTGTAAGTTGTAAACAAAACCTCGAAAATGAAGCAAGCTTTGCCGATGGCAAATTTATAAGCGGCAAAACAGCCCCGATAACTATGAAAACAGACTCCTTACCTCTCATCAAAAAATAAAATGGGCGCAAGGAAAAAAGAACGCGTATTCCTCTTACTGACTACTATATTGCTGGCTTTGCTGTTTGGCAGGCTATTTATTGTGCAGCAACAAAACTTTGCCGATGTTGATAAGCGGTTAAAGGACGGCACGATGGTTAACCTGAACGCACCTAAACCTGCCCAAAACTTAGCTTCATTATTGCGGAAGGGTTATTACTTTGACGATGAAAAAGACATCAGCCTGATTGAGAAAACGGTAGCCGAACGTAACAAAACGGAAAGCAAATTCGACAATATCGGAGAGATCAATAAGCTGAAATATAATGTAGATGCCGATGCGGCCTTTGCCGATGGCGGTAAATCATACAAAGAGAGGGTACAGGTATCGCGCATGTTGCTGGGCTATACTGGCGATGATTCCGTGAGGTTTACCCAGGAGCGGACGGGCCCGCCTTCTTTGCCGGCAACTACTGATCTTGGGTTAGCAGGCAATAGCATATCGGGCAAAATATTAAACAAAGATGCCCCGGTAGCCGGGGTATTGGTTAGGTTACAGATGATTGTACCGCAGGACAGCATTTTTAACGATGAGGAAAGCGAGGTTGTTAAAACCAAAATACAGACAGGTAATGGATTTAAGCTAACTTATATTGCCGATGAGAAAGGTGTTAACCACCTGCAGACCCTAACAGCCTACGCCCGCACAGATACACAGGGCGAATATAGCTTTACCAACCTGCCTGCAAATAAAGCATTTAATGTTTTGCCATTACAGCCGGGCTTTCAGTTCGGCAGGTCGCAGGGTACGGAAAACCTGGACAGGGACGAGGCCTTTAATTTTTATCAATCGCCGCATACCATCAGGCTGATATCATCAAAAGACTTTAATATTCTTAAAAAAGAAAAAGCGCTGATTATTCGTACTCCAGATGAATATAATCTGTGGTATTTGATCATCGCCGGTTGCTTTTTTGCCAGCTTCTTCATTATTCACCTGGTATTGAGCGGGAAATTTCCAGATGCCGACCAGGTAGTGCTGCCATTGGTAATGATCCTTACCGGCATTTCGTTTATCATGCTGTTAAGCCTGCAAGACCCCTTGCGCGACCGCTTCCTTGCGAAAGACTCTTTGGTTTATTTGGGTATGGGTTCGGCAGCAATGCTATTGCTGTTGTTTTTCAAGCTGCGCCGTTTTACACCCGATTCAGGCTTGTACCGTATGCTTGTCTTTAAAAACAATCAAAAAGCGGCAAATGGCTGGCCGTGGATTGTTGCAGCAATGGGCTTGTTATTGCTAACCATCCGTTTTGGTACAGGCCCGGAAGGAAGCGGTGTTAAAGTAAACTTATTCGGCTTTCAACCCAGCGAGATCGTTAAATATTTGATCATATTTTTCCTGGCGGGATTTTTTGCCATTAACGAACGTTTTATCAGCGAATATGCCAGCTGGCGTAAGCGGTGGTCGTTCTTTTCATTCGCTGTAATAGCTATCGCATTTACTTTATTGTTGTTCCTGATGCTGGGCGATATGGGGCCGGCCATAGTGATCTGTTTTACATTCATTATCCTGTTTTCCTTTTCGCGCGGCGACTTTATGTTTATGGCGCTGTCGGTAGTTTTTTATGTGCTGATAACCTGGATCTTTAAAAACGTCTGGCTGTCGACACTGCTCACAGTAATAATGTTGGCGCTCAATTTCTTCTCCAAACGCCGCACGCTGAGCGAATCGGCAATTATGGCCCTGATAATTATTTCAGGTTTTTTAACGATAGATAAAATTCCATATCTAGATAAGCTGGTGCCGGGCCCGGTGCAACGCTTGGTGGACCGGAAGGCAATATGGCAGGACGCCTGGAATAACGAAGTTTATGGTGGCGACCAGGTAGCTAACGGCCTTTGGGCCATGTCGGGCGGGGGAATAACCGGCCAGGGTGTAGGTGAGTCGTTTTCCAAAACCATCCCGGAGGCGCACACTGATATGATATTGCCCGCCATCGGCGAAAACTTTGGCTGGACGGGAATTGTGAGTATATTCCTGCTGTTTTTGTTGTACCTGCACCGGTCGATAATTATCGGGCGACAAACGGGCACACCATTCCTGTTTTACTTATGTGCAGGGATAGGCATTTGTACGTTTATACAATTTTTATTGATTGCGGGCGGTTCAACCGGTGCGTTGCCATTGTCCGGTGTGGCACTGCCTTTCGAAAGCTATGGCGGTTCATCATTGGTGGCCAATTTTTTAGCCGCAGGATTTTTGTTATCAGCGTCACTGGTAAAAGGTACGCCGGTGCAAATGAGTTTTATCACCAAGCAACAGGACCGTAACCTGGTACCGGCTTTACTGGTTGCCTGTATTGGTATTATATTACTGGCAGTAAATATCTCGAGCTATTTACTCGACAGTAAAAAATGGATCGTAAAACCAGCATTGGTTGCGGATAGGAGTGGTGCGCGTATGTTTAGCTATAACCCGCGGATAGCGATATTAATGAACAAACTACAGGCGGGGACACTGTTCGACCGGCAAGGCAGAATATTGGCCACCAGCAATCCGAAGCTCATAAAAATGCAACAGAGCGCCATGAATGCGGCAGGAGCGGGGAATTTCGATGTTGACTCTGCCATGCACAAACGCTTAACCCGTTATTACCCTTTTGAAGAGCAAATGTTTTTTTGGACTGGTGATGATAATACCGGTATTTTCAACGGCAGCACCAACGGCTACTTTGCTGAATACGAACACGCAGCCGAGTTACGTGGCTTCAAAATGCCCGTTGTGAGCTTTAACGCACATGCCAGCCGGTTTAAAGAAGACCGCTTTCTACCTATGGGGGTAAAAGAGATGTCGGTTAGTAAGCGCGATTATGGCGCCCTTGCACCATTATTGCTCGCAGGTATAAACAGCCCGGCGGTTGAAGCTTTTAAAAAGCGCAACCGCGATGTGCAGCTTACCGTTGATGCACAATTGCAAACCGGCATACAGCAGGCTATGGCGGCTGATACGGCTTTACAGGATAACCGCGTATCGGTAGTAATTATGCTGCCGCAAACCGGTGATGTTTTGGCTTCGGCGGTTTACCCGCTGCCTCCCGTGCATAATTACGACCAGTTAACCATGCCGCTGCAGGAGCAAAATAAACTTTCGCAGTGGATGACTACCAGCGATTTGGGCTTTACTTATGCCACACAGCCGGGTTCAACCGCTAAGGTTTTAACGGCCATGGCATCATTCAATAAACTGGGGTTGGCCGCAAACGATGTGAAATTTCACGTAAGCATGGAAGAGCGTATCCGTACCAAAGGGATCGAACCGGATGAAACGGGGATTATCACTTTGGAGCAGGCTATTGCAAAATCAAATAACGTATACTTTATCAAACTGGCTAACGAAAAGCAATTGCAGGAAGATATGGCTACGCTTTATATGAAAGCCGGTATGTTTTTGCATGGGGTAGGTGGTTATTACTATAACAAAAAACCAGAGAATATTGACCAGGAAAACAAGTGGCGTGACTTTTGGCGTAAAACCGAGTTTAATACCAAACCACGTTACGACCCTAACAATATTCATAAGACCCGCGCGAAAGGTATCTCGGGTATGGCTTGGGGACAAGGCGAGTTGATTGCCACACCTGCCGCGGTTGCCAGGCTGGTATCAAGCGTGGCTAATGGCGGATCGCTGATGGCCAACAGGTTTGTATTGAAAGTGAACGATACTGCGCAGCCCGTTAAAAGCAGTATACAACTGGCTAACGACCCTAAATATGCAGCATTGCTTACAAAGTACATGATTGAGCAAAGTGCGCCGAAAGAACCGATATTAAATTTAAAGGTTGCGGGTAAAACCGGCACACCCGAAAGGATTTGGAAAGGCAATAGCATAAATGACGGATGGTACGTATTTTTTGCGCCGCTGGCAAAAGGCAAGGGCAACATTGTGGTGTGTATCCGTATTGAATCGACTAAGGGCTCGTCGGATGCTGTGCACTTTGCGGGGCGCACGGTTATACCATTATTACGCAAGGCCGGTTACATAAAAGATATTCAGCCGGTTAGTGAAACCGAAACGCCTGTTGAGTAGTTGTATATTAGAGATTAGTTAATTGGCGATTAGAGATTAGTCGGAAAAAAATAAGATGGTATTGACTTTATGTCTGAATATCAGTCACAGTAAATAAAAAATTAGTTTGTTATATGTTCAACCTGTTTAAAAAGAGTGAAAGCAATGCCCCGGATGATGTAAAGGGCTTAAGGGATGCGCTGCTACGGCTTGTGAAAGATCAGTTACAAAAGTCGGAGGGGGGCGAAGGGCGTCATATAAAGGGTATACACATTTTTATAAATGCAGGCACAGCCGACAGGCATTTGTATGAAGGTGCTGTTTACCTGGACGATCAGGAGAAATTTAAAGAAGAAATTCAACGCATTGCTGATGATTTTGCACTTGATTTACCTGCCAATTGGGCGATGGAAATTGCGTTTACTGATGAATTTCCGCCCGATGCGATCAAAGCCGACGGGCTTAGTGCCGCCATATTTATCCGCACAAAAGAGCACAATATCCAGCGTTCGGGTTCGGCGCGGATAACCATTTTAAATGGGAAAGCTGAAAAAGCGGTTTACGAAATAACATCGGCCGATGGCAAAATAAATATCGGCCGCGAGGCCAAAGCACAGGTAAGCGATGGTTTTTTCAGGCTGAACCAAATTGCGTTCCCGGGCGACAGTAAAAACGAAAGCAATAAATTTATCAGCCGGCAACACGCTCACATTGAATGGAATAACGAAAGCGGGTGTTTTATTTTGTTTGCAGATGAGGGCGGGGTGCCTCCCGGTAATAAAATAAAGATAAAAACGCCGGGCAAGGAAATTTTAACAAAACTGCATTCAACCCAAATTGGGCACAAACTAAACGAAGGCGACCAGGTGATATTGGGCGAGTCGGCGGTGTTTGAATTTAGCTATCACACGTCATAAGGATGAGCAAGATATTTACCATAACTGAAGGTTTGGAAAACATGGGCGCGTTGCGCACCGGCGGGCAGGGTTCTGTATATAAAGGCAGGCGGGTTGGCCCAATTATAAGCGCGGTAAAGCTGCTGCCTACACCCATCCACACCGAAAGTATGGACGACTTAAACTACCGGAACTTTATAAACGAGGTAGAAAAGCTTAAAAAGGTAAATGAAATACCCAACCCAAATGTTGTTAAAATAGTAAACTCAGGTATAACCGAAAGCGGTTCGTTGCCGTTTATCGAAATGGAGTTTATTGAAGGGCCGGATTTGGGTGAGTTGCTGAAACCGCCGCACGAGAAAATTTTCACCATAAAAGAAGTAATAAAGCTGGCCGACCAACTGGCGTGTGCGCTGTCGCATTGCCATAAGGTAGGGGTAAAGCATGGTGATATAAAAAGCAATAACGTAAAGTACAACATCCATTCGGGTAATTACGTGTTGTTGGATTTTGGCCTCTCGGTTATGTCTGACGAGCAACGGCGCAGCAGCATGAGGCACGCAGGGGCCATTGAGTTTATGGCGCCGGAGCAAAACGAAGGGCAGATGCTCTTCCAGACCGATATTTACAGTTTTGGGGTAGTGTTGTATGAATTACTTGGCGGCAGGGTGCCATTTCCGTTAGAGGATAACGGCGAAACCGCCAGGAACCACATCATGTTGTCGCATATGGAAGCACCGGTACCTGACGTGATGGAACTGCGCAAAGAAAACATGCCCGAAGCGTGGCCTGACCGTGAAATGCTGGTGCCGGCCTGGCTATTACACCTGCTTGCAAAGTGCCTTGAAAAATCGCCTGAAAACAGGTATGCAGACGGGATAGCCTTACACGATGCAATTAATGAAAATATGGTGGCCGAAAGTAATGAGGACGCCGCTGACGCCATAGCAACGCTACAAGCTGAAAACGACAGGTTACTGCAAGAATTAACTCACTATCGCCAAAAACATGCTGGTGGAAAGTCGACCATAACCATTTCAAAAAGTGTAATGGCCGGGCTGATAATATTACTTTTAGGTTCTGTTGCTTTTGGATTGTTTAAATCACCTTCGACAAAACCGATCCCGCCTTTGCAGCTAACCGACACCCCATTTTATGCGCAAAAAAAGCTTATAGTCAATAAAATAGTTCCGAAGAAGAAACGCATTATTCCAAAAGATACGCTTAAGAAAGATACTGCCAGCGTGGATACCTCGAAGGCTACGAATCCGGCTCATAAGAAAAAGACGCTTCATAAAAAGAGAAAGAAATTCCTGGGGATTTTTTAACGCCTGCAAGCGCGCTTTCTTTTTTAAAATATTCTGCCGGGAGATCTGCCATTTCGCATATATAAAATGAAGTGATTTAATTAGCTTTACTGTAAACTTAGGGCCGCCTCATAATTATAAACTGCGTTGTCGAAAAAAGCGATCCTGCTATTTACCTGTTTGAATACTATTTTTGCCGTGAATTTATTATTCGGGCAGGATGCGCTTTTTAATGGCAGGAAGTACAAAATAGGTTTTGTAACGGGCGCCGGTTTTCAGTATATCGGGCAATTAACGGGCAGCAACAACCATTCCATCGCGCTTAACACCGACTATTATTACCAGGTTAAGTTTTACCAGTTGCAATATTCCATCGCTATTTCCCGAAAGAAGAATTTTGGAATTGAGCTGCTGGCGCAGCCGCAGTATAACACTACCAAATACAAAATGTACCCGCATGATGACACTAAGGATTATCTTACCGGCTACGAATATGGGCTAAACATTGGCTTCCTGTTCCGGAAAAATACGGCGAAGAATTTGTTAAGTTTTTATATGATGATAAGCTCAGGGCCACATTATGCTTCGGGTACACCACACCGGCAGGCTAATGGCTTCATGTTTTCAAATAACCTTTGCGCGGGTATAGATTTGCGCGTTTATAAAGGCCTGTACCTGGATATAAGGCCCGGCATCAGGCACATCAGTAATGCAAAGTTTAGGATACCCAACGCCGGAC
>Ga0209455_1001371_pt1 | contig 11132 bp, 7 predicted proteins | sample AraplaCol_mCL_r2_FD_184275 | JGI IMG/M metagenome (GOLD analysis project Ga0209455, IMG submission 184275) | Arabidopsis root microbial communities from North Carolina, USA - plate scrape CL_Col_mCL_r2 (SPAdes) (version 2) | ecosystem: Host-associated > Plants > Roots > Endosphere | place: USA...
CATGATCTACACGCTTTCGACGGCACCTTATGACTGGACCTTCAACACGCCGGGCGGGCCTCATACCGTGCGGGTCAATGGCACGATCCAGTCCAACAACTCGCAATTGCTGGTCGAGCCTCTGCGCGCCGGCAGCGGCATCGCCCTCCTGCCGGCCTTCTCTGTCGGCGCGGATATCCAGTCGGGCAAGCTCAAGCGCATCCTCGACCAGTTCCCGGTCGATCGTCACGAGCTCTACGTCGTCTATCCGCATAACCGGCATCTGTCGCCGAAAGTGCGGGTGCTGATCGATTTACTGGCCGACTGGTTTGCCGATGGCGGGCCTATTGCCTGTCCCAAAGAAGCGCCGGTAAAAGCGCGCTGAACCCTCGCACCGGCTTGTTCTGAAAACAGACCGGGGCATGTCTGGCGACATGCCCCGGTCATCGACACGCGGATCTATTGCGGCCCGCTTGCATACGGGCCGCATCGATCAATCCTTCGCGCGGAAACTGTCATGGCAGGTGCCGCAGGCCTTGCCGATCTCCTGGAACTGGCCGTTGAGCGCGTTCATATCCTGGCCAGCCTTGGCCGCGGCCACCATCTTCGCTGCCTGGTCGTTGAGGTTCTTGGCATCAGCGGTGAACTGGTCCCAGTGATCCCAGATTTCCGGCTTGGCTGCCTCGCCCTTGCCGGCTTCCTTCGGGAACCAGCCTGGAATCTGCGCGGAGACATCGACGATGGTCTGGGCGGCCGTGGCGATATCGATCTTGTCGCCGTTCTTGTCGATCGCCTGTTTCATCGCCTTGACCGACTTCAACATGGACTTCATGCCTGCCTCTCGCAGATCGGTCGGGCTATCCGACGCGACGCTGATCTGGCTGGCTGCAACGGCAGCGAAGAGAGCGCCGGCGGCGAGGCCCCAGGCAAGTTTCCTTCCGTAAATCATGGATGCTTCCTCTTAGGTGGCGTGAATTTTAGCGGTTGGATATTTCGTGGTTGGACGTGATTGACATGAACGCCGCCGGAGGCCGGCATTCACCTTGATGGCCTGATAACTACCCTCCGACATAAAACTTTATTCCAGAAGTAGTGCCTTACTATGGCAATTTCCTGTCGATCGTGTTGCCCGGGGGTATTTTCATCGTCGAAAGATGGGATTTTGCGGCGAAAAGCGGCACAGTGTAAATTTCCAATATTCGTATCATCTTTGACATAAAACTGTAACTTTCTTGTCTGTTTGTTGCTGTGCTAGTTCCGGCCGACGTGTTAACGGGGATTACATGACGGACGAAATCGAGCTGAAGCTGCATTTGCCGGACATGGTGGCCGGCAAAAAGGTGAGCTTTACGCCGGCTAAAATCGCCGCCGCCTTCGGGCTTGCCCCCGATCTGCCCAAGCGTTCGCAACATCTCGTCTCGACCTATTTCGACACCGAAGACGAATGGCTGCGCGAGCACGGCATGGCGCTGCGCATCCGCCAGATTGGCCGGCAGCGAATCCAGACCCTGAAAGGGCCGGCCGGTGAAGTCGCCGGCGCGCAATCCTATCTTGAGGTCGAAACGCCGATCGCCTCCGATCGGCCGGAGATCGGCTTGATCGCCGACCCGATGCTGCAGGAGCAGTTGGTGGTGGCGCAGATCGGCACCCGGTTGCAGCCGGCCTTCACCACCGATTTTCGCCGCGTCACCTGGCTGATCGATTTCGACGACTCAAAGATTGAACTCGCCTTTGATCGCGGCAGCATCGTTGCCGGCGGTGGCGAGATGCCGATCAACGAGCTGGAACTGGAGCTGAAAAGCGGCCGGCCGGCGGCGCTCTTCGCTCTCGCAGAAAGCATCCTCGACCGCCTGCCGGTGACGCTCGGTCTGGAGACCAAGGCGGCCCGCGGCTATCGTCTACTCAGCGGCCGATCGGTGGGGCCGGTCAAGGCGAGTGCGATCGAGTTGCCTGAGGAGGCCGATGTCGCCCAGGCCTTCGAAACGATTGTTGCCCAGCAGATGGCGCTGCTGCGCGCCAATGAGCAGGCTGTCCTGGCGACCGAGGATCCGGAGGGTATCCACCAGTTCCGCGTCACCTTGCGTCGCCTGCGCAGTATCGTCCGGGCCTATCGCGACCTGATGGATGAACTGGTCTACCGGCATCTGGCGGATGAGCTGAAGTGGCTGCAATCGCAATTCGGTCCGGCACGTGATCTCGATGTCTTCATCGGCGAAACGCTGGCACCCGTCCGCGAGCGCTTTGCCCAGCTGCCGGCCATGCTGGCCCTGGTCGCGGCGGCTGAAGCGCGCCGTCAGGCGGCACGGCACCAGGCCCATGACATCCTGCAGACGACGCGATATGTCCGGCTGCAGCTGACCATCTATCGCTGGCTCGCGACCGGCGCCTGGCGCCGCAGTTCAGCGACCGCCAGTCTCGGCGGTTCGGCGGCTGATTTCGCCAGCCGGCTCTTGAAAAAGCAGCACAAGAAGATGCGGCGGCTGGGCCAGGACGGCAAAGTGCCGGAAGAACAGCTGCATGAGCTGCGCGTCGTTGGCAAGCAGATGCGCTATCTCGGCGATGCCTTTCGCAGCTTCTACAAGGGAAAGCAGGTCCGCCGGTTCCACGAGCATCTGACGGAGTTGCAGGATTGCCTGGGCGCGCTCAACGATGCTTTTGTCGCAGACCGGCTGATGAGCGAACTTGCCGCGCAATTGCCGACGACCGAGTTGGCGGCGGCGGAGATCGCCCATTTACGTGGCCTCATTGCGGGCTGGCAAGCGGGGCGGATTGACGCTGGCGTGCAGCGTTTCGGTGAGCAATGGCGGGACTTCCGCAAGGCCGATGCCTACTGGAAGCATGATTGAGCGGTCTCTACCGGGAGACTGTCATGTGCCACTCTTTGCAGGCATTGCCGCCAACAGGCCCAAGGTCGCGCAGCGCACCAGCTGGTTGCAGACCACAGCGCGCATTACCCCGATCAGCTCTTTTCCGATTCCACCTCTTCCGGCTCCAGATCGCGCGGCGTAACGTAATGCGTGAGCTTGCCACCCCAATTGTCGACCGCCGTGTCCGCCAGGTCCTGCCACTTCTCGATCGGCAGATCGATGACAGCGAGGGCAGCGGTCGGAAACTTGTCCTTGAGGCGGCGGATGTCACGGCTGTCGCCGTCATTGACCAGCCAGGCGGCGAGATCGCCGAGCCCCGGATTGTGGCCGATCACCAGGATGCTGGCCTCATGACCGCCATGATCGCTGAGCACGGTGAGGATCTCGCGCGGCGTAGCCATATAGAGGTCGTCGAGTTCCTCGAAATGCGGCTCGCGTCGCCAGCTGTCCATGGCGCGCTTGGCAGTCTGCAGCGCTCGGCGGGCCGTCGAACAGAGGACGAGGTCGGGCAGCAGGTCGGCGCGCTGAATGAAGGCGCCGATCAACGGCGCCGTACGTTCGCCGCGCTTGCTCAAGGGGCGTGCGGCATCGGGCAGATCGGCGCGATCCCAGGAGGATTTCGCATGACGCAGCAGGATCAGTCGCTTCACTCTCAGCCCCTTGCTTTGGGATGCCGGCTCTCCATGCCACGCTTCGATGGTTGGCACCGTCACATAAGTCTAGCATTTTTACCGGTTGCCGATCCGTTCCAGATAAGTGTCAGTACCGTAACATATCCGGCTTTTGGATCGACAACCTGCAAGTCACTGATAGCACACTTGAAACAGGAGAGGGCATGACAAGTAACCGGACCCTTTGGCGGGTGCGATTGACGTCGAAATGTCATATCATTGACACAGGTTCGGCTTAGGGTCGCGGCTTCACCCTAGCCGCCGGATGGCTCAACCGGCAGGGGATCGGTCAGCAAGGGATCGATCGCATGAGCCAGAAGTTGCGGAAGCCAGCAAGAGAGGGCTAGGACGTGGACGACGCAAAATTGACGACACCCGTGATCGACATGACGTCGCCGCATCGCTTCATCAATCGCGAATTGTCGTGGCTCGCCTTCAATGAGCGGGTGCTTGAGGAAGCCGGCAATGCGGCCCATCCCCTCCTGGAACGGGTGCGCTTTCTGTCGATTTCGGCCAGTAACCTGGACGAATTCTATATGGTTCGTGTTGCCGGTCTGCTGGGCCAGGTGCGCAACGGCGTAGCGATCACCAGCGCCGACGCCCTGACTCCGGCGCAGCAGCTGTCGGCCATCACCAAGCGCAGCGGCGAGCTGATGCGGAACCAGCAGATGCATTGGCATCGCCTGCGCCAGGAATTGCGCGAGAGCGGGATTGCCGTCGTCGATCTCGCGGAGTTGACCCAGGTCGAGCGTGACTGGCTCGACACCTATTTCCTCGACCAGATCTTCCCGGTGCTGACACCGATGGCGATCGATCCGGCCCATCCATTCCCCTTTATTCCGAACCAGGGCTTCTCGATGGCGCTGGAATTGCGCCAGGCGATCGACGGCAAGATCCTGCGGGCACTCTTGCCGATGCCGAGCCAGCTGCCGCGTTTCATTCGCCTGCCCGGCAGCACCGCGCATAATGTCCGCTTCGTTACCCTGGAGGGACTGGTCAGCCTCTATCTCGAGCATCTGTTCCCGGGCTTCGACGTCATCAGCAAGGGCTATTTCCGGCTGGTGCGCGACAGCGAAATCGAGATCCTGGAAGAAGCGGAAGATCTGGTCCGGCACTATGAGTCGGCGCTCAAACGTCGCCGCCGCGGCACCGTCATCCGTCTCAAGGTCAATGTCGAGATGCCGGAAGACCTGCTCGCCTTCGTCGTCGATGAACTCGACGTCAATCGCGACGACGTCTTCATCCTCGACGGCCTGCTGGGGCTGGCTGCGGTTTCCAAGCTGATCATCGATGAACGGCCCGACCTCAAGTTCCAGCCCTTCAATCCGCGTTTCCCGGAACGTATTCGGGACAGTGGCGGCGATTGCTTCGCCGCCATCCGCCAGAAAGACATTATCGTTCATCATCCCTATGAGAGCTTTGACGTTGTCGTGCAGTTCATCCTGCAGGCGGCGCGCGACCCCAATGTCGTTGCCATCAAGCAGACGCTCTATCGCACCAGCGATGACAGCCCGATCGTCAAGGCGCTGATCGAGGCGGCCGAGGCCGGCAAGTCAGTGACGGCACTGGTGGAGTTGAAGGCCCGTTTCGACGAAGCCGCCAATATCCGCTGGGCACGCGACCTGGAACGCGCCGGCGTGCAGGTTGTGTATGGTTTCGTCGCCCTGAAGACCCATGCAAAGGTGTCCATGGTGATGCGCCGTGAAGGTCCGAACCTACGCACCTATGTGCATTACGGCACCGGCAACTATCATCCGATCACGGCCAAGATCTACACTGATTGTAGCTTCTTCACCTGCGATCCGGGTCTCTGCCATGACGCGGCGCGCCTGTTCAATTACATGACCGGCTATGCCAAGCCGGAGCGCACCGAGAAGGTCGCCTTCGCGCCGATGACACTGCGCCCGACCATCCTGCAGCTAATCGATGACGAGATCGCCCATGTGAAGGCCGGGCGCCCCGGCACCATCTGGGTGAAGGTCAATTCACTGGTCGATCCAGGCCTCATCGATGCGCTCTACCGGGCGAGCCAGGCTGGCGTGCATATCGAGCTTGTCATCCGCGGCATCTGCTGCCTGCGGCCGGGCATCAAGGGGCTCTCGGAAAACATCCATGTGAAGAGTATTATCGGCCGCTTCCTCGAGCATTCCCGCATCATCTGTTTCGGCGCCGGTGCCGCATTGCCGTCGCGCCAGGCGAAGATCTTTATTTCTTCGGCTGACTGGATGCCGCGGAACATGGACCGCCGCCTGGAGTTGTTAGTGCCGCTGGAGAATCCGACCGTTCACCAGCAGGTGCTCGACCAGATCATGATCGCCAATCTGAAGGACAACCTGCAGAGCTGGCAGCTCGATTCGGAAGGCGTTTACCACCGCTTGGTGCCAGGCGAAGATGGCGGTTTTAGCGCCCATACTTACTTCATGACCAATCCCAGCTTGTCAGGGCGCGGCAGTGCGCTTAAGAAGCAAAAACGCGCACCGAAGCTGGATCTACAGAAGGCGACGACTTGAAATCGACACCGCGTGAAGCGACAGCCATTGCCACCGCCTCCCGGCCGGGACGCATCGCTGTCATCGATATTGGCTCAAACTCCGTTCGCCTGGTGGTCTTCGACAAGAAGTCGCGTTGCCCGGTTCCGATCTTCAATGAAAAGGCGCTCCCCGGTCTTGGCCGGGGCGTCGAATCCAGCGGCAAGCTGAATATCGACGGCAAGCGCATGGCGCTTGCCCATATCAATCGCTTCGTTACCTTGGCGAAGGCGATGGAAGTGGTGCAAGTCGATCTGGTTGCCACGGCGGCCATGCGCGACGCCAGCGACGGCCCGACCTTCGCCAAGGAAATCGAGCAGCTCACCGGCCAGAAGGTACAGATCATCAGCGGCGAGCAGGAAGCGCGTTTGTCGGCGATGGGTGTCATTGCCGGCATTCCCGAGGCTGATGGGCTGATGGGCGATCTCGGTGGCGGCAGTGTCGAGCTGGTGCATCTCAACAAGGGCACCATCGCCGAGCAGGTGACCCTGCCGCTCGGTCCCTTGCGCCTGATCGAGGCAACCAGTGGCAATATGGAAGTGGCCCAGCGCATCATCGACAAGCAGCTGGAGAACCTGCCCTGGCTCAGCCAGATCAAGGGCCGCACCCTCTATCCGGTCGGCGGCACCTGGCGTTCGCTTGCCCGCATCCATATGGAGCAGAACCGCTATCCGCTGCATGTCATCCACGAATATCGCGTCGGGCGGCGCCAGGCGGAAGACCTCGCCAAGATCTGCAGTCGTCTCGGGCGCAAATCGCTGAGCAGCATCGCCGGCATCTCGCGGCGCCGGGTCGACACCCTGCCCTATGGCGCGCTGGTGCTGGAGCGCATCCTGCGCATCGCCAAGCCGGATCGCGTCCTGTTCTCGGCCTATGGGTTGCGCGAGGGCCATCTCTTCAGCAGCCTCGACGGCGAGGCGCAGCAGGCCGATCCGCTGCTGGTCGGTTGCGCCGATCTCGCCGGCGCCGATGGCCGCTTCGGCTCAGTCAGCGATCAGCTCGATGGCTGGATCGCGCCGCTCTTCCTCGATGAAGCGGATATCCAGGCACGGTTGCGTGCGGCGGCCTGTCTGCTCTCCGACATCGCCTGGCGCGAGCATCCGGATTACCGGGCGACCCAGGCTTTCACGCGAGTCCTGCGCCTGCCGGTCGCCGGCATCACCCATGGCGAGCGCGTCACGCTGGCTTTGACCATTGCCATGCGCTACGGGGGCTCGCGAGATGACGATTACATGGAAACCCTGCTGCCGCTAATCACTGAAGAGGACATGGATTTTGCCTCCCGGGTTGGCGCGGCGATCCGCCTGGCTTATTCGCTGAGCGGCGGCACCAGCGAGATGCTGCGCATGACCAGCCTGCAGCGTCGCGACGGCCGCATCGAACTGTTCCTGCCGCATGGCTCGGAATCGCTCTTCGGCGAGCAGGTGTCGCGGCGGCTGGAGGCCGTCGGCCGTGCCTTCGGCCTGCCGGTCGCGGTGGTCTAGAACGGCGAGTTCGCGATCAGCGCAAAGTGCTGGTGGCGAGCTTGACGCCGAAGCCGATGAAGGCGAGGCCGGTGAGCTTGTTGATCCAGAAAGTGAAGCCGCGGTTCCGCGCCGTTCCATCCTGGACTGCACGCTGCCGTAGCTTGCCGCCGATCAACATCAGGCTGCCGAGATAGCAGATATTCATGCTGATGAAGATTGCACCCAAAGCCGCGAAGGTCAGGGCGCCGCGATTATGCACAGGGTCAACGAATTGCGGGAAGAAGGCCATGAAGAACAAGATGGCCTTCGGATTGACGAAGATGACACCGATCCCGCCGATGAAGATCCGCGGCAGCGAGCGTGACGTCAGCGTCGGTGAGGCCGCTGCATCCGGTGCCGCGGCTGGCTTGGCCGGCTGCCAGGGCCACAACGCCTTGAAGCCGAGCCAGACGAGATAGGCGGCGCCCAGCCAGCGCACGATATCGAAAGCCAGCGGATAATTGTGCAGCAAGGCGGCGACGCCAAGCGCCGCCAGCAGCATCAGGCAGATATCGCCGGCAGTACAGCCGGCGAGTGCCGTGAAGCCGGCGGCCAAACCGCGCTGATAGCCGCGGCTCAGGATATAGACCGTGGCGGGGCCGGGGGTGAGAACCAGCAGGAAAGCGATGGTCACATAGCCAATCGGATCGGAAATACCCAGCATTGTTTGACTTCCCTTCGTCGCCGGATCTGGCAGCGCCTTTCGGCAAGCTCTCATGTCATCGGCAGCAATAGATGACGCGTGCAATATGTTGCCCGTCTGGGGTCAATTCTACGGTTGATAGCCATGATTTGTCCGTACCGCGCAGATTGGGAATTGTTGGCTGCGGATGAAGCGGAGAAAGTTGGACCTCGGTATGCCCGTCAACGACCTGGACGTTAATGGTGTATTGGGCGAGGTCAAGGCCTGAACGGGAGATTTCAGGCATTGCCACCAGGATCGCCTGCAGGTTCCGGCCGGAAATGGCATGGTCGCCCGAACCGACCTCATCCGCCATGGATGCTGCCGCGAGGCAGATCAGGAAGACGCCGGCAGTGGCAAACCGGTTCCAGTTTCGCATTGTCGCACGCAATCGTGGGTCACGGATCAAACCGGGCTATCTTGCCACTGGCAGTCATCGATGTTCAATCTCACCGATGCAGTGATCTATCGGGATCAGGCATCCGTGAGCGAGATGATCTTCACTTTCTTGCCGGCGGCGGTCAGCGCCAGCTTGCCGTGCTTCAGCGCCAGGGCTTCCTCACCGAAGACCTTGCGGCGCCAGCCGGAAAGGGCCGGCACATCGGCCTTGTCGTCGGCGGCGATGCGTTCGAGATCGTCGGAATTGGCGATCAGTTTCTGCGCCACGTCATGCTGGTCGCAGCGTGTCTTCAAGAGCACGCGCAGGAGATCGATCAGCGGCCCGAGACCAGCCGGCATGTCGGGGCGCGGTTTCAGCTTCGGGCAATCGGCTTCCGGCAGGTCCATGGCGCGCTTGACGGCGCCGAGGATCGCCTCGCCCATGCGTCCTTCGGCAAAGCTTTTGCTGAGGCCGCGGCACTGCGCCAGTGCATCGGCATCGCGCGGCGGATGGGCGGCGATTTCCAGCAACTGCTCGTCCTTGATCAGGCGGCTGCGGGGAATGTCGCGTTCCTGGGCCTCGCGCTCGCGCCAGGCGGCAAGCTCGCGCAAGACGGCGAGAAAGCGCGGCTTGTCGCTGCGGATCTTCAGCCGCTGCCAGGATGACCAGGGATCGAGATCATAGGTGGCGGTATCGGTCAGGATCGCCATCTCGTCGGCCACCCAGTCGGTGCGGCCCGAGGCCTCCAGCTTCTGCTGCAGCTTTTCATAGACGAGGCGCAGATAGGTCACGTCGGAGAGGGCGTATTTCAGCTGCCGGTCGGTCAGCGGGCGGCGCGACCAGTCGGTGAAGCGCGACGACTTGTCGATGCTGGCATGGGCAAGCTTGGTCGCCAGAGTCTCATAGCTGGCGGCATCGCCATAGCCGCAGACCATCGCCATCACCTGGGTATCGGCGATGGGGGCGGGGATCGCGCCGGCCAGCTTGTAGAAGATTTCCACATCCTGGCGGGCGGCATGGAAGACCTTCAGGGTCTGCTTGTCGGTCAGCAGCTCGATCAGCGGGGCAAGGTCGATGCCGGGCGCCAAAGTGTCGATGGCGGCGGCATGTTCCGGCCCGGCGATCTGCACCAGGCAGAGCTGCGGCCAATAGGTCTTGTCGCGCAGGAATTCGGTGTCGATGGTGACGAAAGGAGTCCCCTTGAGATCGTCGATGAAGCGACGAAGGGCTGCCGAATCGGTGATCAGGCTTGTGGATAACTTCGAGGGGTCTTGGCTCATGGGCGCAAGCTATAGCCGGTTTACGCTGCGCTGCAAAGGGTTAGGCCACGCGATCCTGGGTTGCAATGCCCCCTGGCCGGGTTGTGCCCGGGGTGTCCGCAGGGTGGTCCCGGTCGGGGCGGGGGTACTCCCCAAGGAACCGGCCGGCGGGCCGGACGCGATGCTTGACAAATCGCGGAAATCCGGGCCTTTTGCCGCCTTAATTCGCTGTTTTCATTAAGGATTACCGACCATGCACGCCTATCGCTCGCATACCTGCGGCGTCCTGCGTCCGAGCGACGCGGGCCAGACCGTCCGCTTGTCAGGCTGGATTCATCGCAAGCGCGACCATGGCAATCTGGTCTTCATCGATCTTCGCGACCATTACGGCGTGACGCAGTGCGTGCTGGATATCTCGCATCCCCTGTTCAAGCAGGTGGAGCAGACCCGGGTGGAGAGTGTCGTCACCATCACCGGCAAGGTGGTGAAGCGGACCCCGGAAACCGTCAATCCGAAGCTGCCCACCGGTGAGATCGAGGTCAAGATCGAGGATTACCTCCTGCAATCGGCCGCCGATGTGCTGCCGCTGCAGGTCAACAGCGACGAAGACTACGGCGAGGATATTCGCCTGCGCTACCGCTTCCTCGATCTGCGCCGCGACAAGGTCCACCGCAACATCGTCTTGCGCTCGAAGGTGATCTCCTCGGTGCGTCGCCGCATGATCGACCAGGGCTTCACCGAATTCCAGACACCGATCCTGACGTCGAGCTCGCCGGAAGGGGCACGTGACTTCCTGGTGCCGTCGCGCATGCATCCCGGCAAGTTCTACGCTCTGCCGCAGGCGCCGCAGCAGTTCAAGCAGCTCCTGATGGTGGCGGGCTTCGACCGCTATTTCCAGATCGCGCCCTGCTTCCGCGACGAGGACAGCCGCGCCGATCGCAGCCCGGGCGAGTTCTACCAGCTCGATTTCGAGATGTCCTATGTGACCCAGGAGGACGTCTTCAACACCATCGAGCCGGTGCTGCATGGCATCTTCGAGGAATTCAAGGAAGACCGCACGGTTTCGGCCATGCCCTTCCCGCGCATTCCCTATGACGAGAGCATGTTGCGTTACGGTTCCGACAAGCCGGATCTGCGCAACCCGATCAAGATCAGCGATGTGACCGAGATCTTCCGCGGCTCCGGCTTCGGCATCTTCGCCAAGGCGGTCGAGATGGGCTCCGTCGTGCGCGCCATTCCGGCGCCGGGTGCCGCGACCAAGC
>Ga0209455_1001373_pt1 | contig 11117 bp, 11 predicted proteins | sample AraplaCol_mCL_r2_FD_184275 | JGI IMG/M metagenome (GOLD analysis project Ga0209455, IMG submission 184275) | Arabidopsis root microbial communities from North Carolina, USA - plate scrape CL_Col_mCL_r2 (SPAdes) (version 2) | ecosystem: Host-associated > Plants > Roots > Endosphere | place: USA...
GGTGACCGCGGCGGGCTCCTCGGCGATCGTGGCACGCACAGCGGCGTCCGGGGAGCGCAACGCCAGGCCGGTCATGACGGAGGCGAGGAAGGCGACGACGACCACCACGAGGCCCGTGGCGGCGAGCGCACCCGCCTGTGCCCGGCTGCGCTGGGGCCAGAAGGACCGGGCGCGACCCGATCGACCGTCCCCCGCACGCATTCCCTCAACGTAGCGTGCCTCCGCGCCCGGGATGCGTGTGCGGACCCCGTGTCCGGCGGAGGACTAGATTGCTGACGGTGAGCACCGCGACCCCTCTCCTCCTCGGCCCGAACCAGCCTCTCGACCGTCCGTACCGCGGCGGAGCCGGCATAGCGCGGTTCCGCGGCACCGAGCAACCGAGCCCGTTCACGCCGGAGGACTTCGTCGGCTCGACCACGGAGGTCTTCGCCGGCGGCGGAGTCGGACTGACCGTGCTTCCGGACGGAACCACGCTTCGGGACGCCGTCGCCGCCGATCCGGTGCGCTTCCTCGGCGAGGAGCACGTGCACCGCCACGGCCCGCGGACGATGCTGCTCGTGAAGCTGCTGGACACCGCCGAGCGCCTGTTCGTGCACTACCACCCGGATGACGCGTTCGCCGCCGCGCACCTCGACAGCCCGCTGGGCAAGACGGAGGCGTGGGCCGTCATCGAGGCGGCCGACGACGCCTACGCCGCGCTCGGCTTCCGGCGCGCGATCAGCGACGCCGAGGTGCGCGGCTGGTGGCACGGACAGGATGCGGACGCCATGGTGGACGCGATGAACCGCGTCCCTCTGGCCGCCGGCGACACGCTGCTGGTGCCCGCCGGCCTCGCCCACGCGATCGGCCCGGGCGTCACCCTCGTGGAGCTGCAGCAGCCGACCGATCTCTCGGTGCTGCTCGAACGGCGCACGCTGTCCGAGAGGGAGGCCCTGCTCGGACTCGACCTGGATACCGCGATCGACGGCCTGGTCCGCGACATCACGCCGGCCGAACGCATCCACGACCTCCGGCAGGGGCGGGGCGCCGGGACGCTCTTCCCCGCCGACGCCGACCCGTTCTTCGGTGCGGAGCGCATCCGCGTCGCCGGGCACCGCGAGCTCGACGCGTCCTTCTCCGTGCTGGTCGTGCTCGACGGCGCCGGAACACTCGAGACGGCCGAGGTCTCTATCCCGCTGCGACGCGGGGCGACCGTGCTCACCGCGCACGGCGACGGGCCGGTGTCGCTCAGCGGCGATCTCGACCTCATCCGTTGCCTGCCGCCGCGCTGACCGGCGCTGTCGGCGGCCGGGGCTAGCCTCGCGGCATGGACACGCCCTGCGCGCTCTGCGGCCGGCCGGCTCACCCCGGCGCGGCGCTGGCGTTGTGCCTCGCGCATCTGCTCGAAGCGCACGACTGGGTGGATGCCGAGCTCGGCGTGACGGACGTCCTCCCGTCGCCCTGCGCGTTCTGCGGGTCGCGACTCGGCGTCCGCTACCCGTCCGGCTGGCTGTGCGCCGTGTGCGAGTGGCGGGTGGGCGAGCCGCCGCCCGACTCGGCCGTCGCATCCCGGATCGACGTCGTCTACTACCTCCGCTACCGCGACCGGATCAAGATCGGCACCACCGCCAACCCCGCCCAGCGGTTCTCCGCCCTCCCCCACGACGAGGTGCTGGCGTTCGAGCGCGGCGACCGGATGCTCGAACAGCGCAGGCACGCGGAGTTCGCGCCGCTGCGCATCCCGGGCACCGAGTGGTTCGAGACGGATGCGGCGCTGCTGGCCCACGTGGCGCGACTGAGAGAGGGAGCGCCCGACCCGTGGGCGCTTCTGGCGCGCTGGCGCAGCGAGGCGGCCGCGCTCCACGGCTGACGCACCGGATGCGCGAGAGGGCCGCGGAGCGGATCCGCGGCCCTCTCGGACGATCGGCGTCAGGCGACCTCGAGCGTCTCCCTGCGGGCGGCGGTGCGGCCGGAGTCGGCCTCCACCTTCGCCGCGAGGCGGGCCATGTCGGCCGCCTCGGCGAGCGACGAGTCGGCGAGCAGTGCCAGCTCCCCGGCGGCTTCGACGTCCGCGGTCGCCGGATCGACGGACACGGTCGTCGCGGCGGCGGCGCTGCGGGCCCGCATGATGAACGCGGCGACGACGGTCACCGCGCCCGCGGCGAGCGCCAGCACGCCGGCCGTCGCGAAGCCCTCCGTGTAGCCGCTCTCGGCGGGCAGCCCGTCCGGGGCGATCGCGCCGGTGACCAGCGCGGTCATCACGGCGGCGCCGACGGCCGAGCCGACCGTGCGGAGATTGGCGTTCATCCCGCTGGCGATGCCGGTCTGCGTCGGCGGGACGCTCTGCACCACGACGCTCGTGATGGCCGCGTAGATGAGTCCGAGACCGATGCCGAACAGGCCGGAGGCGGCGGCGACCGCGAGGAGCGATCCGTGCAGGAACGCCAGCGACAGGCTCGCAGCGCCCATGACGACGGCCGACAGCACGATCTGCGAGCGGAAGCCGACGAAGCGGGCGAGCGGTCCGCTGAGGAAGCCGGTCACGGCCATGGTCACGAGCATCGGGAGCATCAGCATCCCGGACTCCGCGATAGACGCTCCGAGGCCGTAGCCGGTCGAGACCGGGGTCTGCACGAAGCGCGGGAAGAAGGCGAACACGGCGAACATCGAGGCTCCGATGAAGATCGCGGCGGCGTTCATCGACCAGACGCCCGGCTCCCGCATCAGCCGCATGTCGACCAGCGGGTGGCGCGAGCGCAGCTCGACCACGATCCAGGCCGCCAGGAGTAATGCCGCGGCGGCGAACAGCGCGATGACGCCCGGCGAGGACCATCCCCACTGCGCGCCCGTGCTGAGCGGGAGCAGCAGCGCGACGAGCCAGCCGGAGAGCAGCACGGCCGCCCATGGGTTCACTCCGCCGGTCGCGCGGGTCGGCGACTCCGGGATGAAGATGAGGGCGAGCACGGCCGCGGTCACGGTCAGGGCGACCGGGAGCAGGAACAGCCCGCGCCAGCTGAGCGCGGCGGCGAGCGGACCGGCGAGCACCGTTCCGAGACCGCTGCCGATGGCGATGATGGAGGCGATCGCGCCGATGGCCGAGGGCAGGCGGCGAGCCGGGAACTCGTCGCGGATGATGCCGAAGGCGAGCGGGAACATGGCGCCGCCGAGGCCCTGGATGACGCGGCCGGCGATCACGACGCCGATGGTGGGCGCGACCGCGGCCACCACGCTGCCGAGCGCGACGGCGAGCAGCGCGAGGACGAGGATGCGGCGCTTGCCGACCAGGTCGCCGACCCGGCCGAGCAGCGGGGTGGCGACCGCGGCGGCGATGAGCCACGCGGTCATGGTCCAGGTGACGCCCGCGGTGGTGGTGTGCAGGTCGGACTGGATGACGGGGAGGACGGGGACGACGAGCGACTGGAGCGTCGCGAAGGAGCCGACGCTGAGCGCCAGGATGGCGAAGGTCAGGCCCGGGTGGGATCGAGACATTATCCGGTGGTTTCCGTTTCTCGAGGAGATGCCGTGGAGGCGTACAATTGGAGGGAGGCTCCGTTCGGAGGGTTCCTCCGGTTACGGTTCCACAGTACCGGAGGCTGCCTCCGGTTTGCAAGCCCCCGTTTTCGTCGACTCGAGAGGACCCCGCCGTGACCGGCACCGAGACCCCCACCGTCGCCCGCCCGCAGCGGGCCGACGCCCGCCGCAACTTCGACGCGCTGCTCACGGCGGCGCGCGAGGCGTTCGCGGCGCAGGGACCGGGTGCCCCGCTGGAGGACATCGCCCGGCGCGCGGGTGTCGGCATCGGCACGCTGTACCGCAACTTCCCGACGCGCGACGCGCTCGTGGAGGCGGTCTACATCGACGAGGTCGCCGCCGTCGTCCGCGCGGCCGAGGAGGCCGGCTCGCTGGAGCCGTGGGAGGCGGTCGAGGCGTGGCTGCGCCGCTTCGTCACGTACGTCGGCACCAAGCGCGCGCTCATCGAAGGCCTCAACAAGGACAGCGAGGTGCTGATGAGCTGCCGCACCTCCCTCTACGACGCGGGGGAGCCGCTGGTCCGCCGGGCGCAGGAGTCCGGCGAGCTGCGCGACGACGCCACGATCGGCGACGTCATCCGCATGGTGTCCGGGATCGCCGGCGTCGCCTTCGAGGACGACGCGCAGCGCGACCGCGTGATCGCCATGGCGGTCGACGGGCTCCGCGCCCGCTGACCCCGCCGCGCAGTACCCCGCTCCCGTACGCTGAGTAGATGGAGCTGGGCGTCTATGCGGTGATCGCCGTCGCGGTCATCGTCGGCGTGGCCGCCTTCGCGCGCAAGCTTGGCGTCGCGGCGCCCATCATCCTCGTCGTCGTCGGCGTCGTGCTGTCGTTCCTCCCGGGCGTTCCCGAGATCGAGGTGCCGCCGGAGATCATCCTGGACGGGCTCCTCCCGCCCATCCTCTACGCGGCGGCGATCAGCGTCCCGCTCACCGACTTCCGGCGCAACCTGGCGCCGATCGCGGGTCTGTCGATCGTGCTGGTCATCATCACGGCGTTCGCGTCCGGCTTCGTCCTCTTCACGATGCTGCCGGACCTCAGCCTCGCGGCCGCCGTCGCCCTGGGCGCGATCATCAGCCCGCCGGACGCGGTGGCCGCGACCTCCATCGGACGCAAGCTCGGCCTCCCGCCGCGCCTCCTGACCGTCCTCGAAGGCGAGGGGCTCGTCAATGACGCGACCGCCCTGGTGCTGCTGCGGACGGCGCTGGCCGCGGCGCTCGGCGGCCTGACGACGCCGTGGGCCGGGGTGGCCGACTTCCTCTCCGCGGTCGTCATCGCCGCGGTCATCGGCCTCGTCGTCGGATTCGTCTCGGTCTGGGTGCGGTCCAAGCTCAGCGACCCGGTGCTCGACACGGCCCTCTCGGTCGTCGTCCCGTTCGCGGCCTTCGCGCCGACCGAGGCGCTGCACGGTTCCGGTGTGCTGGCGGTCGTCATCACCGGGCTCTACACCGGTCACGCGGCGCCGCAGCAGTTCAGCGCGCAGGCGCGGATCAGCGACGCGATCAACTGGCGGACCATCCAGTTCCTGCTCGAGAACGGCGTCTTCCTCTTGATCGGCCTCGAGCTCCGAACCCTCATCGCCGACGTCGAGAACCCCGAGGTGCTGAGCGTCTGGGATGCCGTCGGGCTCGGACTCATCGCGCTGCTGTCTCTGATCGTGATCCGCTTCATCCTGATCGTGCCGCTGATCCTCAGCCTCCGAAGACGGGCGGAGCGCGCCGAGCGCTCCGTACTCAGGGAATGGCTGATGATCAGCTACTTCCGCGACCATCCGGTGCGCTACCGGTGGCAGGCGCTGCGAAAGCAGCGGGCCGAGCAGCGCTACGAGCGGCACCGCAGCGACCTGGAGGAGTACCGGCAGGAGGCGATCGACTGGCGCGGCGGCGTCGTGCTCGGCTGGGCAGGGATGCGCGGCGTCGTGACGCTCGCCGCGGCGCAGTCGCTGCCGAGCAGCATCCCGTACCGCCCCCAGCTCATCCTCATCGCCTTCACGGTCGCCTTCGTCAGTCTCGTGCTGCAGGGCGGGACGCTCCCCTGGCTGATCCGCGCGCTCGGTCTGCAGGGCGCCGACGTCGGCGAGGACCGTCGGCTGCTCGCCCAGCTGCTCGACGACCTGAGCGAGGCCGGGCTGGCGGTGCTCGACGACCCGGAGACCGCCGCCGGGACGACCGCGCCCATCGATCCGGAGGTGGTGGAGCGGGTGCGGCAGTCCTCCTACCTGCGCGCCGAGTCGGCGTGGGAGCGCACGCTGGTCAGCGACCCGACGCCGGAGAACCGGCCGCATCATGTGTACCGGACGCTGCGGCTGGCGGTCGTGGATGCGGAGCGCACGCGCCTGCTGTTGGAGCGGGCCCGCGGGTCGTACCCGTCGCGGGTGCTGACGGAGGCGCAGTCGCTGCTCGACATCGAGGAGACGCGCCTGCGCTCCCGCGCGCGGTGAACTTCGCGTTCTACCGTCATGACCGCAGCCCCTTCCTCGTCTTGAAGAGTGAAGGCACGCTAGGGAGTGCCGGAGACGAGGCAACCATGGAGCTCACAGTGATCCGCGAGGGCGACCAGCGACGGATGGTCGTGGCCGTCGAGGCCAGCAGCGAGGGCGACGCGCTGCGAACCATCCAGAACGCGATCGGCCCGGTGTCGCTGGCGCGGGAGCAGCTGGTGACCCGCGGAAGGCGGAGCGTCCTCGCGGCAGAGCGCCACGCCCGGCATTCGCCGTATTTTTAGTTATTCAAAACATCCCGCTAGGGTCGAACCATGGACACGGCGGGGCTCGAGCAGGCGTTGCGCGGGGCCGGTCTCAAGGTGACGCGTGGTCGGCTGGCGGTGCTCGAAGCACTGGCCCAGCGGCCACATGCCGACGCCGAGACCGTCTTCGGTGCGGTGCTGCCCAGCCTGCCCGGCACGTCCATCCAGAACGTGCACAACGTGCTCGGCGACCTGACCGCGGCCGGACTGCTCCGGCGGATCGAACCGGCCGGCTCGGCCGCGCGGTACGAGCGACGGATCGGCGACAACCACCATCACGTGGTCTGCACCTCGTGCGGAGCCGTCGCCGACGTCGACTGCGTCGTGGGGCACGCGCCGTGCCTCCACCCGTCCGAAGCGGGCGGCTATGCGATCGACATGGCCGAGGTCACGTTCTGGGGAGTGTGCCCGTCCTGCCAGGAGCGTGCCGAGGCGCCCGCTCCGCACTACTAGGCGCTTGTCCGCGAGCGTACGTCACCACAGAGGGAGAACCATGTCGGACGACTACACCACCACCCAGACCGGCTCGCCGGTCGCCAGCGACGCGCACTCGCTGACGGCGGGGCGCGACGGCGTCACCGCGCTGCACGACCGCTACCTCGTCGAGAAGCTCGCCCAGTTCAACCGCGAGCGCATCCCGGAGCGGATCGTCCACGCGAAGGGCGGAGGGGCGTTCGGCGAGTTCGTCGTCACCGGCGACGTCACGGCGTACACGAAGGCCGCCGTCTTCCAGCCCGGCACGAGCACACGCACCCTGCACCGCTTCTCGTCCGTCGCCGGCGAGCAGGGCTCCCCCGACACGTGGCGCGACGTGCGCGGCTTCTCGGTGAAGTTCTACACGTCCGAGGGCAACTACGACATCGTCGGCAACAACACCCCCGTCTTCTTCATCCGCGACGGGATCAAGTTCCCCGACTTCATCCACTCGCAGAAGCGCCTCCCGGGGTCGGGACTGCGCGACGCCGACATGCAGTGGGACTTCTGGACCCTCTCCCCCGAGTCCGCCCACCAGGTCACCTACCTCATGGGCGACCGCGGCCTGCCGCGATCGTGGCGCACGATGCCGGGCTACGGCTCGCACACCTACCAGTGGATCAACGCCGCCGGCGAGCGCTTCTGGGTCAAGTATCACTTCCACTCGCTGCAGGGCAACGAGGAGATCACGGGCGTCGAGGCCGAGCAGCTCGCCGGGGCCGACGCCGACTACTACCGCCGCGACCTCTACGAGGCGATCGAGCGCGGCGACTTCCCGGCCTGGCGCGTCTCGGTGCAGATCATGCCGTACGAGGACGCCAAGACCTACCGCTTCAACCCGTTCGACCTGACCAAGGTGTGGCCGCACAGCGACTACCCGCTGATCGAGGTCGGCATTCACACGCTGAACGAGAACCCGCAGAACTTCTTCGCCGAGATCGAGCAGGCCGCGTTCTCGCCCGCGAACACGGTGCCGGGCATCGACATCAGCCCCGACAAGATGCTCATGGCGCGCGTCTTCTCGTACCCGGACGCCCAGCGCTACCGCGTCGGCACCAACTACAACGAGCTGCCGGTCAACCGCCCGGTCGCGCCGGTGCACAACTACTCGCAGGACGGCTCCCTGCGTCACGGCTTCAAGCCGGCCGACGCCCCGGTCTACGCCCCGAACTCGTTCGGCGGCCCGGCGGCCCAGCCGGAGCGCGCGGGCGAGGGCTCGTGGGAGTCGGACGGCGCGCTCGTGCGCTCGGCCGCGACCCTGCACGCCGAGGACGACGACTTCGGCCAGGCGGGCACCCTCTACCGCGAGGTGTACGACGACGCCGCCAAGGAGCGCTTCCTCGACACGATCTCGGGCGCGATCAGCGGCGTCAAGCGGGAGGACATCCGCGAGCGCGCCATCCAGTACTGGACGAACGTCGACGCGACGCTCGGCCGCCTGCTGCGCGACCGCCTCTCCTCGGGCGGCGAGACCCCGAACGAGTCCGCCGAGTACGTCGGCGTCGCGGAGTAGCCCCGGCGTTCGATCGAGGCGGCGCTCCTACAGCGTCGCCTCGATCGTGCGGTCGTAGACCGTGGTGCCGCCGACGCGGATGCGGCCGTCGCCGAGCGGCTCGGTCAGCAGGTCCGAGCCTTCGCCCTGGAGGATCGCGAGCGGGCGGCCGAGACGCGCGGTGAGGGCCACCGCGGCGGCGCCGGTCGCCTCGTCCTCGATGATGCCCATCTCGGGGGCGAACATCCGTGCGCGGATGCTGCCGGCCTCCTCGTCGATCCACGCGTACGCGTAGTGCTGCCCCGTGGGGAAGGCGAACGGGTCGAGCGCCTCCACGTCCTCCGGCGACTGGAGCTGCAGCCACTCGAACTCGGGGGTCCACTCCGGACGCGCGGTGATCCACGAGCTGTCGTCGTCCAGTTCCACCGACACCTCCACGTCGCCCGCCGGCTCCCGGAGCACGTCGACCGGCGTGCGGCGGTCGGCAAGCCACCACGCGGTCCCGACGCTCGGGTGCCCGGCGAACGGCAGCTCCTTCGCCGGGGTGAAGATCCGAATGTTCGCGGTGCGGGCCGCCTCATCGATCGCATCCACGAACACGGTCTCGCTGAACCCGAGCGCCGCGGCGATGTCCTGCTCGCGGTGGGCGGTGACGTCGGAACTCTGCACGATGCCGAGCTCGTTCCCGTTCCGGCCGCTCTCGTTCGTGAACACGCGCACGACGACTACTTCGATGGTCTCGTCCATGCCTTCAGCCTGGCAGACGGCGTCGCCGCCGTTAACCCTCGGGGTGCATAATCGCGCCATGATGGACGACACCAAGAACGCCACCGACGAGGACATCGCCGTGGAGCACGCCGCCGAGAGGCTGGCCGACCGGTACCCGCAGGTCCCGCGCGAGCGCATCGACGAGCTCGTCGAGAAGCACCACGAGGAGTTCGAGGGCGCTCCGGTTCGCGACTTCGTGCCGGTGCTGATCGAGCACGACGTCAAGCAGGAGCTGAAGGCGGAAGAGCGCGCCGACTGACCGTCGGCGCGCTCTTCTCGTCCCTCCCGGTCAGGCCGGGATGAGCGTGTACTTGGTGCTCAGGTACTCGTGGATGCCCTCGAGGCCTCCCTCGCGGCCGAGGCCCGACTGCTTGACGCCACCGAACGGCGCAGCCGCGTTGGAGACGAGGCCGGTGTTGAGGCCCATCATGCCGGTGTCGACGCGGTCGATCATCCGCTGACCGCGGGCGAGGTCCTGCGTGAACACGTAGCCGACCAGCCCGTACTCGGTGGAGTTCGCGGCCGCGACCGCCTCGTCCTCGGTCGAGAACGTGGTGATGGCCAGGATCGGGCCGAAGATCTCCTCGCGGAGCAGCTCGCTGCCGGGCTGCACATCCACGATGACGGTCGGCTCGAAGAAGAAGCCGTCGCCCTCGGGGGCGCTGCCGCCGGTGAGCACGCGGGCGCCGCGCGTCACGGCGTCCGCGACGAGCTGCTTCATGGATGCGACGGCGCGGTCGTCGATCAGCGGACCGATGGTCACGCCGTCGTCGGTGCCGTGGCCGACGCGGAACGCCTCGACCTTCTCGGTGACGCGGCGCGCGAACTCGTCGGCCACCGACTCGTGGACGATGAACCGGTTGGCCGCGGTGCACGCCTGCCCGATGTTGCGGAACTTGGCGAGCATCGCGCCCTCCACCGCCTTGTCGAGGTCGGCGTCATCGAACACCACGAACGGGGCGTTCCCGCCGAGCTCCATGGAGGTGCGCAGCACGTTCTGGCCGGCCTGGGCGAGCAGCGAGCGGCCGACCGGGGTCGACCCGGTGAACGACAGCTTGCGGAGGCGCGGGTCGGCGATGATCGGCTCGGACACGGTGCGAGCGGTGCTGGTGGGGATGATGTTGACCACGCCGTCCGGCACGCCGGCGTCCGCGAGCAGCTGCGCGAAGAACAGGGTCGTGAGCGGCGTGAGCTCGGCCGGCTTCACGACGACCGTGCAGCCCGCGGCGAGCGCCGGGGCGATCTTGCGGGTGGCCATCGCGAGCGGGAAGTTCCACGGCGTGATGAGGTAGCACGGGCCGACCGGACGCTGGGAGACGACCATGGTGCCGGTCCCCTCCGGGTTCTGGCCGAAGCGGCCGGAGATGCGGACCGCCTCCTCCGAGAACCAGCGGAGGAACTCGCCGCCGTAGGTGACCTCGCCGTTCGCCTCGGCGAGCGGCTTGCCCATCTCGAGCGTCATGAGCAGCGCGAAGTCCGCGCGGCGCTCCTGCAGCAGGTCGAACGCGCGGCGGAGGATCTCGGCGCGGACGCGAGGAGCGGTGGCCGCCCAGGCGTCCGCGGCGGCGACCGCCGCATCCAGGGCCCGGATGCCGTCCTCCGGGGTCGCGTTGGCGATGCGCTTGATCACGCGGCCGGTGGCCGGGTCCTGCACCTCGATCTGCTCGCGGGTGCCGGCCTCCCAGCGTCCGCCGATGAACAGCCCGTCGGGGACGCGGGCGAGCAGGTCCGCCTCATTCGGGGCGAGCTCGGTGGTGGTGTCGACGATCGTCATGCGCCTGCCACCGCCTCCGCGACGACGTCCAGCCCCTCGATGAGGAGGTGGTCCGGGATGCTGAGCGGCGGGAGGAAGCGGATCACGTTGCCGTAGGTGCCGCAGGTGAGCAGGACGACGCCGGCGGCGTGCGACGCGGCGGCGACCTTCGCGGTCAGCGCGGCGTCCGGCTCCCCGGTCTCCGGGTCGACGAGCTCGATCGCGACCATCGCGCCGCGTCCGCGCACCTCGGCGACGCGCGGGTCGGCGTCGCGCAGGGCGCCGAGCTTCTCGAACAGGATGTCGCCGATCTGGCGGGCCCGCGCGGCGAGGTCCTCGGTCTCGTAGGTCTCGATCGCGGCGAGCGCGGCGACG
>Ga0209455_1001382_pt1 | contig 11070 bp, 8 predicted proteins | sample AraplaCol_mCL_r2_FD_184275 | JGI IMG/M metagenome (GOLD analysis project Ga0209455, IMG submission 184275) | Arabidopsis root microbial communities from North Carolina, USA - plate scrape CL_Col_mCL_r2 (SPAdes) (version 2) | ecosystem: Host-associated > Plants > Roots > Endosphere | place: USA...
TGAACACGCCGACCTGCATGGGACTTACTCCTCGATGAGCGCCTTCCCCGCCAGCCAGGCGAGCGCGAATTGATGGAAGCCTTCGGGATCGGTGACGTTGCAGGCATGACCGCCCCAGCGCATCGTCACCTCGGTCCCGCCGTTGAAGGGCGAAAGATAATCGACGATCCGCGTCGAGGCGATCGACGGCACCAGCACATCGTCGCTCGCGCAAACCGCCAGGAGGGGCGTGCCGATCTCGCCCACGCGTTCCAGAATGTCGAAAGCGCGCGCCGCGGCGATCCTTTTCTCGAGCGTGGCCGCTTCCGGGAAATGTTCGACCGTGGCGCGCGCCATCGCCGCGACATCCTCCTCGTGCAGCGCGATCCAATCGGCGGGGAAAAGGAAGATCGACTGCGCGTCGGCATAGGCCTGCGGGCCACCCTCGCGCAGCAGCCGCAGCCGCGCGTCGAAGCAGCGACCGGTATGCGGTTCAAGCCGCGCCCAGCCGTTGATCACCATCAGTCGCCGCAGCCGGTCACGCGCCTTGAGCGCGATCGCCATGCCGATCATCCCGCCGATCGCGTGACCGACGAAATGCGCGCGCTTGATGGCGAGCGCGTCCATCAGCGCGAGCACGTCGTCGGCCATATCCTCGATGCTGACCGTCTCCGGCAGGGCCGGGTGGCTGCGGCCGGTGCCGCGATGATCATAGGTGACGACGCGGAATTGTTCGGCGAACGCCTCGATATTGGGCTTCCAATAATGCGCGGAGCCGCCAAGGCCGGGGGAGAGGATGAGCGGGTCGGCCGCGGGCGGCCCGTGCAGATCGTAATGAAGCCCGGCCGCTTCAGGCACCGATATGCGCCACCGACGCGATCTCGACCAGGCAATCCGGCTTCACCAGCTCGCATTTGATGCAATAGCGCGCGGGTTTCTGGCCGGGAAAATAGTCGGCATAAACCGCATTGAAGGCGGCATAATCGGCCAGATCCTTGAGGAAGATATGGTTCATCGCGACGTCCGCCATGGTCGCGCCGGCGGCCTCGAGCGTGACCTTGATCACGTCCAGAACATGGCGCGTCTGCGCCGCGACGTCGCCGACATGCAGCACCGTACCGCCCTCGCCCAAGGCGAGGACGCCTGAAACGTAAACGGTGTTTCCGGCCCGGGCGCCGGCCGAATAGGGCGCGATCGGCGTCGGGAATTGGGACGGATTGATCGCCTCGAACGGCACCTTATTCTCCTTGATCTATCTGGCCGAAGCTGCCGCAGAAATCGGCGACGGTGGAGACCCAGCCGAAGAATTTCTCGACATTGTAGACCGTCGCCTGCTGGCAATATTCGGGCCCGAGATGATGCGTCGCATCCTCCAGCATCACGCCGAAATATTCGAGGTGGAAGCCGTCGCGGAGCGTGCTTTCGACGCAGACGTTGGTGGCGATGCCGACGAAGACGATGTTGCGGATGCCACGTGCGCGCAGAGTCTGGTCCAATTGCGAATTGAAGAAGGCCGAATAGCGCGTCTTGTGCAGCCTGATATCGCCGGGCTTGGGCGCGAGCGCATCGACCAGATCATAATCCCAGCCGCCACGCGCGAGCAGCTGACCATCGAGCTCGGGCCGGTTGCGCATCGTCTTGAGCGCATTGGATTTGTGATAATTGGGCGATCCCGGCCCCCCAGCCTCGACATAATCCGGGTCCCAGCCGTTCTGCAGATAGATGACCTGAACGCCCGCCCCGCGCGCGGTGTCGAGCACGGTCGCGATCTTGCCGATCGTGCCGGCCGCACCCTGTATGTCGAAGCCGGCAAGATCCACATAGCCACCGGGCGAGGCATAAGCATTCTGCATGTCGATCACGACGACTGCGGTCTGATCGGCGGCGAGCCGGATCGGTTCGGGTCTTGCAGGTAAGGTAACCATCCGTTCCGACGACGGACAGGCGGGTTCGACGATGCCGCCGCTCTGCTGCATTGCGGCCATGGTGGCCCCATCGAGTCCGGGGCGCAAGCAACAATCTTGCGTTGATTTTTTGATCCGCTCACGCGGACGTCGCGTTTCAGCGGAGCTGAAACGCCTCATTCATAGCGGAGCGCCAAGATCGGGTTTGCCCGTGCCACCCGTATGGCATGGCTTGCGATCGTCGCGATCGCGATGCCGAGCGCGAGGCAGCCGGCCAGCAGGAAAGGCGTTGGCCCCAGCCCGATATGCGCGTCGAAACGCTGCAGCCAGTCGCGCATCACCCACCAGGCGACCGGCCAGGCGATCATGTTGGCGATCAGCACCGGCCGGCTGAACTGCCAGACCAGCAATTTCACGATATCGCGCGTGCGCGCGCCCAGCACCTTGCGGATGCCGATCTCCTTGGTGCGCTGCGCGGCGGTGAAGCTGGCGAGGCCGAACAAGCCAAGGCAGCCGATCACCACCGCCAGGATCGCGAACATGCCGAACAGTTCGGCGCGTTTCTCGTCCGCGCTATAAAGGTCGTAAACGATATCGTCGACGAAGCGGGACACGTACGGGATGCCCGGCACCATCCGCTTCCACACCGCGCCCACGCGCTTGTCTGCATTCGACGGATTGCCGGTGAAATGGATCAGCAGACAATTGAGACCATCGGTGCGGTAATAATAAAGCGTCGGCTGCACCGGATCGCGCGAGGTGCGGTAGCGTACATCGCTCACCACCCCGACGATCGTCGCCTTCACATTGCCAAGCTCTGGCCGGACCAGCCCGACATCCAGCGTCTGTCCGATTGCCGCCTGAGGCGAATGAAAGCCCATCCGCTGCGCCGCGGATTCCGACAGGATAATATTGGCGCCGTGCGCCGCCAGCGCCTTTTCGGCGTTGAGATCCAGCGTGGTCGCATTGTCGAGCGCGATAGTCTTGGACAGGTTCCGGCCGGCCACCACCTTCATGCCGATCGTATCGATCGTATCCGGATCGAGACCATAGATGCCTAGCTCAACCTGATCGGTGCTGCCCGGCCGATTGATCGTCGTACTCGAATTGTTGCCAGTCGCGACGCCAATGTCGGTCCGGCCGGCATCGACGATATTGGACTGGCGCTTGATCTCGTCGAGCAAGGCGTTGGCGACCGATTCTACCTGAGGCCGACCCATACCCTGGATCTGGATCAGGCCATCGCGGCGATAGCCCGCGTCGACCGAACGTTCGAACACGGTCTGCGCATAGACCACTGCGGTGCAGATGATCAGGCCGATCGAGACCGCGAATTGCGTTATCACCAGCAAGGTGCGCAGCCGCCCATTGCCCTCCGCATTGCTCGACGATTTGTTCGCACGCAGGATGCGGGCGGGTTCGAACCGCGACAGATAGAAAGCGGGATAGACACCGCCCGCCAGCCCCACGAACAGGGTCAGCAATATCGCCCACACGAACACGCCGTTCGCGCCGAAATAGGTCAGGCTGATCTGCGCATCGAGGAAGGCGTTGAGCAGAGGCAACAGTAGCTCGGCCAGCGTGAGCGCGATCAGCATCGCAATCGCAGAGACCAGCATCGATTCCCCGATGAACTGACCGATCAATTGCCTGCGATTGGCGCCCAGCACCTTGCGCAACGCCACCTCGCGCGCCCGCTGCGAGGCGCGCGCGGTCGAAAGGTTGGTGAAGTTTATGCACGCCATCACCAGGATCATGAAGGCCACGATCGCGAAGGTGAGCACGGCTATGCGGTCGGTCGTGACCGCCGGCCCTTTGCTCTGGCCGATATGCACGTCACGCAGATTTACGAGACGGAAGTCCTCTTCATTGCCCGGATTGGACTTGGGCCCCGGCCCCAGATCGTCCGGGATGTTGCGCTTCTTCCAGGCGGGGAATTGCGCCTCGATCGCCTTCGCGTCCACGCCCGGCTTGGCGCGCACGAAAACCTGGCCGTTCTGCCAACGCCACGACGTCACCGCGCCCGAAAGCTGCCCCTGCGCGTCGCGGTAATAAAGCTGCGGATCGATCCGCACCACCGTGGTCGCGGCGAAGCTGCTGTTCTTGGGGATGTCCTTGAACACGCCGGTGACACGGTAATCCGCATTCATCGTGCCGCTGACCACGGTCAGCGTGCGACCCATCGGATTGTCGTCGCCGAACCGCTTTTTCGCCTCGCTTTCGCTCAGCACCAGCGAGTGCGGATCGTCGAGCGCGTGCGCGGGATCGCCACGCACGAACGGCACTTGGAGTACGTCGAACAAGGGGCCGTCCGTCAGGATGGTGCTCTTGGTCGTGGTCGGCTGGCCGTTCTGGATATAGATCGCGTTCTGCCCGGTCGCGTAGACGATGCGGTCGAATTGCGGAAAATCTTTCTTGAACGCCTGACCTGCTTTGTAGGCGGTGGTCTGCGAGTCCGCGGACAGTCCGCCCGCCTGAGTCGCATGGAAAATGGTCTGCAATTCGTAGGCACGGTCGGAGCCGGGCATCCATGCATCGTAACTGAATTCGTAGCGGACATAGGAAAGGATCAGGATCGACGCGGCCAGGCCTAGCGCTAGGCCGAAGATGTTGATGAAGGCGTAGGTCTTGTTCTTGGCCAACGCCCTCAGCCCCACGATCAGGTAGTTGCGAAGCATCCCGCCCTCTCCCCTCTTTTCGTTATTTGCCCGTCTGCTTCCTTATTCGTATCGAAGCGCCAGGATCGGATTGGCGCGCGCCACCCGGAGAGCATGGCTGGCGATCGTCGCGATCGCGATGCCGAGCGCGAGCCCGCCTGCCAGGAGGAAAGGTGTCGGCCCGAGCCCAACCCGCTGGTCGAACTTGTTGAGCCAATCGCGCATCACCCACCAGGCGACCGGCCACGCGATCATGTTGGCGATCAACACCGGACGGCTGAACTGCCACACCAGCAGTTTCACGATGTCGCGCGTGCGCGCACCCAGCACCTTGCGGATGCCGATCTCCTTGGTGCGGCGCTCGGCGGTGAAGCTGGCGAGCCCGAACAGGCCGAGGCAACCGACCACCACTGACAGCACCGCAAAGCCCGCGAAGAGCTGCCCGCGCGCGGTATCGGCCTTATATTCGTCGCGCAGGATATCGTCGGCCAGATTGCCGTCGAACGGCACCTGCGGCAGCAGCCGATTCCACACGCCCTGCACCTCGTCGCGCAATTTGTTGGGCGCGATTCCGGCATAACGGATGTCGATATGGGTGAAGCCGTTCTTGGCCATCAGGAACATGATCGGCTGGAGCGGATCGTGCATCGAGCGGAAGCGTGCATCCTGCACCACGCCGATGACCGTGATCGGCACCAGGCCGATTTCCCGCAGCGTAAGGCCGGCGGTGAGGTTCTTGCCGATCGCTTCCTGCGGCGTGCGGAAGCCGAGACGTTGCGCCGCGCTTTCGCTGAGGATCACGTTGGCGCCACGCGCGGCAAAGGCGCGCTCCGCATCCATATTGACAGGGAAAGGCGTGGTCGCGTCGTCGCGCGGGCGGTTTTCGTCGAAGTCACGCCCGGCGAGCAGCTTCATTCCCATCGCGTGGAAGAAGCCCGCCTGGGTGACATAATCGGCGATCTGAATCGACGAGCTGCTGCCCGGCAGGAACACACCGGTATTGTTATTGTTGCTCGGCTGGATCGCGATGCCCGTCGCGGCGGCGGACTGCACCCCCGGCAGGCGACGAATCTGATCGACCAGCCGCAGCGCGACCTTGTCCACGCCCTGCGCGTCCATGTTGCTGACCTGGAACAGGCCTTGCCGTTGATAGCCCTGGTCGACGGTGCGCGCGTAGACGGTCTGCGCATAGATGATGATTGTGCAGATGATCAGCGCGATCGACACCGCGAACTGACCGATCACGAGCACGTTGCGCAACACGCCCGACCCTTGCGCGTCCGAGGCCGATTTGTTGGCGCGTAACACGCGCGCCGGCTCGAACCGCGTCAGGTAGAAAGCCGGATAGACGCCGCCCGCCGCACCCACGAGCAGAACCAGCCCGAGCAAGTAGGGGAGAACGGTATCGCGCCCGAAATAAGAGAGCGTGATCTGGGCATCGAGGAAATCGTTGAAGGCGGGAAGCAGGAGCTCGACAAGCGCGAGTGCGATCACCATCGCGATCGCCGCGACCAGAATGGATTCGCCGACGAACTGCGCGATCAACTGGCGGCGGGTGGCGCCCAGCACCTTCCGCAGCGCCACTTCGCGGGCACGCTGCGAGGCGCGCGCGGTGGCGAGGTTGGTGAAGTTCACGCACGCCATACCCAGCACCATCAGCGCGACCATGCCGAAGGTGAATACTGTGCGCTTGTCGTTGACCGGCGTGATGCCGAAACGCTGCCCCTTGCCAAGGTGGACATCGCGCACGTTGACCAAGGCCCAATCCTGCAGGTCGCCCTGATTTGAACGCTCGCCGTTGGTGACGTCATCGGGGATGTTACGCTTTTTCCAGGCGGGAAGCTGTGCATTGATGTCCGCGGCGGAAACGCCGGGGCGCAACTTCACATAATACCAGCCGCCCTGGCTGCCCCAGCTTGTCATGAAAGTCGGGAAGGCGTTGAATTCGGTCTCCGGATTGACCCGCGCGACGATGTTAGCTGCGAACTGGCTGTTCTTGGGAATGTCCTTGAACACGCCGGTGATGCGGTAATCGGTATTGCCCTGGAGCAGTTCGAGCGTCAGCGACTTGCCGACCACGTTGATCGTACCGAAGCGGCGGATCGCCTCCTTCTCGCTGATGACGAGCGAATTGGCATCATCCAGCACGTGCGCCGGATTGCCGCGCACGAACGGGAATTGGAGAATGTCGAATATGTTGCTGTCGACGATGCGGACGTCGTCGGTCTGCTTGGCGACACCGTCCTGCAGGATCACGGGCTGTTCCGAGCGGACGTAGACGATCTTCTCGATCTGCGGGAAGTCTTTGGCGAGCGCGCGGCCCGCGACGAACTCGGTCATCTGCATGGGCATCGCTTCGGTGCCCTTCTTGTCCGCCTTGTAATAGCTCTGGAACTGAAACGCCCGGTCCGCGCCGGGAAGCGCGGCGTCGTAGCTGGTCTCGTAGCGGACATAGAGCAGGATCATCACCGCTGCGGCCAGACCCAGAGCCAGGCCGACGATATTGATGAAGGCGTAGGTCTTGTTCTTGGCGAGTGCCCTGAGACCGACGGTTAGATAGTTGCGGATCATGGTCCTGCTCTTTTCTGTTTCGATGAGGGCCTCCGCTCTGCCACCCGGCGAACCGGAAGGGACTGCGGCCGGCGAAGGCCCTCACCCTGGCTCCCTCCGCTGACCACGAAGGGGGTTATGGATCTCAAGCCGCGCGCTTGCGCTCGGTCAGCACCTGCCCGTCGAGCATATTGACGACACGGCCGGCATAATCGGCGTGGCTCGGCGAGTGGGTGACCATCACTACGGTCGTGCCCTCGCGGTTGAGCGCCTGGAGCATCCGCATCACCTCTTCGCCATGATGCGTGTCGAGATTGCCGGTCGGCTCGTCGGCCAGGATTAGATCGGGGTTGCCGACCACCGCGCGCGCCACCGCGACGCGCTGCTGTTGGCCGCCTGACAATTGGCTGGGACGATGGTCGGCGCGATGCGCGATCCCGACCTTGTCCATCACCGCATCCACCCGCGCGCGCCGCTCGGCCGCACCGATGCCGTGATAGAGCAAAGCTAGCTCGACATTCTCGCGCACCGACAGTTCGTCGACCAGGTTGAAGCTCTGGAAGATGAAGCCGATGTGGCGCTTGCGGATGTCGGAGAGCTTGCTCTCGGGCAGGCCCGCGACCTCGGTCTCGCCGAACTTGTAGGATCCCGACGACGGGCTATCGAGCAGGCCCAATATGTTGAGCAGGGTCGACTTGCCGCAGCCCGACGGGCCCATGATCGCGACGAACTCGCCGTCCATGATGTCGAGGTCGATCGAATCCAGCGCGGTCGTTTCGACCGTGTCGGTGCGATAGGCCCGGGAAAGATTGCGCAGAGTCAGCATCGTGATAGTCCCCTTGGCTCAATTGGAGATGGTCAGCCGATCCTTGTCGGCGAAACCGGTGTAGGGAGAGGTGATCACCTTCTCGCCGGGATCGAGTCCGTCGAGCACCTCGATAAAATCCTCGTTGCGGCGGCCGAGGCGGACCTGGCGCTTGATCGCGTGGTGACCGTCGGGCGCGACCACGAACACCCAGCTGCCGCCGGTGTCGTTGTAGAAAGCACCATTGGGCAGCAGCCGCGCCTTGGTCGGATCGCCGAAGGTCAGCCGGGCCTGCAGGGTCTGGCCGCGCTGGATGCCCTGCGGCTCCTCGCCGATGAACCACAGGTCGGCTTCGAAGATGCCGTTCTTCACCTGCGGATAGATGCGCGCGACCTTCAATTTGTAGGTCTTGCCGGCATAATCGACCGTCGCGATCTGCCCGATCTGGACGCGGCCGAGATAGAATTCGTCAACCTGCGCGCGCAGCTTGTTGTGGCCGGGACTGTCGATCTGGCCGAGGCGCTCACCTTTGCTCATGCTCTGCCCGATCTGGATCGAGAAGGACGAGAGCTGGCCGTCGACCGGTGCACGCAGGTTGAGCTGATCGAGATTGGTGCGCGCAATGCCCAGCGCACCCTGCAGCGTCGCCGACGTCTGGCGCATCTGCGTGAGTTGGGTGGCCTGGAGCTTGCGCTCGGCGAGCTCGGTATGGCGCGCTTCATCCAGCTTGCGCTGCGCAGCGAGCAGATCGTCGCGCGTGTCGCTGAACACCTTGCCCGCGACGAAGCCCTTCGCGGCGAGCGGCGCTTCGAGATCATACTGACGCTTGGCCTTGGCAAATTCGTTTTCGGCAGCGGTCACCGCCTGGCTGTTCTGCGAGCGGGTCTGCTCCTGGCTCAATTCGGCCAATTGCTGGTTGTAGATCTGCTGCGCGACATAGGTCTGCGACTGCAAGGTCTCGAGCTGGAGATCGGCGTTGGTGAGGACCGCGAGAAGCTGGCCCTTCTTCACCGAGGCGCCGTCCTCAACCAGGATCTTGTCGACCCGACCGCCCTCGACCGCGTCGAGATAGACGGTCAGCAACGGGGTGACGAGCGAGCGCAAGGGCAGGAAATCATCGAACGTGCCGTTGCGCACTTCGGAAATGGTGAGCCGGTCGGATTCGACCGTCTGGCTGTTGCCCCGTGGCGCCAGGAATATCCAGGTCAGCGCCAGAAGCACGACAAGCGCAGCAGCGGCGGCATATTTGGCCCAGGCGGGCAGTTTCTTTTTCTCGATAACGCGATCCATGCCGCCGGAGAGCGGCTTGGCTTCGGGATCGGATTTCATGCGGATAACGCTCATGAAAAAGGTCCTAAGCAGAGATCGTGCCAGAGGCCGTTCACAGTAGAGAAAGGTTCATGTTCGCCATCCGCCTGTCCGTTTCCGGACACTCAAGTGTCCGGACGCGGACAGGCGGCGGGCAGAAGGGCATCAGCGCGACGCCAGCTGGACGACCTGGTCCTGCGTCGCGTGACGCAGCGTTTGATGGGCATTGGCGACGCTCTCGCGGCGGCAGGCTTCGTTGCTGCTGAGCGTCGAATTCTCGATCCAGCAGGCGGCGTTGGCAGCGCGATTGATGCGGCTGTCGAGCGTGGCGCGGCCGGATGCGGTCGAAAGGTCGAGATCGCCATAGCGGACATGCGCGGTCGCGGCCTGGCCGGGCGAGCCTGCCATGACGGTCACGCCGGTGGCGAAGATCGCGGCGGCGAAAGCGAGAGGGGACAAACGGTTCATCGCGAAAACTCCTGATCAAATCAGCGTGATTGCCGATGCCAAACACCACAGCAGGGGTCGTGCCAACCTGCTTAGGCATCTGAATTATCAGGAATATTCAAGACGAAGCCACCGCGTCGACCCAGAAACACTGCCCGGTTCCGGACAGATGCGCGTCCGCTCACGGACAGTTTTGGCACGTTTGTTGATTGGGGTGTTGCCGAACGCTAACGAAAAGACTTGGGGAGTGTGATGGCGGACAAACCCGCATTCGATCTGTGTGTCGTGATCGACGACGACGCCGACATATTGTTGGCCGCGCGGCTGTTGCTGCGCGAATTGTTCGCCGAAGTCGTGACCACACCCTCGCCCGCGCAGGCGATGGAGGTGATCGCCGAGCGCTCGCCCGACGCGATCCTGCTCGACGCCAATTTCATGCGCGGCGCGACCGATGGCCGCGAAGGCTTCCTCTGGCTCGGACGCATCCTCGAGAAGGATCCCGAGGCGGTGGTGGTGCTGATCACGGCGCATGGCGGCGTGCAGATCGCGGTCGAGGCGATGAAACAGGGCGCGACCGACTTCGTCTCCAAGCCCTGGAATAACGAGCGCCTGCTCGCGACCGTACGCACCGCCGCCGCTTTGCGCGCGCAACGCCGCGCGACCGGCGTCGAAAAGGCCAAGGCGCAGGCGATCGCAGCACCCGCCTCGGGCGAGATTCCACTGCTCGGCGAAAGCAATGCGATGCGCCGCGTGCTCGCCTTGATCGAGCGCGCCGCGCCGACTGAGGCCAATGTCCTCATCACCGGCGAGAACGGCACCGGCAAGGAATTGGTCGCTCGCGAAATCCATCGCCGCTCGCATCGCGCGGACAAGGTGATGCTCTCGGTCGATCTCGGCGCGATCGCTGAGCACCTGATCGACAGCGAGCTGTTCGGCCATGTGAAGGGCAGCTTCACCGACGCGCGCGCCGACCGGATCGGCCGGATGCAGGCGGCCGACGGCGGCACGCTCTTCCTCGACGAGGTCGGCAATCTGCCGCTCCACCTCCAGCCCAAATTGCTGACCGCACTCGAGCAGCGCCAGGTGACCCCGGTCGGCGCGAACAGGCCCGTTCCGATCGACATCCGCGTCGTCTCCGCAACCAATATGCGGCCCGAGCAGATCGAGGATCCGACCCAGTTCCGCACCGACCTTCTATTCCGGTTGAATACGGTCGAGATCGAATTGCCGCCCTTGCGCGATCGCGCTGAGGATGTGCCCTTGCTGCTGGAACATTTCCTTCAGCTCTATGCGCGCAAATATGGAAAGCCGATGCGTGCCTTGCCGGGCTCGGTCCTGGCTGGGCTGCAGGGTTATGAATGGCCGGGCAATGTCCGCGCGCTCCGCCATGCCGCCGAACGCGCGGTGATCCTGGCCGAGG
>Ga0209455_1001383_pt1 | contig 11052 bp, 10 predicted proteins | sample AraplaCol_mCL_r2_FD_184275 | JGI IMG/M metagenome (GOLD analysis project Ga0209455, IMG submission 184275) | Arabidopsis root microbial communities from North Carolina, USA - plate scrape CL_Col_mCL_r2 (SPAdes) (version 2) | ecosystem: Host-associated > Plants > Roots > Endosphere | place: USA...
GAAATCGCCAAGCGAATACAGGCACTTGAATTAGTAGTTATCTATTAATAGTCAATTGCTAATAAATAAATTGGGTACGCAAAAAAAGGAAACCCAATAGTAACGAAGATTGGTATGATAAGACATGGCAGTAACCATGATCTACAACGATAATTTGTTATCAAATCAACAGGCCTTCAGATAATCTGAAAGCCTGTTTGAAAATATGTTAAGACCTACACATGTTGTGTTACAGGTAACTGAGGCATCAACCCCCTCACCCTCAAAACCCCCCGCTGCTCCAATACCCCGAACACGGTCAGATCGAGTTCGAAGAACGCGCCGGGTTGGGGTTCATCGGGCATGTGGCGCTGCTTCCATTCGTCGATGGCTGTCGCGACCCTGGCGGCAAGTTTTGTCGTATACTCCTCTTTTGGTAACAGCAACACCGGCATGGTCACCGGCATTCCTGCTCCGGCGTCAAAACCATACGAGACGGTCAACCGCAGCCAGCGACCGGGCGTGTCGCCGAACAGTTGGGTGAAAAACCCTTTGATACGGTTGGCCGGCGTTTGGCCGAAACCCGATATATCGATCGGATCCGGTGGGGCAAGGAAAGGAGCAGCGGCGGCGCCCGGGCTCATGAACCCGGTGCGAAGGGCGAAGTCGGGGTTCGGTATCTTTCCGTCGACCGGCAGCAGGTTGCGCTCGAGCGCCAGTTCGGCACGGGCGCTTTCGACCCCGAGCACATCCAGCTTTTCGAAAACAAGGCTACGCAAGTGCCAGTTGCGGTCGGCAAAGGCCAGGTAGCGCTGTGTGGCGTCGGAACGGAACCTCCAGTCTTCACCTGTCCTTTCGGCGGTGTAACCTTCGTAACACGGTAACAGCTGTGGCACGCCCGGGCCTTCGGCCCCGGTGATGGCGACGCGTAAGGTACCATCTTCTCCCCCGGCTTCCGTGATACGATACGCCCCCTGCTGTTTCATCCTCATCATTTGGGTGCGGTACATCCAGGTATTGCTTACATTCAATGCCAGCCATTCGAACGATTCGCGGGCCTCTTGCATCACGTCTTCCTGTTCCAGGTCGGTGCGCAGTTGCGCATAGGCCTCCGAGAATTCTACCAGGGCGTCGAAGAGATCGGGCCTCGACGCAGCATTCATTAATGATGCAACCGTATCGCCGGTATCGAACCGCACGACCAGGGTATCCTGGACGGCCGACTGGCGGTCGTAGGCGATGCGGTAGTCCCACAATCGTGATTCGAGCAGTTTTGCCGCCGCATCGGCTGCGGGGTCGCCTTCCGAAGCCAGCGCCTGCTGTTGCAGGATGACGGCCGGCATGGGCAGGGTTTGAAGCAGGACGGGAACGCTGGCTTTCAGCAACGGCCCACTGCCCGCCGGCAATGTAACCGGATGGTAGAGGCGGATGTCGCCTTCGCCGTAAAACGGGTTGGCGGCCCCGGTGACCCGAAGGTTGCATCCGAGCGGCAGCACGTTATGGTCGGCACGGCCGGCAGTATCAGCCGAGCAGGCAGAGATATAATAAGTCTTGTTTTCCCGGAAATTGAGAAAGCCCTGCGACACCGCAAGTATTTGTCCGGTATCGACCGGAACGGCTTCCGTCAACAGTCCGACGCCAGCCGGGGCTTCGACGCCGCCAAGTTCCGCAACGAGCACTGCTACCAGTGTATTGGCACGACCTGACTTTTCAACGAGCCACTCCTGCAGCCACCATTGGGCTTGTGCCAGCAGGGCTTCATGCCCGGTATCAGTGAAAAGCGTCGTAAGCTCCTGGCGCGCACGCTGACTGGCAACTCCCTGGCGCGCAGCAGTGACAGCATCGGACGGATGCCGATCAAGCGCCTCAATAAAGCTTCCGGCCAGGGCGTTGAGGTCGACATCTTTCACCGATCGTTTCCTGGTGACCGTATCATGCGACCAGAGCGATTGCCCGCTCACGTATTGCCGCACCGGCACATCCGCCCGCGACTGCAAGGAACCAGATAAGGGCCGCAGCCCAAATAACGCAGGACCTGAGAGCCAACATCCATCTTCCATAGCCCGGAAAGGCACCAGCCATAGTATTTTCCGTCCGTTATTCTCCGAGTATCCCATCTTCACATGGGGCGTTTTGTTTTCGTACGCCGTTACCCATGCTTCGAGTTCCGCCTCCGGAATGGTACTAAAAGGGAACTCAAGACCCGGGTTTCCCCTGGTCGGCGCCGGCCCGTAAGGATCCGGGTGCCAGGGCCTGTCCCAAAGATACAATGCGAGCGGCCTTAGCCCTTTGAGCTGGCTTGACAGCGCGGCGGAAGGCAGGCTGATCGATTTTGTCACGGGTCCGGGACGACTACCGTCATTGAGCATAAGGTAGAAGGCATCCAGCACCGCCTTTGCAAAAGCCAGGACGTGGTGCGCCGAGACCCAAGCAGCGACATCGGGCACTACCAATAGCGGATAACGGGCCTCGGAAAGAGCCCCTTCGACTTCGGAATACCGGTAAAGGTCCATAGCGGCCTTTTCGGTGTCGATGGGAGGCCCTTCGGTTCCGGCTTCGGTAAAATACGGGGTGGTATCGAACCGGAGATCGATCATGAAAGCATCAGGCACCAGGCGTGCACCGCAGGTTAGATTGGGCCATTCCGCGAAAGGAGGAATTTGTCTACGCTGTCCGGAAAAGTCAAGGGTTTCTGTTTGTATCATGGTTAGGTTGTTATGGCTGTTAAAGTTGAAGGGAAGATAGGAAAAAACAAGGTAAGTTGATTCCAGGAATCATTATAAATTGGGGTGGTTCCCCTAAAAAGAAAACGCCTGCAATCTACAATTTGCAGGCTTTTAAAGCTTTCATTACTCTAATCTGCGTGCCGGAATGAGCCGACTAACAAGTTTCGAAATGAGCTAGCTATTTCTAACCCGGACTTGTCGCCAACATTACCGCAAGTGAATCCATATAATCGCGCCAATGTATAATCTTCCGGTCTTTAATGGTGATAATCGAGCAAAAACAGTTATTATACGGCTTATTGGCAGGCGTTACCCCATGAACCTGGTATTCTAAAATGATTAGGCCAGGCTCTGCAGATTTATGAACGACCAGGTTATCGGCGGTATGGAGTACCATACCATAGCCACCGAACCAGTCCATATAGGCCTTTCGGCCTTCGATCTTACTTGCAAACCCGGGAAACCGGTATAAAAACTCAAAAACGGCATTCTCATCTACTGCATCCCAAAAATGCTCGCCGTCCACTTCTCCTTTAAGCCCTTCCATAATAATACTATAGAATGGTTCAGCTCCTTTTTTAAACGCAGGGTGATTTCTGTTGATCATAATACATGTATTAGCGTGTGATTTGTTAAAGGTAAATTATTGTTGCGACCCGTAATCTGAAAAGACAAACCCACTTATAAAAATAAGCGGGTTTTGTTAAGTAAAATTCGATACTACCGAATTAATGTGGTCCTTAGACTACAAAACTCGAACTCTTTTATGGCTGATTTGCATTGTGCAGCAGGTTTGGAGGATAATTTGTCCGAGTCTTGAGATTGCCGATCCATAGAACATCGATGTATGATGCTGTGTTCAAAAGCTTTTTCTTAATTAAAAACAGTCTCGCCCTAAAGAAAGTCATTGACATCAAGCTCATTGTTAATTATCATTTTAGTGTATTTAATATCTGGATAATTCATTTTCTGAAGTTCAGCTAATGCATTATCTCGTTCTTTTATCTGATGATTTAAATGATAGGCAATTACTAAATTTCCAAGAATTCCAGGGCGGGTTTTAATCAGATCTAGTCCTCTCGCCTTTTCTCCCAATTCAACCGCTTTTGAGTAGTTTTTGTTCTTAATCTCCAGTATCAACAAACTTGCATAGCAATCAGGATTATAAGGGTTTATCGCTATTGCGTTTTCATAATAAGCTCTCGCTTTTACATAATTCCCCTTCATTCTTTCTACTATTCCCAAGCCCACAATAGCTTTATCATTCTGTTTATCTAACTCAAGCCCCTTTTTATAAGCTACTTCGGCCCCAATTGTATCGTTTAGCTCAAGGTTTATTAAACCCAAATAAGTCCAGCTTTGAGAAGAACCAGGGTATAATTTAATATGGGCCTTTAACTCCTTTTTTGCTTTTTCAAATTCTTTGGCGTAGTATAACTTGTTTATTCTCTTAACATCCAGTTTTTCTGGCAGCTGATATATTTTTTTTCCAATAAAAAAAACACATAATACAAGGATCAGGATACCGAATATTTTTTTCATTTCTTTCTTATACAATTTTCAGCCATTGCTTTAAAGACTAAGCGTTTGTTGTTTCTTTTTATCTTTCCTGCTTCTTAACTCAGCTGTTTCATATTCTAATAATTCATTAAAAGACCTTTCTACTTTTTTAAATATATCAAGTTCATGATCCCATCTGTAAATTATTCCTGTCTTATTAAAACAGTATACGTCGGCATCCCCAATAATTTTCATGAATGGAATATAGTCTTTATTAGTTTGGCTTGTAAAAGCGTCTGTTTGAATATTAATATCCATCCATTCTGGTATATCTATTGCGAATCCAAATACTTCTAATCCATAAAGAAAAGACCAAAATGGACCAACTTCTGACTGTTTAGGCCGAGGCCAGATATCGTCTTTAACTTCAATATTCAGTCCACCTAATGCCGAAATTGAATATTTCTTAAAATCAGTGGGCAGTTTTACATTCCATCGTTTCTCGAATTTATTTAGAACATCCTGTTTAGGTGCGTCTTTGCCACAAGCGAAAAGTGAAAAATCCTCATCTACATATTTCAGAAGCATCTTTTCGTAATCAAATGGCTTTTTAAAGAACATAACTAATGGAGAGATTTAAAAGTGTGTAATAAAGATAAAAGAAACTGTCTCAATAAAAAAGCCCCTAGATCTTCATCCAAAGGCTTTCAATTATTTAGTGGTCCCACCTTTACCGATTTCCAACAAATTTTTCGATCAACTTGAACGATTAGTGAATAATTCAGGGGTGACCCGACAATTTTAACTTCTTTGATTTACAAAAGGATAGCAAGAATGAGGGTTGCCCCCTAAGTGATTTTGTGGTTTTTTCTGCATTTTTTACTTAACATAATATTAGTAAGTCAGAAAAAACAATTTGCTTCCGGACGAGGATTGCTGCCGCAGAAACCGCTCCAGGTGCAAGCAGCAGATCCACATCATAAACAAGTTCAATCCCAGGTGCAAAAGATCATTGTGGACGAGATCGAACGCCGGTTAAGTTATTTATCATTTGGCTAATCTACTGGTAGGGTTATAGCCAAACTGCTTCTTAAAGGCAAAAGAAAAATGAGATAGGTTTTGAAATCCGATGTCGAAATAAATTTCTGATGGTTTTTTTTTCTGTTCAAAAATCTGAAAATGGGCCAGTTCAAGTCTTTTTTGGGTTAGCCACTTTTCCGGCGTATTATTAAAAGTTTTTTTAAAGTCTTTTTTGAAAGTGGTCAGGCTTCTGCCGGTGAGATAACCAAACTTTTCTGCGGTAAGGTTAAACATATAATTTTTTTCCATAAAGTCTGCCAGATCGATTTTGCCCGGTTCATTAAACTGGCCAAGTAAGTGATCAACATTAATGTCGATCGCGCGGAGTACACGGATCGCCTCTTCAATTTTAAAAGCGGCAATATCTTCCGGCAGGCTGTCGGCCAGCTTGAAATATGGCGATAAGGAACTAAACAGACTTTCCAATAAGGGATGATCATCCAGCACCATCAGGCAGGGTGTCTGGTAAGCTACCTTAATCGGGTGAGCGGCATAATATTGTTTTAAGATCTCGTTTCGGAAAACGATGGATATCGCCATACAAGGCTTGCCATCCAGCGGCAATTTACTCATCCTGCCAAGTTGGTTTCTGGGGAGCAAAACCGTATCACCGGTATAAAAATGGTAATGGCGGTCAGCGGCCACAATCCTCACTTCACCTGATATGACACGAACCAGTGCGGGCTGCGGCAGGATCAATTCGCGGCTGTAATGGACTTCCTTTTTACAGGATATAAATATTTCGGCTACACGAGCTACTCCGGGTGTTTCCATTTGTTAAATTTAATTAAAGTTCGCCTGATAGCGGCGAATGGCAACATTATGCAACAAGTGCACGTCCGAGCCGTTTTTTGCCACCTCGATAAGGCATTTAGCTAATGTGGCGACATCAATACTAAAGCCCTCAGAAAAAAGATCTAACACGCTTGTGATGTAACCTGCGATCGTTTGAACGGGCGGTCGTTTGTAGTAGCGGTCAGCAGGTTTAATAAACGCAGGCCTGAATAAAAAAACGTTCGGGCTTAGCAAGGCCAGTTCCCTTTCCGCGCGGCCTTTAATCCGGCCTTGCAAAGAGATACCTTTTTCCTCCTGGTTTGCAGAAGCACCGCTGACAAAGCAGAAGCGCAGTCGGGGATTTTGGGCAAGCATCATTTGAGCTGCCTGAAGAGCGTAATCAAAAGTGATCCTGATATACTCTTCTCTACTAACCTTCAATTGTGAGACACCCAGGCACCAGATACATGCATCTGCTTTAAGATCCTGTCTGATCTTTGAATAGTCAAGAAAATCATTGGTGATCACTTCTTTCAATTTAGGATGAAATATGCCCGTACTTTTGCGGGTCAGCACAACAACTTCCGCCACCGCTTTATCAACTAATAATTGTTTGAGCACTTCCCGGCCTACAAAACCGGTCGCCCCCGTCAGAATAATTTTCATGCTTTTTTTACTAATATTTTTCAGAAACTAATTTTACCTTAGACTAACATCGGTGACTAATATCTGCCAGGTATCATATTTTGCGTAAGTGGTAAAACTGGAGGTTTAAACCCATTGATTTCAATGCCGCCATGATGGAACATGCGCCCGGCCTCCCGGTAACTGGTTACGAAAGAAGGCGGCGGGGTGGATAAGTCGTCCAATGACTTAATTTCTTCAGCAGAAAGTTTTATATCAAGGGCTGCCATGTTCGCTTTCAACTGATCTGGTTTGCGTGTGCCAATGATCGTTGAAGTTACACCTGGACGGCTGATCACCCAGGCTAATGCAACAGCCGCAACCGTCGAATGATGCGTATCTGCAATTTTTTTCAACTCATTCAAAATGGCTGTTTCCTTTTCAGATAGACTGACTTTACGACCAGTGTCTCCCATACGTGTACCTGAATTTTGCTTATCTGCTGAAGGGTCGTATTTCCCGGAAAGCAGGCCACCCTTTAACGGTGCCCAGGGGGTAATCCCTAAACCAAGCTCCAGCGCCATAGGGACCAGTTCGTCTTCAATCGTACGTGCCAGCAGGGAATATTCAATTTGCAGGCCGACAAAAGGCGTCCAGTCCTTCATGGCTGCCATGGTTTGCGCCTGTGCGACTTTCCATGCTGGTGCATAACTGACGCCAATATAACGGACTTTTCCGCTGCTGACCAGATTGTCGAGTGTGCGCATCGTTTCTTCAATCGGTGTATTCCAGTCCCATTGGTGAATGGATAACAGATCGATATAATCTGTCTGCAAACGCCTGAGCGACTGATGGCAACTTTCAACAATTGCTTTAGCGCCAGTCCCGCCGCCGTTTGGATCCCCGGGATAAATATTGCCGGAAAACTTGGTGCCGATCACCGTTCTTGTGCGCAGGCTCGATTGGCCGCCAACGACATCGCCAATGATCTTTTCAGAATGCCCGTTCGTATAAACGCTGGCTGTGTCGATAAAATTTCCGCCGGCATCCGTAAATGTACGGATGATCTGTTCTGATTGCTTTTCATCCGCGCCCCAGCCCCAATCGTCGCCGAAGGTCATGCCGCCAAGGCAAAACGGACTTACCCGCAGGCCTGAACGGCCTAATGTTTTATAGTTGTTCATGTTTTGTTGATTCATTGTAAAGGTCATTTCACTAATCCTAACCTGATCAGGCTTTCTGCAGTTGCAATGATCGCTTCCTTATTACTTTTGGGATGCCAACCGAGCAAACGGGTGGCTTTTGCATGGCTGGCGCCTTTCACCATGCCTAAGAGCGGAAGGATTAATTTAACCTGAGGGTTAAACAAGCCGACAATCTTCAGTATCCAGTTTGGGATTTCTTTCTTTGGCACCTTTGCCGCCTTTTCGCCAAATTCCTGTCGTATGATGTTTGCGATATCCAACAGGGAAATGGATTCGCCTGAAGTTGCCAAAAAGCGCTCGCCGTTGGCTTTCGGATCCGTCATAGCCATGATATGCAGGTCGGCGACATCACGAACATCGACATAAACCGATTTAATCTTTGGCACACCTTTGAGTTGGCCGTTGAGCATCTGGCTGATAAACTGAATGGAATGTGAAAAGTCGGCGCCCAATACAGGTCCTAATACGCCAACAGGATTTATGGCCGCAAGCTCCAGGCTTTTGCCTTCACCTTTGACATAATCCCAAGCCGCTTTTTCAGCCATGGTCTTTGATTTTGGATAGGCAGGAACGTCTTTGGACAGGTCTGTCCAGTCTTCCTCCGTATAAGGCGATTGATTATCCGTGCCATAACAGATCGCGCCGAAGGCCGATGTTAATACCACCCGTTCAACTCCGGCTGCTTTTGCTGCGCGCAGTACATAAAGTACGCCATTTACAGCTGGCACAATAAACTCATCCTCATGCTTGGCTGTAAAGTTCGGCGTTGGAGAGGCGGGGTGTATCACATAACGACAGCCTTCTACAGCCGTAATCCACGCTGCTTCGACAGACAAATCTGCCTGAACGAAGGACAATGGTTCAAAATCGGTAATTCCGGCAACTGATAGCAATTGTTTTACCTCCGGTATCCTGTTTAAAGAACGCAACGATGTTTTTACGCGGTAACCCTTCTTTAATAGCCCGGCGATGCAATTACTTGCTATGAAACCTGATCCGCCAGTGACCAGAACTTGATCTGATTGAGTCATATCTATAAATTTGATCTGACAAAATTAGTTTCATTTGAAAAGACAAGGTTTGTTTAAAAGGCGCATTTACTTTGTTTAAAGGACAGATAAATTCCAACTATCAAGGCAGTTTATACCATGTTACCGGCCAGTTTCAGGGGCCGGAGTCGTCTGGGGCGCAACACCCACTTGTATCTGCCGGTTGCTCTATTAATCTATTTCCTCATCCATGCAAATATAACTGGCAAATATTGATGGCAAGGCTCGCCTTATTTTTTCTTTCTACTAGTCAACACTTGCGTGAAATTAACCACTGTGTACGCCACGAGCAACGGGGCAAACCTTTCCGACGGCTTATCAAGGACATCGAAAAATTAATGTTACCTTTCTATTATTTAGTAGGTAAAAAGCAAACCCTTACTCAAGGGGTAACGCCTTTAATTATTAACTATTAACTGGTCCTTTATTAACAAGATAAAGGCCTATAAAGAACAGAGTATAATTTTTAAAGCTCCGGTGAAGATGTTAGGCGAAAAAATTCTAATTTTTTCGGTCCGGCATCAATACCAATTTAATATAGTTCTCCCCGCTTAAATATTTATCCGCAATAATTTTCAAGCTTTCCGGGCTAACTTTCTCCAAGTCACTGTTATAGCTATCGAGTTCATGCAGATCGTCATGATTTTGCAAGCCGGTGACCAGGTAATCCAGCCACCAGGTATTCGATTTCAAGTTTGTTTCCTGGATACGCTGATTTTCGGCTTTAAATTTATCGACATTGACCTGGGGTGGGCCGAGGCTTTTTAGCTTGTTTATTTCGTCCAGGGCAGATGCAATCAGTTTTTCGACATTTTGCGGAGAACAGCCAAAAGAAACAGAAAAAGTGTAGCGGGATTCGGGAACCTTGCTCACGGTCTCGCTAACCCGTGGGCTATATACCCCGCTTTCGTCCTCCCGCAAGCGTTCGATGAGCCGGATCTCCAGTACTTCTTTGAGCGCCTCCAGCCGTACCTTTTCCGCGGCACTATCATCAAAGTCTCCTGAGAAGACCAGGTTGACCGTGGCTTTAGGTTCGCGGCCTTTATAAACCGTTTTCTCTATCCGGCCTGCTGGCGGGTGGATGCCCAGATTCTTGTAGGTTCCATTTTTGTGAGTAGCGGGTAGTCCTCCCAGGTATTTTTCCAGCAATGGTTTGATCTCCTCAACTTTAAAGCTTCCGACAACGACGAAAGTGAAATTAGATGCGTCAGCGAAAAGTTCCTTATATATTTCAAACGACCGCTCCGGGTTGATTTGCCCCAGGCTTGCAATTGAGGGAAAGGCACGACGCGGGTTCCCCTGATTCAAAACAGCATTGGCCGTATCGGCAAACACACTGTTGGGGTCGTTGGCACGATTTGCGAGAAAAGCTTTGTTACGATTGATAAAGCTTTCGAACATCACTTTGTCCATGCGCGGTTCCGTAAAATCAGCATACACCAATTGGAGCATAGTTTCCAGGTCACTTGTGGCACAGCCGCCACTGGCAGTTTGATACTCTTCGCTGATTCCGGTGCCGGCACCGGCCTGTTTGCCTGACATAAATTTCCTTAGTTCGCTTGCATTGTAATTCCCCAAACCGGATATCGCGGTCAGGCCGGCAGCGTAGTTGGCAGACTGGAAATCGGCGTCGCTGTACAATGAACTGCCGCCTGGTGCAAAACCGGTGAGTAATACCTGGTTATTCTGGAAATCTGTCGGTTTTAGAACAACTTTAACGCCATTACTTAGTGACAAGGTAGCGGTATGTAGTACCTCATCGGTTTCTTCTTTAACGATTTTGCCTGCAACAGGCTCATGAATGAGTAACGGCAGTTTGCTCATTTCATCTTTATAAGGCAGCAGTGCTTCTGCCTCTACCTGGGCCAGCCAGTTTTCAACTGTGCTTTGGTTTGGCAGGTTAGCTTTTTCGCTTTCAGGAGCTGTGATTAAAATATCACGGTCTATAGATTTGATATATTCCTTACACATCGCATTAATATCCTTGACATTGATGGTCGGCAGATCATTTTGTGTTAGCCGGTACTCTTCCGTAATTCCCGGTGCTGTTGTCCCTTTCAGAAAGTATTGCAGGTATTCATTAACGTAATTACTTGAAGGAGTTTTACCTTTTTC